>Ga0137409_10003811_pt1 | contig 15941 bp, 16 predicted proteins | sample CZODoug1_16funga_FD_122059 | JGI IMG/M metagenome (GOLD analysis project Ga0137409, IMG submission 122059) | Vadose zone soil fungal communities from Angelo Coast Range Reserve, California, USA - CZODoug1_16fungal (Hybrid Assembly) | ecosystem: Environmental > Terrestrial > Soil > Vadose zone... | reverse complement strand
GTCTTTCTCGCCCGGTTCTGAACGCCTCCTTAATGCCGATAATCTTGCCGGCGTCCGACCCGTCATAGCCCGGCAGCGCGTTGATCACGTTGCGCGTCTCGGCCGATCGCAGCAGCGCCACAACTCCGCGCGTGGCCTGTGTCTGCAACGCGGCGGACCTTTCAGCCGGACCATTCGACCGGACTACTCGGTCGTGAAGAAGCCCTTCATCTTGTCGACAAAGCCCTTGGTCTGCGGCGAATGCTTGGCGCCACCCTCCTTGAGGTTTGCCTCAAGATCGCGCAATAGCTTCTTCTGTTTTTCGCTCAGCCGTACCGGCGTCTCGACATTGATGTGGCAATACAAATCGCCCGGGTAAGACGAGCGCACGCCCTTGATGCCCTTCGCGCGCAGGCGGAACGTCTTACCCGATTGCGTGCCTTCCGGCACGGTAACGCTGACCTTGGCGTCAAAGGTCGCGACCTCTACCTCGCCGCCCAGCGCGGCGGTGCATATCGACACCGGCACTTCGCAATGCAGGTCATTGCCGTCACGCTGGAACATTTCGTGCGGTTTGATGCGGATCTCGACATAAAGATCGCCCGGCGGGCCGCCATTCATGCCCGGCTCGCCCTTGCCCGACAAGCGAATCCGCTGGCCTTCATCGATGCCCTGCGGGATGTTGACTTCGAGCACCTTGGTTTTCTTGATCCGTCCTTCGCCGTGGCAGGTCTGGCACGGATCGGCAATCACCTTGCCGGCGCCGTGACAGGTCGGACACGTCTGCTGAATCGAGAAGAATCCCTGCGTCATCCGCACGGCGCCGGAGCCGCCGCAGGTACCGCAGGTCTTGGCGCTGGTACCGGGTTTGGCGCCGCTGCCATGGCAAGTCTCGCAGTTTTCCCACACCGGCACGCGGATGTCGGTGGCAAAGCCCTTCGCCGCCTGCTCGAGCGTGATCTCCATGTTGTAGCGCAAATCGGCGCCGCGAAAGGCGCCGCCGCGTCCGCCACCGCGGGCACCGGCCGCACCGCCGAAAATGTCGCCGAAAATGTCGCCGAAGGCATCGGCAAAACTGCCAAAGCCTTCGCCGCCACCGCGAAAGCCGCCGGCGGCCGCGGCCGCGCTCGAATCGACGCCGGCATGACCAAAGCGGTCATACGCCGCCCGCTTCTGCGCGTTGGTCAGGACCTCGTACGCTTCTTTCGCTTCCTTGAATTTTTCCTCCGATTGTTTGGCGTGTTTCTCGTCACCCTGATTGCGATCGGGGTGATGTTTCATCGCCAGCTTGCGATAAGCCTTCTTGATGTCCTCTTCGCTGGCGTTCTTGGCCACGCCCAACACGTCGTAAAAGTCGCGCTTGCTCATCTGCTCGGCGTGCTCACTCAGTAATCATTCGTTCGATGCGCTTGTCCGGAATGAACCACAGCAGCGCCACCATGATGTACAACCCGCCGGCAATCCATTGACTGACGAACAACGCTGACGGCACCGCCAGTAGATAGGCGACCAGCGACAGTTTGCCTTTGAAATCGCGCCCGACCGCGCGCGCCAGCGTCGAGGTGCGTCCATGCACGGCGATGATCGCCGCCTGCAGCAAGGTCCACGACAACGCGGACATCAGCAGTACCACGCCATAGGCCGCGGTCGGCAACGGTGCGAAATGGTTCTCGCCCATCCAGCCGGTGGCGAACGGCATCAGTGAGAGCCAGAACAGCAGATGCAGATTGGCCCATAACATGTGGCCGCCCACGTGCGGCACCGCGTGCAGCAGATGGTGGTGGTTGCTCCAGTAGATGCCGACGTTGATGTAGCTCAGCACATAACTCAGGAACACCGGCCACACGGCCGCCAGATCGGCCACCTGGGTGCCATGCGGCACCTTCATCTCGAGCACCATGATCGTGATGATGACCGCGATCACGCCGTCGCTGAACGCCTCCATGCGTGCCGTCTTCATCACCTGCGCCCCTGTCCATCGGCGGCGGTCCAAAGTGGACAGCGCTGCCGCCGCTCGCATCGCGACCCAACGACGCCGGGCCCGGACGGCGCAGTGCGTCACCCAGGCCCGGCGCCAGACGTAGGCCGATGTTATCCGCGCTTGACTTCCTTGTAGTCGGCATCGACCACGTCGTCCGCCTTGTTTTTGGCCTCGGCACCGCCGCCTTGCGCCGCACCGCCGGCCGCCGCCTGCGCCGCGTCGTTGCCTTGCATGCTCGCATACATTTTTTCGCCGAGTTTCTGGCTCGCCGTCATCATGGCCGTGGTGCGCGCCTCGATCGCGTCCTTGTCATCGCCCTTCAGTGCTTCTTCAACTTCGCGCACCGTCGCTTCAATCTTCTCGCGCTCACCGGGATCGAGCGTGCCACCATGTTCGGTGAGCGCCTTCTTGATCTGGTGCACGCTTGCTTCAGCAGTGTTGCGTGCCTGCGCGAGTTCGAAGCGCTTGTGATCCTCGGCCTTGTTCGCCTCGGCGTCCTTCACCATGCGCTGGATCTCGGCTTCGGTGAGACCCGAGTTGGCCTTGATCGTGATCTTGTTTTCCTTGCCGCTTGCCTTGTCCTTCGCGCCCACATGCAGGATGCCGTTGGCGTCGATGTCGAACGTGACCTCGATTTGCGGCAGGCCACGCGGCGCCGGCGGTATCCCTTCAAGATTGAATTCGCCGAGCAGCTTGTTGCCGGCCGCCATTTCACGTTCGCCCTGGAAGCACTTGATGGTGACCGCCGGCTGGTTATCGTCGGCGGTGGAGAACACCTGCGAATATTTGGTCGGGATCGTGGTGTTCTTCTGGATCATCTTGGTCATCACACCGCCCAGCGTTTCGATGCCGAGCGACAGCGGCGTTACGTCGAGCAGCAGCACGTCTTTGCGCTCGCCTGAAAGCACCGAGCCCTGGATCGCCGCGCCCACGGCCACCGCTTCATCCGGGTTCACGTCCTTGCGCGGCTCCTGGCCGAAGAATTCCTTGACCTTCTCCTGCACCTTGGGCATGCGCGTCATGCCGCCGACGAGAATGACGTCCGCGATATCGCTCGTCTTGACGCCCGCGTCCTTGATCGCGATCCGGCACGGTTCGATCGTGCGCTCGATCAGTTCCTCGACCAGCGCCTCGAGTTTGGCGCGGGTGAGCTTCATGTTCAGGTGCTTCGGTCCCGATTGATCGGCGGTGATGTAGGGCAGGTTGATTTCGGTCTGCTGGCTCGACGACAGTTCGATCTTCGCCTTCTCGGCCTGCTCCTTGAGCCGCTGCAGCGCCAGCACGTCCTTCTTGAGATCGACGCCCGACTCCTTCTTGAACTCGCCGATGATGTAATCGATGATGCGTTGGTCGAAGTCCTCGCCGCCCAGGAACGTGTCGCCGTTGGTGGACAGCACCTCGAACTGCTTCTCGCCTTCAACGTCGGCGATCTCGATGATCGAGATGTCGAACGTGCCGCCGCCCAGGTCGTAGACCGCGATCTTCTTGTCGCCGCGGCCCTCCTTCTTGTCCAGGCCGAAGGCGAGCGCGGCCGCGGTCGGCTCGTTGATGATGCGCTTGACATCGAGGCCGGCGATGCGGCCGGCATCTTTGGTCGCCTGCCGCTGGCTGTCGTTGAAATACGCGGGCACCGTGATGACCGCTTCGGTGACGGCTTCGCCGAGGTAGTCCTCGGCCGTCTTTTTCATCTTGCGCAGCACTTCGGCCGAGACCTGCGGCGGCGCGATCTGCTTGCCGCGCACTTCGACCCAGGCATCGCCGTTGGGCGCCTTGACGATCTTGTAGGGCATCAGGTCGATGTCCTTCTGCACTTCTTTTTCTTCGAAGCGACGGCCGATCAGCCGCTTGACCGCATAAAGCGTGTTGCGCGGATTGGTCACTGCCTGCCGCTTGGCAGGCGCGCCGACCAGGATCTCGCCGTCTTCCATGTAGGCGACGATCGACGGCGTTGTGCGCGCGCCCTCGCTGTTTTCAATGACCTTGATCGAGTCGCCCTCGAGGATCGCAACACACGAGTTGGTCGTTCCCAGGTCAATACCGATGATCTTTGCCATGGTTGTCCCTTTTCATCCTGCACCGCGCCGGGCGCGGCAACGTGTTGAGTTTCGAATCACTAGCGAATTTCTCTACTCATTTGAATGTGTGTTGCGTGCCCGCGACTTCAAGCCGGATCTGCGCCGTGCGCAGTCACTTGCTTTCGCCCGAATTGTTCTCCCACGCATTGGCCTGCGCGACCGTGACCAGCGCCGGCCGCAAGACGCGATCGGCGATGGTCCAGCCTTTTTGCAGCACCGCCACCACGTGGTTCGGGCGCACGCCTTCGGCGGCAACGGTAGCGATCGCCTGGTGCCTGTGCGGATCAAATTTTTCGCCCGCCGGATCAATCGGAAGCAACCGATTCTTTTCGAATGCCGCCTGCAACTGCCGCAATGTGATTTGCAACCCTTCCCGCACCGGATCACCCGCGGTGGTACCGGTCGCAGCGCTTGCGGCGACCGCTTTCTCCAGCGAATCCATCACCGGCACCAGAGCCTCGGCAAAACTCTCGATCGCAAACTTGTGCGCCTTGGCGATGTCCTCCTGGGCGCGCCGGCGTGTGTTGTCGGTCTCGGCACGCGCGCGCAGAAAGAGGTCGTAGTTTTCATTGGCCTTGGCGAGCGCTGCAACCAAATCGCGCTCGAGCGCGCCGCCCTCGGCAGCGCCCAACGCAGCGACTCTCGGCAGTTGCGCATCGTTGGCGACCTCGCCCACCGGCTGGCTGCTCATTGTCTGGCCGCCCTGGCGCGCGGTTTGGTCCGCACGGGCCTCGCCAGCGCTCTCCCCGGGCTTTGCTTCCGGTTCCTGCATTGCTCCTCCTGATTCCAATTCGCGCATACAGAACCTTGTCGACAATGAGGCCAATGCCAGGCAATTCAAGGCTTGTTGCACCGCTTGCCCGCGGCTAACGATGCCGGCGCCCAGGCCGGCTACGATCGATCGCGTCGACGTCAAAGTTCAGACGGGAACACCCGATGATTGGTCCGAAAGCTGGTCCGATGACGGCGCGACCGGCCCTGGCCGTCGCAATCAGTGTGCTGTCGGCGGCCTTGGCCGCCGGCGCTCCGGCAGTGGCGCATGCAGAGCGGGCGCTATCGTACGACGAGCCCGGCACCTATCCCGTCCAGGTCGTGGATGTTGTTTGGCGAGACGAGTCCCGCCAGCGCGACCTGCCGTTGCGCATTCGGCTGCCGGACGCGCCGGGACTGCGACCGCTGGTCATCTTTTCTCATGGGCTGGGCGGCTCGATCGAAGGTGGCCGCGCCTGGGGCAAACACTGGGCGAGCTACGGCCTCGCGGTGATTCACGTACAGCACCCGGGCAGCGATCAGTCGCTATGGCAAGACTCCAACAATCCGGCTCGCGACCTGCGCCATGCGGCCGACCTCGCGCAGTTTGTGGCGCGAGTCGCCGACGTGAAGTTCATCCTCGATGAACTGCAGCGTAGGCAAGCACGTGGCGATCCGATCGCGAGCCGTGTCGACCTTGGCCGCGTCGGCATGAGCGGTCATTCGTTCGGCGCGATCACGACTCAGGCGCTGGCCGGACAGACCTATAAGGTCGCGCGTGCGCGCCAGGCCGCGGCGGACATGCTGCGTGAGCCGCGTTTTGCCGCGTTCGTGGCCTTCTCGCCTTCCGCGCGCAAGGCGTCGGACTCGCAGCAGTTCAGTGCCATCACGCACCCGTTTTTGAGCGTCACCGGCAGCGACGATGGCAAAGTCGGCGCCGGCCTAGGCGTGCCGCCCGAGCTGCGCCGCGTACCGTATTCGGGCATGCCGCCTGGCGACAAATATCTGCTCGTTTTGAACGGCGCCGATCACATGATCTTCAACGGCGGCGGCCGGACCGAGGGCCGCCTGGCGCGCAGCGCCCCGCCCGATCCGGCACGTGATGCGCAAATCGAACGAGTTACGCGCGCGACGACCACCGCATTTTGGCTCGCCTATCTGGCTGATGACGCGCCCGCTCGGCAGTGGCTGGGGAAAGTCGGCTCAACCATCGGCGAAGCCGGTACATTCACCTCCAAGTAGTCCGGCGCGTCGCCCGGCGCGGTTTGCGCTCGTTTCGGGCGCCCTACGGTCCGATTTGCGGCCAACATTGCGATCGGCGAGCAGTCGTTTGCCCCGGCGCGACATCGCGGTGCACATGAACTAGCTTCGATGCGCTAAGCGGATGATCTTGGACTTTAGCGCCGGGACAGCGAGAATGTGGTGCGCAGGCGAGCAGACTCGTCGGCACGACGACATGCTCAACGACGACCCGCCGCCCATCGAATCCTCGCCGACACCGGAATCGCCGCGCCGCTTTCGCGACGAGACGCTCCTGGTCTTGCTGACCGTGGTTGCGGTGGCCGGCATTGCAGTGATCAATATGCCGCACGAGTCGGCTCCAGCGGCACCGGTCAAGGTTCGGACGGTGCCACCGGAAGCCTGCGCTGATTGTGGCGAGGTGATCGGCGTCCACGAATCCGGCAGCGCGGAATCCGAGCCCGGCGCGACCTCCGGTGACGCGCGAATCGTGATCGACGTGCGGATGCTCGACGGCTCGCTGCGCACGATCAAACAGAGCGCGCGCAATTTCGACGTCGGCGATCACGTGCGCGTCACCGGCAATGCGCTAAGCAGCCGGTCTTGATGCGCGCGCAAGGGCAACGCCCGGTCGTGCTCGCGGCAACCCGATTACATGCCGCGGGCACTTGACGCGCAGCGCTCGGGGCGCCATCTTCGTCGCTCTCTCGTACTCGTCGCCCGACCGTCAAACGCACGGCAACAAAGCGCACGGCGAAGAGTCGATCAGTTTGCGTAACACAACTGCGGAAGCTGGACACAGTTGCGCGAACTGAGCCGTCGCTCGAATCTCAGACGCAACCTCGGAACGGGCCACTGCGCGGTAACCGAAGCGCGCGAAAAAGTCCGCCGCGGTGTCGGTCAGCAAGTAAATTTCCCGATGGCCGCGGTTGATCGCAAGCTGCTCGGCCTGGGCCACGAGTCGCGCGCCCAACTGGCGGCCTCGCGCCGCATGCGCGACCACAAGGGAGCGCAGCAGCACCGCATCGCCGCGGCCGGCCAGCGCGATGCATCCTTGCAGCGAGCCATCGCGCGCGCGTGCCGTGATCATTGCCAGCGATTCGCACGCCGCTAGATCGTCGGTCGGCAAGTCGCAACGTCGCAGCAGCGCGACGACATCGGCGGCGATCGTGGGCGTCGCGGCGCCGCCAGCAGCGGTCACAGAGTCGGCGGCGCCGGCCAAATATTCGACGCCGATTGCGCTGGCGGGCGCCACGGGGTCGCCGTCAATCCACCGAGGCGACGTCGCGCGCCAGACTCATTTCGTGGCGCCGAGAGTTCGCGCCCGTTGCGCGCTGGCTTTCGCGGCACTCTCGCGCACGGCCCGATCGGCCGATCGCACGGGCCAGGCGCCGGTGTGCTCGAGCACCAGATCGGCGAGCGCCGAGATAAACACCGGCGAATCATTCAGGCAGGCAATGCGCTGGAATTCCTTGCCGCCTGCGCTGATAAACGTGTGCCGTCCTTCGAGATCGATTTCCTCGAGCGTCTCCAGGCAATCAGCGACAAAACCGGGGCAGATCACATCGACCCGCGCGCCGGCGCGCCCGAGGTCCCCAAGCATCGCTGCCGTGTAGGGCTTGAGCCATTCGGCCTTGCCAAAGCGCGATTGAAAGCTCACCGCATATTCGTGCGGCGCCAGCCCCAGCGCCTGCCCTAGCAGCCGCGCCGTCTTGTGGCATTCGCAGTGATACGGGTCGCCCAGTTCAAGCGTCCGGTGCGGTACGCCATGAAAGCTGATCAATAATTTGCCGCCCGCGTCCTGGGCGCGGCCGTGGTGTTGCCAATGCGCGAGCACGGACCGTTTCAGCGCCTCGATGTAGCTCGGATGGTCGTGAAAGTGCTTGATCGTTCGCACCTCCGGCCCATTGCGGATGCGGGCCAGCACGACATTGACCGCATCGAATGCAGTGGCGGTGGTGGTTGCGGAAAACTGCGGGTACAACGGCAGCACCAGCAGGCGCGTAACATTGCACGCCGCCAGCTCATTGAGCACGCTTGCGATTGAAGGCTCGCCGTAGCGCATCGCCAGCGCGACATCGAGATCCAGTCCGCGCTCGCCGAGGTACCCGCGCAGCAGCAGCGCCTGCGCGCGCGAATGCACCAGCAGCGGCGAGCCGTGTTCGGTCCAGATCGTCGCGTACTTCGCTGCTGACCTGTGTGGCCGCACGGCCAGGATGATGCCGTTCAAAATCGGCCACCAAAGCAGGGGCGGAATCTCCACCACACGGGGATCGGATAGAAATTCCCTGAGGTATGGCCGCACCGCCGATGCGGTGGGCGCCTGCGGTGTGCCGAGATTGATCAGCAGCACCGCCGTGCGCCCGACCGCGTCGTGCGCGAAAGCTGGTGCGGGTTGAGACGGCATCGATCGGGGATCGCTGGCGCAGGGTCCGGATGGCGTGCAGTGACGGAGCGTAGCGAACAAATGACTGCGGGTCGGTCACATGTAGTCGGCCGCGCGTCGTGGGCCGCAGGTCGACGTCGGCGACAATCGTCTGATACGGCCGGTCCGGCCCCGGTATTCAAAACTGGGAGTGGACACAACGGTCGGGCACGGTGGTCGGCGCTACAGGTGAGGTGAGCGGAAGGCTCTGGCCGCACTGACGCCGTCGCGGCGAGCTGACGGCACATGCGGGATCACCGGGAACGACAATGTAACCGCGCAGCTGATCGTGCATAGGCACCCCAATTCCATCCGTTCGGATGAAAGCAGGGGTTGCGTCCACGCGCTATTTTTCACGAACCCTCGCGGACGGTACCGAATTTTCCTTCCCACAACCGCGACCATCGGCAAACGCGCTCTCGACAATTCGCGGCCGGCAGCGGTTCGTCGCCATGCAGTTGAATGCGCCCGATTTCCAGTCGTCGTGTTGTGACGGAAACGACTCCGACCCGAGCTGATGTGATGCTGCGCGAAGCGCTCAGCATCATGGAGCCGCTGGCGCGCGCCCTGGTCATCAATGGCGTGAACTACCCGACCTTCGCGCTGGCGATGAAGGAAGTGTTCCTCAAAGCGGCGCAGGCCGAACTGTCCGACGGACAAAAGAAAATCACGGACTCCGCGTTGAGTCTGCTTTCCGGAGTGCATCGCAAGGACGTGCGCGCGCTAGCGCCGCAGACCGCGCGGCGCAGCGCGCCGGCGCGCGCTTTTTCCATTGCCTCGGAGGTTGCGCGACGCTGGCTCACCGACCCGGATTGCGGCGACGAAAGCGGCCGGCCGAAGCGGCTGCCGATGCGCAATCAGAATGGCGGGGCGAGCTCGTTCGAAACGCTGGCGCAGGCCGTGTCCAAGGATTTTCATCCGCACTCCGTGCTGCAGGAATTGCTGCGGCTGGGGGTTGTTACGTGCGACGACGAAACGGTCGAACTGAAGGAAGACGGTCTGGTTGCGTTCGAGGGCTTCGAGCAGCTTGCCTACCTCTTCGGTTCCAATCTGCGTGATCACGCGGCGGCGAGCGTGGCCAATTTGCGCAGTCACCAAAGCGGCAAGAAGGCGCCTTTCCTCGAGTATTCGACCGGCGCGGAAGAGCTGACCGCCGAATCGGCGACGCGCCTGCAACAGCTCGCCAATGAACTGTGGCGCGGCGCATTCCAGAAGCTCGCCAAGGCAGCGAGCGCGTATGTTGATCACGATCGCGGACGGGGTGCGGGCAGCGGCGCGCGCGTTCGCTTTGGCGCGTACTTCTTTTCGGAGGAGGCGATACCTTCCGCCGGAACAAGCGCCGGCGTCGACAGCAGCAACTCCCCGGCTGCCGGCGTCAGTACGCACAACCGTATCAGCGCGCGCAACCGCCCTCCGTAGATTCGCCGCTCAGCACCTTCGACCCACTGCGTCGTCGCCTTTCCGGCGCGGGCGCTGGCAAGACACTACCTCTTGGCAAAGACGGAATTTGGTGCCGGCCGCTGCGGGATCTCGGGCGCGCGAGATCGCTTCGCTACTTCGTTATGCCCTCACTCGCGGCTTAACGCGTGCGACAACATCCTGGCGGTGATATCGACGATCGGAATCACTCGCTCATAGGCCATGCGCGTGGGGCCGATCACGCCAAGCGTGCCGACCAGCTGACCGTCAACGTGATACGGCGCCACGACCATGCTCATCGTGTCCACCGGCACCAGGCTGGAATCGCCGCCAATATAGATCTGCACACCTTGGGCGCGCCCCGATATATCGAGTAGCTGCAGCAGGCGTGACTTGTGCTCGAACAGGTCGAACAGCGCGCGCAGCTGATCGAGGTTGGTCGCCAGATCGGCGACCCCGAGCAGATTGCGCTCACCCGAGATCACCACCGGATCGTTCTGCTCGGCCGCCTCGGCGCCGGCCTCCACCGCCGCTTCCATCAGCGTCGCAATTTCCTGGCGCAGCGCCGACAGATCGCCATGCAGCCGCACGCGGGCAGCATCGAACGACAGGCCGGCGAAATGTTCGTTCAGGACCGTGGTCGCTTCAGCCAGCTGGGCCTGCGTATAACTTCGCTCCGTCACCAGGATGCGGTTCTGCACGTCGCCCTCGGGCGTGACGATGATCAGCAGCACACGCTTGTCCGACAGACGCAGGAACTCCACTTGGCGGAACGATGAACTGCGGCGCGGCGTCAATACCACGCCCGCGAATTGGGACAGGTTGGAAAGCATCTGGGCCGCCACCAGAATCGCGCGATTCGGGTCGGCCATCGAGAGTTGGCCCTGGATGATCTGCGCTTGTTGCTCGCGCATCGGCTGCACCGTTAGCAACGTATCGACAAACAGCCGATAACCGCGCGGAGTGGGCACGCGGCCCGCCGACGTGTGCGGGCTGGCGAGGAATCCCATCTCCTCCAGATCCGACATCACGTTGCGGATCGTCGCCGGCGACAAATCGAGTCCGGAAATTCGCGACAGCGAACGCGAACCGACCGGTTGTCCATCGGCGATATGGCGTTCGATCAGCGCCTTGAGCAAAAGTCTCGCTCGCTCGTCAAGCATGGGGAACATTGTACGAAGCTGGAACCGCTGTGTCAGCGGCGCCGAGGCCGTCGGACCAGTTGACCAATGGTCGATCAGACCGTCCGCAGACCAAGCCGGGCCTGGTCCGGCGCCGGATCGCTTGCGCACGCCTCAAGACCAGCCCGCGAATCCGCGACTCATCGACCCAACGCCGCCTGCGGCAGCGTCAGTGGCGATGATTGTCTGCATAATCCGCGCCGATGTCCAAACGGATCAGGAAGCGGTTCAAGAACGTGGCGCTGTTCGGCAAGCCGCGTGCCGAATCCATGCGCGACACGATCGCCGCGATCGCGACACTGGTCGAGCGTGCCGGTCAGACCGTGTTGCTGGAACTTGAGACACAGACCACCGTTGGCTTGGATCGCTATCCCGGACTGTCGATCGAGGCGATCGGCCGCAGCGCGGATGTGGCAATCGTGCTCGGCGGCGACGGCACCATGCTCGGCGTGGCGCGCGAACTGGCGCCATATCACGTGCCGCTGATCGGCATCAATCAGGGCCGGTTGGGCTTCATCACCGATGTCGCGTTGGACCAGATCGAGGAAGTACTGCCGAAGATGCTCGCGGGCCAGTTCGAAGTCGATCAGCGCACGCAGATCGATGCCGAACTGGTGCGCGACGGCGCGGCCGCGTACAACGCGCGAGCGTTGAATGACATTGTCGTGTCGCGCGGCGTCGCCGGCGGCATGGTGGAATTCACCGTGCGGGTCGATGGCGTGACCATGTACAACCAGCGCGGCGACGGCGTGATTCTCGCCACGCCCACCGGCTCGACCGCGTATTCGCTGTCGGCCAATGGACCGATCCTGCATCCGTCGCTGGCCGGCCTGGTACTCGTCCCGGTCGCGCCGCAAACGTTGTCCAACCGGCCGATCGCACTCGCCGACAGCGCTCTGGTCGAGATCGAAATCACCGACGTACGTGATGCCTCGGCGCACTTCGACATGCAGACCTTTGCACGCTTGTCTCCCGGCGACATCGTGCGGGCGCGGAAGGCGCGCGATGTCGTCACACTGCTGCACCCGGTCGGTTACAACTACTTCGCGACCTTGCGCAGCAAATTGCATTGGAGCGTGATGCCGAGCGAGCCGCATGGCCACGTGTGAACGATGCTGCTGTCGCTCGCGATCCGCAACTTTGTCATCGTCGATACGCTCGATCTCGATTTCGCCCCGGGCTTCACCGTCCTCACGGGCGAAACCGGCGCCGGCAAATCGATCCTGATCGACGCGGTGCAGCTGGCGCTGGGCGAGCGCGCTGACGCTGACGTCGTGCGCGAAGGCGCGAGTCGCGCTGAAATCAGTGCCGAATTCCAGGTGCCTGCCGCAGCTCGGGCGTGGCTCGGCGCCAACGCGCTTGAGGGCGACGATGACATTGCACTCGCGCGGCGCGTGGTCGATGCCAGCGGTCGCAGCAAGGCCTTTGTCAACGGCACCGCGGTGACGCTGGCACAGTTGCGTGAGCTCGGTGAGCTTCTGGTCGACGTCCATGGCCAGCATGCGCATCAGTCATTGCTCAAACCGGCGGCACAGCAACAGCTGCTCGACGAACACGGCGGCCTGGGCCCGGCCGCTCGCCACGTGGCTGATCTGTCATCCCAATGGCGCCGCGCGATCAAGGCGCGAACTGATGCTGAAGCAATGAGCGGCGCGGCACAACTCGAACAAGAACGGCTGCGCTGGATCGTGAGTGAACTAAGTGAGCTCGCGCCGCAAGCGGACGAGTGGACAAACATCGGCGCTGAACAGCAGCGCCTGTCGCACGCCGCGAGCCTGCTGGCAGGCGCGCAAGCCGCGATCGACCTGCTGGCCGAGTCAGACGACTCGACACATGCGCGCATCGCCGCAATTCATTCGCGCCTGACGCCGCTCGCGGCCTTCGATCCGCGCCTGCAACCGATGCTCGAGGCGATCGATACAGCGCGCATCCAGATCGACGACGCGGCACGCGAATTGAATCACTACGTCGATCGCCTCGAGATCGATGACGCGCGCCTGGCCGACGTCGACGCGCGCATCAGCGCTTTGCATGCGGCGAGCCGCAAGTTCAGGGCCGCGCCCGAGCAACTGCCCGAGTTGCTCGTGCGCGCGCAGGAACAACTGGCGGCGTTGTCCGCAGCCGCCGATCTGGACGGGCTGCGCGCAAGCGAATCGCGCGCGCGCGATGAGTTCGTTGCGGCCGCGCGGGCATTGTCAAAACAGCGGCAGCTCGCGGCAACACAAATGAGCCGCGAAGTGACACGCGCGATACAAGACCTGGCCATGAGCGGCGGCCGGTTCGAGGTTCAGTTGCAGCCGCTGGCGGAAGACGTGCCAACGGCGGGCGGTCTCGAACACGTCGAATTCCTGGTCGCCGGCCACCGCGGCACTGTGCCCAAGCCGCTCGCCAAGGTTGCTTCCGGCGGCGAACTGGCGCGCATCAGCCTTGCAATCTCGGTGATTGCCGCGGCGGCGACGCCGGTCGCGACGCTCATTTTCGATGAGGTCGACGCCGGCATCGGCGGCGCCATCGCCGAGATCGTCGGTCGCGAGCTGCGCGGCCTGGGCACAATCTCCCAGGTGCTGTGCGTGACGCACCTGGCGCAGGTGGCCTGCCAGGGCCACCAGCAGCTGCGGGTCAGCAAGCTCACCGACGGACGCAACACACGCATTGCGGTTGCGGCACTGAGCGGCGAAGCGCGCGTCGAGGAAATCGCACGCATGGTAGGCGGCGTGGACATCACGGCCAAGACACGCGCCCATGCACTCGAAATGCTGCAGCAGGCGGCCAGCGCTGTTGCGCCCCCGGCCGCCGTCCGAGGCCGGCGCGGCGCGCGCGCCTAGAGCGGCGGGCTCAGCTGCGCAGGGTCTCTGAGCGCTTGCGCCGCGGGCAGTCCGGGCGCTGGCAGCGTCCGTAGATCACGAGCGAATGTTCGCCGATGGTGAATCCCAGCCGCGCGGCGATCGCCTCCTGCCGCTCTTCTATGCCCGCGTCGACGAACTCTTCGACCTGGCCGCAGTCCATGCACACGATATGATCGTGATGCGCCCCCTGGTTGAGTTCGAATACGGCCATGCCATCCTCGAAATGATGGCGCGCGACCAGGCCGGCCGCCTCGAACTGCGTCAGTACCCGGTAGACCGTGGCGAGGCCAATGTCCTCGGCAGAGCCGAGCAGCCGGCGGTAGATCTCTTCGGCGGACATGTGGCGGGTGCCGCTGCGCTCGAGAATCTCGAGGATCTTCAGCCGCGGCAGCGTGACCTTCAGACCGGCCTTGCGTAGATCCTTGCCTTCCATGTGCCTGCCTGATGGACCCAAATCCTTGTGAGGACTGGCTGTACGGTATGATTGGAACCATGCAAGTTACCACCCCGGGCCCATGGCCACCACTTCGAAGCGCCCTGCGCCCGCTTGCGCTCTTGCTGTGTGTCGCGGCCCTGCTCGGCGCCTCCGCCTGCATCTACCACATGCCCGTGCAGCAGGGCAATCACCTGGACCAGACGACGGTCGACCAGGTCAAGCCCGGCATGACGCGCGCGCAGGTACGCTACCTGCTCGGCACGCCGATGGTGCCCGGTGGCTTCGAGAACGACCGCTGGGACTACGAGTACTACCTGAAGATGAAACGGCTCCGCAACCCGCGCCACGGCCGCGTGATTGTGCATTTCAAGAACGATCTGGTCGTGAGCGTCGACAGCGACGTCCTGGGCAACGCCGCCGAGCCCGTCAGCAAGAAGCCGATCAACGCACCGGGCGCTTGAGCTGGGCCCGCTGGCGCCGGCGCTGGCGCGGATCGGCCGGCAGCGCCCGGTACACTTCGATCCGGTCGCCATCGCGCGGCACGGCGGCGCGTTCACAGCGGATACCCCAGATACCCGTCGCCGCGTGCTCCCAATCAAGCGGGATCTCGCGCAGCCGCTCCCGTGCCGCGGCCAGTGCCGCCTCGACGTTCGCGGCCGCCGGCAACTTCAGGTGCAGCAGGATCGGTTCGGCCAGCGTGTCCACGGCAATCAGGCAGCACTTGTCCGGCAGCTCAGGCATGGCGCTGCGCCCGGGCCACGAAGGCCTGCACCATGGAAGTCGCGGTGCTCTCCAGCAGCCCGTCGAGCAGCGCGGCCTTGAGCGGGTTCGAGAATTCGAAACGCAGCTGCAGCTCGATGCGGCAGCCGTTGCTCCCGACCGGCGCGAATGTCCACAGGCCGTCCAGCGCGCGCAGTGGACCGGCCACCAGTTCCATGCGGATCTGCTCGTACGGCTGCAGGTGATTGCGTGTGGTGATCTCCGTGCTCAGCAAGCCCCGCCGCACCTTGAGCCGCGCGACGATCTCGCGCTCGTTGTGCATCAGGATCTCGGCGTGCACGCATCCGGGCACGAAATCAGGATAGCGCGCGATGTCATTGACCAGCGCAAACACCTGCGCGGGTGAGCGGGCAATCAGTGCCGAGCGCGTCAGGGTTCTCATCGAGCGCAGTCTGGAGGATCGCCACGGCCGACTCAACCCGGGCGCGTACAATGCTCGCATGGCCGAACCGGATACACCGCCGCGCACTATTGCCGAGAATCGCCGCGCCCGGCATGACTATTTCATCGAGGAGCGGCTCGAGGCGGGCCTGGCGCTCGAGGGCTGGGAGGTCAAGGCCATGCGCGCTGGGCGTGCGCAACTCGCGGAAGCGTACGTCTACATCCGCAACAGCGAAGCCTTTCTGATCGGCGCGCACATCGCCCCTCTGAACACGGTGTCCACGCACAAGATTGCCGACCCGGTCAGGACCCGCAAGCTCCTGCTCAACCGACGCGAACTCGATCATCTCATCGGTGCCGTGGAGCGCCGCGGCTACACGCTGGTGCCCCTCGAGCTTTACTGGGTCCACGGGCGCGCCAAGCTCCAGCTGGGCCTCGCCAAGGGCAAG
>Ga0137409_10003810_pt1 | contig 15942 bp, 13 predicted proteins | sample CZODoug1_16funga_FD_122059 | JGI IMG/M metagenome (GOLD analysis project Ga0137409, IMG submission 122059) | Vadose zone soil fungal communities from Angelo Coast Range Reserve, California, USA - CZODoug1_16fungal (Hybrid Assembly) | ecosystem: Environmental > Terrestrial > Soil > Vadose zone... | reverse complement strand
GTCGTCGGACGCTGGGGTGGGCACTGGGTTCTATTGTCGGGCCCGCTGTCAAGCCCGATGCGAAAATGGCCTGCTCTAGTTAGAAGCTGGAGCTGGTCGCCGGCCAAACGGCGGTGACCTGGTCGACGATGGTGCCCGCCTCGGAACCGTCCGTAATGTCGTAGACGAGGGGGTGATTGAGACCCGGACCGCAGATCCCTTGGCCTTCCGTCCAGTACCAGAGCTGGGTGGAGTTCAGGAAGACGGGAAAGTTGCGAGCACCCTTGATCAGCTGGGGGCTCCCGCCGTGGGCGACATCAATGAGGTAGATGTCGTGAAGACCGTCGGAACGCGGCACTGAGTAAGCGAGGTGGCTGCCACTGGGCGAAAATGTCGGGTAATACCAGTCGACGCCGGTCAGGTAACGCTGCGGGCCCGCCGCCTGCGTCCATTGCCAGACGTCACCGTTCTGCCTATAGAACAAAGCCTCTGACGTCGGCGACCACACTGCCATCTCCGGCTGTGCCCAGACCCCGCCGGGAGGAACAAGGGACAGCACCTGCTTGTTGGCTTGAAAGACGATGAGGGTGTTTTTGGGAAGAGGCTGATCCAGCACGTAGAGATGGTTTCCCGAGTGCGTGTAGGCGCCTTCCTTCGATAGGTTTGCGGCGCCACAGCGGCCTAGAGCTGGGGGCAGATTCGCTACGACCTGGTCCCCCGATTTGGTCGTGAGATGAACCTTTCTGTCACCGCCCGTCGTGTCGTTGTTGCTCAGCCATGCGATCTCATCGAGCCGGGGTGAGACAGCCAACAAGCCCGAGTTAAAGCCAGGCGGGCGCGGCAGCGCGAACCAATGGAACCGCACATCTGGAAGGTCGACTACCGCGAAAATGTTGCAGCAGTCGCGGCTTCCGACGACGGCGTGACGGGAGTCGATGAGAAACGCCGGCACGGACTCACCCTGGAATTTACACGCCGACCGGGGGTTGCGCGGGTCGGCATAGTCGCGGAGCACGACCTCTCCGGAATGGAGCGTTACGATCGCCACGGCGTCAGACGCGCCGATCGGCCCGGAGCACGAGATCCCGCTTGCGATCCGTGCGGTCGAGGCCGCCCAGGTTCCGCCTGGGACTGAAAGGATGTCAAATGTGAAGTTTGTGGAGGAGGGCGTTTGGCTGCTCCTGGCGGCGGATGCCTGTGTCGACGCTGATGGCGAGCCGCAGGCGATCGCCAGCAAGGCCAGCAACGATGCCAGCGCGGTAGCTCGATTCATTGGAGTCACCTCCTGTAACGGTCGAGCCTTCTTTCGGTTATGAGCCGCGCACGCGGCAGCGGGTCTATTGTGAGCGGCCATGGCTTCGCGAGCCATCACCTGGGTTAAGAACGATCCCATCGGCGCCGAGTTCGCCGACGTGCTGATCGCACCCGGCATCCTCGCCGCCAAGCGACTGACCGCGAAGGGAATCGCGATAGGGTCCAGGCCGGTAGGTTACCGGCTGGACTACAAGCTCGAGACGAAATCGGAATTCATCACCTCGGGGTTGCTGGTGGTCGCGCGTGGGGAGGGCTGGAGCCGGAGGCTGGACCTCCGGCGGTTGAAGTCGGGCCGGTGGACAGCCCGGACCAAAGTTGAAGGTGTGCTCGACCTCCCGTCGCCGGGTGGCGACATGGCCCGCCTGGTCGATGCGCTCGACTGCGACCTGGCCTGGTCGCCGCTGACGAACTCCATGCCGGTGCTGCGCCACGGATTGCTGAGCGGAGGCGGCTCGATCGACTTTGTGATGGCCTGGGTCTCGGTTCCGGACCTATCAGTGCACGCGAGCCGTCAGCGGTACACGTTCGTGCGCAAGGAGGGTGACCTCTCGGTCATCCGGTACGAGTCCAGGGACAGCACGTTCGCCGCCGACGTCACCTTCGACAGTGATGGGCTGGTTGTTGACTACCCGGGGATCGGCCGCCGCCCGTCGTGATACGTTGGGTCGGATAATCGGGGCTCATGCCTGACGACGAGCTTTCACCTGAACGGCTGGCCGGCGTCTTCGCCGAATTCGTACGGCAGGTCTCGGCGGCCGCTTCGTCCGCGTCAAACCCTCTCCTAGACAAGGTCGAGAAGCATCTCGGCACCGACCCGTCCCAACTGCCTGTCACTCTCGAGCAGTTCGACACGTTCGAGCACCCCAATCTGCAGTTGGCCATCGAGGCCTACATCGGCCAGGACGGGCACTCGGCGGACCTGCTCGGCGTAAGCAGCGAGAACAAGCGGTTCATGGCGGCGGGATTATCGGAGCTCGTCATCCGCAGCACCCACATTCATCAAATCCCGGTGACCGAGGGCCCGGTCGACTATGTCAACTTCCACCTCGCGAACGATGAAGTCCTCGCCTGCGTCCAGTTCGGGCTCTACCTGATCACTGCCGGCGACGCTCGGCTTGCCGCCATGGTCACAGGCCCGAGCGAGATGGGCGACCCTCGCCGCCAGAAGCTTCGCCTGGAAGTCATGAGCTCTCACGCGGCTGACGGTGTTGCTTTTATCGGCGAGATCCGGCAGCTGGCTGACCGGTTGAACGTATACCGCGGCCACACGCTCACCCTTTCGCCCGGGATGCACATCGGACCTGGTCCTCAGACCCTGGTGCAGTTTCAGCCGGTTCCGCGTGTTGCACGCGAGGACGTCGTCCTACCGGCCGGGCTGCTGGAGCGGATCGAGCGGCAGACAGTCGTGTTCTCCGAACACTCCGATGAGCTCCTCAGGTCCGGTCGCTCACTGAAGCGAGGCCTGCTCCTGTTTGGGCTTCCGGGCACAGGCAAGACGCTGACTGTGATGTACCTGATCGCCCGCATGCCCAATAGGACTGTTCTTCTGACGACTGGAAGCGGGATGGGCCTCATCCAGACCGTCGCGGCGATGGCTCGCCAGCTGGCGCCGTCGATGGTCGTGCTCGAAGACGTCGACCTGGTCGCGCAGGAACGGACGACGCCGGGGTTTGGCGCTCGCCCGGTTCTCTTCGAGCTGCTGAACGAGATGGATGGCCTGCGCGATGACCAGGATGTGATCTTCGTCCTGACCACCAACCGGCCGGACATCCTGGAACCGGCGTTGGCGGCTCGCCCAGGACGCATCGATCTCGCAGTCGAGCTGCCGCTGCCCGACGCAGAGGGCAGGCGCCACCTGCTCGAGCTCTACTCGCGCGGACTGAAGCTGGAGGGCGTGGACCTCGACGGGCTGGTCGACCGCATCGAAGGCGCTACTCCGGCCTACGTCAAAGAGCTGCTCAGGAAATCGACGCTGCGTGCACTGGAAGCGGGTGCCGGCGAAACGCTCCGCCAAGCCGACATCGATGGAGCCCTGGAAGAGCTCGCACAGGGCGGCCGGCTTGCTGAGCGGATACTTGGGTTCAAGCCCGAGCCATCCGCACCTCCGGGTCCGCCACCCGGGGTGGCAACCGCCGGGTTCCAGAGCGTTGCCACCGGGTTCCCGGCCCAGGTCATGATCCGGCGCGACAAGTAGACGAGATTGTTTGTCGCCTGAGCCGGCACTCGCGGGCCCCTGGGCGAATGGGAACCCGCGGGAGCCGGCACGCGCGTCCTTCAGGCCGGCATGGCCTGGGTTAGATTGGGTTCGGGTGTGCCGCCACGCTCGCTTGCGCGACCTTCCGCATGTCGAGGATCACCGAGACGGACAGGATCAGCACCGGTATCCCGATCGCGGCCGGGGGTACCGTGGGCAGCGGAAAGATGACCAGGAAGAAGAGCGCAAGCGGACCGAACATCACGAACTCGACCGTAATGAAGATGACGTCGAACAGGACGCTGATCGCGGCCAGAGCGGCTACGCAGTAGAGGGCGAACGGCAGTCCCCGCCAGATAAGGATGCCGACGATGATCGCAACCGCGAGCGCGAACACCTGCTCGAGGGCCAGCTCACCCTCGGTGGCGTGCCAGCCGGGGCCCAGCAGGCCGAGCGTCGAGTCGCCGAAGGCGAACTGGAGCGTGTAGGTGCCGATCGGGGTGGTCGAACCGAACAGGAGCGCCTGCAGAAAAATCAGGAGCGCGATGGCTTTGCGTCGCCTTGAACCCGGCACTTAACGGAGTCTAGGTGTTGGCGACATAACCAAACACACTCTGCGCGCGTCTTATATCTATGTAGTGCGCAAGGCGACCGTCTCCGCCCTCTCGCTCACTCTCAGCTTCTTGCTCCTTGCCTGCGGAGGACGTGTAGCCTCGTCGCCGACCTCGACCATCTCGGTCAGCTGCAGCCTGCCGGTGATCACGTGGACCAAGAACGGTGGGACCGCGGCCAGCCAGAGCGGTTTCATCTCGATGCCGACAGGCGCCTTTGCGCCCGACCCCGCCGGCGCCTATGGCCCGACTTACGACTGGGCCAACCGGCGCTGGCTCCCGGTGCCTGCGCCGCAGGTGCTGCCCGACGGCTCCATGTACGCCTACGAGGTGGAGCTCCAGGACCGGCCCGGCTACCAGCTTCACGCGGTGTGGGTCGAGAACGGCGCCGACAAGATGATTTACGACATGCCCTACGACAAGGCGTACTCCATCGTCGCGATGAAGCCGGAAGGCATCTACCTCGTCCCGATCTTCCACCGCAGCGGTGAGCCCGGGGGCCTGTGGCTTCTCAGCTCGACCAGAGCGACGCTGACCGCCGTGCCCGGCGCGGGGGATACAAGCTGGAGGGTGGTCGAGGGAGGGGCTGCGTGGGGCGGGCCGGTGGGCGGCGACAGCCTCGACCGCCTGGACCTCACCACCGGCGAGGTGACGACCTGGTTCCGCCATGCCATCGCGCCGGAGCTGGGAATTGGAGCCTCCAATGGTCCGCGCGTCATGGGGTTCGACCTCTCTGGCCACCCGCTGGTCGAGTTTGTTCCCGAAGGCGCCTCGGCTTCAGAGGTGTGGCTCGTGAGCTCTCCCACCGAGGCGACCAGGCTGACCGGCCTGCCGCTGCCGAGCGTCCTGCAACCCGGCGTAACCGACAAGCACGGGACCTGGTTCGTGGGCGCGGACGGTTTCTACCTCTACACCGATGGCGCATTTCACCGGGCAGCACCCATGCCACCGGGCCCGGTGGGTGACTTCGCGGTCGCGGGTGGCTGCGCTTAGTCGCCAGTAACATCGTGGGGTGACCCGGGCTGTAGAGGAGCTGAATCGCCGCATGCTTCGCGCCCGGGACGCGATCGACCGCGCTTACGCGCACCCGCTCGACATCGAGGAGCTCGCGCGGGTCGCGAGCGTTTCCGAAGGCCATTTCATCCGCACCTTCCGAGCAACCTTCGGCGAGACCCCGCATCGCTACCTGCAGCGCCGCCGCGTCGAGCGCGCCATGTTCAAGCTGCGCGAGACCGACCGGAGAGTGACCGACATCTGCCTCGACGTCGGGTTCACCAGCCTGGGCACCTTCAGCCGCACGTTTCACGACATCCTCGGCATGACTCCGACCGAATACCGCACCCGCACGGAGGTCATCGCCCTGCCGACGTGCTTCCTCATGCAGTGGACAAGACCGAGCAGTTTCGGAGAAGCCAGGGGACAGGGTCGGCGCCTAGCATCGGTCTAGATCCGAACCAAAAACACCAGGGAGGAAATCGTCATGTACAACTCGATCAACATGTCCAGCATCTTCGTCCTCGACCAGGACAAGGCCATCGACTTCTACGTCAAGACGCTCGGGATGGAACTGACCAACGACATGGACATCGGATTCATGCGGTGGGTCACGGTCGGCGTGCCGGGCCAGCCCGGACGCGACGTCCTGCTCGAGCTGCCCGGCCCGCCCGGAATGGACGAGAAGTCCGCCGCCCAGGTCCGCGAGCTCGTCACCAAGGGCGCAACCGGATTCGCCCTCGGCCTCACCACCGACGATTGCAAGAAGACGTATGACACGCTCAGGTCGCGCGGTGTCGAGATCACCTCGGAGCCGGAAGATCATTTCTACGGGACCGACTTCGGACTGCGCGACCCCTTCGGCAATAACATTCGAGTCGTGCAGCTTGCGGCTCAGCCGAACGGGAAATCGGTATCGGCGCCCAAAGCGGCAAAGGCATAGAGAGATGAGATTTCGGGGCAAGATCCTGCAGGCCGGCAAGACCGCGACGGGGATCGAAGTTCCGGCGAAGGTGGTGGCCGCTCTCGGATCGAGCAAGCGGCCACCAGTCCGCGCCACCATCAACGGCTACACCTACCGCTCCACGGTGGCGGTGATGGGCGGCACTTTCATGCTCGGGATCAGCGAAGAGGTTCGTAAGGGCGCCGGCGTGTCCGGCGGCGACATGATCGATATCGACCTCGAGCTGGACGACAAGCCCCGAGACGTGGAGCTGCCGCCCGACTTCGCCGCCGCACTCGGCCGCAACGCCAAGGCCAAACAATTCTTCGACGGACTCTCCTACAGCAAGAAGAACGTTTTGGTCAGGGCCCTGGACGTCAAGGCGGCCGATGTTCGGAAGCAGCGCATCGCCAAGACGGTCGAGCAGCTGAAAGAGGGTCGAGCGTAGGTATGAGGGAAAACCCGGAATGGTTTTCCCTCATCGCACGTGCGGCTGCGCCGCAGGTGCTGCTCCCATTCCGGTATATGGATGGGACTTAACTAAGAGTCTGAAGCCCGGCCACGATTGGGTGGACTAAAGACAAAGTTGCGGCTGGGTGGAACCCAGCCGCCCATGCCACGCTGGGGCTAGTTGTGCCCGTGCCGGGCTGCGAGGTCGGCGCGTAACCGCTGACCCATCGCGGTCAGCACCTTGACCAGCAGCCCGTCGCTGGCCTTGATCGCGTCGCGGAACTGGGCGTGGCTCATCACCAGCAGCTTCGCGGGCGTCGAGGTTGTCACGCTTGCGGTGGCGGGTCCCCGGTCCAGCATGCCGATCTCGCCGAAGAAGTCTCCGGCTTTCAGGGTGCGCCGAGGTTCGCCGTCGACCTCCACGTGCGCCTCACCGTCGAGCAGGATGTAGAAGGTCTCGCCGGGGCTTCCCTGAGTCGTCAGCTTCTCGCCGGCCTTCACGTCGGCTTCGTCCGTCCGGCTCGCCACGAACTCGAGGTCGCGCCTGGATAGCTCCGAAAAGAGCGGAACCCGGCTCAGATGGTCGATTTTGGAATCGCTCATGGGCTGCAGCATATTGTGCTGGAGTGGCAATGGTTTGCTCGGTCTGCGGCCGTCCCCTTCCGGACGGAGCTCGCTTCTGCCCGAACTGCGGGGCCTCGGTCGGGCCGCTGGTCGGCACGGAGGAGCGGAAGATGGTCACCGTCCTCTTTGCCGACATCGTCGACTCGACCGGCCTGGGCGCCCGGCTCGACCCGGAGCGGTCCCGCGAGGTCCTGGGCCAGTTTTTCGGCTCAGCGGCTGAGGAACTGCTGGCGCTCCGCGGCCGCCCGGAGAAGTTCATCGGCGACGCCGTGATGGCCGTTTTCGGGCTTCCCCACGTGCACGAGGACGACGCCCTGCGCGCTGTCCGGGCCGCCATGGCCATCCGCTCCAGGACCCGCCGGCTGGGAGAGGCGGCGGGTCTGCCCGTGCCGCTGGAGGTGCGGATCGGGATCGAATCCGGGGAGGCGGCCATGGGCCGAAACCCGAGCGGCCAGGTGCTGGTGACCGGGCCGGTCGTGAACGCCGCCGCCCGGCTTCAGACGGCCGCCCCTCCCAGCCAGATCCTCGCCGGGCGCACCACCCACGCTCTCACGACCAACAGCGTTTCCTACGGTCGCCGGCGCCGGATCAGGGCCAAGGGCTTCAACACCTCCCTTGACGCCTTCCCGGTCGAAGGGCTGTCGACCCGCTCCGCCCGGCGCACCATCCCTTTTGTCGGTCGCACCAACGAGCAGGCGATCCTCGACCAGAGCCTTGGCCTCGCGACCTCCTCGGGCCGCCCGGTTCTAGTCACAGTTGTCGGTGAGCCCGGGATCGGCAAATCGCGCCTGGCCGACGAGCTCGCCGCGGGGGTCGGGGCCCTGGTCGTCGTCCTCCGCGGCCAGGCGCGCTCGTACACCGACACCGCCACGTTCTCTCCGGCCGCCGCGATCATCGGCGACCTCGCCGGAATCGACGTGGGCGACCCGCCGGAGAAGGTTCGCGGCCTGCTCCGCACGCTGGTGGATCAATGGAGCGACCCGTTAGAGGCAGATCGGACCGTGCAGCGGCTTTCGCTGCTGTTCGGTCTTGCCGATCGAGGCGACGAAGCCGCGTTCGTCCACGAGGTCCAGGCCGGCTTCATCGCTGTGATCGATGGGATGGCGCGCGATCATCCGGTGTTGATCGTGTTCGAGGACGCGCACAGCCTCCAGCCACCGATGCTGGACCTCATCGAGCGCCTGGCGGTACCGGGCCGCCGCGGGCCTCGGCGCGCGCTGATCGTGGCCCTGGCCCGGAACGAACTGCTCGAAACAAGGCCGAACTGGGGATCCATCAGCGGAAACGCGGTCCTCCTCCGCCTGGAACCGCTCTCGGCTGAGGACTCGATCCACCTCGTCCGCCATGCAGGAAGCGGACATATCGCCGAGCCCGAGGCGGTGGAGATCGCCGAACGCGCCGGCGGAAATCCCTTTTTCATCATCGAGACGACCGGCATGCTGATGCCGAACGGCGATCGCCCCAGCACGGGCGCACATACGCCGATCCCTCCGACCGTGCAGGCGGTCATCAGCGCCCGTCTCGACGCGCTCCCGGCAAGACAGCGCGAGCTGGCCCGGCGAGCATCGGTCTTCATGTACGGGTTCGACATGGAGGAGCTGGCGGTGATCGACAAGGCCGCCACCGTCGAGGACCTGCAGCAGCTCGAGGACGCCGAGGTAGTCGTGCGCGACAGCAAAGCCTCGATGGCGCCGACCTGGCGGATGCGACACGCGACGCTCAAAGACGTGGCTTACGCGAGTCTTCCGAAGCGAGAGCGGCTCCGTCTTCACACCCTGATCGCTGAATACCTCGTGGTCAAACACCATCGATCGCTTGCCGCCGACCACTACGAGCTCGCCGCGATTGCATCGCTCGACCTGGATCCGAACGACCGCGCGGCGCCTGACCTGGCAGCCGATTCGCTTCTGCTCGCAGGGGATCGGGCTCGCAGGCGCATGGAGGTGCGCTCGGCGATCGATCGCTACGACCGCGCGCTCATCATGGCCGGGCCCGAAAAAGGCTGGGGAAAGCGGGAGGCGCGCGTGCTCGCAGGCCTGGGGGAGGCCAGATACTGGCTCGGCGAGTATCGCGTGGCGACCGAGACTCTGGTCCGCGCCGTCACGCTCGCCGAGGCCCACGACGATTCGTTCGCGCTTGCGCTCGCGCTTCGCTTCTTGGGCGACATCGCCATCAACTACGAGGCCGACGTCGACAAGGCGGAGAAGCTGCTGAATCGATCGCTCGAGGAGGCCGAGAAGCTGGGCGATTCCATGGCGGTCGTGCGGACGCTGCTGTTCGCCGGCTGGGTGCCGTGGACGCGAGGGCGGTTCGACGAGTCGGAGGCCATCTGGCAGCGGGCGCTGGCCATGGTTGAGCCGAAGGATCACTGGGCTCGTGTGCGCGCCCTCACAGCTCTGTCCATCAACCGAACCGAGAACAATGACCCGGAAGGCGCGCTGAAGCTGATCGACGAGGCGAGCGCGCTGGCCGAGGAGACAGGCGACCAGTTCAGCCTGGCCAACACGTCGGTGCAGCGAGGCCGGGTCCTCGACGATCTCGGTCGCCGAGAGGAGGCGCTGCCCTGGTTCGATCGCGGAATCGCGATCTTTTCGGAGCTCGGGGCCCGTTGGGAGCTCGCTGACGCACGAGCGGCACGCGGCATCGCCAAGCGCGAGCTCGGCCGGCTCGACGAGGCGGAAGAAGACCTCCGGTACGCGATCCGGATCGCCGAGGAGCTGGGCGACAAACAGCTTCCGGGTTGGACGTGGCGGGCGCTCGCCAAAGTGGCCGAGCTGCGCGGGGACCAGACCGCGGCGGAGGAGCACTGGCGCCGGTCGCGAGAAGCGGAGTCGCGCGGCCCGCACTAAGGATTACCCGCATCGGACTGTCGGATGCGGGTATCGAAATGCCGCGATACCCGCATAGGACTGTGAGATGCGGGCATCAGTGAAGACCGTGGGCGGCTCGGAAGCGGACGTCACCGCGGCGGGAGAGACATTGACGATCATGCCGCTTACGCTAATTCAGGCGGCAGCTATCGCTCCCGGGTCGAGGGATAATCGTCGCCCCTAGAGGTGGCCACACCGAACAACCTGCCCGCGCAGCTCAGTTCCTTTGTCGGGCGCAAGCGACAACTGGCGGAGCTGCGCCGCCTACTTCGTAAATCGCGGCTGATCACGCTGACAGGGCCCGGTGGCGCCGGCAAAACGCGCCTTGCGCTTCGCCTGGCCGTAGATGTCCTGGATCGGCATCCTGAGGGAGTCTGGCTCGTCGACCTGGCACCACTTAGCGAGCCACGGCTGCTAGAGCACACGGTCGCGGCCGCATGCGGAATCAAAGAGGAGCGGCGCCGTCCGGTCCTCGAGATACTCGTCGAATGGCTGGACGGCGGCCGAATGCTGCTCATCCTGGATGGTTGCGAGCACCTTGTCGATGCGTGCGCCGCACTCGTACGCAAGCTACTCAGCTCCTGTCCAAAGCTCACTGTCCTCGTCACGAGCCGGGAACCGCTAGGTGTACCTGGTGAGTTGATCTGGCGCACACCCTCGTTGAGCCTGCCGGCAGATGAAGATGCCGGCCGGCCGGAGCTCGTCATCGAGAGCGAAGCGATCCGGCTCTTCGTCGAACGAGCCAGGTTGAGCCGGCCTGACTTCGAACTGGGAGGATCAGCGGAAGCGGCCGCGGTAACTCAGATCTGCGCGCGCCTCGAGGGCATTCCGCTGGCGATCGAGCTTGCTGCCAGCCTGGCCCGTGTCATGACGCTTCAGGACATAGTTGGGCGCCTGCACGACCGCTTCCGCCTGCTGGCCGGCGGGAGTCGCGCCGCGCTGCCAAGGCATCAGACCCTGCGCCACGCGGTGGATTGGAGCTATGGCCTTCTCAGCCCAGCCGAGAAGGAGCTTTTCGCCCGCCTCAGCGTGTTCGCCGGCGGTTTTGAGCTGTCTGCGGCAGAGGCAATCGCGGCAGACGATCCGCTCGACCACGGGGTCGTTCTGAGGCTACTGTCGCGACTTGTCGATAAGTCGCTTGTTGTGGCCGAGCCAGGCGGACCTCGAAGCACACGCTACCGAATGCTTGACACGATCCGCGAATACGCGGTCGAAAAGCTGCATCAGAACGGCGAAGCTGAGGCGCGTCGGCGCCACGCCCGGTACTTCGTCGATCTATGCCAGCTCGCGGCAAAGGAGTTGCGAGGGCCCGACCCGCTGCCCTGGCTGCGCCTGGACGAAGAGCAGGCGAACATCCGGCTGGCGCTTGGCTGGAGCATGTACGAACAGCCGGATGACGCTTTGCGGCTGTCTGCGGCAATGGGCGCCTACTGGCATGGCCTGCGGCATTTCGCGGAAGGGATGGAGTGGCTTGACCAGGCCCTCGGGCTGGTGACATCGAGCCTCGATGCAAGGGCGGCGGCACTATGGTCTCGCGCGCGAATCCGAATGTGGCACGCGGAGTATTCGGCCGCCAAGCGTGACGCCGAAGAATGCGCTGACCTCAGTCGCGAGCTCGGCCTCAGTGTCGAGCTCGGCGGCGCCCTCACCATTCTTGGGCTCGCAAGTCGCGCGGAAGGCGACCTGGACAAGGCCGAGGGCTATCAACAGGAGGCGCTTCAGCTTGCGCAGCAGGTAGAGGATCACGAGGGCGTGGCACGCGGGCTCAACAACCTGGCCCTGTATGCCTCCTCCCGTGGGGACCACGAACGCGCCAGGACGCTGCTCGAAGAGGCCGTGGCCGAAACACGCGTGACCGGCAATCGCGCGTCCGCGGCCAGCATCGTGGACAGCCTGGGCCGGGTGAGCCTGCTGCTGGGAGACCTTGATTCCGCGCGACGTTACTACCAGGAATCTCTTGAAATGTCGGCAACATTCGTCGACGCCATCAACCTCGCCCAATGCCTTGAGGGCATCGCTTTGCTTGCTCTTGCCGAAAAGGACTCCGGCCGCGTGGTCAGATTGATCGCTGCTGCTAAGGCCCTCCGTGCGGTGAGCAGCGGCCAGTCCATGCCAGAGTGGAGGACCGAGGTCGACGAAGGGCTTGCGGCTGCCCGATCTGAATTAAGGCCCGAAGCATTCGACGCAGCCTGGCACCAGGGAGCAGCCATGAGTCTGCGCGAGGCCGTGCGTTATGCAAGCGGCTCGCCACCCGACCCAATGCGTTTCGACAGCACTCCGCTAACCAGTCGCGAGGCTCAGGTGGCGGCCCTGATCGCCGAAGGCTTGACCAACACTCAGATAGCTAAGAAGCTTCGCATGGCGGACCGCACCGCCGACGCGCACGTCGAACACATCCGCAACAAGCTGGGAATGCGGTCCCGTACCCAGATCGCGGTGTGGGCACACGAACGCCTAGGTAGGACATGAACGCCGAGTAGGTCTCGACTCGGTAGTTCTGCCGATGGCATCAAGGCCTCCCACACCTAACCTGCGGCCAGTTTGCAGGTGGTAACCCGCAAGGGAAAGGGAGGTTGAAATGGTCCTTTCGAATCGTCTGAAGGCGGCCGGGCTTCTTGCGCGAGTGAGCCTGAAACGGTGGGCCTCGTTTCAAGTCCGACGCACGACGCGCCAGCACGCGGTTGGCCTGATCATGGCTTCACTACTGCTGTCGAGCGCAGCAGTGGTGGCTCAGGCTCCGGCTACGCCAGTAGGCGCCTCCTCGTGCGGGTTGCTCACGGGCTGGCACCTCACGTACCACGACAATATCGCCTGGCATGTCGTCGCCGTTGGTTACGACAACGGGGGCAATCCGCAGACCGCGAGCATCTATACGCCCAACTACACAACCTATGACGGGAACCACTGCTGGGCCGACAGCAACGTTGTTCGGTTCTACTGGTATGACGTCAATTGGACCTATCTGTCGCAAACATCGAAGAGCTTGCCGAGGCGCTGTAGCATCACCTACCCCCTAGGCGGCTGCTGGACCAATTCGAGCTCGTATGCACAGGTATACGGCCCGTAGTTGCTTCTCGACAAACAGTGGACCCTCCCCCGAGCGGTGGGGAGGGTCTTTCTTTTCGCCCGGCCCCTACGGGCGGATGTTTTGGTTCAGGCGGAACACGTTGTCTGGGTCGTACTTCCTCTTCAACCCGACGAGGCGCTCGTACTTCGCCTTGCCATAGATCTGGGCGCCGTCTGTGCCCGCGTCCGCCACGTCGTTGACGTACTGTCCAGCCGTCGTAAACGGCTTGACTGCGGCCAAGGCACGCCGGCTCCACGCGACATGGGACTCGTCCTGCGCCGGTTCGTCCCACATCGCCTCAAAAGTTACCGACCAGCCGGCGCCACGGCCTGTGAAGGCCATCGCATCCTCGGGCGTGCGGCTGATCGCCCCGCCCTGCGACCACGAGGAGATGCTGCAGTCACCTCCGGCTGGAACATCCGCCGCATGAACGGCGCAGGCAGCGATCACGTCATCACTCAGCTCAGCCAGAAACGCGCCTTTCATATAGAAGCGGTGACCCCACGACATCGCGTCGTCGTTCATCCCCTGCACCGCGAGATATGGCTTTGCCGCAAATGTATCCGCCGACCAATCCAATCCTTTACGCAAGGGCCGAAGGTCGCGCTCGGCGTTATCCACAGGACCCGAGTGCATGGCGCCAACCAGGATCATGGGCGTGCCCGCCATCGCCGGCGGAAAGGGAGGGTCGGTCGCGATCCCAAAAGCAACGCCTAGAAAGACATCATCTGGCGCGGCCGCCAGGAACTCGCGTATGAGGCCGCCGACCTCGCGGCTTCGCTCAATCGGAAGCGCGACCCACCCATGGGTGACGATGGGGTCCTGCGGATGCAGCTGGTATTCAAATGACGTGGCGACGCCAAAATTGGCTCCCGCCCCGCGCAGACCCCAGAACAGGTCCGCGTTCTCATCTCTGCTTGCGTGGAGCTGCCGGCCGTCTGCGGTGACGAGGTCCACCGACAGCAGGTTGTCGACCGTGAACCCGTACTTGCGCTGGAGCCGTCCCATCCCGCCGCCGAGGGTCAGGCCCGCGACGCCCGTGTGGCCGACTACACCGACCGGGCAAACGAGTCCGGCAGCCTGAGCTTGCTGGTCGAGCTGGGAAAGATGCGCTCCGCCCTCGACGTTCGCGACCCGCCGCTTCGGGTCGATCGCCACACCCCGCATCCGCGACAGGTCGATCACAAGGCCGCCGTCGCAGGTCGAAAATCCCGCGACACTGTGCCCGCCGCCGCGCACCGCGATGACGAGGTCCTGGTCGTGCGCGAAGCGAACAGCCGCAATCACGTCATCAGCGGTGGTGCAGCGTGCGATCAGGGCCGGGCGACGATCCGCCATCGCGTTCCACACGACTCGCGCCTGGTCGTAATCGGGATCGTCTGGCCCGACGAGCTGGCCCTTGAAACGGTCTCGGAATCCAGCCACCGCCGGCGCTTTCATGTGCTCAAGCCCCTCTCCGCAACCCTCTCCCCGATGGGGAGAGGGAGTCTCCCCCACTAGTGGGGAGCTGAAAAGTCGCCGATAGCAGCTTGAGCCGCCGCAAGGCGCGCGACCGGCACGCGGAACGGGCTGCACGACACGTAGTTCAAGCCCAGCTTGTGGCACAGGTGGATCGAGTCCGGGTCGCCGCCATGCTCCCCGCAGATCCCGACCTCTAGGTTCTTGCGCGTCTTGCGGCCCTCGGTCACCGCGATCGCCATCAGCCGGCCCACACCGTTCTCATCGATCGTCTCGAAGGGGTTGCGCGGCAGGATCTTGCGCTCGAGGTACTTGACGATGAAATGCCGCTCCGCATCGTCGCGCGAGTAGCCGAACGTCATCTGTGTCAGGTCATTCGTGCCGAACGAGAAGAATTCAGCCTCGGTGGCGATCTCGCCTGCGGTCAGGGCCGCGCGCGGGATCTCGATCATGGTGCCGAACTTGTAGGGCACCTTGACGCCCTTCTCTTTCTGCACCTGCGCCGCCACCGGCTTCAGCTCCTGGTGCACAGTCCGCATCTCGGCCAGCGTGCCGGCGAGCGGGATCATGATCTCGGGCCGCGCATCCACCTTCTTCTTGCGCAGGTCCGCGGCCGCCTCCATGATCGCGCGCACCTGCATGCGAGTGATCTCGGGGAACAGGATCGACAGGCGGACTCCGCGCAGCCCGAGCATCGGGTTGGCCTCGTGCAGCTCCTCGACGCGAGCCATCACCTTCTCGAGCCTCTTCAAGCGCGCGGCGTTCTTGCCGGTGATCTTGAGCTCGGTGGTCTCGCGGATCAGCTCCTCGAGGCTCGGGAGGAACTCGTGCAGCGGCGGGTCGATGAGCCGGATGATCACCGGCAGCCCCGCCATCGCCTTGAAGATGCCCTCGAAGTCTCCGCGCTGGATCGGCAGCAGCAGAGCGAGCTGCTTCTCGCGCTCTTCGGTCGTCGTGGCCATGATCATGGCCTGCACGATCGGCAGTCTGTTCTGCTCCATGAACATGTGCTCCGTGCGGCACAGCCCGACCCCCTGCGCGCCGTTCTCGCGAGCCTTGATCGCGTCGCGCGGGTAGTCCGCGTTCGCCCATACCTCCAGGCGCCGGAACTCGTCTGCCCAGCGAAGGATCGCGCTCGCGGCTCGGTGCTTGTTGAGCGATTGAGCCTCGATCGTCGGCACGTTCCCGACGTACACCTCGCCGGTGGTGCCGTCGATCGTGATCTGCTCGCCCTCTTTGATCGTCGTCCCGTTCGCCGAAAACATTCGCTTGCGCACGTCGACGTCGATCGAGCTCGCGCCGACCACGCACGGCCGGCCCATTCCGCGTGCGACCAGGGCGGCGTGGCTGGCGGTGCCGCCGGTCTGCGTGAGGATGCCCTTCGCCTCGACCATGCCGTGCACGTCGTTGGGGTTGGTCTCGACGCGGACCAGGATCAC
>Ga0137409_10001813_pt2 | contig 15943 bp, 9 predicted proteins | sample CZODoug1_16funga_FD_122059 | JGI IMG/M metagenome (GOLD analysis project Ga0137409, IMG submission 122059) | Vadose zone soil fungal communities from Angelo Coast Range Reserve, California, USA - CZODoug1_16fungal (Hybrid Assembly) | ecosystem: Environmental > Terrestrial > Soil > Vadose zone... | reverse complement strand
TTTGCCCTTCGAGCGGCCACTTCCTTACCCCCAGTTGATCATATCACCCGCTGCGGTGCCTGTCAGGCCTCAATGGACAGCCCCCAAGGGTTAGGAGCGACAAAACTCATGCGGCCGTGGCTGCGTCTCAAAAGTTCATACCCCAGGTCACTTTTGGCGGCACGAATTTGCCGTCCCGGGGTCCACGGTTAAGAGCCCGTTAAATGCCCCATTCTAGACTCCGCTACCACAGCCACGGTGGGCCACAGCCAAGGCGGCCATTGCGCCAGCCATCAGCATGAGTGTGAGTTTGCGTGTCTAGCGAGTTCGCCCAGGTTCTGCGTCTCGGCCGCAGCATTGCGGTCCGTATGATGCTGCTTGCAGTCGTCACGCTGGCGGCCATCGCGCCGTCGCGTCCGGCGGTTGCCCAGGCCATCAAAGGCGAGATCAGCGTCACCGTCGAGAACGGCTTCGCCCGCTTTGTGCTGCTGTTCGCGGAGGAGATCGAGACCAAGGCCCGCGTCGCCAACAACATCCTGACCATCACTTTCGAGAAACCGGTTGACATCGCGGTCGATCGCGTCGCCGCCAATTCCGCTGGCTACGTGGCAGCGGCGCGTCGCGATCCCGACAAGAAGGCCATTCGTTTCGCGCTCGCGCGCAAGGTGACCATGAACTCGATTGGCGCCGCCGAGCGGCTGTTCGTCGACCTCCTGCCCGAGGGCTGGAGCGGCATGGCGCCCGGGCTGCCGCGCGACGTCATCGAGGATCTGGCCCGCCGGGCGCGCGACGCCGAACGCAAGACGAGGCAGCAGCGCGCGCTTGCGCGCCAGGCTCCGAGCGCGCCGATCCGCGTGCGGGTCGCGATGCAGCCGACCTTTACCCGCTACATCTTCAATTTCCCCGAGCTCGTCGCCGTCTCAGCCGACAACAGCAAGGACAAGCTGACGCTGACCTTCGACGGGGCCTACAAGTTTGATCTTGCCGACGCGGTCGCGGCATTGCCACCGATGGTCAGCTCGATCACCAGCGAGCTCGAGCGTGAAACCGCGACCGTGCGTTTCAACTTTTCCAGCATGGTCGAAGTGCGCACCTTTCGCGAGGACAACAGCTACCTCCTCGACGTGATCACACCGGGCGCCAAGGCGGAAGGAAACGGCCGCTCGGACGATCTGGCAGCGTTGGCGGCCGAATTGGCGGTCCGGGCGCAGCGACCGGCGGACGAGGCCGAGGAGCCGGATCATCAACGCCCAGACAATCAACGTCCGGACAATCAACGCCCGGCGGTGCCCGCGCCTGCGACTGCCCAGCCGGCGCCATCCAATCCGGCGCAGCCGGCAAAATCCAGTGAGCGGCCGGTTCCCGCGCAGCCACAGACGCCACAGCCACAGACGCCTGCTGCCGTGCATCCACCTGCGGTGCCCAGTGTGGCCACGGCCGGTGAGCCCGAAGGCGAGCGGACGACACCATCTCCTCCGACGGCGCGTCCTGTGCCGCCTCCCGCTCCGAGTGAAGGGGCTGCGCCCGCGCCACGGCCGCGCGCCACGCCAGTTGTTCCGGAGCCGGGCGCCGGAATAGCCACCCGCGTCAGGCGCAGCGGCGACAACGTGACGTTTGAGTTTCCGTTCGCGTCAGCGACGCCTGCCGCCGTCTTTCGCCGCGGTGATGCGCTCTGGCTGGTCTTCGCCAGCGAGGACGCCGTCGCAATTGCGCCGCTCGAGGGCGAGATTGGCCGCAGCATCAAGGGCGTGAACAGAACGCGCGCGCGCGACGCCGAGCTGGTGCGCATCAGGCTCGACCGCCCCATGCTGGTGAGCGCCCACACCGAGGGCACCGCCTGGAACATTACGCTCGGCCCGGAGGTGGTCGAGCCATCACGTCCGCTCTCGCTCTATCGCAGCCGGATCAGTGCAACCCGCTCGAGCATCAGCGTTCTTCTCGACGATGCGCGCGACCTCTATCGCATCGAGGACCCTGAGGCCGGCGACACGCTGCTCGTCGTGACGGCGCTCGCACCCGCGCGCGGTTTTTTCAAGACGCAGGACTTTGTCGAATTCCGCATCCTGCCCTCGACTCACGGGGTTGTCATCCAACCGCTGGCGGACGACCTCAGCGCCGAGCTTGCCTCCGACAAGCTCGTCGTCTCGCGTCCGAACGGGCTTACGCTGTCGGCGGTACAGGGCAATACGCGCGGCGGCGGTGGCAGCGCGGCGGTGCAGCGGCAGGTGCTCGACACCCAGACCTGGGGATTTGATCGTCAGGCCGATTTCAAGGAGCGGAATTGGCAGCTGCTGAGTGCTGCCGCCGATGCCCCGGAGACGAAGCGGCTGCTGGCGCGCACCGACCTTGCCCGCTTCTACCTTGCCCGCGACATGATCTACGAGGCGAAGGCCGTTCTCGACGTGGCGATCGCGGATCAGCCGCCGACGGCGGAGAACCCGTCGGCGGTGGTGCTGCGCGCGGTCTGCAACATCATGATCGGCCGCGCCGACATAGGTCTCAAGGATCTGGCCAATCCGTTCGTCGGCAACCAGAATGATGCGCCGCTGTGGCGGGCTCTGGCCTATGCCAAGCTCGGCAAGTGGCCGGAGGCGCGCGAGGGCTTCCGCGCCGTGGAAGCCGCGATCGGGACGCTGCCGCTCGAGCTGCAACGCAACGTCATGAAGGAGATGATCCGCGCCTACATCGAGGTGGGCGACATCACCGGCGCGACGGCTCAGCTCAATGAGTTCGAGGCGATCGGCATCCCGCAAGAGCTCGAGCCCGCGATGGCGCTCCTCAACGGCCGCCTCAACGAGGGGCTTGGCCGGATGGAGGATGCCCGTCGCTTCTACCAGGTTGCGGCCGACTCGCGGGATCGCGGAGCCGCCGCCCAGGGGCGGCTGCGTGAGGTCGTGCTGCTGCAGGCGCGCCACGACATCGATCGCGTCGATGCCATCAGCCAGCTTGAGACATTGGCGGCGACCTGGCGTGGTGATCCAACCGAGATTGAAGCGCTGCAGATGCTTGGACGCGCCTATACGGATGATCGTCGCTACCGTGATGCGTTTCAGATCATGCGCACGGCCATCTCGGTGAATCCAAACTCGGAGATGACACGCCGTATCCAGGACGAGGCCGCCAGCACCTTCGACAGTCTGTTCCTGGCCGGGAAGGGCGACACGTTGCCGGCGATCGATGCGCTCGCCATGTTCTACGACTTCCGGGATCTGACACCGATCGGACGGCGCGGCGACGAGATGATCCGGCGGCTCGCCGATCGGCTTGTGTCGGTCGATCTGCTCCAGCAGGCGACCGATCTCCTCAAGCATCAGGTCGAAAACCGCCTGCAGGGCGCCGCGCGCGCCCAGGTGGCGGCGCGCCTCGCGGCGATCTATCTCATGGACCGCAAGCCTGATCGCGCGCTGGCGGCGCTGCGCGGCACGCGATCATCGGAGCTCAGCAACGAGCTGCGCAACCAGCGTCTGATGTTGGAGGCGCGCGCATTGTCGGAGACCAGCCGCCACGATGTGGCGCTGGAGGTGGTTGCCAATGTGCCGGGGCCCGAGGCGATCCGCTTGCGTGCCGACATCCAGTGGGCGGCCAAGCATTGGGCGCTGGCGGCCGAGCAGATCGAGCTTCTCTACGGCGAGCGCTGGCGCCAGTTCGAGCCGCTCGAGGACAAGGAGCGCCTCGACATCCTGCGCGCCGCGGTTGGCTACGCGCTTGGCGACGATATGCTCGGCCTCAATCGGTTTCGCGAGAAATTCGCTGCCAAGATGGGCGACGGCCCGGACCGGCGCGCCTTCGATGTCTTGACGGCCCCGGCCGGCGCTTCCGACGCTGCATTCGGCGATGTGGCGCGCGCGCTGCGCGCGGCCGATACCCTGGAGGCCTTCCTGCGGGATCTGCGCGCGCGCTATCCCGCCCTCGGCACGCTGCCGGCATCGCGTCAACGTGCGGCGACCGAGGATCGCACGGTGCAGGCGCGCTAATTTAGTGCGGCCGGACGCCGCTCAGGTCACTCCGAACGCACGCAGCAGCTGCCATATCGAAAGCGTCACGATCAGCGTGCCGACCGCGATCATCAGTGCGCGAGCCGGCACGTGCTTGACCATCCATCCGCCGAAGGGCGCCGCCAGCACTCCGCCCAACACCAGCGGCAGAAGATGCTCTATCGGGGAGGTGCCGAGCTCCACGAAGAACGTGGTCGCGGCCGCGACCGTGACAAAAAACTCAGTCGTATTCACCGAGCCGACCACCTGGCGCGGCGCATGGCCCGAGCCGATCAGCGTCGAGGTGATCATCGGGCCCCAGCCGCCGCCACCGCTGGCATCCAGAAACCCCGCCACAAATCCCAGCGGACTTGTCCAGCCTGCAGGCTGCTCGCGCGCTGCGGCGATCCGCGTCGACTTGTAGAGAATGTAGAGACCCATGAGCAGCAGGTAGATATAGACAAAACGCCGTGCCGCCGAGACATCGACATTCGACAGGATCCAGGCGCCCAGGATCGCGCCGAGCACGCCGGTGAAGCCAATGCGCAGCATCAGGCGCCAATCCACATTGCGATGATAGATGTGCGAAGCTGCCGAGGCGCCGGTGGTGAACACCTCGGCGGTGTGCACCAGCGCGCTCGCCTGCGCGGGCGGCAGCCCAAGCGCCAGCATGGCGGCGTTGGCCAGCACGCCATAGGCCATGCCGAGCGCGCCGTCGACCAGCTGTGCAACGAAGCCGACGGCGAACAGCAGCAGGAATTCAGTAGTCATCAACGCCCCTTCTGTGGCTGCGCTCACCCATGATGAGTATTCGGCTGAGCGTAAGACAGAATGATTGCAGTCATGCTTCGATATAAGGTCGCACCGGAGTAGGTCACCTGACTCATCCACAGTCTTGAATATCGTGAGCGATGCTTTCACCTTTCCGGGCTGATCGTAGAGATGCGGCAGTCCCCTGCATGAGGTCGGCGACGCCTTGCGCTAACTGCGCTCGAGGGGCACAGTTTCGCCAAAAGCGGAGTCCGGTCAATTTGATGCACTCGCGGTCTCTCCCGGCCTCATGGTGAGGAGCCGCGACTTTGGACCTACCCGGATTCCGCAGTCTCGTGCGCGGCGTCTCGAACATCGCAAGTCGGGTTTACCCGACTTGCGCACATTTGATGCCGATCTCGGGCAAGCCCGAGATCGGTGGCCGCCCATCCTTCGAGACGGGCGCCACGCGATGGTGCGTTTCTCGGAGGTGCATGTGCTTGCGCCCTCCTCAGGATGAGGCGGATAAATGGCCGAGCGCCTGTCCGCTCGATTCATTTCCAGCTAGATACGCTGTAGGAGAGGGCCATGATCGATCTCAAGACCGTCAGGACCGACGTGGTCGGCAGCTTGCTGCGCCCGCAGACCCTGAAAGACGCGCGTATAGCCTTCGACGAAGGGCGCATCGACGGGGCCGCCTTCCGTGCGGCCGAAGATGCGTCCGTCACGGCCGCGGTTCGGCTGCAGGAAAGTGCCGGCCTCGACATCATCAGCGACGGCGAGATGCGCTGGCTGAACTTCCAGGACAGTTTCGGCGCGGCGGTCGAGGGCTACGACGCCAAGCGCTCGACGCTCAAGGTCTACGAGCGCCGCGTGGAGGGCTCGGCGCCGCTGCAGCGAGCTCGCTGACGTTCTGGTATTCCTCAAGCGGGACATTGCGCGCGAGCGTGAGTCGCGCCTTCGCGGGGCGGCGATGTGACACCGCGGTCCCGACATCGTGCATCTGCGCAATGTCCCAGCGCCGCATCGATGAAGCCGCGAAGATCTTGCCGCTTGATCAGCTCGCGATCAGCCCGCAATGCGGCTTCGCGTCCGCTACCCGCCCCACACCTGCCGCGCCGTCTCGACCACACGCTCGAGCTTGCGCTTCTGCTCATCCGCGCTGAGCAGGTTGCCGACCACGTCGCAACTTGGAGCGTTCACTCAAGGCCGAGGCGGCCGTGGTATCCGATCTGCCGCTTGAGTGCGTCGACGGTCTCGAGCTCCGGCACCTTGGTGCTGACGAGGCCCAGCACGACCACCTTGCCCTTGGGCACGAAGCGACGAGTTCTCGGCTCCTGGTCCCCGCTTCCGCGGGGACGAACGGAGATAGGTTCAATGGCGGTGCAAACCTAAATTCATCTCGAGCTAGCGAATGACCGAGAAAGCTGGGTCCCCGCTTCCGCGGGGACGAACGGAATTAAGAGGCAATTCAAGCTCAGCTCATCCCGCTTAGCGCCACTCGATCGCGCCGCCGGACTTCGCGGGCGGCGATTTGCAGGCCGTGTCGATCTTTTTCCGGACGGCCTCTACCCCCTCGAGATCGAACATTGCCGGCGGTGTAGGGCCGGAGCCGTCCTGCACGCGAACGCCAAACTGGTCCGGATCGGACATCAGGTTTAGGAGCCGCGCGGCATCTCCGCGCAAGGTCGCGGCATTTCCCCCGGTCGATGTCACCCATCGCTCCTGTACTTCTTGTTGGCTGTTGATGCGGTACGCGATCCGGATATCATCGCCGATCAACGGCTTCCACGCTGCGGTCGTGCCGAGCGATATCTCGGTGCGCTGGGAGCGGCAGCCCAGGGTCAGCAGCGAGGGCGCATTGCCAGAGGTCTTACGAGTCAGCTTGGTCGCGGTGATCTGCGGGCTGTAGTCGACCGGCGACATGGTTGCGCTGATGATCCAGTCCTCGCTCTTGCGCACCGGCGGGACTGTAGCGAGCGACGCTTCGCGCGACAGCTCGCGCCAGAGCGCGTCAATACATCTCTCGCGCGCTGTGCCCTCGTGTCGGAGGCAGGCCCTGATCCGCGTGACAGTATCGTCCGCGGGCTGGGCCTGGCTCTCCTGGTTGAGACCTGCGAGAGCCAGCCCGGCGAGCAACCAGGTCTTTGGCAAACCAGCCTTCATCGGCGCATCCCGACGGTCGCAGTGTTGGCGTTCAGCCACTCCTGAGCGGCACGAAAGCGCTCCAGGCCAGGCACCCTGGCATTGAGATTGACATCCTTCCATTTGCTGTCGAACCCCTGCGCGTGCAGTCGCTCGATGCGGCTGAAGAGATATTCGGTAAAACGCGCCACGCGGCGATAGCGATCGGATGTGGTGGGCCAGTTGTACGCGGTGAGGATCGTAGGCGCCGCGATGGTTTCGACTTCCACGCCCGCCGGGATCAGGTTCGGGTAGTCCTTGGCGTCGAGTGTCGAGGGCAGATAGTAGTCCTCGAACTTGGGGCCATATTCGATCGGCAGGAACTTGAAACCCGGGTCCCATTTGCCCTTCAGGAATGCGTCGATCGGCTTTGACGTGATGAAGACCACGGCGGCCACTTCGCCACGCCGCATCTGCTCGATCGCCAACGGGTGCGGGATGAACGTCTGCTCCACGTCGAGCCCCAGCCGGCTGAAGATCATGGGGCCGGTGAAGGCCGCCGCGGTGCCGCGGGTGTTGAAGTTGACCTTCTTGCCCCTCAGGTCGGCAAGCGATTGGATCTCCGGCCGAACAAAAATATGCAGCTCGGACGGAAACAGGTTGAGTATGTAGGTGATGCGCCGGCTCACGTCGGGCAGCTGCTGCTTGTACTCCTCGAGCGAGTCGCTTGCGATGATCGCCATGTCGACGCCCCTGAGAAACAGGAGGTCATTCAGGTTCTCGGTCGGCCCGCGCGTCACGATCGGCAGCACGTGCAGGTTTTCGCCGTCATTGACTACGCGGGCCATCTCGGTCGCGAGCCGGATCGGCGCGCCTTCCAACAGGCCGCCGGCAAGGCCGAGCGTCCATTCGTTGATCTTGAGCTTCATCTGCGTTTCAGGCGGCAGCGGATTGGCCTTGGCCGGCGCCGTCTTCTTTTGCGCGAGGGCCTCGCCCCCGCCGAGCATCACCAGCACGGCGAGCAGGCATCCAGATAGTTTCGTTATCAGTGTCATCATGGCCTCCCTTGACCTAGAGTTTGGGGTTCAGGCGCCGGCAGCGCAGCCGCGCCCGTGCTCGTGCCAGTTGAAGCAGTCGCCGGCTGGCCTACGCCGCGCCACGGCTGGATCTCATCGCTGCCGAAGCTTGCGACCGGCAGCGGCTTGAGCAGCTTGAGCCGGCCGGCTCTGGGCGCGGTCGTTTTGTTCGGCAGGCCCGCGAGATAGCGCACCACCACTTCGACGCCATCGAGCGCCTGGCCGTCCTTGTCCTTGAGGACGGTCACGTCGCTGGCCGGCACCGTATTGATGAGGTCAGGATCGCGCGCGTAGTAGTAGGACGCATAGGTGTAGGAGGCGGCAGGATCGAGCGGCTTGAAGCCCCTGCTCGCTCGATCGAACACGCTGATATTGACCGCGCGCTCGCCTTGCTTGGCGTAAGGATCGATATCGGCCCGCAGACCGCTGAAGTTGAACAGCCAGCCGCCAGTCCATTTCGCCACATCAGGATTGAGAGACCCATCGATGGAATTCTCGATTTGATTGCGCAGCTGCGCGCCCTTGATGGTGCCCTTCGCGATCAGCGGACCGATCGGGATGAAATGATAGAGATCCTCGAGCTTGATCGGGCCTGGCGGCACCACCGTGCCGTAGCGAAAACCGCGAATCGCGGCAACGTCGGCATCCGTCGCATGACGGAATGCATCGGCGAGCAGAATGTGCGAGCTGCCTTCGACTACGGCCGGCGGCTCCCGCGTCGTCGTGTTCATGCGGTGAAGCGCGACTTGCGTCTGTCCGACCACGGTGTCGATCGGCTGCGTGAGCTTGGTGCCGTTGAAGGGATTGACTTGCGGCTTGAAGTCTCGGCCCGACAGGAACGGTTTGCGGACCTGCGTGACCAGACCGGCGATCGCGCGGTCGGGCGTGACGCGGTTGTCGATCTGGTGGAGGGTCCACTTCCAGCCACTCAGGCGACCGTTCGCGACCGTCAGGTTGAGCTCGCCGATCACCTGGCCGTCCTGCCCGACCTCGGTGACGAGCGTGTTGGTGCGGGTGACGACCGGTTTGCCGGTGATCTCGTGCATGTCGGAGGACAGGATCACGTCGATGCCGGGGGTCTGCTCGGCGAGCCTGATATTGTTCGACAGGCCGAGCTCCGAGATCATGACGACGAGCGCGACCTGCTCACGCTCGCGCAGCAGGGGAACGAGCTCCTTGAGCTCGGCATCACCTTTGGTGAACCGCACGCCCCTGGTGACGGCGCGGCCGACCACTTGGGGACCGCGGTCGGTGGTGAAGCCGATGATGCCGATCTTCACGCCATCGACTTCGCGGATGAGATAGGGCGGCAGCACGCGGCTGCCGGTGCGATCCGCGTAGGGCTCGCCGTCGAAATAGGCGTTGGCGGCGAGCGCGTTCCAGGGCGCCTTGGGCGCCGCACCCGTAAACAGCTCGAGTGCGCGATCGACGCCGTAGACCCAGTCCCAATTGCCGGGCGTATAGGCGTCAATGCGGAACCGGTTGAGCACGTCGACCAGCGCCTGGCCGCGGGTGAAGAGCGCCTCGGCGGAGCCCTGAATGGTGTCGCCGGTGTTGATCAGCAGCGTCTTGCCGCGCGTGCGCCGGGCGCGAATCTCGTTGATGGCTGTCATCATCCGCGCCAGGCCGCCATCGGTCGCGCCCAGAGTTTTGGAGTGCAGACTCGGTCGCGGGACCATGTGCCCGTGCACGTCTCCCATGTGAATGAACGTCACCTCGGCGGCGGCAGCCGGCGTGATCAGAGCTGCAAGCGCGATCGCGAATGCAGCGCAAAGTCTCTCGATCGGATGGCGCCGTGAACGCGAGGCGGTGTGATGCGCAGACATGGCAGTAGACATAGACATGGAAGTAGACATGGAAGTAGACATGGCATACGTGGAGATGGCCATTACGAATCCTCACCCTTGACTTGACCGGCAGCCGTTCATCAACTGCTCGGCGGCAACGTCTTCACGTGTTCAGCCGACGTTGCCGCCGGCCGTCATCGCGTCGTGCGCGTCAGTCGCTCGATGCGACGGGATGCCTCGACTGATCCGGCGTCCATGGCGCGCTGGTACCAGACGCGTGCCACATTGGGATCGGGCGCAAGCCCGAGCGCGCCAAGATCGGATACGGCAGCGGGATCGAATGTCGCGCCCAGCAACAGTGCTGCTTCCGCATCGCCGGCCTCGGCTGCCGGCCGCAACACCAGCCGCGCTGCTGCGAAGTCGCCGATCCGCAGCAGCTCGACGCCGCGCTTGACCAACTGGGCCAGGCGTTGCGGGTCGTGCTTGCCCGCCTGCGGAATGAGCGGGGAGACATCGTTGGCTTTGGGCTGCGGCCGTGCGGTCGCCGTCCGGTCCGTCAGCTTGGCAACCCATTCGTAGCTGGCGGCCTGGGTATCAACTGGGACATTGCCGGACGCGCGCAACTGAATGACGGTGCGCATGGTGCCGATGAAGGAGGCCGGCGGAATCACCAGCACGCCGGCAAGATCACGCGGCGGAATTTGCCAGCCGCTCGGTCCGAGCTTCTCGCCGGCCGACAGCCGGCTGCCTTCGGTCAGGCCAGTGATGTGAATGGCCTCTTCACCCGCGCCGAACAGCATGCCGCCCAACGGGATCGGCTCGTTCACGAGTGCCTGCCGATCCTGAATCCCGATCAGAATGGAGGTGATCGGCCGCGTTGTGCCCGCCGGCGCCAGTCCGGCCGACATCCCCGACTCCAGGGAAACTGCAGGATTTGACGGGATCGGGATGCGTTCCGGTGCGGGCATGATCTCGATCCCTCCCCACACGACGAACAGGATCGCCGCCACAGTGGAGAATGAGATGGTGCCGACGAGCATAGAGCCGCGCGCGGGCTTCTTGGCGTGGAGCGACGGCTCCGGAACGTTGTCTGCATCATTCAATAGGCGATACCGCGGCTCCCGCAGATCCGCGTCGCTCCTCAACATTCCCGGCATCGAGGTCAAAAGCGGCTCGCGTCTCCCCGCGGAGCCGATGTGATCCCCCCGAGTTTCGTCGATCTCACTTTTCTTCTCATTCGGTGCACTCATTGTTGCGGCTTCCTTTTGAAGACTGTCAGTGCGCCTTGCGGTCTTTGCTTCCTCGCCCATAGGTGGCGCGAAAATCCTCCTGCTCCCGCTTATTAGTATGGATGGTTGTTGTTGTTGTTCCGGCCGCGGCCGGGCGTCGCGAGCGCGCTCATCGCTTGATGCACCGGCGCTTGATGCACCGGTGCTTGATGCGCAAGTACTTGCCGCCGCATCTCTCGCCGGCGTGCGCCGACGATCGGGATCGAGCGGAATTGGGCCGAGGTCTCTGTTCAGCGCTGCCCGCAATGGACCTGCGTGTGCGCCGCAGGCGCGGAGATACCGGAATCGGATGACGAGCCGACGACGTGTGCGGCCTGCGCGCCCCCGCCGGCCCATCTAAAGCCCCCATGTCCTCACCCCATCCCGCTGCGCGGGTACTCGAACACTACACACCCAATTCCAATGCAACAGACCCAATTCTTGAGTAGTTTCGCTGGGTTACAGTTGCAGACGACGTGACTACAATGGTAGCGCGTTAAACTTGTCGTTGTAGTGATTTGAATGTGGTCATTATGCGGCTTGCATTCGTGCACGGGCGCGATGCGCGTTCGTGCGTGCGCGCAGAACCCGCGCGAAGCCGTTGGAATGTCTTGCAATGATCGGACACGGCGGCTCGGCTTGCAAGCTCGCCGGCAGGTTGTCAGCGGCGACGACGTTGGAAATAACGCGGAGGTGATCATTCCCTTTGCCGGGCGGATCGGAAGTGCCGCGCCTATTCCGCCGCGACGCGCGTCTGCAGCTCGGCATCGCCCATCAGGTCGGGGTCCATCGCGCGCAGCTCCGCGCGGACCTTCTCCTTGATCTGCACCGTATTGGTGCGCGAGCCTTCGCCGATGCGGTCGACCTCGACGATCGTATCGATGTGCTCGATCACCGCGACGCGCTTCTCGTTCGGCGCCGCGATGATGATCTGCAGCCCGAGCTTCTTGTAGAAGCTCATCATCTGGCGCTGGTTCTTGCCGTCCATCTTGGAGAACGCCTCGTCGAAGATCGCGAGCGCCATGCCGGAGGCCTTTCCAGGGCGGCGCTCGGCGCTGCCATAGACGGAGGCGAGCGAGGCGCCGATCGCGACATAGATCGGCACCTGCTGCTCGGCGCCCGAGCCGGTGCCGCGGCGCGTCTCCCAGCGCGTGGTGCGGCCTGAGACCACGTCCTGCATGTGGATCTCGAAGGTGTAGAAGTTGCGATAGTCCTCGAACTGGGAGAAGTCCTTCTCGGGGTCCTCGAGCAGCGCTTCGAGCTCGGCGATCGTGTCCTTGTAGGGAAAGTTCGCCGGCATCTCGTCGCCGCGGAACAGCATGTCGAGCGCCTCCGGCGTGGTCTTGGCGATCTCGATGATCTTCAGGATCGGCTGAAACTCGGCGACGCGGGTGTGGTGGAACGAATAGCGCTCGTTGTGGAACGGATGGTCGTGCAAGCCGCGGTTCACGGCCTGCAGCTCCCGCTCCATCTTGCTGATGCGCGAAGTCAGCGCGTTGATGAACTCGCCGCGCAGGAGCGTCACGGCCTTCTCGGAGGCGTCGCTGGCCTGCTGCTCATAGCGGCGCAGCTCATTGGTCTCGATCTCGCCGATCAGCTGCTCCATCCAGGGCTTGATCTCGCGCAGCGGCTCGCTCTCGATGCCGATCTCCGAGCTGACGCCGAACGCGTCGAAATACGCGCCCAGCGCCTCGCGCACGCGGCGCTCGATCCGGCCGCGCTCGGCATCGGCGGCCGCCTCGCCCGAGTTGGCCTTGGCGGCCACGGCGCGATGGCGCTCGAGCTCGCTCTTCTTGGGGCCGACAGCCGCGCGGCGCTCGCTATGCGCGGCCCGGCCCTTGACGCGATCGTAGAGCGGCAGCGTCTTGAGAAACTCGGCCCAGGCGGCCTTGAGGTTTTCGTCGGAGCCGGGGGTGTTCTCGCCGTCCGTGAGCTTGCGGGCGCAGACCTGCGCTTCGACCTCGTGCTTGTTGAGAACGCGCTGCTGCTCATCGCGCGCTGCTACGCGCGCGACCTTGTGCTCGGTTTGCGCCCGGCGCTTGTCGCGCAAGCCGCCGTCGCCGCTGCCGTCGAGCGCGCTGATGCGCGCGATGGCCTCCGCCCGTTCCTTGGTGGCGGCGCCATAGGTTGCCGCCAGCGTCGAGAGCGCGGCGCCGGTGTCCTCGCTCAGCGCCTTGAGCGCGCCAAGCGCCCCATCCGCAGCGCGTGCGAGCTTGCCGGTCTCCTCGGCCGCGTCGTCGAGCTGCCAGGCCTGGTCCTCCAGATCGCGCAGCGCCTTGGTCTGTGCGGTCTTGCCGATCTTGTAGCCTGACGGATCGCTCGCCCGGTGGGTGCGCACGAGCCCATCGTCGTAGAGGCCATCCTTCATGATGGCGCGGCCCGGGGCGTTGAACTCGTTCAAATTCTGCGCCAGCCGGACCGAGCCGTAGCGGCGCATGATGAAACCCATGGCGTCGTGGTCCTGCGAGCGGAACAGCGTCGGGAAGGTCCCGGGCTGCGGCAGTGTGCGGTTGCCGTCGAGCTTGTTGAGGCTCACGAGCGTGGCGCCGCGAAACTCGCGCCGGCCTTCCTTGAACAGGGCGGTCGCCTGCACGATCTGCGCACGATCGACAAAGACCGCCTCGCGGTCGCGCCCGAGCAGGCCTTCGGCCGCCGCCGTCCATTCCGGTTCGGCGACCTCGACGAGGTCGCACAGCACGCGCGGCGCCATGCCCGCCTGCCGCAGCTTACGGCAGAGCTCCTGCGTCGAATCGGCAAGGTGCGCATTGGCATTGCCGGCCGCGTGCTGGCGGATGCGGTCGCGGATGCGATCGCGGCGCTCGCGCTGCTCGGCGGCATCGCGGAAGAGCTTCTGGCGGGCCTCATCGACCTTCTTGATCAGCGCCGGGGCAGCCTCCACGACGGCCGCCTCCGCGGCCGCAAGCCCCGCCGGCAGCCGGTCGATCTGGGCCTCCTTGGCGAACCGGTTGAGCTTTTCGATGGTTGCGGCGTGCTCGTCGAACCCAAGCCCGCGCATCGCGCCCAAAGGCTCGAGCAGCCGGACGGCGGCCATTCGCTTGGTGAATTGCGCGGACGTCGCAGCCACCGTCTGTTCCGCGGCTTTCAGCGCCTGCTGCAGCGCGCCGCGTCCGGTCTTGGTGTCGTGCTCGAGGATCGCGATGCTCAGCCGCTCGATCTCGGCGTCGATCCCCTGGATCTCTGCGTTGATATCGTCGAGCACCTCTTTCGCTGCGTCGCGCTGGAGCTGCGCGCGCCGCTGCTTGTCTTTAAGGTCGCGGTTGGCGGTGCGCACGATCAGCCATTCTGCCCGCTTGGCGATCCAATGCTCGCGGAACTTCTGCTCGTAGGCGCCGTCGAGCTCGGCGATGATCGCCTGCAGCGCCTTGAGCGCGTCGAGGCGCTCGCGCATCTTGCGGATCGTGTCGTTGATGGTGCGGTAGGTCTGGATCGATTCGCGCAGCTCCCCGACCCGCATGTTGTTCTTTTCGAGGATGTAGTCGCGCACGAATTGATTGGCGGTCTGGTCGTGGTCGAGCGTCATCGCATTGACGATCGCCTTCTGCAGCGAGTTGGCGTTCTGCTCGCCGGCCGAGCCGTGCGGCAGCAGGTGCCGCATGTATTCGCGCACGTAGTCGAGGGCGCGGTCGCGATGGTTGACGAAATTGTCCTCGCCGACTGCCGCCACCATGCGGGAGCGCGCATCGTCCCATTCGGCCGGAAAGCGGCCTTCCGGTCGCGCCTCGACAAAATCCTTGGCGGTGAAGATGCGGCCGACCGCGACGAAGCGGGCAAGCACCGTCTCGTTGCTCTCGGACTTGCGGGCTTCGATCGCCATGCCGATGGTGACCGGCGGGCGCTTGCCGTCGGTGTCCTCGAAGCCGAGCGTGATATAGGTGCGGGCCTGATCGCGCCGCCGCTCGTCCTCGCCGAGGGCGCCCAGGCAATAATCGGCCACCGAGCGCTTGGAGGCGCCGCGGCTCTTGCCCTTGTCGCCCGCGACCGCGTTGAGCCGCTGCAGATTGCGGTTGCCGCCCGTGAGCACGACCTGCGCCATGTCGAGAATGGTCGATTTGCCCGAGCGGTTCTCGCCGAATACGCCGGCATGGCCGCCGATCTCGATGTCCTCGACGTCGAACAGGTGCCAGTTGACCATCGCGATGTGACGCAGCTGCATCATTATTCGTCCTCCTCCTGCGACGGCGACGAGCGCGCCGCTTCGTGTCGGACGTAGCGCTCGATGCGCTGCAGCGCGTCGCTGCCGCTGACGAGCTTGATCATCGGCCGGATCGCGACCTCGCAGTCCTGCTCCTCGTTGTCGAAGTCGCCGACATCGACCAGGCTGCGCTGCCCCAGCTCCTTGAGGAGGTCGCGGAAGCGCGTCGACGAGATGGCGGTGCTGCTGTGCGGCCGCGCCATCTCGCGGTAGCGGTCATAGAGCGTGTTGAGCGTGGTCACCACGGTGGCGCGGCCCTCGACCGCGCCGACATTGACCTCGTCCTGCCAATGCGCAGCGAGCACCAGCACCACGATGGTCTCATCAAGCTTCATGCGCGGCAGCGGCACGTCCTCCGCAATGGCCGTGATGCCGGCCCACTGCGCCTCCTCGTCGCGGTGGACGCGGTAGCCGCAGCTCTCGAAGAAACCGTCGATGGTGTTGCGGAAGCGCCCATCCATGATGGTGCTGTAGACGGTGGTGGTGCGCGGATCGCCCGCAAACACGAACTGCCGGCGCAGCAGAAAGTGCAACGCGCGGCGCACGTCGGAAGCCTTCTCGCTGCCGGCGGCGCGCTCGATCTCCTCGAATTCGCTAAGCATGCGCGGAGCCCCTGCGGCGTTCACTTGCGCGCTCGCTTGGGCGCTCGCTCGCTCGCGCGCTCGTTCGCCGCACGATGAAGTTCGGGCAGCGCAGCCACTCGCTCTCATGCGGCGGCATGTCGGGCGCGAACTCGAGCTCGAAGGTCTTCGCGATCTCGGGCGGCACCTCG
>Ga0137409_10003808_pt1 | contig 15945 bp, 17 predicted proteins | sample CZODoug1_16funga_FD_122059 | JGI IMG/M metagenome (GOLD analysis project Ga0137409, IMG submission 122059) | Vadose zone soil fungal communities from Angelo Coast Range Reserve, California, USA - CZODoug1_16fungal (Hybrid Assembly) | ecosystem: Environmental > Terrestrial > Soil > Vadose zone... | reverse complement strand
GCCGCGTTGAAGTCGCCGAGCAGGTCGATCGTCTGGTCGAAATAGCCCTCCAGCAAGCCCATGTGGCCGCGCGCGATCGTGTTGAGCACGGCGCCCTTGGTCTTGAAGACGAGCGTGAAGACCGGCTCGCCACCGCTACTGCGGAAGCGCTCGCCGTCGGGAAGCCGGACTTCGAACGGCACTTTCGCGCCAGCGCTGAACGCGTCGATGATTGACTGGATCTGAACCCGCACACACCCCTCCCATAACGGCGCTCGAGCCGTTGGCATGTACTGCTGTTATGGATTGATCCTAACTCACTGGCGCAGCGCAGCCGCGACTTGTCAGTCTTGCCGGTGCGCTTGAACGATGACGCGGACCCGTGGTTTACGGTTTGCCCTTTTCGCTCTCTGGTTGTTCGAGAAACGTGCGGATCACGGTGTTCATCAAGTCCGGCCGCTCTTCGAAGGTGCCGTGCCCTGTGCCCGGCAGGATCATCAACTGGCCACGCGCCAGGTTGCGGTAGATCTCGAGCGTTTCTTCGAGCGGCATCAGGTCGTGATCCCCCGCGATCACCAGCACCGGGGCCTTGATTGCGGCCAGATCGGCAGGTTCGAGCACGACCGGCGTGAGCCAGAGCTGCCACGACTTGGCCGCGAAGGTGGGCCAGTGTTCAGCGCCGTCGGGCGAGACACTCAGGTAATCCGCACGCAAGCTTGCCAACCGCTCGCCGATCTGCTCCGGCGTCAGCGCCGCGCGGCGCTTCAGCTCGGCGGTCGGAAATCCGGCGCGCATGTTCGCGCCCGATACCACGACCCGCCGTACCAGTTGCGGATGATGGCGCGCAAGCAGCAACGCGACGTTGCCACCGTCGCTGTGCCCCACGATATCGACCGGACCGGTTGCGAGCTGGCGGATCAACCCGGCAGTGTCGTCGGCCATCGCGCGGTAGGAAAACGGCGCATTGGTGTCCGGACTGTGGCCGTGGCCACGCTGGTCGACACCGATCACACGGCGAAACGCCGCGAAAAAATCGCGCTGCTGCGCAAACGAAGTGTCGAAGTGATGCGCACCGCCGTGCAGGAACACGATCGGTGCACCGCCGCCGAAGGTCTGCGTGTAAAGGCGCGCCCCGTGCACGTCCAGCAGGGTCGCTTGCGCAGCAACGTTCACGCAAAAAAGCGCGGCGGCGCAGGCCATCGCGGCGCCGCAAGCTCGATATGCGCGCATTGCATTCAGACGCCGGCCTTGGCGAAGACGACCACGGAGATGCCGCGTGCAGGCCTGGCGGGATCGGCGTTCTGATAACCGTGCGGCAGGTTGCCGGGGAATGCAAGCACGTCGCCTTCAGCGAGTGCGTAACGTTCACCGGCGACCGACAGGTTGACGTTGCCTTCCAGGCAGGTGAAGTACTCGCGCGTGCCGGGCAGATGGGGTGTGCCACCCATCACCGCACCGGGCGCGAAATCCATCACTTCCATCACTTCGTCGGGCACCGGTTCGGGCACCAGCGCGCGAATCGACACGCCACGACCCTTCGAGCGCGAGGCCACTTCGTCGGCGGGCCATCGTCGCACCTTGGCGCGCGGGGCTGCGAGCAACTCATCGATCGGCACCGCAAGCGCAGTTGCCACCTTTACCAGCACCGCCAGGGACGGGTTGCCTTCGCCGGACTCGAGGTTGGCGATCGTCGATCGCGGCAGTGCGGCCGCCTTGGCCAGCCCGTCCTGGGTGAGCGAGCGCGCATGACGCAGGCTCACCAGGTTGCGCGCAAGGTGCGCCGCGGTGTGGGGATCGGGTTTGTCGCTCATGCCGGCGCGCATTGTGCCGCGCCCACTGTCCATGTGCTTGACCGTTCGCCAACCGGCTGGACAGCACATGCGCGTTCCCGCGGCCGGGCCCCTATGTTCGCCCTTGGCAACCCAGCAGCAACCCAGGAGCACGTTATGAACCCGCAACAACAGCAAACCCTGTCTGGCCTGAGGGTCGGCATCACGGGCGGTACGTCCGGGCTTGGCCTGGCTCTCGTGGAAGACCTCGTCGCGCGTGGTGCGAAGGTGGCCTTCGTCGCGCGCGACGCCGCACGTGTTTTGGCGGTCGCCACCCAAAACACCGGTGCCCACGGCATCGTCGGTGACGTCTCACGCAAGCAAGACATCTACCCGATCGCGCTGCAGTTCACGGGTGCGTTGGGTGGCCTGGATGTGCTGATCAACAACGCATCGACCCTTGGCCCGGTACCGCTGGTCCTGCTCGCGGACACCGAATGCGAGGACCTCGAAGCGGCGCTGCGCACCAACGTGCTTGGGCCCTTCCGGCTCACCAAGGCGTCGCTTGGCGCACTCGCTGCCGCAGCCCGCGAGGGCGGGCCGGCGCTGGTGATCAACATCAGCAGCGACGCGGCAGTCAATGCGTACGCCGGTTGGGGCGCCTACGGCGCCAGCAAGGCGGCGCTCGCGCACCTGAGCCGCATCTGGGACGAAGAACTGCGTGCGCAAGGCGTGCGCGTTGTCGTGGTTGATCCGGGAGACATGGACACGCCGATGCACGCGCTTGCCGTGCCCGATGCAGACCGCGCGAGCCTCAAGCGTCCCGCCGATGCCGCGCGCGCGATCGTTGCACTCATCGAAGCCAGAACCGAGGAGGCTGCCAATGCGCGCCGCATCCGCACCGAACCAGCGCCCGCCTGACGCACGCCTGCTGGTCGCCGACGCCAACGACGCACGCGGCCGCCTGTGCCACGCGGCGCGCAGTGACTTGCCGCGCCTGTTGCGACCGGGTGACCTGCTGGTTGCCAACGACGCGGCAACGCTGCCCGCCAGCTTGCACGGACACGACCTGCGCACCGGTGCCGAAATCGAGGTGCGGCTGGCGGGCTGGCGCTCGCTCGATTTCGCTTCGGTGCGGGAGTTCGACGCGGTCGTATTCGGTGCCGGCGACTATCACACGCGCACCGAGGACCGGCCGCTTCCGCCACCGCTGCGCGCCGGTGACGTCCTGGTTTTGGGCCCGCTGCGCGCCGAGGTGCTGGGCGTGCTCGGCCATCCGCGCCTGATCGCACTGCGTTTTGTCGGGACCGACGACGAAATCCGCGCCGGTTTCGCACACCACGGCACGCCGATCCAGTACGCGCACGTCGGACAGCCGCTGGCGCTGTGGGATGTCTGGACCCGGGTGGCGGCGCAACCGGTGGCATTCGAAGCGCCAGCGGCCGGTCTTCTGCTCGACTGGCGGATGCTTGACGCACGCACAGCGCGCGACATCGGGTTTGCCACGCTGACGCACGCCGCCGGTGTTTCATCGACCGGTGACGCCGCGCTCGACGCTCGCCTGCCGTTCGACGAACCTTATCTGCTGCCACCGGCGACGGTGCGCGCGATCGAACGCACCCGGTTGATCGGCGGCCGCGTGGTCGCGCTCGGGACTACCGTGGTACGGGCACTCGAACACGCCGCGACGCGCGGCGCAACGCTGCGCGCAGGCGCAGCGGTCGCGACACAACGTATCGGACCCGCGACCCGCTTGCGCGTGGTCGATGCGATCGTCACCGGAACCCACGAGCCGGGGAGCAGCCACTACCAACTGATGCGGGCCTTTGCCGATGGTGCGCTGCTCGCGCGAGTCAGCGCGGCACTCGAGCAGAGCAACTACCGAACGCACGAGTTTGGCGATTCGCTATTGATCGTGCGCAAGTGCGCGGCAGCGGCGCATGGTTGCGCCGCCCGCGTGGCGACCATCCGTCATGGTCAATGCGCTCTTAACTCGGCTTAATGCGTAGAGACGACCCACGCAGGCGCGCGTAGTGCAAGAATCCGGGAAACGCAGCGGACATTGGTCCGCCACTGCGATCTCCCGCAAGCGCATGCATGGCCGCCATCGATCCCTGGCTCGACTCGACCCCGCTTCGCGTCACCTACACGATCATGGCCGACGTCGGTGGCGTTTATGGCTGGCTGCGCTACGTCGACGAAGCGCCTACCGCTCTGGGCCAGTACTGTGGCGATGTGATCACCGGCTGGTTCGGCGAACATCGCATCGCCGAGGCCACCGAACAGGCGCTGGCAGCGTGGCAGCGCAGTTTTGATGTCGCCATGGCCGCGCCGGCCGGCACGTTCGACTGGGACGCATTTCACGCCGAAGGCATAACGCTCGCGACCCGGGTCAAGCAGGAATTCCGCACCCGCGCGCACGTGATGTACCAGAAGGCGGTGCAGGATCCGCGGCATCGTGCGGACGAGCGGCAGGAGGTCGCGCTGGACGGCGCGCTGGTGCGGCTGCCCAACCGCGCCCAGATGGAGTTGTTGCCGCTGGGCCAGCTCGTGCGGCGCCGGGTTTCCGGCGGCCAGAGCGGCGTGGATCGTGCCGCGCTCGATTGGGCGATCAACCATCGGATCGAACACGGCGGATGGTGTCCGCGCAACCGGCGCGCGGAAGATGGACCCATCGCGGCGCGGTACCAACTCGTCGAAACAGCGTCGGCCGGTTACGCGGAATGCACCAAGCGCAACGTGCGCGAAAGCGACGCCACTCTCATCCTGAACACCGGGGTGCTGGAGGGCGGATCGCTGCTGACGCAACGTATTGCCGCCGGCGCCGGCAAACCGTATCTGGTCGCTCCGCTCGACGCGCCGGATCAGGAGGCGCAGGTGCGCCGCATTCTCGAGTGGCTTGGCGCCAATGCGTTCCTGACGCTCAACGTCGCGGGGCCGCGCGAGCGCTCGCGCCCGGGCGTCTATGTGCGGACATACGCACTGCTGCAACGGCTCGATCGAGATCCTGCCGGCGCTTGAGGTGCGGCGCAGGTTAAACCGATGGTTTAAGCCGCTTGCAAGCCGCGGCATATTCCGGCGCGCGGGGAGCGAGAATAAATTGGCACTGTCGTCGAGGCTTTCGGAGCCAGTCATGGATCGCCGCAGGTTCTGCTCCGCACTGTTCGCGTCCGCCGTGGTGCCGGCTTGGGGCGCGAACGAGCACGAATGGCCGGTGAAGCCGGTGACGCTGCTCGTGCCGGGCGGCACCGGCGGTGTGGTCGATATCCGCGCGCGCTGGCTTGCTCAACGCCTTTCGTCAGCGCTCGGGCAACCGTTCGTGGTCGACGACAAGCCCGGCGCCAGCGGCAACATCGGCATGGTCGCGGCAGCGCGCAGTGCCGCGGACGGCTACACACTGGTGATGGTGCATCAGGGCACGATGTGCGTGAACACGCACCTGATGCCCAACGCCGGGTACGCACCGCTGAAGGACTTCACTCCGATCACGCGTGTCGGTTTCGGGCCGCTCGCGCTGGTGGTCAACCCGAAGCTGCCGGTCCATTCGGTAACCGACCTCCTGCAGTACATGCGGACCCGGGAGCTCAACTATGGCTCGCCCGGTTTCGGCACGCCGCCGCATCTCGCTGCCGAGCTTTTCAAGCTCGAGGCCGGTGTCAAGGCAACCCATGTCCCGTACAAGGGTGGCGGCGCAGCTGCCTCGGATCTCATCGCCGGACATATCGATTTTTCGATCGAGGGCCTGCAGGTGATGGAGCCCCACATCAACGAGGGTCGGGTGCGCGGCCTGGCGGTAACCGGCACCCGGCGCGTTCCGGTGTTGCCTCAACTGCCGACGTTGCGCGAGGCGGGGCTGCCGAACTACAACTACGTGGGCTGGGTGGGGCTTGCCGCACCGGCGGCGACGCCGCGACCCATTGTCGACAAGGCGTGGCGCGCCACCTCGCAGATATTGCTCAGCGCCGAGGGCCGCGAGTTCTTCGCGAGAGTGGGCGCCGAGCCGGGCGGCGACTCGCAGGAGGCTTTCGAACTTCTGGTGCGCGACGAATATGAAAAGTGGGGCCGGGTCGTGCGCGAATCCGCCATCAAGGCGCAGTGAGCATGCAGCCCCGCGAGCGCGTGCTGGCGATGATCAACGGCGCGTGGATGTGCCAGGCCATCGCCGCTGCATGCGAGCTCGAACTTTTCGACCACCTCGCTGACGGACAGGAGACGGTCGGCGCACTGGCTTCGGCCACCCGCGCGGACGCCGGGTGCGTGTACCGACTGCTGCGCGCGCTGACAACATTGGACCTGTGTGAAGAGCGCGGCGACGGTGCGTTCGCCTTGTCTGCCGACGGCGCGCTGCTGTGTCGCGAGGCCGATAACGGCCTGCACCACTGGGCGCGCCTGAGCGGGCGGCGTTTGTGGACCAACTGGGGCGCGCTGGCCGATTGTGTTCGCGCTGGATCCAGCGCGCGCAAACGCCAGGCGGGTGCAGAGAATTTCACCGCGTTCAACAAGGATCCGACCGGGGCGGCCGTTTTCAACCGCGCGATGGCCGATCTCACGCGACCGGTTGCGCTTGCCGCCGCACAGAAGCTGAACTGGTCGGGCTTCAAGTGCGTGGTCGACGTGGGCGGTGGCCCGGGTGAGTTGGTGGCAACCCTGCTGGAACGGCACGTCCACCTGCGCGGTGTTGTGTTCGATCTCGACCATGCGGTCGCCCCGGCACAGGAGCGCATGCGGCGCGGCGGGCTGGCCGAGCGTTGCGAGATCGTCGCCGGAAGTTTTTTCGAATCGGTGCCGCCCGGTGACGCCTACCTGCTGAAGAGCGTGATGCACAACTGGGATGACGCAAGCGCGCTCGACATCCTGAAGACGTGCCGCCGGTCCATCGCTGCGGACGGCGTTGTATTCCTGTTCGAGCGCCTCGTGCCGGAGCATTACTCCAGTTCTGCGACTGATCGCGACGTCGCCCGCTCCGACCTCAACATGCTGGTCGGTTGCGATGGCCGCGAACGCACCGAGACGCAGTTTCGGTTGCTGCTGGAGAAGGCCGGGTTCGCCCTGCAGCGCACCCAGTTGCTGGCCGCTTCGATGAGCGCGCTGGTGGCAACGCGGAGGGCAGCTGACCCGGGCCACCTCTAGTCGCGTCTGAATTCCATGACCCAGTTGGTCTCCCAGCCACGCCCATCGAGCGAAAACGCCTGCTCCCAACGCGCCTTGTCCGAGCTGCGCTGCCAGATGAAACGTACATCCACGCGCCGCCCTTCGTCGGTGTCGTCGCCGTAGAACTCGCCGCGGTCACCCGCAAATCCGCCTGTCACCGGCGGGAACAGCCGGCCCACGTTGCTGTTGATCCAATAAATCGACCAGCGCTGTTGTGCCCGGTCGAGCGTGCGCACGGTGCAACCACTGAAGCCCTTGGCGGGAAAGTGGATCTCGTCGACGCTGACACCGCCGTCGAGCAGCGACCACCCTTGCATGGTTGCGGTGAACTCGTCCCAGTCGCTGCTGCCCTCGTGCCGGCGTCGCAGCCGTCGGTTGGTCACCCGCCACTGACCAACCAGGAAATCAAAATCGTGCGTGTTGCCGATGAATTGTGGCGCGCCCATTTGTTTCCCCACGGTCAGGCGTGAACCAGTGAACGGGCGGTCGGGGCAAGGCGCAATACCTGCGGTGCCGCGACCAGGCCACGGTTCCAGATCGCCATGTGCTCGCGCCAGGCATGCGATTGTTCGAGCTGGGCGTGCGACGCGGCGAATTCGGCATCGTCTGCGAACGCCGCGAACCACACGAACACGTGCTCGCCCTCGCGCACCGGCAGGCGCGGATAACTGTTGGCACTGGTTTCGGTCACGTAATAACCGAGCACACGTGCGCGCGCGTGCTCGAGCGCCGGCGCGAGCGACGCTTCGAACAAATCGATGCGCTGCCGGTCGGCGCGGCGCGTCAGCGGGCTGATGGTTGCGACGATACGGGCGCGCGAAAACGCCGTTGCGCCCAGCGGTGCACGGACGCGGTGATCCAGCACGATGCCGGCACCCTCGCGCGCCGGGCGCAGCAACAGCACGTTGTCGGAATCGATCATCGTCGCGTTGGCCGCCATCCGGTGCTCGCCCCATACCGGACCGCTGTAGAAGGCGGAAAGACCCTGGGCGCGCTGATACATGTCCGCGAATCCGCGCATCCAGACGAAGTGATCCGGCCGGTCGAGATCGCGGAACTGCCCCATCACGGTCACGCCGCCGGCTTCCAGCGGCTCGATGAACTGGCGTTCGAACAGGTCGATCAAAGTGTCGCGCTGACCCGGACGCATCGTGTACTGGCGCAGTTCGACGACGGCGCAGGTGGATTCAGTGGCAAGCAATTCCATCGGAGCGGCTCCTCGAGAAGTCGGATTGTTCAGACTGGCATGCTGCGCGCTAAAACATGACATCAAGCGGCATGTTTTCCTGTCAAACTGCATGAATGCGCGCCGGCCGCCTGCTTTCCGTCCTGATGCTGCTGCAAGCCCGCGGCCGTTTGACTGCGCAGGCGATGGCCGAGGAACTGGAGGTCTCGACCCGCACCATCCTGCGCGACCTCGATCACCTGTCGGCGGCCGGCGTTCCGGTGTGGGCCGATCGCGGCCGCAACGGCGGGTTCCAGTTGAAGGAGGGATGGAGCACGCGCCTCACCGGCCTCACGGAACCGGAAGCGCAGGCCCTGTTCCTGTCCGGACTTCCCGGGCCTGCCGCAGAACTCGGGCTGGGCGGCGCGGTTGCATCGGCGCGCCTGAAAGTGCTCGCCGCGTTGCCGGCCGATTGGCGCTCCGACGCGCAACGCGTGAGTTCACGCCTGCACGTCGACCCCATGGACTGGTTTCGTGCCAGCGTCCGCACCGAATACCTTGCCGCGGTCGCCGAAGCCGTCTGGCGCACGCGGCGGATCAGCATGCGCTATGAAAGCTGGAGCGGCATCAGGGATCGTGAAGTCGATCCGCTCGGGCTGGTACTCAAGGCGGGGGTCTGGTACATGGTGGCGCGTCCCGGGCGCAACGACGAGCCGCGCGTGTACCGGCTGTCGAACGTCCACGCGCTTACGCCGCTCAAGCAGACGTTCGAGCATCCGCCGGACTTCGACCTTGCCGCATACTGGTCGGTCGCAACGCAGCGCTTCGAACAGAGCGTCTACAGTGGCCAGGCGACGCTGCAGGTAAGCGAACGCGGGCTTGCGATGCTGCAAGGTTCTGCCCCCGCGGTTGCCGATGCGGCGACCCGCAGCGCCAAGCCGGTTGCGCGACGCCCGGGATGGTCGCGGGTAACCATCCCGATCGAGTCGATCGACCACGCAACGCACCAGTTATTGCGCCTGGGTGCCGAGGCCGAAGTGAACACGCCCGTCGAGCTGCGCGAACGCATGCGGCAGACCGTGGCCCGGCTGGTCGAGATCTACTCGGACTGAGTTCGCGCAAATGCGGCGGAATGATCCGGCGCTGCCTGGTGTTTGCGCCGGCGGCGGGACTATTCTTGCAATCCGCTTGATGCCTGCTTGCTGTCACAAACAACGAACCGGGAGGAGCCCGATGAAAGCCGTCGCAGGTTTGTCGCTCGTATTGCTCGCCGTCCCCGTAGTGCATGCCGCCGACGTCGAAGCCGGCAAGGCCAAGGTGCAGACCGTGTGTGCCGCGTGTCACGGCGTCAACGGCATCAGTGTCAGCGACACCATTCCAAATCTTGCCGGGCAGAAGGCCGTTTATCTGGAGATTCAGCTCAAGGCGCTGAAGGACGGGTCACGCAAGAACCCGATCATGGGCGCGGTCGCGAGCCAGCTCAGCAGCGACGAGATCGCCAACGTCGCCGCTTATTTCGCCACCCAGCCGGGCGGCGCGAGCACGGCCAAGTCGGACTTCCTGCCCAACGTCGCCAAGAGCAGCGTGGCGTTTCCGGAGAACTACAAGAGCACGTTCACCAAGTACCACACCATCAATTTCCCGGCGACCCGCCAGGTGCGTTATTACTTCGCCAATCCCGCCGCACTGCAGGCAGCGAAGGACGGCAAGGACCTGCCGAACGGATCGGTGCTGTTCGCCGAGGTTTACTCGGCCAAGCTCGACGCCGACAAAAAACCGGTCACGGGTGCCGACGGATTCTTCGTTGCCGACCAGCTGATTTTCTACACCGCGATGGCGCGCGACGCAGGTTGGGGCAAGGAGATTCCTGAAATGCTTCGCAACGAAGACTGGAACTACGCGGTGTTCACCACCGCGAAGCAACACCGCCCCGGCGTGAACCAGGCCGAATGCCTGGCGTGCCACAAGCCGCTGGACAAGGTGAGTTATACGTTCACGTTGAAGGAACTGACCGACGTGGCGAAGAAGAAGTAGGCGGCGTTGAGGTAATCGCCCCCGCCCTAACCCTCCCCCGCAGGCGGGGGAGGGTTAGGGTGGGGCGCAAACAAATTCAATTCACTTCAATGACGCAGTTCGCGGAAAAATCCCAACTTCTCCTGCGCCACCCGGTCCGAATACGTGAACAGGACAAGGTCCTCGGTCGCCTGCAGTGAGTACGGCATCCAGCCCGGAACCACGAACACGTCGTGCGCCGACAGATCGAACATCTGCCCGCCCACTTCGACCCGGCCACGTCCTTCGAGCACCAGGAATACCGCGCTGTCGCTCGATCGATAGGCGCGGGTGGTAAATCCTGCCGGCAGCAAACGCACCATCGTCGCCATCGTCGGCATGGCCCAGCCGCCGTCGACCGGATTGACGAAGCGCATCAGGTGGCCGTGGTGCGCATCCGGTGCGCCGGCACGCGCCAGCGCATGCAGCGACTCGCGCGTGCGCGCGTAGGGGTAGTTGAAGACCGGCGAGTTCAACGAGCGCGCCGAATAGCCGACCGGCAGCAGCCCGCTGCCATAACGCGCGAGCGCGTCGCCGGTCGGGCGCGTGACCGCGGCGACCCGATCTTCGTGGTCCTCGCGGAACGTGCTGTTGAAAAGCGCGACGATCGGGATGTCGAGCCCATCGAGCCAGATCATCGGGCCGGAACCTTCGTGGCCATGGTGATGCCAGTTCCACGACGGCGTGATGACAAAGTCGCCCGGCTGCATGATGGTCTTTTCGCCCTCGACCGCGGTGTACGCGCCGCTGCCCTCGACGATCAGGCGCAATGCCGACTGCGTGTGCCGGTGTGCCGGCGCAACCTCGCCAGGCATGATCAGTTGCAGCCCGGCAAAAAGCGAGCTGGTGATCTGCGACGTGCCGTGCAGTCCCGGGTTCTCGAGGATCAGCACGCGGCGCTCTGCCTCTTCGGCCGAAATGTGCTGGGCGGCCTCGAGCACGTACGGGCGCACGTCGGCGTAACGCCAGTGATGCGCGAGACCGGCGGGTGTGGGGGCCGGCGGGACCAGCGACTTCAGGCGCGTCCACAGCGGCGCCAGGCTGTGAGGCTCGAGACGCGCATAAAACGCGTCGCGTTGCTGCGGGCTGCCGGTGGCGGGACGGGCAAGCGTTTCGCTTGGCATCGTTGGTTCCTTTCTCGTTATGGCGTGGTGCTGCTGCACAGTCTCGGCGCGGGTGCCGGTCTCGTCAACGAGCGCCGCCAAACTCGCGCACTTCCGCCGGGTGGGTTGAAATTCCCCGCTTTCGTTGGACAATCGCCCCCCATGGCGAGCGGAGGCTGCAGATGGAGAAACTGCGCGAGAGCGTGCGCAAGGTCAATCACTATTCGACGCTGGTTCCCGACAAGCCCGGCGCGGCGTTCAACGTGCTGGCGACCCTGGTGAGCGCCGGCATCAACCTGCTCGCGTGCTCCGGTTCGCCAAAGGGTCGCCGCGCGCAGATCGACGTGGTGCCCGATGACACGCGCAAGTTCGTGGTGGCGGCAAAAAAGGCGCGCTTGTCCTTCGTCGAAAACCGCAGCGGTTACCTGCTGCAGGGCGAAGGCGACCGTCCTGGCGTGCTGGCAAGCAAGCTCAAGGTGCTGGCCGACCAGGGCATCAACGTGACCGGAGTCGATGCGTTGTCGATCGGCGATACGTGGGGCGCGATCCTCTGGGTCGGCGCCGCCGACGTCGGCCGTGCCGGCCGGCATCTGCGCGCGAGCGTGAAGTGACGAGAGGACCACGCGCGACAACCATGTTGCGCTGGCTGCGCGAGGCGACGCCCGACACGAGCGCGCTCGACGAACTGCCGATGACCACCGTGCGCTGGCTCACCGGCTGGTGGCGGATCATCCACTTCGGCGCACAGCTCTTGGTGCTCACCCTGTCGCCCTCGAGCTACGTGCGCGAGAACCGCGGCGCGATGACGCGCCACCTTTATCTCGACACGGCACCGATGCTGCCGTGGTTCACGGTGCTCTCCGCGCTGATCAGCCTGGTGATCATCCGCATCGTGATGGTCACCTCGGTCAGCTACGGCCTGTCGCAATACGCGCTCGAGATGGTCGTGCGGGTACTGGTGCTGGAGTTGATTCCGCTCGCCGCCGCGGTGTTCTCGGCGTTCCGATGCACGATCCCGAACGCCGCCGACCTGGTTGCAATGCGCTTGCGCGGTGACTTCGACCGGCTGCGCGAGTCCGGCACCGAACCGCTCGGACGCGAAGTGCTGCCGCGGGTGGCTGCCGGCGTGTTCGCGACCCTGATGCTGGTGGCGGTGAGCTGCGTCCTCACGCTGCTGCTGGCGTACGTCTCGGTCTACGGTTTTATCGGCGGCGGTTTTGCCAACTACACGCACACGGTCGGTCGCGTGTTCGAACCGGTGGTCGCGTTGATTTTCGTCCTGAAGGCGTTTTTTCTCAGTATCGCGGTGGCGGTGCTGCCGATCGCATCGGTTCTCTACGATGGCCCGCGTGTGCGCACACGCATCACCGCCGAGGTGCAGGGGTTGTTGCGCGTGTTCTCGGTCATCCTGCTGATCGAAGCAGCGTCACTGGTGGGGAACTATTACTAGCCAAGTCCGCTCCCCCGCTGCGGCGAGGGCGGGGGCGCAAAGCACCAATGACCAGTCAACCTCCTGCTGCTCCTTCCAACCTCGAATTCAAAGCGGGCCTGCTGCTGCTGTTGATGGTGCTGCTGATCGGCGCCTCGGTGCTGTATGTCCTCTACGCCCGCGGCGCATTCGAATCGACCCAGACGCTGGTGCTGATCGTCGACGACTCCGAAGGCGTGCGGGTGGGCATGGACATGACGTTCGCGGGTTTCCCGATCGGGCGGGTACGGCGCATCGAACTCGGCGGCGACGGCAATGCGCGCATCATCGTCGACGTGCCAAGCCGCGACGCGCATTGGCTGCGTGAATCAAGCGTCTTCACGCTCGTGCGCGGCCTGGTCGGCAACACCAGCATCAAGGCGTTCTCCGGCGTGCTGACCGATCCACCGCTGCTGGACGGTGCCGAACGCAGGGTGCTGGTCGGCGATACCAACTCCGAGATCCCAAGGCTGATGGGCGCAGCGCGTGACCTGATCCAGAACCTGACGCAGCTCACGGCGCAGGAATCGGAATTGAGCAAGAGCCTCGCCAACGTGCAGGCGGTCACCGAGAAGCTCAACGGCCCGCGCGGCGCACTCGGTGTCCTGCTGGGCAACGAAGCCGACTCGAAGAAGTTGGTTGCCACCGTCGATCGGGCCAACGCGCTGCTGGCGCGTTTCGACAAACTTGCCGCGCAAGCCGACACCCAGCTCTTCGGCAACCAGGGCATATTGCCGGAAGCGCGCGCCGCGGTGGCACAACTTGCAAGCGCACTCGAAGAGGCACGCACCAGCCTGAAGAAGGTCGACGGCATCCTGGCCGATGCACAAGCCGTTGCCGGCAACGCGAAGGTCGCAACCAACGACCTCGGCGCATTGCGCGCCGAGGTCGATGCCAGCTTGCGCAAGATCGAAGCGCTGGTCGACGAGATCAACCGCAAGTGGCCGTTTGCGCGTGAGACGGAGTTGAAACTGCCGTGAGGAGGCCGCTTCGTCTTGCGTGGATCGCGCTCGCACTCGGCGCGTGCTCCAGCAGCCCGCCGGCGCCGGAGTGGCAGCTGAACGCCAGGTCGGCCATGGACCGTGCGGTGACGACCTACCTGGCCGGCGACGCGCACGTCGACCGCGGAGTTCGATCGTGCGCGCGGCGAGATCGCGCGCACCGGGCGCATCGATCTGCTTGCGCGCGCCGAGTTGATGTTGTGCGCAGCTCGTGTTGCGAGTCTCGAGTTCGTGGCCTGCGAAGGTTTCGAGAAGCTGCGCGCCGACGCGGCGGCGCCCGAACGTGCGTATGCCGACTACCTGGCGGGTCGCGTGGCAGTGGAAACCATCGCTTTGCTTCCGCCCGCGCAACGCGGCGTTGCGGCGAAGGGAAGCAGTGACGAGTCTGCGGCTGCATCGGTGAAGGACATCGAAGATCCGCTGTCGCGGCTGGTTGCTGCCGGGGTGTTGATGCAATCGGGTCGTGTCACCCCGACCGTGGCGACACTTGCGGTCGAGACTGCTTCGGCCCAGGGTTGGCGCCGCCCGCTGCTGGCATGGCTGGGCGTGCAGCGCATGCGCGCGGAGAAAGCGGGCGATAGCACCGCAGCAGAGGGTCTGCACCGCCGGATCGAAATCATCGAGCAAACCGGCCAGCAAACAAAGTAAGCTCCCGCTGCTTTTTGCAGGACCAGTTCAGCAGGGACAGGGGAGAACATGAAACGCTTTGCTGCGGCCGCGCTGGCGGTGCTCTGCGGCAGCGTCGCCGTGAGCGCGCTCGCCGAAAACCTTTCGATCGGCACCGGTGGAACGGGTGGCGTCTATTACCCGCTGGGGGGCGGCCTTGCCGACATCCTGTCCCGGCATGTGCCCGGCATGCAGGCGACGGCGGAAGTAACCGGTGGTTCGGTCGACAACCTCAAGCTGGTTGGCAGCGGCAAGCCGTACATCGCGTTTGCGATGACCGACGCTGCGCAGGATGCGCTCAGGGGCGAGGACAAGTTCAAGGGCAACAAGGTGCCGTTGAAAACGCTTGCGGTTCTATATCCGAACCGCATGCATGTGGTGAGCATCGAAGGCCTGGGGGTCAACAGGTTCTCCGACCTCAAGGGCAAACGCGTTTCGACCGGCTCTCCCGGCAGCGCAACCGAGGTGATGGCGTTTCGCCTGATGGACGCGGCGGGCCTCAACAAGGACAAGGACCTGACGCGCGAGCGGCTTGGCGTGGCCGAATCGGTCAATGCGATCAAGGATCGCAAGATCGATGCGTTCTTCTGGGTTGGTGGCCTGCCCACCGCCGCGGTGACCGATCTTGCGAACACGCCGGGCATCAAGATCAAGCTGGTCGATCACGCCGACCTGGTGGCGGCGATGAACCAGAAGTACGGCAACCTCTACGTGCAGGACGTGATTCCGAAGACCACCTACAAGGGCATGGACGCCGACAACGCGCAGGCGACGGTGATGAACATCCTGGTCACGCATGAAAAGATGGACGACAAGACGGCGTACGACATCGTCAAGGCTCTGTTCGAATATCGCAACGACCTGATTGCCGTGCACAAGGAAGCGGAGAACTTCAAGCTGGAGAACCAGAAGGCGGCGGCGACGCCGATTCCGTTTCATCCGGGTGCGCTGAAGTATTACGCGGAGAAGGGCGTGAAGGTGAATTGACGAGGCGCGCAGCAATTCGTCAATCGTCCTGCGCGAATGCAAGGGATCTCCGCGACGGTGCCGATTTCGCCCCCACCCCAACGCAGTGGCGCGCTGCCAGGCGCGCCCCGCTTCGGCGGCGCGAAACTGTCGCTTCGCGAAACCCCGCCTCCGCCCCCCGCTGCGCAGGGGAGGGCGTCATTTTCTCCCCGGTTGAGGCGGCACTTCGATGGCTGAAGTCGAAGTCAGCGCCGAGGGACTGCAGCGCGCCGAGGAATTGGTCGAAGAAGAGGCTGGGCGCGCGCACAAGCTTGGCGGGCCGCTCGCAGTGTTCGTCACGCTGGCGGCGGTGGCGATGTCGTTGTTCCACCTCTACACCGCCTACGCGATCGTGCCGACGCAGACATTGCGCCCGTTGCACGTGTCGATGGTGCTGGTGCTGTGCTTCCTCTCGTTTCCGATTGCGGCGCGTTATCGCCATCGCATCATGCCGTGGGACTGGCTGGCGGCGCTGCTCGCGATCGGGGTGGTGGCATACCTGCTGATCGGCGGCGACGATTTCACCGATCGCAACACGTCGCCCGAACCCTGGGACATTGTTTTTGGTGTCGCGTTGATCGTTCTG
>Ga0137409_10003805_pt1 | contig 15948 bp, 15 predicted proteins | sample CZODoug1_16funga_FD_122059 | JGI IMG/M metagenome (GOLD analysis project Ga0137409, IMG submission 122059) | Vadose zone soil fungal communities from Angelo Coast Range Reserve, California, USA - CZODoug1_16fungal (Hybrid Assembly) | ecosystem: Environmental > Terrestrial > Soil > Vadose zone... | reverse complement strand
TTCCAGCTGGTGATGTAGCCCTTCATGTCGAGCATGTAGATGGCGTAGTCGCGCACGTTTTCCACCATCATGCGGAAGCGTTCCTGCGAAATCCGCACCTGCTCTTCGGCGAGCTTCCGTTCGGTGATGTCCTGGCACACACCGATGACGCGCACCGCCTTGCCCGACTCGTCCCGGTCGACTCGCGCCTGGTTGTGCAGCGTGCGGATGAGGCCGTCGGGTCGAATGATGCGGAATTGATTCTCGTAGCTCTTGCCGGTGCGCAGCGCCTCGCTCGCAAGCTTCGCAGTGCGCTCGCGATCGTCGGGATGCACCAGGGGATAGAAGCCGTCGAAAGTCGAGGGCACCTGGTCGCGCCTCAAGCCCAGGATCCGGGTCAGCTGGTCCGACCAGGTGCGCGAGTTGGTCCGCAGGTCCCACTCCCAGCTGCCCAGGTTGGCGAGCGCTTGGGCTTCCTGAAGCTGGACATCGCGCGCCCGCAGGGCTTCCTCGGTCCTTCGCCGCTCGGTGACGTCGCGGGCCACCGCGACGACGAACTCGATCCGCCCGTGCTGATCGAGCACGGCGCTGGGAGAGCTCTCGATGTCGCGTACCTCGCCGTTCGGCAGCAGGAAGCGGAACTCCGTCGGGCGGGCCCGGCCGTCCCTGACCGTTTCGAGGAACGCCTTCCTGACGCGGCCCCGGTCTTCGGGGTGGATGTGCACGGAGGCATCGATCCCGATCAGCGCCTGGACATCGCCGAACAGTTTTCCGAAAGCCGGATTCGCGTAGACCCGCCGGCCCTGCGGGTCGATCACCGTGATCAGGTCGGACGCGTTTTCGGCGATCAGCCGGAAGCGCTCCTCGCTCTCGCGCAGGTCCTTCGTCATCCGCTCCGCGAGCGCCACGGCGTGGTTGCGGGAGGAGGACAGGGAAAACAGCACCCCGAAAAGGAGCAGACTGGAGAGCAGCCCGGCAACCAACACGATTGACGGCATGAGCCGATCGACACGATCGATAACGGCATCTTTCCGGGCGCTAAAATGAATCTCCCACGTGCGACCGGCAATTTCCATCGGCATGACGCGAGTGAACATGAGACTCGGGTCGTCCGCGGCAGGCTGTATGGCCGGTGCATGGATCAATTGGTTGCTGTCGAATAACAGGCGTTCTTTGCCCGCGGAGCCCAATGCACCTTGCGCGACTGCGGGCCGCTCGGTAACGACTTGGTCTGCGGCGGGTCCATAGACCCTGAACTGCATGTATCGCGTCGTCTTTTCTTCAAGTACGCCGGTCAGCAGGTCCTCTACATTGAAGCCCGCTCCAACCGAGCCGAGGTAGCCGGCTCGCCGCTGGTCTGCCGTGTCGAGCGGCATCGCGTTCCGATAGACCGGCAAGCGCATCCCCAATCCGATGTACTCCCTGGTAGAAGTCTTTATGGGGATCGGAAGTCCGGAGGCGGTGAGTTTTCCGGAATCCCTACCGGATTGCTGCACGGCCGCCATGGCTTTCTTGTCGGTGCCCATCGCCGGATTCGCGCCGATGTCGAGCCCGAAGGCGAACTCGAAACCAGCCATCGGCTCCAGGTAGACGAGCACGTAGTATCCCGGGCGGTCTCCCGAAGGCTTGATCGTGAACTGGGGATACCCTTTCGGATCAAGGCTGGTGTCGCGGCGAACCGACTCAACGAACCGTTCCTTGTCGTCCGCGCGGACGTAAGCCGTGTAGTTTATCGAATCGAATCCCGGGAACCGGGTCTTCAGATCGAGGGATTGGACAAAGTCGTGGAACTGAAGGCGTGTGACATGGTTTTGCGCACCGAACAAGGCCCTCGCGCCGAACAGAACTTCGGCGTAGGACAGGATACGCCTCTCGATGATCTGCTTCGCTTCGGTTACCTGATGCTCGAATCTCTCTCCGGCCGCGCTTTCTATATTGTCGCGGAGCATATGCCACAGCAAGAGCGAGAAGACGATTCCGGTGCCCAGCATCGCCCAAGGCAGAATGGCGCTGTTGCGAATGCGCGGAGTTACCCAGCTTATGGCGTTCATGGCCTCACTCGTCGCCGAATTGTCACGCCAGCATTGCCATGATTATGCATCCGAAAAGGCCGGATTGCTCCGGCCTTTTCGTTCACGCGGACTCTTCGGCTGGAGACAAGACCTGTGCGTCACCCAAGACTCGGCCGCAGCGATACGTTCAGCTTGTCGGACATCCTAGCAGCCTCACTCCGGACGATGTTTTCCTGCTTGATCGCGCCGCAGTACGCCGCTTTCCCGGCCTTGATGGCACCACAGTAGGCCGCGTCCTCGGCACGAATTGCGCCGCAGTAGGCGGGGTCCTCGGCCCTGATGGCGCCGCAGTACGCCGCTTTCGCAGCGCTGATTGCACCGCAGTAAGCCGCCTCGTCGGCACGAATCGCGCCGCAATACGCCGCCGTGTCCGCACTGATTGCACCGCAGTATGCTGCTCCGTTTTCAGGCTTGTTCCCGAATTCTCGCTGGTACAGGCGCTCCGTCTTCTCCCCTGCCCGCGCAAGATTCGCTGCGTCTTCGGCGCCACGCATCCCGAAGTAAGGGAAGTGGTGCAGGAAATAGCCGAACACCTTGTCGCAGTCTTCGCCGTACTTGAGCGTGTCCAGGATGTGCCCGTGCCAGAACCTGTCCACGTCCTTGCTCGGGACAAGGGTTTCCTCCGGATAGGTCGCCAATAAGGCCAAGAAACGCTTGTACGCCAGTTCCATTTTGTCGACGTATTCGCGCGACCAGCCTTGGCCTTCCTCGGGATCCATCAGCTTGAACTTGATCGGATCGAGGTCGAGGGCCTGAATCGCGCCAATAACCTGTTCAACGGGTCGATCTGTGATTCTTGCTTGCATGTGTTTCCTCCTGTGAATTGAAGTACCAGCCAGGACCAGATCGCTTGGATCCGTCCCGGTGAAGTGCCTGGGATTTGATGCCGGTATTCGGCCTGAGGCCAGGAAATGGGCTCGAACGCTCCATGCCCTCCTTTCATGGCCGCGATCGTCAGGCGGGAACTCCGCGAAAACCGAAGGGTGCCGCGCAGTATGCGGGGCGGGGTGGCCGGTTCCGCCGCACCGGTTACAGCGGAAGGCGCTGCTCCCGGCAGATATTGCACTGCACCGTGCGCTATCTAATCAGGAGCGAAGGGGAATTGCTGCCGGGATAATCTGACAACTCTTGTCCGTATAAACCCGACAACCATGTCGTTGACAGGCTTCCAGCAGCCGAGTGCGAACGCACCCGGAGAGGCTAAGACGCTGATTCAGTGAGCGGCTGCTTCAGACGGAGGCAAGAGCCTCCCTCACTCGCACTTTACGAGCCGGCGACGATCACCAGCTCGTTCTTGACTGACTTGACTCCCGGCACGCCGGCGGCAACGCGCGCTGCCTTGTCCCGATTCTTCTTGTTGTCGGCGGTGCCGTAGAGCGTCACCACGCCATCCGAGGCTCCGGCGTCGATCGCGAGAAGCTTCAGGGCCGAGTCGGCACCGAGCGCGGACTTGACCTTGCCCGCGAGCACCTTGTTTTCGTCGACTGCAGGCTTCTCAGCCTCGATGGATTTCGGCAGGTCGACGGGCTTCGCCTTCGCGATCTCGATCTTGCCTTCCGTGGGCGCCTGCTGCGCCTGGGCGGGCAACTCGCTCTTCCACAAGGACTTGATCTGGTCGCATGCGCCAAGGCTCAACACCGCTGCGGCCGCGGTAGCGGCGGACAGGACGCCGCGCCCTTTCTTGCTCGACTTCATGATTCGCTCCATCGATGATAGGGACAACCCGATGAGACAGGATGCCGCTGCGATAGTTTCCCGTAACGAAGGCGGGCGCGCGCCGAATGTTGTCGCTGCGGACCGACAACTTTACCGCCACGCTACACTTGCTAATCCCACCGCCTGGATGACTCTCATGCCGATCCCGCTCGATCTCGCCCCGGATCTCGCCGCGATCCACGCCGCGGAATATCCGCGCTTTTCCGACGCCGAGATGGCGAGGCGGCGCGCGGCGCTCGCGCGCGCGATGGAGCAGGCGGGAGTCGACCATCTCCTCATGTGCGGCGAACAGCGCGCGGGTAGCGGCGTCGGCTGGCTGACCTCCTGGCCGACGACGGTCGAAGCGTACGTGATCGTCGAGCCCCGCGAACCCCAGGTCATGTATATGGAGTGGTACAACCACTGGCCGCTCGCGAGAAAGCTCGCGCGCGACACCGAGGTGCGCTGGGGCGAGCACCGCGGCTTCGACAAAGTGCTGGCCGATCTCAAGACGCGCGGCGCGAAGCGCATCGGCGTGATGGGCGCCCTCGCCTATTCGCGGTGCAGGAAGCTCGAGGCGGCCTTCGGGCCATTGGTGGACCTGAACCGCGAGTACGTCCGCCTGCGCCTGGTGAAATCGGCGGAGGAAATCCAGTGGATGAGGATCGGGGCGGCGCTTACCGACCTCGCGATCGAGGGACTGCGGCGCGAAGCGCGGCCCGGGATGACCGAGCGCGAGCTCGGAGCGATCTGCGAAGCCGCTTACCATCCCCACGGAGGCGTGACCTACATCCACTTCTTCCTCGCCACGCCGATGGCGAGTCCCGAGTACTGCGTTCCGAGGCAGCTCGCGTCCAGCCGCAAAGTGCGGGCGGGGGACGTCATCGCCACCGAGATCACCGCGCAGTTCTTCGATTATCCGGGTCAGATCCTGCGCACCTTCACCGTCGGCGCCGAGCCGACGCCCCTCTTCCGCCGGCTCTACGAGACCGCCGAGGCGGCGTTCGACTCGGTGACCAAGGTCATCCGCCACGGCACCACCATGCAGCAGATCATCGACGCGGCTGGCGTGATCGAGGACGCGGGCTTCACGGTATACGACGACCTGATGCACGGCTTCGGCGGCGGCTACTTCCCTCCGGTGCTCGGAACCCAAAGCCGCACCGCGGGACCGCTGCCGGAAATGACGCTCGAGGCGGGAATGACCTGCGTGGTGCAGCCGAACGTCATCACGCCCGATCAGAAGGCCGGAGTGCAGGTCGGCGAGCTGGTCCTGGTGACGGAGAACGGGTTCGAGAGAATGCACCGGGCGGAGCGGGGTTTGTTCAGGATCGGATGATTGATCTCGTATCCGCCGAGGTGTCTAATTGACTTCCGTTTGCACAAAGACCATGACCATGAAACTGACCGCCATCGCCCTCGCCGCCGTTGCGGCTGTCGTATTGAGCCCGCCGGCAACCGCCGCCGAGGTCGCCGGCGTCTTCAGCAAGGGCCGCACCAGCCTCGCCATTACGGGCGGCACCGGCTATGCGTTCAACGAGTCCTACCTGGTCCTTGGAGTAGGGGTGAACTACTACGTGCTCGACGGCCTCAGTGTCGGCCTGTCTGTCGAATCGTGGTCGGGGTCGGATCCCAAGCTGTACAAGGTCACGCCCTCGGTGCAGTACGTCTTTCACCAGATCCCGAAGGTGAACCCGTATATCGGCGTGTTCTACCGCCGCACGTATGTAGACGGCCTGCCGGACATCAACTCCGTGGGCGGACGCGCCGGTGTCTACCTGGCTGCCGGGCGTAGCGCCTACATCGGGCTGGGTGCGGTGTATGAGTCCTACACGGATTGCAACAAGGCCCTCTACAGCTCGTGCAGCGACACCTATCCCGAGCTGACTTTCATGATTTCGTTTTAGGCCGCTGGGTCGTCCGGAGAAGCATCAACGTACCTTGATCGCCTTCCCGTAACACGTAAACGCCTCCGACCCGCCGAACAAGCCGGAGTCGCCGTAGCAGTCCACGTTGATCAATCCGTTTGCGTCCAGGGATGCGGCCTTGTCCTTCAGCGCCGCGATGCCGTCGTCGCGTGAGGAATAGGACGGCACCCAGAGCGCCGTGCGCCAGCGGTCGACCCACAGGCGCGCGACGGTGTCGTACTCGCCCTGCCTGAGCTGCGCCGGGCTGTAAATCTTGACATCCTCGGCCTTGGTGGTCGCGCACGCGCAGAGGACAGCAGCCGAGACGACCGCGGCCAGTGGACCGATTCCTTTTTTCATGGATTTCGCACCATCGGTTTCCAGCGCAAGATTATAGGCCCGCGAGCTTCACTTGGCCGGGCGCAGTCCTTTTTGTGTCAGGACGTAGGTCCGGTCGGCCGTTTTCGCGGCCGCCGAGGAGTGGGTCACGAGTATCCCGGCCGCACCCTCCCCCTTCACGCGCTCGCGCAATAGCGCAAGCACTTCGCCGGCGCTTTCGGGATCGAGGTTGCCGGTCGGCTCGTCCGCGAACACCAGGCGCGGCTTGTGCACCAGCGCCCGGGCGATCGCGACGCGCTGCATTTCTCCTCCGGAGAGCTCGCGCGGCAGGCTCTCGCCGCGATCACCGAGCTTCACCGCATCGAGGAGCGACGCGACGCGCTCGAGCATCACCTTGTTCCCGATGCCGTTCAGTGCCAGCGGGAGCGCGACGTTTTGCGCCACCGTCAGGTAGGGGAGGATGTGGAAGGCCTGGAACACGAATCCCATGTGCTTGCGGCGGATGCGCGTCGCCTCGTCGTCGTCGAGCGCACTCAGCTCGATGCCGTCGAGGAGCACCTGACCCGAGTCGGGTCGGTCGAGCCCCGCGATGAGATTGAGGAGCGTCGACTTGCCGATTCCGGACTCGCCCATCACCGCGACGTAGTCCCCGGCGGCGAGCTCTAAGCTGATGTCCTGCAGCACGGTCTTCGCGCGCGGACCCGAGAAGGACTTCGAGAGGTTTCTGACCGACAGCACGCGGGCGAGATTACTTGTGCGGCGGCCTCAACGCAAGATGGCCATCGGGCTCACACGCCGAGGTAGCGGTGCTGCACCTCGCGGTTTCCCGCGAGCTCGGGCGACGCGCCGCTCCAGACGACGCGCCCTTTCTCGATGACGTAGTGCCGGTCGGCGATGCGCATCAGCGCCCTGAGGTCCTTGTCGATGATAAGGATCGAGAGCCCAGAGGCCTTGAGGCTTTCGATCGCCCGGTAAATCTCGATGCAGATCAGTGGCGCGAGCCCCTCGGTGGCTTCGTCGAGGATGAGCAGGCGCGGGTTGGTCATGAGCGCCCGGCCGATCGCGAGCATCTGCTGCTCGCCTCCGGAGAGCTGGCTGCCCAGATTCCCGCTGCGCTCGGCGAGCTGCGGGAACAGCCCGAACACGCGCGCGAGCGTCCACGGTTCCCCGCCCGCCGATCGCCTTGCGGTCGCCACGAGATTCTCGCGCACCGTGAGGTTGGGAAATACCTGGCGTCCCTCGGGCACCAGGCCGAGCCCGGCCTGCGCCACGCGGTACGAAGGCAGGCCGTGCAGGGACTTGTCTCCGAACCGGATCGTCCCCGCGCGGCTGCGCACCATGCCCATGATCGAGCGCACGGTGGTGGTCTTGCCCATGCCGTTACGCCCAAGCAAAGTCGCCACCTCGCCCCCGCGGACGGCGAGGGACACGCCAAACAGCACCTGGCCGAGCCCGTAGGCCGTCTCCAGCCCTTCGACTTCGAGGTTCATGCCGGCTCTTCTTCGCCCAGGTAGGCGCGCCGCACCTCGGGATTCGCGCGTATCTCCTGCGGCGAGCCCGTGGCGATGATGCGGCCGTACACCAGCACCGAGACGCGGTCGGCGAGCGAGAACACGGCGTCCATGTCGTGCTCGACCAGGATGATCGTCTTGCCTCCCTTGAGGGTGGAGAGGAAAGCGATCATGCGCTGCGTTTCTTCGGCGCCCATGCCCGCGACCGGCTCGTCGAGCAGCATCAGCCGCGGGCGCACCGCGAGCGCCATGGCGATCTCGAGCCGGCGCTGCTCGCCGTGCGCGAGATTCGCCGCCCGAACACCTGCCCGTGCCCCCAAGCCGAGCTCCTCGAGAATCGCCTGCGCGGGGGCGCACAGCGCGGCCTCTTCACGCGCGGGACTCCAGAATCGGAAACTGTGCCCCGCGTGCGCCTGAACCGCGAGCATCACGTTCTCGAGCGTCGAGAAATCGGGGTAGATGCTGGTGATCTGGAACGAGCGCGCCAGGCCTTTTCGGGACCGCGCGGGGGCCGGGAGCGCCGTGATGTTCTCGCCGGCAAAGCGCACCTCGCCCCGGTCCGAGCGAAGCTCGCCCGCGAGCTGGCCGATGAGCGTCGTCTTCCCGGCGCCGTTCGGACCGATGATCGCGTGCGTCTCGCCTTCGCGCACCTCGAGATCGATGCCGTCGCTCGCGCGCAGCGCGCCGAAGCTCTTCTTGAGGCCGCGGACTTCGAGAAGGCTACTCATTCTTGTCGAACAGCCCCGCGAGTCCTCGCCTGAAGAACAGCACCGAAAGCACCAGCAGAGGCCCGAGAACAATTTGCCAGTGCTGCGTCCAGCCCGAGAGCAGGTCCTCGAGGACGAGGAGCGCGAACGCGCCGAGCACCGGCCCGGCGACGCTCCCCATGCCACCGAGGATCACCATGAACATCAGCTCGCCCGAGCGAGTCCAGTTCATGAACTCCGGCGTGAGGTACGCGGTGTGGTTGACGAGCAGCGCACCGGCGAGGCCGCATACCGCACCGGCGATCACGAAAGCCGCGAGGCGGTACCGATAGGGCGAAACGCCGATGGCGCGCGTGCGCGTCTCGTTGGACCTCGCGGCGCGGATCACCATGCCAAAGCGCGAATTTACGAGGCGGTGCCCGAGGAAGAGCACCAGGACGAGAACGGCGAGCACCAGATAGTAGAACACGCTGGCGTCGTTCAGATCGACTCCAGGGAACCGGCTCTTCGCGGCAAGTCGCATGCCGTCGTCGCCGCCGAATTCCTCGACCGAGATGCCCAGGTAATACAGCATCTGTGTGAAGGCGAGCGTGATCATGATGAAGTAGACGCCGCTCGTGCGGATCGACACCGCCCCGATCACCAGCGCCACCAGCGCCGACGCACCGATGGCGAGCGCCCATTGCACGATACCGTCGACCACTCCGTAATGCGCGAGTACTCCAACCGCGTACCCTCCGACACCGAGATAGGCCGCGTGCCCGAAGGAGACCATGCCACCGTAGCCGAGGATCAGATTCAGGCTCGCCGCCGCGATCGCGAAGATCATGATGCGGCGGACGAGATCCAGATAGAAAGGCTGGTTGAAGAGCGACGCGACCGGCGGCACCGCCGCGAGAAGCAGCAGGCCGAGACCGAGCGCGATCGCGCGGTTTCGGGGGCTCACAGGCGCGCGGGAAACAGCCCTTGTGGCTTCAGAGCGAGCACGACCGCCATCAGCAGGTAGATCAGCATCGAGGCGAGCGCGGGTCCGGCGGCTTGGGCGGCGACGGGCGAAAGCACCGTCGCCAGCGCGGGCTTGAGAAAGGCGCGGCCGAGCGTGTCGACCATGCCGACGATCAGCGCGCCGGCGAGCGCTCCACGGATCGAGCCGATTCCGCCGATCACGATCACCACGAAGACCTCGATCAGGATCAGCTCGCCCATTCCCGGCTGCACCACGTAGATCGGACCTGCCATCAGCCCCGCAAGCCCGGCGAGCGCGGCGCCGAACCCGAACACGAGCGTATACAGAAGCCGGATGTTGACGCCGAGCGCCGCCACCATGGCGCGGTTGGAGGCACCCGCGCGGATCAGCATGCCCAGGCGCGTGCGCGCGACAACGAACCAAAGGAGGCCTGCCACCGCCAGACCGACCACGATGATCACGAGGCGGTACAGGGGATAGCGCAGCCCGGGCAGCAGCTCGACGTGCCCGGACAGGTACTCGGGGATATTCGTATACAGCGCGGCGCGGCCCCAGACCATCGCGGCGAGCTCGTTGAAGAAGAGGATCAGGCCGAAGGTGGCCAGCACCTGGTCGAGATGATCGCGCTCGTACAGGGTCCGCAACGCCACCAGCTCGACGGCCACTCCGACCACCAGCGTGCCCGCAAGGCCCAGGAGTACCCCGAGCCAATACGATCCCGTGAGCTGGTAGAAGTACGTGGCGAGGTAGGCCCCCACCATGTAGAAGGAACCGTGTGCGAGATTCACCAGGTTCATGATGCCGAAGACGAGCGTGAGCCCCGCCGCCATCAGGAACAGCATCACGCCGAGCTGGAGCCCGTTCAGCGTCTGCTCGAGGACGAGAATCAGGTTCATGCGGAGAACAACGAAAAAGGGGCGCGGAGTAATCCGCGCCCCGGAGCTTCGATGCGATGCAGGTGGAAGATCACCTCATCCCGCATTCCTTGGCGTAGGAATCTTTGTGATTGGTGAACACCGTCTTCTGGATCTCCATCACCGGATCCTGGCCCGCCGGACCGGCAACGGTCTTCAGCAGGTAGAAATTCTGGATCGGGAAGTGGTTGGTGTTGTAGCTGAATTTGCCGCGGGTCGAGGCAAAGTCGGCCTTGCGCATCGCGGCGACCATCCCCTTCTTGTTCCCGAGATTGCCCTTGACCGCGCGCACCGCCGAATCGATCAGGAGAATGCCGTCGTAGCTCTGCGCTCCGTAGAACACCGGCATCTTGCCGTATTTCCTGCGGTAGTCGGATACGTACTTCTGGTTCGCCGGGTTTTTCAGGTCGGGGCTCCAGTAACGCGTCTCGTACTGGCCTAGAGCGGCGTGTTTCACCGCGGGGATCGAGATCTCGTCCACGGTATACACCGAATACAGCGGGAACTGTCCGCGCAATCCCGCTTCCGAATACTGCCGTAGGAACGAGATGCCCATCCCGCCGGGATAGAACACGAACACCGCCTTGGGGTTCTTTGCGCGCAGCTGCGACAGCTCGGCCTGGTAATCGGTCTGCCCGAGGCGCGTATAGACTTCGTCGACGACGCGTCCCTTGTACGAGCGCTTGAAGCCGTTGATCATGTCTTTGCCGGCGGCGTAATTCGGCGCCATCAGGTACACGTCGCTGATGCCCTGGTCCTGCATGACCTTGCCCATCGCCTCGGGCGTGTCGTCGTTCTGCCAGGAAGTCGTGAAGAACAGCTCGTTGCATTGCTTGCCCGCGAGCTCGTGCGGGCCGGCATTGGTGCCGACCATGATCTTGCCCGCGTCGGTAACCGTGGGCGCGACCGCGAGCATGACGTTCGACCAGATGATCCCCGCCACGAAATCGACCTGCTGTTTCTTCAGCATCTCGTCGGCGACCTGCTTGCCCACGTCGGGCTTGACCTGGTCGTCGCCGTAGGTCACCTCGACGTCGAGCCCGGCCATCTTGCGTCCGAGGTGATCGAGGGCGAGCTCGACCGAGTTCTTCATGTACTCGCCGATGACTCCCTGCGGACCTGACAGAGTGGTGATGAAGCCGATCTTCACTTTCTGCTGCGCCGACGCCGGTCCGGCGGCAACAAGCGCGGCGGCGATGCTCACGATGAGAGCGTGTAGGTATTTTTGCTTCATAGTTGCTTTCCTCCCGCTTTTGATCCAATCCAGTCTAACAAGGGCGTCCCGAGTGTGTCTAGGCAGCCGCATCTCTGCAGTATATTTCATCGAGTATCCACGAGAACCGGTCCTTGATACGCCAGCGCCGCCTCGATCGCCAGTCCCGCGGAAAGGACGCGTTCGTCCTCTCCCGCGAACCCCACGACCATCAGACCGACCGGCGCCGTTCTGGGCGGCTGGATCGGGAGCGAGAGCGCGCAACCATCCAGAAAATTGATGAGGCTGGTGTTGCGCAGCATGCTGCCATTCGCGAGGCGGAATCTCTCCGGGCTGCGCTCCAACTCTTCGATCCTGGGCGCGATGCGCGGGACGGTCGGCATGATCAGTGCATCGAACTCGTAATGGGTCCGCGCGAACCGCTTCATGAGCTGGGCGCGGCTTGCGAGCAGGTCGATGTAGTCTGCCGCGCTCACCGAGGCACCGCGCAGAATGCGTTCCAAGACTCGCGGATCGATATCCCGCTCCCGTTCGATCCATCTGCGGTGCACAGTGTAGGCCTCCGGCGGCGAAATGCCCCCGCCCACATTCGCTTTCGCCGCCGCGTCGAATTCCGGCACGGTGATGTCCACGATCTTCGCACCGCGGCGCGACAGGCGCTGCAGGGCCGACTGGAACGCCTCGCTCACTTCGATATCCAGCTCTTCGAGCATGTGGTTCTTGGGCACGCCCAGCCGCATTCCGGAGAGTGGCACCGGACTGAGGGGGCGCGGGGCATCGCCCGCGAGCACCTGAAAAATCGTCGCGCAGCAGGCAACCGCTGGCGCGAGCGGCCCGACCGAGTCCAGGGTCGTCGAAAGCGGAAAGGCTCCTTCGCGCGGAACGCGCGCCGTGGTCGGCTTGAACCCCGTGATGCCGCACAGCGCCGCGGGAATGCGCGCCGAGCCGCCGGTGTCGGTCCCTACCGCGAATGCCGCCATCCCGTCCGAGACCGAAACCGCTGCGCCGGAAGAGGAGCCTCCAGGTATCCTCCGCGTGCCGCGTTCGTAGGGATTGGCCGGGGTGCCGTAGTGCGGGTTGATGCCGATTCCCGAAAACGCGAATTCGGTCATGTTGCTGCGACCGATCACCACCGCGCCCGCCGCGCGCAGGCGCGCCACCGCGACCGCGTCTGCAGCAGCCGGGGAGCGGTCGCGCAAAATTTTCGATCCCGCCGTGGTCACGTCGCCGGCGATGTCGAACAGATCCTTGATCGACACCGGCAGGCCCGCGAGCGGCGAAGGGACCACGCCCTCCTTTCGCAAGCGGTCGGAAGCATCGGCCGCCAGCAGCGCGCCCTGCCCGTGCACCTTGGTGAAGGCGCGGCCGCCTTCGCCGTTTGCGTCGGCGATACGAGCCAGCGCTTCCTCAACCAGCTTGCGGCTGCTGGTCTTGCCTTCAGCGAGGGCTCTCGCCAGCGCGGCGATAGGAGCGACAAGAACGCCGGTCATTCGCTTCACCCCGGCGATTACGCCCCGAGATCCGCGTCGTAGTAATGCATCTCGAGCAGGAGGCAGCCGGTTTCCGACCTGAACGGGCCGTGAACGGTACCCGGCGGGCGGCAGGCGTAAGTATGGGGACCGAAGCGCGTGCCGCCTCTGCCGTGCCTGTCGCTGCCGACGATCAGATCCCCGGAGACCACATACACCTCTTCCCAGTACTCGTGGACGAAGGGCTCGGTCGTGTACACGCCCGGCTCGAACCTCAGGTGGCGCGTGCGAAAGCCGCGCCCCTTGTTCTCGTCGAGGTAACCGGCGAGCACCTGCTGGCGGATCCCGGCGGGATAGTCCGGCAGGTTTTCCCAGCCTCGCTCGAGATCGATCTTGTGAAACTCGGTGTGCTCTTTCCGGATCGCCATAGTCACTCCTTTCTCGCCTCAGTCCGCAATTGCGAGCGCGCGGACCGCGTACTCGTGCCTGAGGCTGCGGTTTCTCACCGGATCGTGAAGCTCGATTTCGAAGCGCTCGCCCCCGCCGATCTCCCCGCGCACCGCGAGCGTCCCGCAGAACATCGCTGTCCCGGGTGCGAGAAACGCCGAGCCCGAGAAGCGCGCGAGCAGATCACGAGGCGCGAGCATGTGGCTCACCCCGCCTTCCTGGTACAGGAGGCGCCTTCCCCCGCGCGTGACGTGCGAGCGCAGCACCAGCCGGTCCCAGTGCGCGTCGAGATCGGCGAAGGGCCACAGCTCGCTTCCGAGCGGTTTCGGGCACATCTGCTTCGACACGGTGACGCCGTAGGCCTCGACTTTCCTGTCGGTGTGATCGGAGCCCACACCGACGTAAAGCGCGTCGGGCGCGGAAACCAGCACGAACTCGACTTCACCGCTCGAGCTCTCGCCGACCACCTCGACCTCGCGGGACATCGTCAGGAGGCTCGCGGCGACCCGGTAGAACATAGGCACGGCGCGCGGGCGTCTGACGCCGATCGCCGCCAGCTCAGTGATGTGCTTCTCCACCGACACCTTGTCGCGCCCGGTCCAGCCGGCGATGACGAGCTGCGTGACCTCGATGCGGCGCGGAGAACCGTTGACCAGAAAGTCCATGGTGTCCTGCAGCCTTCCTCCCGATGCGACCCGTATCTTACAGGGCATCATCCCGCACGGTGGTGGGCCCGCTCCCACGGCAAAGTTTTCTTTGCATTCCGGCCTTCGCCGGAGTAGATTTTTACGCCACTGATTTCCCGCCGAGGAGCATCGATGTCGAAATTCGTGATCTCTCCGCATTTCAGGCTGCAGGAATGGGTTGCCGACGAAAAAGGCTATTTCAGGGCCGAGGACCTCGAGTACGAATTCCGCGACAACTACGGGCCGGGCGACGCCGCGAAAAAACACGCGACCGCGAACAAGATCGGCGCCTTCCAGAGCATCGAACAAGGCCGAGCCTGCGACGTGAGCGGCGCGTGCCACTGGACGGTCAACGTTGCCGCCTCCACGGGCCACGGCAAGCTCTACGCCGATGCCTATTCCGTCGCGCCTTGCGGCGTGTTCGTCCCGCCGGAGTCCGATATCACCCAGCCGAGCCAACTGAAAGGCGTGCCGATCTCGGTCGGCTACCAGTCGGGGAGCCACTACTCGACGATCCAGGGCCTGGAGCAGTATCTGGCGCTCGACGACATCAAGCTCTCGTTCGCCGACGGCCTGCTGTTTTCACGTCTCGAGAAGCTCATCGACCGCAAGGTGCCGGCGGCATCGCTGTTCAGCGGGCCGTATTACTTCCTGGAACAGCTCGGCTTCCGCAAAGTCATCGACACCACGTTCATGATTGCGACCTCGGTCAGCGGCAGTCCCGATCCGGAGGATCTTCGCAAATACTTCCGCGCCCTGCGGCGCGCGCAGCGCGACATCGACCTGCGCCCCGAGCTCTATACCCACTACTACAAGAACGAATTCCCCGACCGCTTCCATCCGATGATGGATACGCGCCGCTGGGGACCGGGCGAACGGCTGGTGTTCGAGCCCTATACCAAGGAAGTTTATGAGGAATCCTTCGAGTGGATCGCCGCCCATGGCATCTTCCCGGAAGGCAAGATGGGTAGCGGGAAATATGAGCAGGCCACGCTGTCCTTAGGCTAAAATTCTCCAATCGGGCCTATAATTGGGGTCCCAACCATCTAAAATGCTGCGCCGCGAATGCGACTTCGCGGCGCTTTTCTTTGCCTGAAACCTCAGGCATTCTAGCCGTCAATAACCCAATGAAATCCAAGGGGAGGATACCATGAAACGCATGTTAATTGCCGGCGCCGCCATGTTCGCGGTGGGCCTGATGCCAGTGACCGGCCAGGCGCAAGACACGCTGAAAATCGGCTTCATTTCCGCTTTTTCCGGCCAATTCGCCGACACCTCGGCGCAGATCGACAACGGCATCAAGCTGTACATGAAGCAGCACGGCGACACCGTCGCCGGCAAGAAGATCGAGATCATCCGCAAGGACACCGGCGGCCCGAACCCGGACGTCGCCAAGCGGCTGGCGCAGGAACTGGTCGTGCGCGACAAGGTGGACATCCTGGCCGGCTTCGCGCTGACGCCGGAAGCGCTCGGCGCGGCCGACATCGCCACCGAGAGCAAGAAGCTGATGGTGGATATGAACGCGGCGACCGGAATCATCACCAGCAAGTCGCCCTATATCGTCCGCACATCCTTCACGATCGGTCAGGTGGCCGACACCATCGGCACCTGGGCTGCCACCAAGGGCGGCACGAAGAAAGCCTATACGATGGTGAGCGATTTCGGGCCCGGCATTGACGCCGAAAAATACTTCCAGGCCGCGTTCAAGGCCGCTGGCGGCGAAATCGTCGGTTCGGTGCGCATGCCGCTCGCCAATCCGGATTTTTCCGCGTTTATCCAGCGCGCCAAAGATCTCAACCCGGAATCCATCTTCGTGTTCGTTCCGGGTGGCGCACAGCCGGCTGCGATCGGCAAGGCCTTTGCCGAACGCCAGATGGATCCAAAGAAGATCAAGATCATGAGCACCGGCGAGGCGGTGGACGAACAGGCGATCAAGGCGATGGGCGACCTCGCGCTCGGCCGCCTCAGCGGCTGGCATTATGACTACAATCACAAGTCCAAGACGAACGCCGACTTCGTCAAAGCGTTCAATGCCGAGTTCA
>Ga0137409_10003804_pt1 | contig 15948 bp, 10 predicted proteins | sample CZODoug1_16funga_FD_122059 | JGI IMG/M metagenome (GOLD analysis project Ga0137409, IMG submission 122059) | Vadose zone soil fungal communities from Angelo Coast Range Reserve, California, USA - CZODoug1_16fungal (Hybrid Assembly) | ecosystem: Environmental > Terrestrial > Soil > Vadose zone... | reverse complement strand
CGCTGCTGATTGGCCTGCTCTACATTGCCCCGCTGCTGGGACACGCCACGTGGCATGCGTACAAGGGCATGATTCGCTGATAGACGGGACAGGAACGATGCGATGCGGCAGCTGATGATCGAACGCCCCCGCATATGCACCGGGGCGTCCTCCCCGTCCGTCTCCAGGGTCAGGTGAAGGCCGTAGCGATGTAGGATGCTTCCTACTGGCCCTTCAGTCTTTCAAGTGTCCAACAAATTATCGACTATGAGACACTTATGTCGCTGAACACCGACGCACGACCATTTTCGGTCGCCACGTTATCGGCCCAGTAAGCAACGCGGGAGTCATGGATCCGCGGTTGCGATGCGGAATCGTGATGCGGGTCAGAAAGGTGAAGCCCGTGCCCAACAAAAAGGTGGCCTGCGTATTCGAACACGATCCGGACGCCATTTTGCCGGGTATTCTGAGTGACAGCGGCTGGCAGATTGAACGTCCCGACATCATTGCGCCGTTGAGAAACATTTCGCTCCCACCGGACTGCTCCATTGGAATTCTCGTTCTAACGGTCAAAGAACCGGCGTGGTTTGCCAAGCTACTGTCGATCGTTGCTCATCTGCAGAATCTCAACTGGATCGCGGTCGTCGATCGTGCGCTCATCGGCGATCAGGAGATACGCGAGTTCATTGCGGTCCATTGCGTCGACTACCAAACGCTGCCGCTCGAACGCGATCGCATTTTGTTCGCGCTGGGGCACGTCGCCGGCATGGCGGCGCTCACCGGTCAGGCCGGCGAGGATGCGCGTGCGGCGGCCGTGGCCGCCAATCTCTTTGGCGCCACCCCTGTCATGCGGACTTTGCGCGGCGATTTGAGCAAGATTGCCGCCGTCGACGCGCCGGTCCTCATTACGGGCGAGAGCGGGACCGGGAAAGAACTGGTCGCGCGCGCTGTTCACGAGATGTCGAACAGACGCGACCAGCCATTCGTCGCGATCAATTGCGTCTCGCTCTCGCCGTCGCTGATTCACGCCGAGCTCTTCGGCTTCGAACGCGGTGCTTTTACCGGCGCTCACCACCGCAAGATAGGGCAACTTGAAACCGCGCATCGCGGCACGATTCTTCTCGACGAGATTGGCGACCTACACCCGGAACTGCAGGCGCTCCTGCTGCGGTTCCTGGAAGATCAGACAGTACGCCGCGTCGGGGGACGCGAAGAAATTCGCGTCGATACGCGCGTCGTGGCGGCGACGAACGTCGATCTGGAAGCCGCCGTCGAGCGCGGGAACTTCCGCAGCGACCTATACTATCGGCTCAACATTCTGCGTGTGCGTACGCCGCCACTGCGCGATCGTCGCGAGGATATCGAGCCGCTGGCCTGCATGTTTCTCAAGCGATTCAACGGGGAGAAGCCGCGCCGGCTGCGCGGATTCAGCCAGTCGGCCGTCGCGGCCATGTACCGCCATGATTGGCCGGGCAATGTGCGGGAGCTGCTGAATCGCGTGCGCCGCGCCATCGTCATGTGCGAGGGGCGGCTGATTATGCCGGGTGATCTCAACTTCTGCGTCGATCATCAGCCGTTCGATCTCAACCTCGAGACGGCGCGAGTCGAGGCCGAGCGCAAGACCATTCTGACGGCTCTGCAATACAGTGGAGGGAGCGCGGGCAAATCCGCGCAAATGGTTGGGGTATCACGTGCGACCTTCTATCGCTTGCTCGAAAAACACGGCGTCACTTTGAATGAAAGAACCGCGCTCAGAATTGGGGCCACAGCTGCGCTGAGCGAAGACGCGAACGAATAGCCGGCCGTCCATCGACCGTTCTCGCGCTCCCTCGTCGCAAGCATGCGACGCTGCCGGCAGAACGCAACTTCGCTGAAATCAATGCGTTGCGCAATCGCGGCGATATTCTCGTCTCATGTTTGAGAAAAACCTCGTCGCTCTGCGAGCGAACGGCAAAGAAACCCCCGTGCAGTCAATCGCTTGTCAGTGCTGGCACGGCGCTTGCTTCTGCTATTCACCGGGACGCGGCGCTGATTTGCGACGGGGCGCCGGTCTTGCGTGGACTTGTACGCCGAAGGTCGAGCCCACCGAACCCTTACATCGTCGCGCAACGGCGGAGAGAAGTATGCGTAATCTCAGAACCGAAGAACTGAACCATGTCTACGGCGGATGGGGATCGGGATGCGGAGGCGGAGGGAAGGGCAGCGGAGGTCATGGCAGCAACGGTCATGGCAGCAGAGGTCATGGCAGCAAAGGTGGCGGCAGCAGGGGCAGTGGTGGTTCCAAGGCCCATGCTGGTTCCGGGTCCAGAGGCAGCGGTGGCAGCAAAGGTGGTCATGGCAGCAAGGGTTGCGGATGCGGCTAGGCAAACTGCGTTCCGCCAACCCTGTGCACAGGTACAACTAGAACGGGAAGCGAAGCAAACAGTTGCATCCCGAGTGCTCTGGTCCTTAGGGCCAGGGCACTCGCTTTCTTTGGTCAAGAGTCCAGGTCGGACGTGAGGATGGTGCCATGCTGACACAAACCTCGGACGCACTAGGCGAAACCTCAAGTCCGGCGGCGGAACAGGAGGTTCCGTTGCAGCGCGAGGCTGAGTCGAAGGTCCATCGACGCGAGGAGCTGTGGCTGCTGGGTCAGCCGCCGCTCTGGCGCCTTCTCGAATTCCTGAAAGATGAGGTCGCCGAGGACGCGCGCGCCGATCGCGCGGCCTTGACTGACGAGTGGCGCGCAGCCAGCGACTACTACCAGGAGCTCGAGCGGCGCGAAGCTGGAATTGCCAACACCGGGAGCCATCGTGGGTTGGATCCCGGCCTGGAGCGCCTGGCCGCAGAGGTGCGGGGCCACGCCCAATACCGCGAAAGCTTCAGTACGCTGCCGACGGAGGTGGGAATGGTCGAGCTCGACCGGCTGATCGTCGGCCAGAATCACGTCACGCGCACCTTCGTCGATCAGCTCATGGCGCGCATCGGACCCGCCCGCGATCCCGAGGCGCTGTTTCGGGTCTGCCTGCCGCTGAGTGCTGCCAAACCGCCGGTTCAGATCTGCCGGTTGAGCTCGCAACGCTACGTCTTTCGCTGCACGTCGGGAGACCTGCGCTACCACGAGACCACCGTACTGCATCCGGAACAGATCCAGCGCTACCACAGCTTCGGCGCGATCGCCGGAATTGTCGGGGTGGTCGTTGGCTTCGGCTACGATTTCATGGGCGCCGTGCGCGTGGGCAGGCGAGTGTTGCTGACAAACGGCTATCACCGGGCCTGCGCGCTGCGCGCCCTCGGCGTGACCCACGCACCGTGCGTCATCCAGACGGCGACCGGCGGCGATGAGCTGCGCACCGCCGTCAGGGCACGGGTAGCGGAGCAGCCCGAGTTCTACTTCGAATCGGCGCGCCCGCCGCTGCTAAAGGATTTCTTTGACCCAAAGATCCGCAAGGTGCTGCCGATCCGCAACCAGGTGCACCTCGTGGAGGTGACCGTCGACGTCAAACACCTCACCGAAGATCCCATCCTCACCGTGTAAGCCCATGCTGCCGCCCAATCCGACCAATGCAACCCAACGCGCGGGCCTGGTGCCGAGCGACGGCAAAGGAGGCGAGCAGCTGTTCCGCGACCAAGTGCTCACCGAGCGGCAGACTCAGTGGATGGGTACCGTGCTGCTTGCGCCTAGCCGCTCAGACCGTTGGTTTACGCTCGCCGCCGTCCTGATCATGCTGGCGATAGCGGGGCTGTTGTACTACGGCGAATTCACGCGCAAGGCGCGGGTCGGCGGGTGGCTGGTGCCGCAGCAGGGGCTCATGCGCGTATTTGCACCCCAGCCTGGCGTGGTGGCGGAGCTGTACGTCAAGGAAGGCGCGCAGGTGCGCAAGGGCGAGCGTCTGCTCAGGCTTTCCGGGGAGCTCGAGAGTACGACGCTCGGCGCGACCCAGGCGGAGATCGTGCGGCGACTCATCGAGCTCCGCGACGCCTTGCGCGACCAGCGGCGGCAGCAAGAACGGCTGCTCACACAGCAGCAGCACACGTATGCCAACCGGCTGTCGTCGCTGCACTCGGAGCTGGATCAGGTCCGGCATGACATCGAGACCATGAAGGCGCGCGTGGGGCTCGCGGAGCACAACGTGACGGTGAACCGCAACCTGCGCGAGAAGGGATTCGTTTCTGAGCAACAGCTGCAGCTCGTCGAGGCCGACCGGCTGGAGCAGAACTCGCGGCTCGGCGCACTCCAGCGCCAGCAAATCGAACTCGGGCGCGAACAAGTCACGCTCCAAGGCGAACTGAACGACCTGCCGGTGAAGACGCAGGGGGAGCTCGCGACCATCGAGCGGAACATGGCTACCGCGGAGCAGGAGCTGGCACAGGCGGAGGCGCGGCGCGAGATCGTCGTACCGGCCCCGCAGGACGGGACGGTCACCGCGATTCTCATCGAACAGGGGGGACATGCCAACGTCTCGGCACCATTGCTCTCCATCGTGCCTGCGGGCGCGAGCCTTGAAGCACACCTCTACAGCCCGAGCCGCGCCGTCGGCTTCGTGCGCCCGGGACAACGCGTGCTGCTGCGCTACCAGGCGTACCCGTACCAGAAGTTCGGGCACTACGAAGGCGTGGTGGCGAGCATCTCACGCTCGGCAGTGAACCCGGGCGAGCTGCCGCCGCAGCTCGCCGGCGTGACCGTCGCCGGCGTGACCGGAGGCGTCGCGGGACCCGAGCCGGTGTACCTCATCACGGTCCGGCTCGCACGTCAGACAGTCACCGCCTACGGCCGGCAGGTCGACTTGCAGCCCGGGATGCAGTTGGAGGCGGACATCGCGCTCGAGACGCGCCGGCTGTATGAGTGGGTGCTCGACCCGCTCTACACGGTGACCGGGAAGTGGCACGGATGAGCGTGCTCGACAGACTCGAGCTCGGCTGGAGCGCTCGGCTGCCGATGCGGCTGCAGACCGAAGCGGCCGAGTGCGGGCTCGCCTGCCTCGCGATGATCGCGGGCTACTACGGTTATAGCTCCGACCTCCCGGAGCTGCGCCGGCGACTCGCGGTTTCCCTCAAAGGGGTGAACCTCAAGGGTTTGGTGGCGATGGCGGACCGCATCGGGTTCGCCTCGAGACCGGTGCGCCTGGAGCTCGATGAGCTCAAGCAGCTGAAGACCCCGTGCATCCTGCACTGGGACCTCAACCACTTCGTGGTGCTCAAGCAGGTCGCGGGCCAGCACATCCTCATTCACGATCCCGCCGCCGGGGTGCGCCGGCTGGCGCTGGCGGAGGCTTCCAGACATTTCACCGGAGTGGCACTGGAGCTGACACCTACGGGCGGATACGAGCCGGCGACGTCGGCGCCGCGCGTCCGCTGGCGTTCGCTGCTCGGGCGCATGGTCGGACTCAAGCAGACGCTCGGGCAGCTTTTCCTGCTGGCACTCGCGATCGAGTTGTTCTCCGTGGTGAGCCCCTTTTTCCTGCAATGGGTGGTCGATCATGCGTTGGTGACCGCCGACCGCGACCTGCTGGTGACCCTCGCGCTCGGATTCACGCTGCTCCTGCTGCTCAAGACCGCGGTAGCGGCGATGCGCGGCTGGATGCTGATCGCGATCGGCGCCTCGATGAAGGTGCAGGCGCGCTCGAACCTGTTCTCGCACCTGCTGGGGCTACCCGCATCGTACTTCGAGGCGCGCCATCTCGGCGATGTCATGTCGCGCTTCGGCTCGCAGGAGACCATCCTGCAGGCGATCACGACCGACGCCGTCGAGACGGTCCTCGATGGCGTGCTCGCCGCGGTGACTCTCGGCATCATGTTTCTGTTCGCGCCGGAGCTCACGGCGCTCGTGCTGGCGGGCACTGTCTTCTATGGCGTGCTGCGTTGGACCTTTTACACTCCGCTGCGCCAGGCCTCCATGGAGGCGATCGTCTGGTCCGCGCGCCGCGACAGCCACTTTCTCGAAACGCTGCGCGGGATCAAGACGATCAAACTGTTCAATGGCCAGGAAGGCCGCCGCGCCTACTGGCTCAACCTTCTGGTCGAGTCGATCAACCGGCAGCTCACCACGCAGAACCTGCGCCTTGCGTTCAAGATCGTGAACGCGCTGCTGATCGGAGGGCTTGCCATCCTGATCATCTGGCTCGGTGCGCAGCGCGTGCTCGAGAACCAGATGTCGATCGGCATGCTCCTCGCCTTCATCACTTACAAGGACCAGTTCCTCGGGCGGGTGAGCAATCTGATCGACAAGGGCGTCGATCTCATCATGCTCCGGCTCCATGCCGAGCGGCTGGCCGATATCGCCCTCGCCGCCCCCGAACCGCGCGAACAGTCGTTCGTGGAGGACGCGTCGCAGCCCCCCGCCGCCATCGAGCTGCGCGACGTGTGCTTTCGGTACAGCGAGAGTGAGCCGTGGGTGCTCCACGGTGTGAGCTTCCACGTCGAAGCGGGAGAGACCGTAGCGATCGCCGGTCCCTCCGGCTGCGGCAAGACCACGCTGCTCAAGATCATGGCGAGCCTGCTGCAACCCACGCAGGGGGAGATCCTGATCGACGGGCAGCCGCTTGCACACCTCGGCATTGCGCGCTGGCGCTCCATGATCGGCGTGGTGATGCAGGACGACCAGCTGTTCTCCGGCTCAATCTCCGACAACATCTGCTTTTTCGCCGATCGGCCCGATTTCCGGCGCATCGAGGAGTGTGCGCGCCTCGCCGCGGTGCACGACACCATCATGGCCATGCCAATGGGCTACAACACGCTGATCGGCGACATGGGCACGGTGCTGTCGGGCGGGCAGAAGCAGCGCGTCCTCATCGCGCGCGCCCTGTACCGCCAACCGAGCCTGCTGCTGCTCGATGAGGCCACGAGCCATCTCGACGCAGGCAACGAGAAGACGGTCAGCGCGGCCATTCGTGCCACGCAGGTCACCCGCATCATCGTCGCCCACCGGGCCGAGACGATCCGTTCCACCGACCGGGTCATTCACCTGGACCCGGCGATGGAGCGCCCGCTTTCGCTGTTGAAAATGCTCGATCCGCGCGCTCCCTCGGCGGCCGCAGCGGATCATCCGGCCTGATCTCATGAGTGCCTGCCCCGTAACGTCCCGGAGATGTCACCTGCCAGTACCACAGCCTGATACGGACCGATGGAAGGCTTGGGATACCTATCTTGAGGCGACACCGGACGCCGGGTTCATGCAAGCGTCGTGGTATGCGGATTTTCGCGCCAGCGTGGGATACCGAAGCTTTGGGGTAGTCCTCAAGGACGAGCAGACCATCGTCGGTGGCGCGCTGGTGATGAAGTGGTCGTACGCGCCTCAGAGTTGTTTCTACTGCATATCGGACGGCCCGGTCCTCCCGGAAGATGAGTCAACAGCCCACGAGGTGTTCGACGCCATCCTCGAAATCATCGACAAACATCGCAGAGCCGAGGAGCAGACCGTGAGCCACCTGCGCATCGAGCCGCGCTGGCGATACTTGCCGGGATTCGTGCGCGGCTTCCGGCCTCTCAGCTTCCCCGACGTCTACACGGAGCCCCGGACCACTCTCTGGATCGATCTTCGCCCGGAACAGGATGCGATCCTGGCTCAGATGAAACCGAAAGGCCGCTACAACATCCACCTCGCGCAGCGGCACGGCGTCTCGATCATTGAGGACACTTCCGACCAGGGGCTCGCGGACTTTCTGAGAATCTACAAGAGGATGGCAGGCCGCAAGGAAATCGAGGCAAAGCCCACCGGCTACTTTCGGACGCTATTCTCTCTGCTGCTGCCGCGCCGGCAGATCTCGATTTTCTTCGCAGAGTACCGGGGTAAACGCCTCGCCGCCGCGCTGGTGCTGTATTTTGCACGCAGGGCGACCTATTTTTTCGGCGGATCGCTGGCCCTGCACCGCTCCATCATGGCCCCGCATCTGCTGCACTTCGAAATCATGCGCAGCGCCAAGGCTAGAGGCTGCGAGTGGTACGACCTGTGGGGATTTGCTCCGGAAAATGAACCGAACCACCCGTGGCGGAATATCAGTATTTTCAAGGCCAAGTTCGGCGGTGTCGTGCAGCACCTCGTGCCGACTCTGGATTACGTTTACGACGCCGCGGCCTACGACGACTACGTAGCCCGCCAGCGTGGCGCTGATGCTGCTTGAACGCCCGGCTTGAAGCTGAGACGGCAAACGCCGGGCGACAGGTTTCGGGACCGGAATCGAGATGAAATATGCGCAAAATTCATGAGATTACCCATGCGTTACCTACGCCGCTTTTTGAGCGGCTCGTACGCGCCATAAGAATGACTGGCACGGAACGAACGGAGAACATGGGCAGTTACAATACGACATTCTGGTTGGGGCGGGGCGCGCAGCCCGCAAATATAGTAGAAGAATGTATCAGTCGACTGCTTACTTTCGTCCGACCCGGTCCCCAGTGGATCGGAATGGAGTGGTGGCTCGGACGCCTCAAGTACGGCGAATCGCTGCCGTTTCATACGGATAGGGATCGTAGCCTCAATAAGCAGACCGGAGAGATTGTCCATCCCTTGTGGTCGAGCATCCTGTACTTGAATGGCTTTCCGTCCAGCCCGACCATAGTTCTTGATCAAGTGTTGAGTCCCGACGGGCATTCCTGGATACCGCCCAAGCCAAAGCACGGCAGCTCCCTCGAACCAATCCCGAACCACTATGTAGTCTTTCGCGGCGACTTACGCCATGGCGTCGTCGCCGACGAGACGAGGGCAAAAGCGGCGGAGTCGGTCGACCGTTCTGGCCCGACCCCGGAGTGTTCTGAATTGCGTCTGACCTTGTTGATCAACTATTGGGACCGGCGACCGATGCCGCCCAACTGTCGCGACTACGACGGCACTATCTATCCTGCGATCTTCAACGAACGACTTGACGTACCGGCGGCCTCAGGCGAGCGCTGCAACGCGGCCTGAAGGACGCGCGCGCCCGGCGGGTGGCTTCTCTTCGCTCATTCGCAGCGAGAGCACCCGCGGAGCGCCAGGAGCCTGTCTGACTAACGATCGCCGTCGCGAGGGCGACTAGGCTCCTAGCGTTTGACCCGGTTTTCCGGCGCGAATACCAGCCCCATGATTTTGACGAGCTCGGAATCGGAGAAATCGAACAGACCGCCGTTGCCGGACACCCACTGATAGGTGTGCAGCAACCGAGTGATTTTCCAGTGCCCGTCAATGCGCGCGAAGCTGTTCTCGTACCAGCCGTTCTGAGTGTATTCGGCGCTGCCGCCGTCAGTCGGCTTCCAATGCCGCGCCACCATGTAGATGATGGCGGTCGCCCGGTCGCCATCGATGGTCGCTGAGAAATTGGAATACTGATGGTGCCGCCTCACGGGACTCAAGATCACTTCCGCGAAGCGCGTCCATAGGTCGGCATCGACGTACACCTCCGGCTGGCCCGTCAGTCTCTCGAAATTCACCTGGAACCGATCGGCGAAGCAGCTGCGGTAGAGCTTCCAATCACCGACATCGAGCGCGCGCCCGAAATTCAGCATGACGCGCTCGATCTCGGCCCGCGTCCAAAGCGTTTCGATCATCTGCGCGTGGGTCGGTTGGTCACTCATGTCGACGGAGTTCACGATCGTTGATTCCCATGGTGTTAGTACTTGACGGTAAACCGTAGTCCGAACGTCCGGGGATCCTCGAGGTAGGCGGTGGCGGGGCCCGGTATGCCGGCTGCCGCGGTCGCCGCGATGACCGCTCGGTTCGTCACATTCTTGATCCAGGCACCCACGGTCCACGACGTGGCATCGTAGGTGAGCGAGGCGTCGCCCTTGCTCGAAGCGACCTGCTCCGTGCCCTTGTTGTGCACGTAATCCGCGAACCAGGAACTTTCGAACCGCCAGTCGATGTGTGCCCGCAGCGTGGCAGAGCCGACCGGCATGTTGTGCGTATACCCCGCCTCGACTGTCCAATCCGGCGCGTACGCCGGCTGAAGTCCGTCGTAGTTCTTGCCGTTGGTATCGACCACATCCACGTTGCGCGCGTGAGAGTATCCCACATTGAAGTTCGCCTGATCCTCGCTGAATACTCTTGCCAGCAGATCGAACTGGTTGCCTTTGATGGCGACCTTGTTGCCGTTGAAAATGAGGTTGTAAGGCGCGGCTATGTCGTAGGCTTGAATGATGAGGTTGTGGAAAACGTAGTAGTAGACTTCGTCATTGATCTGCAGCCGATCATCCAGCCAGCGCGATTTGATGCCCGCCGTGTAGGACTTGAGCTCCTCCGCCTTGACTTCATTGCTGAAGGTGGGAGTGTTGGGCAGTGCGTTGAACGTTCCTGCCTGATAACCGGTCTGGACGATGCCGTACAGCATCACCTTCGGCGAAAAATCCTTTTCGACGCCGACTTTCCAGTCGAAATGATTGTAGGTCTTGTCGAATTCATATGGCAGGCCTCCGAGCGCAACCACTTCAAAGCCGCTGGCGGTCCGCTGGGTGGAACTGCCGCGCCCGCCGCCCGTGATTCGAAAAGTGTCCGTGACATTGTAGGTCACCTGCCCGAAGGCCGCGTATCCCTGCAGGCGGTCGGCGTCGACATTGGTCTGATAGAAGCTGAACGGCAGATTGGTGAACAAGTATTCGGAGCCGCTGTTGCGGGAGTTGAAATACGAGAGGCCTCCAAGCCACTTCAACGGTCCCTGGCCCGTGCTCGCGAGCCGCAGTTCCTGCGTGAGCTGGTTATAGTGCGCGGTGTTGGTCGATTGAATGGCGCTCAGCCAATACAGGGGCCTCGCGTCGAGATACAGGTACGACGGCAGGTAGCTCAGCGTCGCACCCTCGAATTGATAATCGATCTGTCCGCCGACCGTGTCCGTCTTGTAGTGGTTCCTCTCCGCCGCGGTGGTGCCGAATGGCGCAGCATAGGGTCCCGTACGCGTGTCGTTCCAGACATTCCCATAGAAATAACACATCTCGCAATATTTGCCGGTCGCGGGATTCGTGCCCTTGTTGACCAGATTCTCGGTGTGACCGTCTTTCTGGGCGCCCTGAGCCCACAAGTAGATCGACAGTCGGTCGATGGGATTGATGATGGTCGACAGGCGCACGCTGAGATCGTTCTTCGAGTCGGCGCCCGTCACTTCGAAACCATCGTTGTAGGCGTAGTCCACCGCCGCACGCAACGCCACGCTCTCTGCCGCCTTGAAGTCCTGCGTGACCGTGACGTGCACGGCGGCGTGGTTGCCGACCTCGAGCACCGTTTCCCCGTCGTTGTCGAACCCCGGTTTGGTGGGGGTGAGGTTGATGGTGCCGCCGATGGCGCTGCGGCCGTACAAGGTACCCTGAGATCCCGGTAGTATCTCGAGCTGCGCGACATCGAAGAACGCCGCGCTGGTTGCCTCGCGCGGAAGATAGATACCCGCGAAATTGAACGCCACATTGGGCTCGACGTTGGGAAAATCGAGATTCGCGCCGACGCCGCGGATGAACACTTGAGTGTTGTTGCCTTCGGCCTGAAACCGAACCGCCGGCACCAGCTTTTGCGCCTCGCGCAGGTCGGTGATCCCGGCATCGACGAGGATATCGGCGGTGACCACCGTCACCGCCGCTGCCGTCTTCTGCAAGTTTTGTGTCTGCTTCTCAGCCGTGACGATGATTTCCTGGAGCGACTCGCCGCCCTCCGCCGCCGCTGCCGCCGCGAACGCGGTTGGCGCGACGAGAGTCCCCAGTAATATAGAGCATGCGTAGGTGATCAGAGCGCTCCGCAGCATTGGTTGTATCCTCCTCTTCAATACGTTGTCCGTCGCGATCGCCTGCGAAATCAATTCGCCGATTTCATGTAATTAGCCCGGAACCAGTCGTTGACCTCGCCCCCCGTCGTCGGCCAGATGGCGCTGTGCGACGCGATGTAGGCGAGAGCTGCCTCGATATGCTTCATGCGGAACGGATGCCCCGATATGAATGGGTGCATCGAAATCGACATGACCCGCGGCAGTTCGATGGCCTCTTCGTAGAGCACGTCGAATTGATCCTTGATCATCTGGCCGAACACTTCGCCCGAGGCGCCCTTGCCTGCGATGGTGGGCACGTCGTTCAGCTCGAGCGTGTAGGGCATGGTCACGAGCGAACCGCTCTTGACGCGCATCTGAACCGGAAGCTCATCGTGCGCATAGTCCGACACGTACTCGATGCCGGCCTCCGCAAGCAGATCGGGTGAATCGAAGCTCTCGGCCAGGCACATCCCCAGCCAGCCGCGCGGGCGCTTTCCGGTCGCCTTCTCGATGACGTCGAGATTGTGCCGGATGAACTCGCGCTGCTCCTCCACGCTCATCGTCGTGAGGATGCTGGTGTTGTTGTCGCCCTGAGCTCCCCACTCCCAGTTGCGCTTGTTGCCTTCACGAATGATCTGCGGATACTCGCGGCAGACGTCGCTGTTCAGGTTCACCGTCCCGCGAAATCCGTGCCGATCCATGGCCTTCATGATCCGCCACAGCCCCACACGATTTCCGTAGTCGCGCCAACCGTGATTGAGGATGTCGGGACTGAACTGCATCGTTCCCGGATAGACCGCGTGCGCGAGCGCGGTCGATCCGAAGGGCACGTGCTCGATGTTCATGTAAATGAGCACGGCAAGCCGCTTCCCGCCGGGAAAACTATGGGGCTTGCGATTGATGATGGGCTCAAAATCGTATCTAGGGGATTGCGTCGACATTGTGTTGGCTCCAGCCACGGACCCGCTCCCGAAATAAATGCTCTTTGTATTCGCCTCGCACGATCGATTGACGGCCGCACGATTAGTCAGCGGTCACCTTAGCGTGGCGCGGCGCCTGCGACGAATGACTAGTGGAAATGGGGCGTATTGCCCGTTGAATATGTCGCGGACGGCGCAAAACGAGTGCGCGCGCCATCGCTCCCGGCGCGTGGACGCTGAGGATGACGCGCCCGGATTCACGTTGCCGGCGCGTTCGAAATCCGCTCCTCTCGGCGAGACGCGGACGCGTCGCTACGAGGTGCGGCCGGTCAACGGAATCGCGCCCAGGTAGTCGCTTTTATGCAGCACCCCCGTGGTTTCCGCCTGTCCAAATGCATTATGGAATATTCGCAATCGGTATTTCGCCGCGTTGCCCTGAAGTCCGTCGATCTTGAAGTCGCCGAAGCGGTCGGTTTGCGCGTCGCCGACCTTTACGCCGTCGATAGATAGCTCGACGCGGGCACCCTCGACATTTTCTTGGGACCCATCCGCGCGGGTCCGAAATACATTTCCGCCGATGAAGCACTGATAGGTCCGCCGCAAGTTCCGGTAGAAAACCCGTGGTTTGGTGCTGAATTCCGGCCGAAGAACCTCCAGGCCCTCGCGTGCGGCGAGGGCCTGGAGGTTCTCATCCGACACGTGCATGGATTCCAGCGCGCCGGTCGGGCAGGCCTGGACGCAGCGCGGTTTCGTCCAGCCCTGGTCTAGCAGATGCGCATCGAAGATCCAGGACTGGGGAACCTGTTCCTCCTCGTTCCACGTGATCTGGCCGTACGGACAGGAAGAGACCAATTCCTTGCGGCCCCGCGCCTTCACCGGATCGATGATGACGATACCGTCGGATCTCTTGTAAACGGCGCCATCGCCGGCGGCCTTGACGCAGGGCGCGTCGTCGCAGTGATTGCACATCGTGGGAACGTACGATACGTCGACCATGGAGCCGCTGCCCCGCGTGTGGCGCTCGATCGAAATCCACTCGTGCCCGTGAGCCGGTTGAGGAGCCGCATACCCGGGGAATTCGTTGCCGATATGCTCGTCCTTCGTCGCCAATACGCAGTTGTTGCAGTTGATGCATTTGGCAACATCGACGATCATGGCCCACTTTTTCATGCTGCCTGCACCGGCGCTCGTGCCCATTTGCCGACCTCCACCAGACAAGAATTGGGTGCGATCCCGTCCGCGGTCTTCGACATCGTGCGCCCCGGCGTCAATAGATTCAGGCAGCCGCCTCGATCCACGAGCCCTTCGGGCGTCTCGATGAGATCGAACTCCGCGCTCGACTCGTAGGCCCCCACCACGCCCGGCAGCACCGTCGCCGTCACATCGGCGGCGCAGATGACCGCACCGCGCGAGTTGTGCACTTTGACGAGGTCGTGCTGACGGATTCCGCGCTTCGCGGCGTCGCCTTCATTGATGCGCACCACCCAATAACGAAATCCGCCGACCAGTATTCGATGATCCCGGATATCGCTGACGCTGGACTCCTTGCCGTCCGCATACGTGTGAAAGCTGTAGCGCGGATGCGCCGTGATCAATTGCAATGGGAAACGAACGGCCTGATCCGGGTTGCCCCTGCCCTCCCAGCTCGCGAGATATCGGTTGAGGGCGGGCCGCTCTGGATCTTCGGCTTCGAATCTGCGCAGCGACTGGGCGACGAATTCGAATTTTCCGGACTGCGTCGGCAAGCCCTTCCCGAATTCATCCGAATACTGCGCCGGCAGCGGAATGGGCTCCGGGACGTCCTTGGATCGGCCTTGGGCGAACCATCGCATGTCGACGGGTGCTTGCGAGGCCCTGGATCCCGGAGCAACCATCTGATAGCCCTTCTTCAGAAAGTCCTTCCAGCTCACGAGCTTCGGCAGGTCCGAGGAATCGAAAATGCGTTTGCACCAATCGAGCTCGGTGCAGCCTCCTTCCGAGAACAAGGCACCCAATCCTAAGCGGGTGAGAATGTCCAAGAATATCTGGTAATCCGACTTGGACTCGCCCAAGGGTTCGATGCATTTGTGCTGCATGATCACCGTACGGTGATTGACCTGATTCTGCCCATGATGGAGAAATCCGGCGCAGTTGGCCCACTCCGAAATGTCCCAGCGCTCGAGCGAGGTGCACGCCGGCAAAATGATGTCCGCGAACTGGGCTTCGTTCTCCATCCAAATCGATTGGTTCACGACGAACTCGAGCGACGGATGGCGGTACGCCTCGATGAATCTCCCCGACTCGGGAATGGTACCGAGCGATGAAGAGCCGTAGCGGTACAGCATATGCACGCGCGAATGCCCGGGCGCGGGATATTCGAACCGTGAGAATTGACCTTCGAGCGAGAATCCGTCCCAGGCGTAGCCGCTGCAATGCCCGTCGATGATGGCTTCAGGCAGCCGCTGCCGCGGGATGGTCTGCTTGACCGCGTTCATGGTCAGCACGTGCGGCATGCGGACGTAGTTGTGCGGGGCGCTGCCGGTGTTGGTGATGTCTCCGGAGATGCCCCCCTCCGCATAACCGGGGAAGTAGAAGTTCAGATCCATGGGGACACCCAGTTGCAGGTTCCCGAAGTTGATCCCGGGCTTACCCCATCCCTGCATGGCCATCATGAGCACCATGCAACGTGCCCACTGTGCGCCGGTGGCCGAGCGGCACGCGCCGCCGAAGCCGGCGCCGAGGCCGCCGGCGGCGAGATATGTCTTACGGCTTCCCCAAATTCGCGCGAGGCTCCGCGCGTCCTTGGCCGGCACACCGGTTTCCGCTTCCTGCCATTCCGGAGTCTTCGGTATTCCGTCGGATAGCCCCAGCAGGTAGTCGCGCCATTCACCGAAGCCGGTGGTCTTTTCGGCCACGTAGTCCCGATCGTAGAGATCATTGACGATCCACTCGTGCATGACGGCCATGGCGAGCGCCGAATCGGTGCCGGGCCGGATGGGCAGCCATTTGCCGCCGAGCAGCTGAGCCGTATGGTTCAAGGAGGGGTCGATGTGCACGAACTCGATTCCCAATTCCTTCGCCCAGAGCCGCCGTTGCGTTCCTTCATATCCCGCGTAAATTCCGCCGGTGGACTCGGGATCGCTCGACCAGAATACGATGAGGTCCGCTTCTTTCAGGCAGTCCTCGGCGGTCCCATAGAAACCGGGAACGCCGAGACGCATGTTGTTGCCGTAGTGATGCATGGCTCCCCAGTACCAACCCTCCCAGCTGATCGGACTGAAGGCGACTTTCGTATGTCCGATGAGATTGCCGAATCGGTAGAGGGCGCTCAACCAGTAGTTGATGTTGCCCCACTGATGGTGGGCGGGTTGAGCGATGGCGATGGCGCCGGGTCCATG
>Ga0137409_10003803_pt1 | contig 15951 bp, 16 predicted proteins | sample CZODoug1_16funga_FD_122059 | JGI IMG/M metagenome (GOLD analysis project Ga0137409, IMG submission 122059) | Vadose zone soil fungal communities from Angelo Coast Range Reserve, California, USA - CZODoug1_16fungal (Hybrid Assembly) | ecosystem: Environmental > Terrestrial > Soil > Vadose zone... | reverse complement strand
CTTCGAGACGCTCGCGTCGCTCGCTCCTCAGCATGAGGTTGTTGTGTTTCAACAAAGTTAGACCTCATCCTGAGGAGCGGCGTCTTCGCCGCGTCTCGAAGGATGGGCTGCAATACCGATGTGTGATTCCAGGTACTAGGCTGAAACGCGCGTCAGTCGATCGCACCGGCGCCGATTTTCTCGGATACGGTTCTCGCGGCGCTACGAAGCTCGGTTGCGATGCTGGCGGCCTCGCTGGTCGGGATTTTATCCTGCCGCAGCAACGGCACGGTCAGGGCGGCGACGGCGCGGCCGGAAGCCTCGATGATCGGACAGCTATAGGCAAGGAGACGCGTGTACCCGTCATCGTTGGAAAAATTGCCGCCTTCGGACGATATCCGGTCCAGTGCAGCGAGCGCCTTCTTGCCGCTGATGCGGTCATGGCTTGCGATGACTTCCGCCAGCTCCTGTCGCCGGCTCTCGAGCTGAAATGCCGCCAGCACCTTCGCCGACGCATATTGCTGCGTCAAAGGAAACACGGCGCCGACCTTGACCGACCAGCCCATCAGCCATTCCGGTTCGATGCGGGCGATCACCATGAACTGCTCGCCATGCAGGACCGTGAGATGGCACGACAACTGGGTGCGTCCAGCCAGTTGCTCCATGACGGGAAGTGCTGCCTGCAGCAGCCTTTCCGTTGGCGGGAATTGCGAGGCGATCCGGAATAATTTCAGCGTCAGCGTATATTCGGCGGTCGCGGGATCCCGCGTGACGTAGCCGCGGCGCTCCAATGCAACCAGCATTCGGAATATTTCTCCGACCGAACGGCCGACCCGCTCCGCAAGCTGCTTCTGGCTCAGGCCGCGCGATTCCGCGGCCAGCGCCTCAATCAGGTCAAGTCCCTTCTCAAGAGCTGGAGCTCCCGGCTGCGTGACTGCCTTTGCCTTTTTCATCGCATGATCCAGCCGCTTGCATTTCGTCCTGATTGATTATCCATTCTAACCCGAAAACTCAAATGGGAGGCCACTTTGCCCAGTACCGTGTTCGATTCAGCTCTGTTTCGCGACATGTTCGGTACCGCTGAAATGCGTGCCGTATTCAGCGACGAGGCGCTGGTTGGGCGATATCTGGAGACGGAAGCCGCACTGGCGCGGGCGCAGGCCCGGGCCGGCGTCGTTCCAAAATCCGCAGCCGAGGCGATCAGCGCCGCCGCGCAGACGATCGTCATCGACTTCGATAAATTGCGGCGCGAAACCGAAATCGTCGGCTATCCGATATTGCCGCTTGTCCATCAGCTATCGGAAGCCGCCGGCGAAGCCGGACGCTATGTGCATTGGGGCGCCACGACGCAGGACATCATGGATACCGCCAATGTGCTCCAGATCAGGTCTGCGCTGGATATCGTTGTTCGGGATCTCGGCGAGTTACGCGATTGCCTTGCGGGCTTGGCACGCAAATATCGCGACACGCCGATGGCGGGCCGGACCCATCTCCAGCAGGCGCTCCCGATCACCTTTGGCTACAAGGCGGCCGTCTGGCTTTCCTCCATCGACCGGCATATCGAGCGTTGCGCGCAGGCTCTGCCACGGATACTCGTCGGGGAATTTGCCGGCGCCGCGGGCACCCTCGCATCGATCGGAGAAGGCGGGCTGGAAATGCAGAAATTGTTCTGCGAGGAGCTCGGCCTTCGCCAGCCTTCGATGACCTGGCACGTTGCGCGCGATGGCATAGCCGAGGCCGTGACCTTGCTCGGCCTGATCACTGGTACGCTCGGCAAGATCGCAACCGACATCATGATGATGTCGGCGACCGAATTCGGTGAAGTATCCGAACCGTTTGTCCCGGGCAGGGGCGCCTCTTCGACGATGCCGCAGAAGCGAAATCCGATATCCAGCGAATTGATGCTGGCGGCGGCCAAGGCGGTCCGTCAGCACGTCGCCACCATGCTGGACGCCATGATCCATGATTTCGAGCGCGCCACAGGTCCGTGGCATCTCGAATGGATCTCGCTGCCGGAGAGTTTCCTCCTGACCGCGTCCTCGTTGGCCAACGCCAAATTCATGCTCGGAGGGCTCGTTGTTCACGAGCCGCGGATGCGGGAAAATCTCGACCTGACCCACGGCCTCATCGTCGCGGAAGCCGTGATGATGGCGGCTGCGCCCAAACTGGGACGGCAGCGCGCCCACGATGTTGTCTATGACGCATGCCGCAGGGCGATCGAGGGCGGCGGTCAGCTCGCCGACATCCTCGCGGAGATGCCCGAAGTCGTCGATGCGCTCGGCAGCCCTGAGGCGATCCGTCGTCATTGCGATCCCGCGAATTATCTGGGGCTGTCGGCCAGGATGGTCGATCGTGTCCTGGCCGGCGCCTGACCCCGGCAAAATCGGATGGCGATCCTTGGCGTCGGAACTCCGCGCACGCGCTGGCTAGTCATCATCGTGGTCAGGCGCCGAAATCTACGCTCGTGCCGGCGTGCACTTGCGACGCAAGGTAGGATGATTGGCGTTGCGCAGTGGCCTTTTGACCTTCAGCCAGCATCGCCTGGAACGCCGCGTCGAGTTGATCGCGGCTATAGGTGGTGGAACTGCTTTCATGCGGCGTCCATTGGGACTGCGTGATTGCGGTGGGGGCCTTCTCCACTGTCCCGCCGAGCAGTTTGGCGTAGCTGTTGGCCCGCCACTGCGCCAGATCGGGTCCACTCAGACCCGGAGGATCCTGTAGGTCGCCGACCTTCGCCGCCGCGTCGTTGGTCATCGTCGAGGATCCACCGTTATACAGAGTGGCGACCACCTTGCCGTCAACTTTAACCTGCGCATAGGTGTTCTGAGGCGCGTCGTCTGAGACGAACGACTGAGTTGCGCTGGCGCTGTGGGTCGTCAGCCAGTTTGTGGCCATCAGGTCGTGCAAGACGGGATCATCCGCCGCCGATATTGGCTTGGCCCCTTGCACCTTCTCGAGTTGCGAGACGTTGATGCGGGGGTCGCTCGTCCTCGAGTCCGTCGCATTTGACTGGGCGTCGTCCGGTGTCAGTGTCGGATTTGAACTGAACGTCGATGTAGGGCGCAGATAACTGGCCGCAACACTCGACATACCTGAAATCATCGGGTCTCCCCTTCCTCAGCACTCAACTTAAGAGCAAGTCTTGGGCCAAGGACGGGAGGATTGAAAACACGGATGTTTTCGCGACTAACACACGCAAGAGATCGGTAAATCCTGCCGCCGAAGGCAGGACTTACCGATCCCACCTGCTAACGAGGCTGCGCTTCAGACCGACGAGGCGTATTAGGGAAGTGACTCCGGCCGCGCCCAAACTGGGGCGGCAGCGCGCCCACGATGTTATCTATGACGCATGCCGCAGGGCGATCGAGGGCGGCGGTCAGCTCGCCGACATCCTCGCGGACATGCCCGAAGTCGTCGATGCGCTCGGCAGCACTGACGCGATCCGTCGTCACTGCGATCCCGCGAATTATCTGGGGTTGTCGGCCAGGATGGTCGATCGTATCCTGGCCGGCGCCTGACCCGGTAAATCGGATGGCGATCTGAGGCGTCGAGCTTGAGACGCCGCGCGCGAGCTCAATGGCTCTATTGCGGCGTGATACCGGCGTCCTTGATGATGCGGTCCCACTTTACAACTTCCGCCTTCAGGAGGTGTTCGAGAGCCGCCGGCGTCGCGCGTTCCTCGGCAACCGGCTCCATGCTGAGTTCAGCGAAGCGGCTGATAACCGTCGGGTCTTTGAGCGCCTTTTGCAAGGCGTCAACGAGCGCATCCACGATCGGTTTCGGCGTGTTGCGCGGCGCATACATGCCGTACCAGGTCGTGACGTCAAATGCCGGCACGCCGGCTTCCGCCGAGGTTGGCACGTTCGGCAAAGTTGCTACGCGTTTCTTGCTGGTAATCGCGTAGCCCGTGATGGTGCCGGCCTGGATATGCGGCGTCGGCCCGGTGGCGGGATCGCAATACACGTCGATATGTCCGGCGATAATGTCGTTCAGCGCCGGTCCGCCGCCCTTGTAATAGATCGGGGTGAGTTTGGCTTCGATCGCGCTCATGAACATCAGCCCGCAGAGATGCGAAGCGGAGCCCAGGCCCACATTGGCGTAGGTGATCTTGTCGCCCTGCGCGCGCACATAGGCGACCAGTTCCTTCAGGTCCTTGGCGGGAAAGTTTGGGCGCGCCACCAGGATCATCGGCACATCGGTAACGAGGCCGATCGGCGCGAAATCTGCGACCGGATCGAACGGCAGCTTTGCATAGAGCGCAGGCGCGGTGGCCTGACCAACATGCATCAGCAGCAGCGTATAGCCATCGGGCGCGGCCTTGGCGACCCGATTGGTGCCAATGGTGCCGCCGGCGCCGACCACGTTTTCGATGACTATGGCTTGCTTCAATGTTGCGCTCATCGAAGTTCCGATCAGGCGCGCGATGACGTCGCCCGGCCCGCCGGCCGAGAACGGAACGACGAGGGTGATCGGCCGGGTCGGATAGTCCTGTGCGAACGCCGGCAGCGTTGGCGACAGCAGCAGCAGCAACAGCAGGATTTTCTTGACGCACCTCATTGCAGTTTTCCTATCCGCCGCGCGGGCTTTCCAAAGATCTTGATCAATCCGTGATCGCTTTTTCCTGCGGTGCGGATGATCGTTCGATCATGCTGAGCGCGGCCACCGCCGCCGCCCGCACATGGTCGACGCAGCACCGCTCGGCGAGGTCGGGATCGCCGTTCTGGATCGCGCGCCAGATCGCGGTGACCTCGCGCAGGCTCTTGTTGATCCGTTTTGGCTGAGACATCGAGGTAATTCTCAACAGCGTGATCCGGTCGTGCAGCGGCCGAAGCATTCGCTCGATGAAGGCGTTCTGACAGCCGCCGATCAGCGCCGCATAGAAGTCCGTCTTGGCTTCAAGGGCTGACATCAGGTCGTCTTCAGCGAACGCGGCCTTCAACCTTGTGAGAGCATCTCCGATCCTGCGTACGACTTCAGGGTCGCGCAGACGTGCGCATTCACGTCCGGCAAAGCCTTCGAGCACGGCACGTGCCGCGTAGAGCTGCTTGGCTTCCTCAAGACTGATGGTGCTGACGACAGGACCGCGATGGGGGACCGTGTTGACCAGGCCGTCGGCTTCCAGCAGCCGAAGCGCCTCGCGAATGGACGGCCGGCTGACGCCGGTCATCTCGCACAATTCGCGTTCGATCAGGCGCTGGCCCGGCTTCAAGGTCCCGGACATGATCGCCTCGCGCAACTTTTGCGCGACCCTCGACCGGACGGTCGGCACGTCCTCAATCCGAAGTGTGGATCGCAATTCAGCGCGTTTGTCCATTGTCTATCGCCTTCGTTCCGTCTTTCGGTTCAGTAGCGATTTACGGGCAGAATCATCATCTCCGCAATCTGAACATGGGGCGGCTGGTCCAGCGTTATCAGAGCATTACGGCCCAAAGCTTCAGCCATGCCGTGTCTCCCTTTGAGGTCTCTCGATTCTGCTCATGCGGCGGACCAGCCTCCGTCGATCGGGATCGTTGCCCCGGTGATGTCCTGCGCGGCCGGGCTGCATAGAAAGGCGGCTGTCGCACCGACATTTTCCATCGCGACGAACCGCCGGCTCGGCTGGCGCGAAGCCAAATAGTCGCGCGTCGCGTCATCGATCGATTGGTTTGCGCGCTCTGCGGCGGCGGCGATCCGTGCCTCGATCGCAGGCGTCGGCAACGTGCCCGGGCAGAGCGCGTTGCAGGTGATGCCCGTTGTGGCGGTCTCGATCGCAACCGCGCGCGTCATGCCCAGGATAGCGGTTTTTGTCGTGACATAATCGATGCGGTTCTCCACCGCGCGCGTCGAATAGATCGATGCCATGTTGACGATGCGTCCCCAGTCGCGCTGCTTCATGCCGGGCAAAGCAAGGCGGATGAGATGAAACGGGGCTGAGAGATTGACCGCCAGCGCCTCTTCCCACCACTCCGGAGCGAACTGTTCCACCGGCGCAAAGTGCCGGACCACGGCATTGTTGATCAGAATATCGATCGTACCGATTCGGTTGAGCAGCCCGTCCATCAAGGCCTCGATCGCCGGGCGTTGCGACAAATCGGCCGCGGCACTGAGCGCGTCCACGCCAAAGCGCGATCGGATACTGTCCCTTGCCGAATGCGGCTCGACCAGGTCGTGAAGGACAATATTGGCGCCGGCGTTCGCCAGGCTTTCGGCCACGGCAAGACCCAGTCCCGCCGTAGCACCTGTCACGAGCGCCCATTTGCCCTTCAGCATGAGATCGGCCTTTATTTCTTTTGATCCAGCTCCGCGAAGACTTCGCGCGCGTTGCGAAATGCATCGACGCCGGCAGGGACGCCGCAATAGATCGCGACCTGCATGAAGACTTCGCGGATCTCTTCGCGTGTCGCGCCGTTGGTCAGCGCGCCGCGCACATGCGTCTTGAGTTCGTGCGGACGGTTGAGGGCGCACAGCATCGCGAGGTTGAGAAAGCTGCGCGTCTTGTGCGAAAGCCCGTCGCGGCCCCACACATAGCCCCAGCAATATTCCGTGGTCAGGTCCTGCATCGGCCGGTTGAAATCGTCGGCGGAGGCCAGCGCCTTGTCGACGAATTCATCGCCGAGAACGCTTTTGCGGATCTTGAGCCCGCGATCGTATGTTGCTTTATCCATGATGATCCTGCTGCCTTTCGGTTGTTACGGTTGTTGTTTGAACTAGCTTTTGGGCCAGAACGGCTGGGCAAGCGCGAGCTGGGGCGGGAACACCGTCACCGGCACGCCGGATTGCCACTGCACGATGGTCATGCCGGCGCCGACCCGGCGGCCTTTTTCGTCGAACTTGATTTCGCCAAGCGGATAGTATTTGGACGGGCCGGCATCCATCGCGCGCAACGCATCGCCGACCGCGACCCGGTCAGCCTTGCCGGCCTTTTCGAGCGCGTCCTTGATGACCCACATGTCGCCATAGGTAGAGATGGCGTTCTGTGTCATCCATGGCTCTTTGTAGCGGGTCTTGAGTTCAGCGATCAGCGCTTCGTGACCCTTGGCCCCCCAGCTTGCGACGCAGGTCAGAACGCCCTGCAAAAGCTCGGCGCTCACGGTCTGAAGCATGTCCGGCTCCGCGATGGCGATGCCAAACGAAATCGTCGGAATCTTGCCTTGGCCCAGGCCAAACTCATTCATCTTTTCGAGCAGAAGCTTGGCGTCGGAAATGACGGTCGGCAGAAAGAACAGAAGGTCTGGCTTGGCGGAGCGGATTTTCTGGACCAGCGATGTCGCATCGGCGAGCGGCGGGGTGAAAGTTTCATCGGAGACCAAATTGAGCCCGTTCGCCGCCAGCAGGCCTTCTCTCATCGATTTCGCGGAGGCGATCGATGCTCCGGTGTTGTCGGTAATGATCGCGACCGTCTTCGGCTTCTTTCCGGAAGCGGATTCCGCGAGGTTGATGATCTGCGGCAACGCCTGTTTTGCCTGCGACGCGGCGGTGGCCGAGGTCTGGAAGACATATTTGAAGCCGCGGTCGGTGATCAGGTCCGAGTAGGAGAGGGTGAGGACCGGCAGGTTGGCACGCTCGGTGACCTCCGTGACGGCCAATGTAAAGGAACTCAGATAGGCCGCGCTTGCGGCGACCAGATCGGGTTCCTGCGCGACCATGCGCTGCGCCGCATTCTTTGCCTTCTCGGTGGTATCGCCGGAGTCAAGCACCACCAGTTTCAGCCTGGCGCCGCGGAGCGACTTGACGCCGCCCTGGGCGTTGATGTGATCGACCGCCATCTCGGCGCCTTCGCGCATCACGGTGCCGGGCCGTGCATACAGCCCGGAGATCGGCACCAGCAGGCCGACTTTGACCTCCGCGGGCTGCTGTGCCCAGACCCGGGATGAGAGCAGCCCAACGGAAGCTCCTCCCGCAAGCAGGGTTCGTCGTGTGATTGTGGTCCTGGTGATCTGCCTCATTTTTTTTGATCCTCCCTCAATTTCTGACTTCGTTTTCGGTCAGGATTTCTTTGGCCAGAACGGCGACGCCTGTGCCAGATCGGGCGGATACACCGTGACGGGTACGCCGGACTGCCATTGCACGATGACGACGCCGGCGCCGACGCGGCGGCCTTTCTCGTCGAATTTCAACTGCCCGCCGGGATAATATTTCGAGGGGCCGCCATCCAGCGTCCGGAAGGCGTCTGCGACGGCGAGCCGATCGGCCTTGCCGGCTTTTTCAAGCGCAGCCTTCATCAGCCACATGTCGCCATAGGTCGAGATGACGTTCTGCGTCATCCAGGGTTCCTTGTACTTCGCCTTCAGCTCCGCGATGATATCTTCCTGGCCCTTCGAGCCCCAGTTGGCGACGACGGTCATGATGCCCTGGACGACATCCGGGCTGACGCTTTGCAGCATGTCCGGCTCGGCGATCGTGATGCTGAACGACACGGTCGGAATCTTGCCCTGTCCGAGGCCGAACTCGTTGATCTTTTCAAGTCCCAGCTTGGCGTCGGAGACCGCATTCGGCATGAACAGCAGAAGATCCGGCCGCGCCGACCTGACCTTCTGGATCAGGGGCGTGGCGTCGGAAAGCGGCGGGGTCCAGACTTCCTCGACCACGAGCTCAAGGCCGAGCTGCGCGAAGATTTTTTCCTTCAGTGCCTTTGCGGTCGCGACCGAGGTCGCGGTATTGTCCATCAGCATGGCCACCGTCTTCGGCCGCTTGCCGGATGCGGCTTCGGCGAGCTTCATCAATTCGGGGACACCGAGTTGCGATTGCACGCTGGCGGGGGCGGCGGTCTGGAAAATGAACTTGAATCCGCGCTCGGTCAGCAGGTCGGAATAGGAGAGGGTCAGCACCGGCAATTGCGCGCGCTCCGTCACCTCAGTCACGGCAAGCGTGAAGGAGCTGAGATAAGCGCCGGTGGCCGCGACCAGATCGGTCTCCTGCGCAACCATGCGCTGCGCCGCGTTCTTGGCTTTCTCGGTGGTGTCGCCGCAATCGATCACGACGAGTTTCAATTTGGCGCCGCCGAGGGCCTTGATGCCTCCCTGGGCGTTGATGTGGTCGATGCCCATTTCGGCGCCCATGCGCATGACCTGGCCCGGCCGCGTGTAAATGCCCGAAAGCGGCACGATCAATCCGACCTTGACCTCGGCTGGCTGTTGCGCGCGGACGACGGTCGACAGCCCCATGGCAGCGGCGCTCGACAACACGGTTCTGCGCGTCAGCGACGTTCTCGACTTCTTGCCTTCGTTCGTTTCCTGGCTCATTTCCCTGATCTCCCCTTCTGCTTGTTGGTTGTTCTACATTCCGAGATAGGCCCTGCGCACGCGATCGTCGGCGCGCAGCGTCTGATTGTTGCCTTCCAGTGCGACGCGGCCCGCTTCGAGGACGTAACCGTGGTCGGCCGATTCAAGCGCCTCCGCGACGCGCTGTTCGACCAGCAGGATCGTCAGGCCGGATTGCCGGCGGATCTCGATCAGCCGCTCGAAAATAAAATCCGCGATCGCGGGCGAGAGTCCCATCGAAGGTTCGTCCAGCATCAGAAGCTTTGGCGACGACGCGAGGCCACGGCCTACCGCCAGCATCTGCTGCTGTCCGCCGGACATCGTTCCCGCAAACTGGCCGCGGCGTTCGGCGAGCACCGGCAGCCATTCAAAGATGCGCTCGATGTTCTGCTTCCAGTCGCGCCGGCCCGCTTCGGTCATCGCGCCTATTTCCAGGTTCTCCATCACCGTGAGCGAGGGGAATACCTGGCGTCCTTCCGGCACATGAGCGATCCCGAGATGCGCGCGCCGGGAGGCTCCGATCGACAGCAGATCCTTGCCCTCGAACGTGATCGACCCCGCGCTCGGCTTCACGATTCCGGAAATCGTCTTGAACAAGGTGGTCTTGCCGGCGCCGTTCGGACCCACGATGGCGACGAACTGTCCCGCTTCGACCTTGATCGAGACCCCGTTCAAAACAGGGATCGCGGAGTAGCCGGCACTGAGGCCTTCAATGCTGAGCATGGGCCGCCCATTTCTTGCCAAGATAGGCCTCGATCACGCGGGTATCGCGGGTAATGGTTTCCGGTTCGCCCTCGACCAGAACCGCACCGTGGTCGAGGACCAGGAAGCTGTCGACCAGGCGGACCATCGCCTGCATGGTGTGTTCGATGATGGCGATCGTCACGTCCTGCTTCGCCAGTTGCTGGATGACGGCAACGACTTCGTCGGCCTCGCCATGTCCCAGCCCGGCCAGGGTTTCGTCGAGCAGCAGGATACGCGGCTGACCGGCGAGGGCGCGGGCGAGTTCCATCAGCCGAAGCTCCTTGGTCGTCAGTTCGCCGGCCATGCGGTGGGCAATCGCGGAAAGACCGACCCTTGCAATCGCCTCGGCCGCCAGTTTGCTGGCTTCGTCATCGGTTTTCGCACGGACGTAGGCGCCGACCACGACGTTGTCCGAGATCGACATGCGCTGAAACGGCCGCATGATCTGGAACGTCCGTCCGATGCCGGCTTCGCATAACTCGTGAGGCTTGCGGCCGACGGTGTTGTGTCCGTCGATCAGCACCTCGCCGGCGTCCGGCCGCAGGAAGCCGTTCATCAGATTGAACAAAGTGGTTTTGCCGGCGCCGTTCGGCCCGATGATTCCGAGGATGGAATTTCGGCGCAGCCGGAAGCTCACGTCCTGCACCGCCTTCAATCCACCGAACGAGCGCGACAGGCCGCGCACCTCGAGGGCGATTTCCGCCGGCGCGACCACCTTCGCTGCGGCTTTCGGGGCCGGCGATATGACGGTCGCGGGTTCGAGCGGCCGATCGGGAATTGGGTACGCCGATGCTGGCTTGGGCACTGCAATGACGTGCCGTTTCCGCAGGAGGTCGCGCACCTTCCAGAACAGCCCTTCGGGTGCGACCAGGATCACGCAGACGATGGCGAGGCCGAAGATCACGCCCTGAATTCCGGGAAAGCGCGTGCCGGCTTCGGCGTTCAGCGTTTCCGCGAGCGGAATCAGGATGACGGAGCCGATCACCGGCCCCCAGACGGTTCCGACCCCGCCGAACATGCCGACCGTCAGGGCCTGGGCGGAGACCAGCATGCCGAACACCGATTGCGGGGTCACGACGAGCAGAACAATCGCGTAAAAGGCGCCGATCGCTCCGGCAATCGCGCCGCTCAGCGTGATGGCGCGCAATTTCCAGACCAGCGTGTTGATTCCGGCGGCTTCCGCCGCGGCCTCGTTCTGCTTGATCGCGAGCAGCGCCATGCCGAACCGCGAACGCTCGATCCATTGCGAGAGCAGGATCGTGCCGATCAGCATGGCCAGCGCCAGCATCGTGTAGGCGCGGCCATCGCTGAATTGCATGTAGGCGATGGGATTTTCGCGCTTGATCGGCAGCGTGACTTCCTGAAAGCCCAGCCATTCGAATACATAGAGAATGGCGAGGGGGTAGGCGAGCATGGCCAGCGCGAAGTAGTGTCCCTGCAGCCGGAACGTCGGAAAGCCCACCAGCAATCCCGCCAGCCCGCCCAGCATTGCCGCGATCGGGATCAGAAGCCAGGGCGACAGGTCGAAGTAGATCTGGCCCAGTGCGGTCGTATAGGCGCCGATGCCGAAAAAGGCGGCGTGACCGAACGAGATCAGCCCGGTGTAGCCGCTGAGCAGATTCCAGGACAGGCCGAAAACCGCCCACACCAGCACCAGCGTCATCACCAGTTGGTAGTACGAGTTGGTGATCGACAACGATACTGCCGCATAGACGACGGCAAAGGCGAGAACGGGAGCGAGCGACTTGAAGCTCGGCATCATCAAGTCCTCTCGACCATGCGCCCGAAAAATCCTTGCGGGCGGAAGAAGATGATCAAAAGGAACACGACGAAAATCGCCGCATTCTGCAATTGCGTGGGCAAGACGATCGTCGACATCTGCTGCACCAGCCCGATCGTCATGCCGCCCCAGAACGCGCCGGTGATGCTGCCCATGCCGCCGAGAACGACGCCGGCATACATGACGATGACATATTCGAGGCCGACGAAGGGCTGGAACGGATAGTTGGTGGCCAGTAGGCCGCCCGCAATCGCGGTCACGCCGGTGCCGAGCGCGAAGGCGATACGATGCGCGCGATCGACGTCGATGCCCATATAGGTCGCCGCGACCGGGTTGTCGGCCGCCGCACGCAGCGACTTGCCGAGCCGCGAGCGGGTGATAAGCAGCGTCAGCAGTGTCATCGTGAGCAGCGAAACCACGGCATCGATGCCGCGCGCCTTGTTCACAAAGATGCTGATGTCAAAAAACGGGCCGAGCTCCCAGGCCGAACTGGATAAGGGGGTGCGGATCGAAGCCAGCACCGAGCCGAAAACGATCAGGCCGCCATTCTGCAGGATCAGCGCAATTCCCAGCGTAAGAATCAACTGGGCATAATGCCCGTCTCCCTCGAGCAGCGATGTGCGGGTGCCCGAGACACGCGAGATCAAGGCTCGATGCACGATGTAGCCGAAGAGCGCTAAAATCGGGCCGGCCATGAGGATGGCAACGAACGGTCCCGCGGTGTTGCCAAAGACGCTCTGTACGCCAAGCGCCGTGAAGCAATAAAACGCCGCGTACATGCCGAGCATCATGAAGTCGCCATGGGCGAAGTTGATGACCCGCATGACTCCGAAAATCAGTCCGAGGCCGACGCACATCAGGCCGTAGATCGCGCCAATCAACAGGCCGGCAAACAGCGCCTGCAGAAAGCCTTCCAGGAATTGTGTCACTGCGAACCTCTCGCGGGGACGCCCGCGGTTTTCAAAGCGGCGCTGGTCTTTAATTCCGAAGCCCGCGGCGACTCCAGCCCGCAGAGAGCCGCAATGCGGCTGCCATCCGCGAGCCGCTCACAGTCGTCGACCAGCTGTTCCAATTCATGCGCGCGCTTCGCGCCGATCGCCGCGGCGGCGGCTCCGTGAAACCGTGCGCGAATCTCATCTGGTGTCGCTGCAATGACATCATCCAGCCGTCGGCGGATCGTGTTGCCGTTGTGCAGGCGGACAGTCACCTCGGCGCCTTGGGCTGCCGGAAAAGTAGCAGTGAACCCGGCATCCTCCGCCAGATCGATCATTTCGACTAGATGCAGGATATCGGGGTCGTCAATCCCTGTATAATTGCCTTCCTCGATCGCGCCGCGGGCCAGCGTGGCGGCAACGCTGAACGGGATACTCATCTTGGCCTGAAGCGCATGCCGATAGGGCCCCATCGAGTCGCAGCCGGGGTAACGGATGGCAGCCGCGGGGACGCGCACCGCGATCGCGGCGATCTCACTGGTCCGTCCCAGTTCGCGGACGATCTGCAGAGCCGCTTGAGCGGCGGTCTGCGCGAAATTGCAGGCGGGAACCGGCTTGTTGTAGACCGCCATGATCTCGGGACGTTCGCCCGCAAACAGCCGGATGCGGCCGGGCATCGGTTGACGCCGATAGGCAGCGAAGAGCCCGGCCTCGCCCTCGAGTATTGTCTCGGATGCGTACGCGCCGGCTTCGGCGAGTTCGATGGCCGCGATGGCATTGCGCGCGGCGAAGCCCGGATGAAAGTACATCTCGGAACCGCCAGTATGGGGCCATTCGTTCAGGCCTGAAGACGTATTGGCCGCGATGGAGAGGGCGCAGATCGCCGCGTCCTCGGACAAACCGAGCGCACGGCTTCCCGCCAGCGCAGCGCCGAGCGGCGCAACAATTCCGGTCGGCCGGTAGAGGCGTGCGAGATCGGCGGTGAAAAGGGCTCGGCCGATATGGGCGCCGGCTTCATATCCGACGATGGAAGCGGCAACCAGCGCAGCACCGGAGAATGGACTGCGCTCCGACAACGCGAGTAGCGCCGGCCAGATCACGACACCGTGGTGGCAAATGCTGCCGGCGTGCATGTCCTCGCGCACCAGACCGTGCCCCAAGGTCGCGTTGGCAAAGGCGGCATCGCCCGGCGTCGTCCGTTTGTCTGTTCCGATGACGGTTGCGCCGCCATCGAAGGTGCGGGCAAGTCCGACGGCTTGCCGGCTCCAGGCGTGATCTCTCGCCTCAAAGGCGCAGGAGAGGAAATCCAGCAGACATATTTTCGCTTTGGCGATCACATCCGATTCAAAATCGCGCACATCGGCCGACAGTGCCGCGCGCGCGACTTGGCGTGCCACGGAAATTTCGCCCGATGTCTCCGATCCACGCGTCATTTCGACCGCCGTCCCGCGCTGCGTCTTGTTGGCGCTTAGCCGCGCATTTCAACGCCGGCCCATTCTTCCAGAACCTTGGCAATCGAAGTGAAATCGGAGGACGCCCCATACTTGGCGTTGGTGATCGCCAGCATCTGTCGGACCACCGCGCCGCAGACCATGGGGACGCCCATCGCCTCGGCTTCGTCGATGCAGAGGCGGACGTCCTTGTAGGAAAGGCCGGTGGTGAAGCCGAAATCGAAGGTGCCGGGAAGAACGGCGCGGGGAAATTTGTCTTCCGAAGCGCTGTTGCGTCCGCTGCTGGCGTTGATGATATCGATCAGGACCCGGGCATCGAGACCGCCCTTGACGCCCATCGCGACCGCTTCGGAGGTGATCACGACGGCGGCGGCGGCCATCAGATTGTTGGCGAGCTTGGCGGTCTGCGCCAGGCCGGGCTTCTCGCCGGTGTAAAACAGCTTGCCGAAATTCTTGAGAATGGGCTGGACCGTCTCAAACGTCGCTTTGGGGCATGACACCATCACCGCCAGCGTACCGCCCACGGCGCCTCTGATTCCGCCACTGACCGGCGCATCGACCAATGTGATATTCTTGGTCTTCAACCCGTCCGCGATGATCTTTGCGGCGCCTGGCCCCGTCGTGGACAAGTCGACGAGAATATTTGCGCGCGTTCCCTCGATGATGCCCTGGGGGCCAAGCGCGACCGCTTTGACGATGTCGGGGGTCGGCAGACTGGCCAGTACGATGTCGGCCGAGGAGGCGACGTCGGCGGGAGATTTCGCCAGATGTGCGCCGCGCGCCGCGAGAGGTTTCGCAGCTTCGCTTTGGGTGTCGTAGACGGACAGCGAATAGCCCGCATCGAGCAGGCGACCGGCCATCGGACCGCCCATACGACCAAGACCAACAAAGCCAATAACCTGATCGGGCATTTCTCGCTCCCTGCTGTCCCGCGATGTGCGGGCGCATTTCTTGTTTGTGATTTCGGCGGACGCCGCTTCCGGCGTCCCCTTTGGTTGCGGCGAATGTCCAGATTGTCAGTTAATCTGTCAAGCATAAGATTCAGGGTCGACAGATCGCAGCCGGCCGGACTAGGATTAAAAAAACGAAATCAGGGAAATGCGCGAAATGCCGCAACAGCCGGACGTAAGCGTGAGCGGCGCGCTGGCACATCTTGTTGCAACCAGCTCATGGCAGGATGTCGCTGCCCAGAGCCATCAAGCGAAACGATCGATTCTGAATTTTTTCGCAACCGCGCTGGGATCGTCGAACGATCCTGCCGTGACGTCGGCGCTGCAGGTTCTGGCCCCTTTCAGCGGCAGCCACACATCCAGCGTCATCGGCCGGTCGGAGCGGCTGGATGCGCTCGGCGCTGGCTTCGTCAATGCGATTTCAGCCAATCTGCTCGATTATGACGACACGCATCTCGATACGATCATTCATCCCAGCGCGCCGGTCGCCGCACCCGTTCTGGCGCTGGCGCAGGCCCGCAGCATATCGGGGCGCGACGTGCTCACCGCCTTCATCCTCGGCGTGGAGGTCGAGTGCCGCATCGGAAATGCGGTTTCGCCGGGCCATTATGCGCGCGGCTGGCACATCACCTCTACCTGCGGCGTGTTCGGTGCCGCGGCCGCCTGCGCAAAGCTGCTCGGTCTTGCCGAAGATGGAGTAGCGAACGCGATCGGGATCGCCGCCAGTCAGTCGGCCGGAATTGTCGAGAATCTTTCAAGTGCGGCCAAGAATGTCAGCGTGGGAAACGCCGCGCGCAATGGCTTGTTCTCGGCGCTGCTCTCCGAAGGCGGCTATGCCGCCTCCGCACGCGCGATCGAGGGCCCGCTTGGATGGGC
>Ga0137409_10003802_pt1 | contig 15953 bp, 12 predicted proteins | sample CZODoug1_16funga_FD_122059 | JGI IMG/M metagenome (GOLD analysis project Ga0137409, IMG submission 122059) | Vadose zone soil fungal communities from Angelo Coast Range Reserve, California, USA - CZODoug1_16fungal (Hybrid Assembly) | ecosystem: Environmental > Terrestrial > Soil > Vadose zone... | reverse complement strand
TTTACGCGGATGAGCGCCTCGTCCGGAGCGAGCGTGGGAATGTCCACGTTCTCGATTTTCAAGTTCTCGCTTCCGTATAAAACCGCGGCGGTCATGTGACCGTTGCGTTGCTTATTGTTCTCGCTTCTTATCAAGGCTGTACCACCACTTTCAAAGAATCGCTAATGGGATGCGCCGCTAATTCGAGGGCCTGATTCATATCCTCCAAGGAAAATCGATGAGAGACCAGCTCGCGCACGGGCAACCGGCCTGAAAAAATAAGGCGCGCCGCCTCATCCTGACGGTTCACCGCGGCGCTATAACTTCCCAAAATTTCCTTTTCCGCGACGCCGACCGCAGCAGCCGGGAATTCGATCCGCATCTCAGGATCATTCTGCGCAAACAGCAGGATGCGTCCGCCGGGCCTCGCGATCGCCAGGGCATCGGTGAGCGCGGCCGGCAGCGGCACGGCCACCACGACCGCGTCGGCGCCACGGCCTTCCGTGCGGGACCGCATTTGCTCCGCGATCCGCCCGTCGCGGGGATCGAGCGCCAAATCAGCGCCCAACGACAAACTTTTCGCGCGGCGCCCCGGCATCGGGTCGCTGCCGATGACGAACGCTCCAGCCAGTTTCGATAGCATCATTAGAAGCAGTCCGATCGGCCCCTGTCCCATGATCAAAATGGTTTCACCAGCGGAGACGCGGGCCTTCTCGACAGCTTTGATGCACGTATTGACCGGCTCGATGAAAGTAGCTTCTTCAAAGCTGATTTCGTTCGGAATCGCCAGCATGCCACGCTGGGCCACCCACGGCATCGCCCTCACGTATTGGGCAAATCCTCCGCCGTTGGGATCGAAACCCGCGGTCAAGCCAACCTTCTTGTACACGTCACATTGCGAATACAAGCGGCGATCGCAATAAAAACACGCTCCACAAGGAATGTGATGGAAGCTCATGACCCGGTCGCCCAGCGTCCACTGCGTGACTCCCGCGCCCACGGCAACGACCGTGCCGGAAACCTCATGCCCAAAAATTTGCGGCGCCGCGACAAAACCGTGCTCGATCTTTTTGATGTCCGTGCCGCAAATCCCGCAGGCGGCAACTCGGATCAGGACTTCTCCCGATGCGATCCGGGGTACGGGAACGTCCTCCACGACCACGCGCCCTTTGCCACGGTACACAGCTGCGCGCATGGTGGCCGGAACGGCATGCGCCGCGAGAGATGATTCGAGCATGGCGCCGGTGCGGCTCAATGCGCGGCCACCAGGCCCGATCCGACTGGAATCAAGCTATCGCCGAGCGTTCCCGCGTAAGCATCCAGAAAATCCGCGAGGTGGCGCGCCGCGAGGCGACAATCGCGCGCGAGGGCGAGCAGCGCGGGCAAACCGGAGGGGTGGCGGAGCACATGCGCGACAATCCTGCCGATGCGAATCCGTCCGCGCGCGTCGCTCACACGCTCAAAATTATAGGGCATATCGAAATCTATCGTGTCACTGATGGCCCGAACGGCCACCGCCGGCACTCCATATCGAGCCGCTTCCGCCAGGATCGTGTAGCTCTCCATTTCGACGGCTTCCGCTTCCCTGCCGAGTTGCAACTTTTCTTCCGCGCGCGATGCCATCGTCCGCGACGTCGCGAAACGCTCCACTTGCCGCGCGCCGCAATCTACTGCCGTTGCCAGCAGCCCTGGATGGCTCGCGACCGCGACAGGTTCCCCAACTTCGCTGACAAGGCGGGCAACCAGAATGTCACCTGGACGGTACTCGCTTCGAAGAGCGCCGGCCAGTCCTGTCGAAATGCAAATGTCGGGCCGGTCGGGGAGTATTCGGCGCGCAGCCTCGAGTGCATGCGTCTGCCCCATGCCCGTCAGGACCGCGCGTACACGCGCCCCGCCTAATTGCGCTTCAAAGCGCGGCCAATCGCCCGGCAATCGCCGGAACTTCCGGCGGTTCCGCCACGGAGCGAATTCCGCTTCGACCGCGAATGTGACCAGAATATTCATCGATCCCGATGTTCTCCTACGCCGCATGAGCGCGCGCCACCGCCTGCGCGCCTCGCGCGGCCACATACCCGTTCGTTTCGTACCATCGAACCGCGCGCGCCAGCGCTCCCTCGATCGGACCATGGGAGAAGCCCAACTCGCGCGTCGCTTTCGATGCGTCGACAAACATTTTGTGCCGCGCCATTCGCACGCCTTCGAGCGGAATCTGCGGCTCACGCCCGAGCGCCCCAGATACAACTGCATCCACGCACGCTGCAACGTAGGCCAGGGCATGCGGAAATTTCCAACGTGGAGCGCGCTGCCCGCTAATCACCGCGAGCATGTCGAGCATTTCCTTGAGCGTCAAATTGCGCCCGCCTAGAATGTACCGCTCTCCGATGCGGCCGCGTTCGGCGGCGAGCAAATGCCCCGCCGCGCAATCCTCGACCGGAACGAAATTCAAACCGGTATCCACGTAACCTGGCATGCGCCCGTTCAAAAAATCGACAATGATTTTTCCCGTCGGCGTCGGTTTCCAATCGCCCGGTCCCACTGGCGTCGTCGGGTTGACGATCACAACGGGCAGGCCAGCCTCGGCCGCGCGCATCGCGCATTGCTCCGCCTCGAACTTCGAGCGTTTGTAGTGGCCGATCATTTCCCCGACGGTGGGCTGCGTCGATTCATCCGGCAATCCATCTTTGCGCGGAACAGCAATCGTTGCAACCGTACTCGTGTACACGAACTTTTCCACACCCGCGCGGCGCGCAGCTTCGAGCAAATTGCACGTCCCTGTCACATTGGATTCGTATATCTCTCGCGGGTTACGCGTCCACAACCGGTAATCCGCTGCAACATGAAACACACGTGTGACGCCCGCCATAGCGCGGTCGAGTGAAGCCACGTCCCGCAAATCGCCGATACAGCGTTCCGCCTCCAATCCATCGATCTCTCGCGTATCGCTCGATGGACGCACCAGGACGCGGACTTGTTCGCCGCGCCCGGCAAGTTGCCGCGCGACGTGGCTTCCCAGGAAGCCAGTCGCCCCTGTGACCAGCGTTTTCATAGCACTCGCAGTCTCCCGTCGGAAGAAACCAAATCCGCATTCTGCGGCGGGGGAGGCATTAGCTTGCCGCCTCCAGTATGCCCATTGGTGGGCCCGCTGCCTGCATTGCTGTCAGGATGGCCGCCCATCCGTCCGGAAAATTGCCATTTCAACATTTTCCAGGTATCGCCCAACTGGCGCTTGGCGCCGAGTACCGGCGTGGTCTCAAATCCAACATGCATCATGCAATCGGCGCATCGAGGATCATTGCCCGGACCATATTTTTCCCATGACGTCGAATCGACCATTTCCCGATAGGAACCATAGTGATTGTCGGTAATGACGTAGCAGGGGCCCTTCCATCCGCGCGGATTGAACGTCGGCGTTCCCCAGGCTGTGCACTCCAGTTCGCGGTCTCCCCTCAGAAATTCCAGGTAGATCGGAGAAACCATCAGGTTGTGCTTATCGAGCAGCTTGACCGCTTCACGGAATTTTTCGCGAATATCCGCGCGCGACATGAAAATATCCTGCGTCTGCACCGCGGAGTAGCCGTATGCCGGGGAGAGCATGTAACCGTCGACGCCCAGCGTATCCAAAAAGGCGTAGAGGTCGGCGATCTCGTTGAGGTCGGTCTCTTTGTAGATCGTCGTGTTCGAGCAGACCATGAATCCGGCAGCCTTGGCGGCCTTGACTCCCTCGATGGCCTCGCGGAATACGCCGTCCTTCTCCACGCACAGGTCGTGCGTTCGTTCCAGGCCGTCCAGGTGCACGTTAAAGAAGAAGCTGGAAGTGGGCTTGAATTCATGCAGGCGCTTGCGAATAAACATTCCATTGGTGCACAGAATGATGTGCCGTCCGCGCTCCAGAATTTCACGCGCCAGCCGGCCGATCTCCGGGTAAATCATCGGTTCGCCGCCACAGATGGAAACGACCGGCGCGCCGCACTCATCCGACGCCGCCACGCACTGTTCCACGGTCATTATTTCGTTGATCGTTGATTTATATTCACGGATTCGGCCGCAGCCCGTGCACGTCAGGTTGCAGGCGTGCAAGGGTTCCAGCATCATTACCATCGGAAACTTTTCCGCGCCGCGCAGGCGCTGGGTCGCGACGTATTTCGCAAGATTCGCGGTCATCTTCAACGGGTATCTCATCCAATCTCCTGGTTCGCTAATTGCCGATCGAATTCCTGAGGCCGCACTCGAAACGCACAAAACTGGGTGGTCGTCTGAATCTTATTGCGGTATCTCGCCAACGCGTACAGAGGGAAGTAATTCCGGTATAAGTGATATTTCAGGTAAAAGACGCACGGAAATCCCGTGCCTGTAAATTCATTCTCGGCCCACGAGCCGTCGGACTGCTGCCGTGTGACCAAGTGAATTACGGCGCGCGAAACCGCAGGATCGTCCGCGTCGGTTGCCGCGAGCAATCCGATCAGCCCCCACGCAGTCTGGGAGGCTGTGCTGACGCCTTGGCCTTTGAGCGACGCGTCATAATAAGACGCGATCGATTCTCCGAATCCACCATCGGAATTCTGAACCTTCCGCAGCCACTCGACGGCCCGCTGGCAGTATCCCCGAGCGGTAAGAGCAATCGTGTCGAGCGCGCGAAGGACGCCGCTGGTCCCATACACGTAGTTCACGCCCCAGCGACCAAACCACGGCCCTTCTTCGGTTTGATCATTCAAGAGGAACTTGACCGCCCGTTCGATTGCGGGATGGTTCGCGGGCCAGCCGTACCAGCCCAGACATTCGACGACGCGCGCGGTAACATCCGCGGTCGATGGATCAATCATGGCGTTGTGGTCGGCAAACGGGATCTGGCAGAGGAATTGGCGGTCGTTATTGTGGTCGAAGGCGCCCCAGCCGCCATCGTCATTCTGCATCGCCAGCAACCAGGCAAGGCCGCGCCGCGTGGCAGCTTCCATGCGCGGCTTGTCCGGATAATCCACGCGCTGCAATGCCATCAATACGAATGCGGTGTCGTCGACATCGGGAAAGAAATCATTGCGAAATTCAAACGCCCATCCCCCGGGCATGACCCCGCGAGTCTTCACCATCCAGTCGCCTGGGCCGGAGATCTGCTTTGCGAGCAGCCAATCCGCCGCTTCGATCAACGCGGGATGATCGGGGGGCAAACCTGCTTCTTCGAGGGCGACCATCGCAATTGCAGTGTCCCACACGGGCGAAACGCACGGCTGCACCCGAATTGTGTCGCCTTCTTCAATCTCGAAGCGCGAAAACTCGCGAATCTCCCGCGCGGTCAGTGGATCATCGGGCGAGTGTCCCAGCGCCAAGAGCGCAAAAATCGCGTTCATCATGGCGGGATAGATTGCGGCCAATCCTTCGGTGCGCTCGAGATGTTCGAGAAGCCATTCCCGCGCCTGGCGCAGCGCTCGATTCCGCAACGGCTTCCATGGAATGCGTTCATACAGCTTGAAACCCCGGTCGAGCGCCAAAAAGAAATTCCGCCAGCTGAAAAGCTGCCTATCCCAATCAAACGCGAGAGCCTTGCGGGAAGGATCCTTATACAATGCATCCACGGATACGCCGCCAGGCACAGTGAAGCAGGGCTTGCGTGCATAAAGGATGGTTAGCGGGATCACGATCCCTCGCGTCCATGAGGACATCTCATAAATGTTAATCGCGAACCAATTCGGAAGAAGCATCAGCTCCGGCGGCACGGCGGGAACCATGTCCCAGCCAACTGCGCCCACCAGCGCGAGATATAAACGGCTGTAGGAATTCGAGGCTTCGAGACCGCCGAGTTCATGAACTCGCCGGCAAGCGCGCCGCAGATGCTCGGAATCTGGCGAATCACCTGCCAGCCGCAAGGCGACATACGCCTTAACAGTCGCGTTCAGTTCGGAGGGCCCGCCGTAGTAAATGTTCCAACCGCCGTCTTCGAGCTGGCGGCGCCGGACGTAATTCGCAAGCTTCGCAATGCGATCGGGACGCGCTTTACCGATGACGTTCAGGTAGAAGATGTAGTCCGATTCGAGGGTGGTGTCCGCTTCAAGTTCGCCGAGCCAGTAGCCTTCCGACGCCTGGAGCGAAAGCAGGTAATTCACGCCGCGGTCGATCGCGTCGTGCAAACTCTCGGCTACCGCTGGAAACAGTCCGGCGGAGCGGTCGTCCGATGGGCGCTCAAATTGTAAGCGTGTCCCAAGAGCCATCTTTATGTCCAAATCCCGAATAGCGTTGGATGCATACCCTCAGTGAACCGATAGCTCGCCGAAAACACCTTACCGCCAACTTTTTGCACTAATGATGATTTGGCTTGGGAACCCCCTGCACTTGCCCGGACATAGATTCACGTCCGCCCCCAAGCACGAGACCCTAACAGGTTCAAACTCTATTATGTGTAGTATTGAAGCCGGGGTCAACAAGGATTGCACCTCTTGTTAAACGAGATGTTAGCCCCTAGTGTTTCAGCTATATACAGACAAGCTAGATCATTCCCTGCTCAGATTTCTTTTCTAGTCTTCTTACACGCTCCGCCAGTTCGGGCAGGCGAGCAGACCACGCGAATTGATCTTTGAATTTTTGGAGTGGACGCGCGGGAGTCCCCCAAACGATCTGTCCGCTGCGAATTGTCTTTCCTGGCAGGATGCCGGCTTGCGCGCCAATCACTGCGCCATCTTCAATCTGGCAATGGTCGCCCAGTCCCACCTGGCCCCCGAAGGCGACATCCCTGCCAATCACCGCCGATCCTGAGATACCACTTTGCGCGGCGATCACCGTGTTTTCGCCAATCCGCACGTTGTGCGCGATGTGCACCAGATTGTCGATCTTCACCCCCGCTGAAATTTCCGTGCAATCGAGCGAACCACGGTCGATCGTCGTGTTCGCGCCGATCTCCACGTCGTTCCCGATCCTAACTTGGCCGGCCTGCGGAAATTTCCAGCGTTTCCCCTTTTCCGTCACGTAACCGAAGCCATCCGATCCGATGACTGCCCCTGCGTGCAAGATCACGCCATCGCCGAGCTGTGCCCCCGCGTAGAGCGTCACGCGTGGATAGAGCCTGCATCGCTCTCCAACCCGCGCGTCGCGCCCTAGAATGCAAAATGCGCCGATTTCCGTGTCCTCACCCACCTTCACGTTTTCTTCGATCACCGCGTAGGGCCCCGCCGATACGCCGCGCGCAAGTTGTGCGGTAGGTGAAATGACAGCGGTCAGGTGGATACCCGTCGCAATGGGAGCGGGTGGCACAAGCCATGCCGCCGCCCTCGCAAATGCCAGTTTTGGATTCGCCGCGCGCAGCAGCGTCTTTCCATCCACGGCCAGCCCCGGCGCAATTACCACGCAGCGCGCCTGAGAGGCGGCGGCACGGGCCAAATGGCGCCCCGTCTCCACGTAGATCAGGTCGGCGGCGCTGGCGGAGTCGGGCGCGGCGACGCCCGACAGTTGGACGGTACCGTCGCCTTCGAGCGCGCAGGCCAGGTATTCTGCGAGTTCATGAGCAGTGCGTGTCATGATCTGTGTCTCCTCGTTTTTTTTAAATGCCGGAGGTTCAATCGCGATAAATCGGCGGCTCCCCAGGCGGGCGCGTTTTCCAGCGCCGATGTAGCCAAAGCCACTGGTCCGGATAGCGCCGGACGTAATTTTCAATTACGCGGGTGAAACGCTGGGTATTTTCTTGAGTGTCCGTCGCGTCGTCACCCGTACGAACTAGTTCAATTGCCGATTCGAAGCACAGCCTGTATTTGCGCAGCGCAGCGTCCCAGTGTAGAAACCCGGGGACTACGGCAGCGCCGGTATGAAGCGCAAATCGAGCCAATCCAGCCGTGGTGCAGGCCGGAATGCCGAAAAAATCGACAAATACACCCTCCACGAGCGATGTGTTGTGATCGGCGAGGACACCGACGGTGCCACCGGCGGCCAGCACCTTCAGCACCGCTCGAGCCGACTGGTTCTTCTCGATGGGAGCGTTCCCACTGAGGCAGCGGTAACGGGTGACCAGGGCATCGACGCGAGGGTTGTCGAGGGCGCGCACCAGAAAATGGAGTGGGTAGCCAAACAGTGCCTGGGCGAAGGGTGCGAGTTCCCACGCGCTCATGTGCCCGGTCAGGAAGAGGACCCCTTTGCCGCGTGCTTGCGCCGCCGCGAAATTTTCAAATCCATCGAGCAGGACGAGGCGCTCGATATTCTCTTTCGTAAGGCGCGGAAAGTGGGCGAACTCCGCCCCCATCCAGCCAAGTTGGCGCACCATGCCACGCAACGCCGCCCGGCGCTGCTTCTTGTTCCATTCGGGAAATGCTAGACGCAAATTCTCCAGTGCGGCGCGGCGCAATCCAGGCCGCGCCCAGAGCAGAAATGCAGCCGTGCGTGCTCCGGCATATCTTGCGAGCGGCCGAGGCAGCGCGCCAATCGTCTTCAACAGGATCCACAGCGCTGCGTATTCCAGTCGTTCTCGCACCCGGGGATTATAGCGGTTGCGGGCTCTACTTTTACGCTGAACGCATCATGGGAAGCGTGGGGACCGCCAGTAAGGGGAAGGAGAGGCTCCGCGCCTTGCTGCTGAAAACTCTCTTCTGCAATGCTAGACTCAGCGAATTGCATTCTGCCGCCCCAATCCGCTCGCACGCCGTTGAAGAAGCCAACATCCAGATTCCCCTTTGGAGCGTTCCCCTCGTTCTTGTCGTTCTCTACGTCTGCCTGTTCAACGGGCTGGGTGCGCTGGGATTGGTAGGCCCGGACGAGCCGCGCTACGCGGCGATCGCTCGCGCGATGGCCGAAACACATGATTGGGTCACGCCGCGCCTTTGGGGTACACCCTGGTTTGAGAAGCCAGTGCTTTATTATTGGGCAGCCGGGATAGCCATGCGCATTTTTGGCGTGAGCGAATTTGCCGCGCGGCTGCCTTCGGCGCTCGGGGCCTTGCTTGCCGTTCTAGCCGCCGCCTGGACTGCGTTGCGTTCCTACGGCATTGGCGCCGCGTGGTATGCCCTGTTGATGCTGCCCACGTCGGTCGCGATGATCGGATTCGCGCGTGCCGCGACGCCGGACATGTTGTTTGCCGGACTGCTGACGGCAGCGATGGCTGCCGCCGGTGAAATGCTGCAGAAGTCGCGTCCTGGGCCAGCGCTGCGGATCGCGTTTGGTTTTTTTCTCGGCGCCGCGGTGCTGGCGAAGGGGCCCGCAGCCGTGATTCTTGCCGGCGGCGCGACGTTGCTGTGGGCGGCCCTGTCCCGCCAATGGCTCGCCCCATTTCGATTTCTGCATCCCCTGGTTATCGCTGCGTTTTGCGCGACCGCGCTACCGTGGTATGTCGTCTGTGCGCTGCGCAATCCCGACTTCCTCCAAGTCTTTTTTTGGCACCACAATTTCGAACGCTATCTGACCCCAGTTTTCGAACATCCCCAACCGTTCTGGTTCTTCGGGTACGTCTTGCTACTCGCGCTGATTCCCTGGATTTGGGTGTTTTGTACGGTGTGTTGCGGCATCAAATTCAACAAGGGTCATATGAATTCCCACAGCGCCCTGATTGGTTGTTGGGCTGCCTTCACGGTGTTGTTTTTCAGTTTCTCCCAGTCGAAACTTCCCGGCTACATACTTCCGGCTATTCCGCTGCTTTTCGTCCTTCTAGGACGCGAAGTCGCCTGTTCGTTCGAACAAGGAGGGAGAAGCACAAGCTGGCAGATGGGAGCTGCGGGGCTCGTATTTCTGGCCTTCACGGCGCCTCTGGTGGAACCTGTCTTGGATACAGCGCACGTATATCAGATAGGCGATCTTCGCGGCATCGTCGCAGCCCTGAGTCTTGGTATTGCTGGGGGGCTATGCATACTCACGCTCAGTTTGCTGAAGCGCGCGAAAGCTGCTTTGATTGGGGTGGTCCTCTTGGTCACAGCTTTGGTCGGGGTTTCAAATGTGGGAATTCTGCCGCAAGTGGACCACCTGTTTTCCCCCCGGGAATTGTCGGCGTTGGTCATCTTGAAAGAATCGGCTGCGTCGGATATTGCGGAGTACAAACTTCCCCGTTCATGGAATTACGGATTGAATTACTACTTTGGACGAGAATTGAGAGAATGGACTCCCGGGTCGCCACAACCGGATTGGGTTGTTACGACACCTGGAGCTGCATTCGAGATCCAGGACGATGGCATACAGGTGAAGGAAGTAAATCCCATCAGCGCGCCCACGATCATGTTGCTTCATGTCCTTCATCCGGAAGAAAGACAGTCACTGCGCTAGCGGAGAGGGATCACCCGCCGGCGGCAGATTCACCAGGAAGAAACTCACGATGCGGTTTTCGTAGTTGTGTTTTTCCTCGTCCAGCATCCCACCGTAATTCCCGTGAGGCAGAACGGCGAGTTCGTGCGGCAGCGGCGAATCGCGGAATAATTTGCTCGTGTACCCGGCGAGAACTGGATCATCAGGTGATTCGAGATAAAGCTGAGCGACTCCAATAAGCTTGCCGAGGTTTACGCGCAACGGCGGCACCTTCCGATATTTATAATTGATCCACCCAAATCCCCACCTGGCCATGGGTGCGACGAGTGGGAGCGACCCGAGCCCCGAGCGGTTAACCAGCAGTCCGACCATTTCTTCCGGACGGTCGTAGGGTGATTCCACCGCGACAGCGCGGACACGACGGTCTCCGGTCGCCTCGGAAAGCGCCGCGTAGGCGCCGAGGTTTACGCCCCATACACCGAACCGATTGGGGTCCACATCGCCGCGGTTCGCGACCGCATCTATCGCGGCATGCAGTTCCGCAACCTCCCGAAAGCCAAGAGTGGTGTGTCCGCCGTTGGACCCCTGGGCCGAAAAATCAATTAGGAATACGTTGTACTGGTGGTCTTGCAAGGTCGAAGCGAGTGTCAGGAGTTCTCCGCGGCTCGACTGGTACGCGGGACACAGAACCACGGCGGGAGCTGATTTCAAGCCTGGGAAGAACCAACCCTCGCGCGAGCCTTCGCCGGCCACGGTGTAGGCAAGAGTTTCTGGATGACCCGGAAAATTTTTCAGGTCGAAATCGGAATGGCTCTGCGCTGGTGAAATCATGCGGTACACCAGGTATCCGGAGATCGCGGCTGTCGCCAGAATCATGAACAAAAATAGCGCCAGAGCAGCGATAAAGAGCTTGGAGTACCACTTGGTGGGATCGCGAAATTCGGAAATGAAGCCCATGCTCTCGGATTCGCAGCCGTGGAGCGAGGTCCCGCCCTGCCGGTCGAAACACTGGGGAGGGGATGCGACGCTCGGCTCGCGCATGTTAGCACAGATAGCCGCGCATCACGGTACCTCGATGAATCGAATGTTCCCGAAACGCACCAGGCATCCCACGCAGTATGATAAAAAGGTTGGTGGATGGCCCAGGCCTCGGGGCGGGCATATACCCCATGCAGATCGTGGACCTGCGACAATTGACTTCCCGGCAGCTCGAACCCTTGCTGGCCGAAGAGGCACAGCAGTGGCGGCAAGAGCTTCATTGGGACTACCGCGCCTCGATTGACCTGATCAAGAAATTCGTGGATGCCCGGTCACTGACGGGCTCGGCCGTCATCGAGAACGGCGAGCCGGTCGGGTACGCGTTCTACGTGCTGGAAGAACACAAGGGGCTGGTCGGCGGACTTTTCGTCTCCCCGCGTTACGCTCAACAGGAATTGAGCCAGCGGTTGCTGGCGGACACACTCACAACCTTGGGCGGCATACCCAAGCTAGACCGAGTCGAGGCGCAACTCATTCCGTTCGGCTATACCCTCGATCCCATCCTTTCCGAGTACGGATTTCGGCTATTCACGCGCCAGTTCATGCTCGTGCCGCTCCCGCAGACAAACGGGCCGGTACAGGATGTCATTCCCGGGCTTATTCGAGAGGGCCCGGGCGCGGGTCTGATCCTCGAACGATGGGACCACCGCTACTTCGAATCCTGCGCGCGGTTGATCCAGCTCGCCTATGCAAATCACGTCGACGGTGAAATCAATGACCAGTACCGCAGCGAATCCGGAGCTCTGCGATTTCTGAAGAACATCATCATCCTGCCTGGATGTGGACAGTTCCAGGCCGAGGCATCCTTCGTACTTCGGCAGCCCCATGCGGGGCACCTTGCTGGAGTTGTCCTGAATTCCTCCGTCTCCGCGGGCGTCGGCCACACCACGCAAATCTGCGCCGTGCCCGGATACCAGGGTCACGGGCTGGGCCGCAGGTTGATGGAAGCTTCCCTGCAGGCGCTGCGGTTCCGGCGCTACACCTCGGTGTCACTCACGGTGACGTCGGGGAATGAACGTGCGGTGCGTCTGTACGAACGGCTGGGGTTCAATACGATCAAAAAATTCGCCGCAGGGGTTTGGACCGGGTACTCCCGGTGAAAATCTAGCGAGTGACTCAGCTTGAAAAATGCCCGTTCCGTCCCGAAGAACACGGTTCACCGTGAACGGGACGAAACGGCCGCTACAAAACCGTTGGGCATTGTTGGCTGCAGGCTTTGTAGAAGCGCGCTTTTGGGGGGGCACATGCTCCCTCCAATCACGGCAAAACTGAGCCGCTGCCAAAATCTGGTCCAGCTTTTCTTAGGGCTATCCAAAATATGGGTGGCATGGCGGAAACTGTCCCGCTCCGGAGGCTTGCTGAGCGATGGAAGCCTTTGCCATACTTAGAATCATGAGCGGCCGTGTGATCCCCTTCCTGGCTCTCCTGGCGGCGCTAATTAATGCGGCAGCCGCGCGCGCGGATGAAATTCGTCTAAAAGATGGCACAAAAATCAGCGGCACGATCGTCGGCTTCGAAAGCGGCTCCTTTAGGGTAGAGACCGCCTACGGTTTTGCGCTCATACTTAAAGACAAGGTCGCGGACATCAGTATTTCCGCGGCGAAGAAAGAGCCCGAGCCGAAGTCGAAATCGAGCGCTTCCACAGCGCCTCCGGCAGCGGCCAAACCCGTCGCATTACCCGCCGCGAAGGAACCTCATGCAGTAACGAATACTCCCGCCGTGATGGATGCGTTGGCGACCGAACGGCCTGCGGCTGCGGAAAATGCAGCTCTCACCCCCGCGAAAAATGAACCCGCGCCTGTGAAGACAATCGCGGCGCCGGCCCCGCCGCCACCGCCTCCGGCTCCGCCCGAGCCGCCTGCGATTCGCGACGAAATTCACGGCAACCTGTACATAAACCACACCTATAACTTCCAGATGTATAAGCCGCCGAGTTGGGACATGATTCCCGCAGCCCGCAAGGCTCTACCGGACGCGGTGACCGCTCTGGGAACGTTCGATCAAACGACAATGCTGGTGGTTGGCCGCGCTCGCGCCAAAGATTCGCTTGATGTGTACGCCACAGCGACGGGGAAGGCTCTCAGCGGGGTCTACGAGAATTATCGGCTGATTTCCACAAACCACTTGACGATCGCCGGATTGCCCGCAGTCGAGCAGCGCGCGCGCGGGACTGTCGATGGCCGCGATTGGTCGGTCGTGCTGCTGACGATTGTGCGGGGAGGAGATGCCTTCACCCTGTTGGGTATGACCTGGGCGGACTCAGACCTCATCCAAGTCCAGGAAAACGTCATTTTAAAAACCGTGAACAGCCTCACGTTTTCCGCGGAGTAGCGCAGACAGCTAAGGGCTCGCCTTACCTTTTGTCAATATACTTCGAGTTAAATTCCGAAACCCTCAACACAGAGGACACAAAGAGCCACAGAGAACCTCAGAGAAGTTGACCTGCCGGTCTCGTCCTTCTATCCCACATTTCTCCGTTAAGCCCTCCGTGCTCTCTGTGGCTTTTCTCTGTGTTCTCCGTGTTAAATTCCGAAAAACGCAACCCAAAATGCTCGCGTCATGCAAGCATTTAGGTGGCTAGTGGTGCGGAAGGGACCGCCTGACGACCGAAGCCCCGAAGGTCCCGCGAGCAGTGTTCAGGATTCACCTTCCAACTTCCGAAGACGAACTTCAACGCCGGTCGTATTCTTGAGGGCATCGGCGAATTCTTGAGTGTTTGAACCGCGATAGTGATAAGGATAAACAATCTTCGGTTTGAACGCTTTCGCGCACTCCGCGGCTTCGAGCGTTGACTCCGTTCTGGGAGGGTTCATCGCCAGGAACGCGACGCTAATGTTCTTCAGGGCCTTCATCTCCGCGGTGCATTCCGTGTCGCCAGAGAAATAAACGCGCGTGTCACCGAAGTTCAAGATGTAGCCGCTTCCGATTCCTTTGTGGTGAAACGGCATTCCTGGCGCTGATCCCTGCACGATGTTGTACATCGGGACGCCTTCGAAGGTGATGCCCATCACTGTCTTCTTCTCTGCATCGGTAACGGTTTCTGCCTGGCCGCAGGCTGGGGCGCAATTAAGGGTATCGATGACGGCAGGAGGCCCGACAATGATCGTCCCGGGCTTCTTCAGCTTGTCGATCATCGCGGGATCCAAATGGTCACGGTGGGTGTGGGTGATCACGAACATGTCCGCCTGCGGGATGCCTGTGTAGTCCCCTTGGCTCCAAGGATCAACGTGAATCACCTTCCCTGCCCATTCAAGCATCACGCTGCCGTGATAAAGGGGCGTGATGCGAAGTTCCCCTTGGGAAGTCTGCATCACATCGGCCTGCCGGTTGGAGGTTGCAGCGTGTAGCAGCACCGCTAAGGTCAGGTGCGAGACAACTGCGACGGCCACAGAGAGGATGTATGCGGCGTGTTTGTGCATGGAACGAACTCCTCAGATCTTGGATGACGGGCAGTATACATCGCTTCCTTCAGGGTGTGCGGCTGCAATAGGCACTGAGCATTGATTCCTTGGCCGGGTAGGTCTATATTGCCAGCAGTTCTACTTTCAGACTGAACTATCCAGTAGGAGTGACATCTAAATGAAGCGCAAAATTTGGCTTTCGGGCCTACTTGGGGCAATCGGTCTCGTATTGATTTTTTCCGCTGGCAGGACTGCCTTCAGCGGTCAAAGTAAGGCGATGAAGAGTGCTGGTATCAGTACCACTGGCGCGATTGCAGGGACCGGGACATTGTCCGGCAGCGTGAAAGCGCCCAAGGAATTCAAGGCTGCAAAAGTCTATGCCAAGAATCTGGATAAGAACGTCGTCTACATGGTGTTCACCGAAGACGGGAAATATCAGGCCGTGGACCTTTTCCCCGGCAACTATGAAGTGAGCGTCACGAAGAACGGTTTTTCCGGGGGAGACGCACAAAAGATCACTGTAACCGCGGGTGGAAACGCGACAGCGGACTTCTCTCTGAAAGAAGGAACTTTCAGGCCCAATCAACAAATGCGCATCGGCCTGCTCAAAGATGAGCCGCTACTTTCCTACGACGAACTATATCCGCCGAGTCATGCCCGGGAGACGATTGAACGGACCTGCATCCTGTGCCACGGTCCGGACTTCCTCCCGAACAAGCAGTGGGACGAATCGCAGTGGAACGCGGCGATCGATCTGATGCAGAACCCTTTTGATAACGCGGGCTCGCGCCTGGTGCCGGGCACGTTTGCTCCCGGTGAGCGAGAGGAGTTGGTTGCTTACCTGGTCAAGAACTTCGGGCCGGAAAGCAAGAAGCGCGGGCTGGCAGTTCCTGACCAGCCCATCGATGAAAAAGCGCTGGGCAAGGCGATGTTTGTCGAGTACCACATTCCACCGCTCCCGAGCGGCCAGCGCGGCTTCCACGACGCGCACCTCAGCCAAAATGGAGACGTTTGGTACGTGGACGCGAGGGGCTTGCAGATCGGCAAAATGGACCCGCGCACGGCTACCTGGACGGACTACGCGCTCGCGGGACCTCAATTTCGAGGGCACGGCCTCACGCAGGACGCCAGCGGGGACATCTGGGCCTCCGGGCACACGGGTTTTGTGCGCGTCGACAGCAAGACCGGAGCGATAAAGTATTACCCGTACAATCCTGAAGCCAAGCGGCCTCCGCATGGGAATACACCCTTTATCGACTCCAAGCAGAATGTTTGGACGTCGCTTTCTTGGGCGAATGAAATTGCCAAGTGGGACCGCACGACCGAGGAAATCTCCCG
>Ga0137409_10003800_pt1 | contig 15956 bp, 11 predicted proteins | sample CZODoug1_16funga_FD_122059 | JGI IMG/M metagenome (GOLD analysis project Ga0137409, IMG submission 122059) | Vadose zone soil fungal communities from Angelo Coast Range Reserve, California, USA - CZODoug1_16fungal (Hybrid Assembly) | ecosystem: Environmental > Terrestrial > Soil > Vadose zone... | reverse complement strand
GGTCTCCACGGCGCTCGTCCTGATGATGAGCGTGCCGGCCCTGGCGCTCTTCTACGGCGGCATGGTGCGCGCAAAGAACATGCTCTCGATGCTGATGCAGGTATTCGTCGTGTTCTCGCTGGTGACGGTGCTGTGGATGATCTACGGCTACAGCCTCGCCTTCACCGAGGGGAACGCCTACTTCGGCGGCTTCGATCGGCTGTTCCTGAAGGGAGCGCTTGATGCCGGCAAGGGCGAGTTCGCCACGGCCGCCACGTTCAGCAAGGGCGTGGTGATCCCGGAAATCGTGTTCGTCGTCTTCCAGGCGACGTTCGCGGCGATCACCTGCTGCCTGATCCTGGGCGCCTTCGCCGAGCGCGCGAAGTTCTCGGCGGTGCTGGTGTTCATCGTGCTCTGGTTCACCTTCAGCTACGCGCCGATCGCGCACATGGTCTGGTTCTGGATGGGCCCGGACGCCTACACCGATCCGAAGCTGATCGACGAGCTCACCAAGAAGGCCGGCCTAATCTGGCAGTGGGGCGCGCTCGATTTCGCGGGCGGCACGGTCGTGCACATCAACTCGGGTGTGGCCGGCCTCGTCGGTGCGATCGTCCTCGGCAAGCGCGTGGGCCTCGGCAAGGAAGCGATGGCGCCGCACAGTCTCACGATGACGATGATCGGCGCTTCGCTGCTGTGGTTCGGGTGGTTCGGGTTCAACGCGGGATCGGCGCTCGAGGCCAACGGCACGGCCGCGCTCGCGTTCATGAACACGTTCCTCGCGACCGCGTGCGCGGTGCTGACGTGGATGGGTGCGGAGTGGCTGCTCAAGGGTAAGCCGTCGATGCTCGGCGCGGCGTCCGGCGCCGTGGCGGGCCTCGTCGCGATCACGCCCGCCGCCGGCAACGTCGGCATCCAGGGCGCGTTCGTGATCGGGCTCGCGGTCGGCGTGGTCTGCTTCTGGGGCTGCACGGGGCTCAAGAAGATGATCGGCGCGGACGACGCGCTCGACGTGTTCGGGGTTCACGCTCTGGGTGGTGCCTTCGGCGCCCTGATGACGGGCATCTTCAACGCCCCGAGCTTGGGCGGGCCGGGCTACGTCGATTGGGTCACGCTGAATCAGGCGTACGGCTCGATCATGGGCCAGTTCATCATCCAAGCGAAGGCCGTCGGCATCGTGGTGATCTGGACCGCGGTCGTCGCGCTCATCTCCTTCTACATCGTGAAGCTCACGGTCGGGCTGCGAGTGCCCGAGGAAGAGGAGCGCGAGGGTCTCGACATCTCGTCGCACGGCGAGCGCGCCTATACCGCGTGACGGTTACCGGCGGCGAGCGCGTGCTGCGCTCGCCGCCGGGACCGGCGAGCGGCGAATCGCGAGTATCTAATCCGGGGCTCACGCGGCGCGTGGGCCCCGTTCTTTTTGGGTGCGGGCTTTCGAGCTAGAGACGCTGGCCGCCGTCGACTTCGATCACGCGGCCGTTCACGTAGTCGTTCTCGAGGATGAACGCCACGGTGCGGGCGATCTCGCCCGGCTCGCCCAAGCGCTGCACGGGGATCCCGGCCGCCATCTTCTCGAGGACCTCGGGCTTCATGCTCGCCACCATCTCGGTCTTGATGAACCCCGGTGCGATCGCGTTCACGCGGATGCGATAGCGCGCGAGCTCCTTGGCCCACACCACGGTGAGGGCCGCGACCCCCGCCTTCGCGGCAGAGTAATTGCTCTGACCGAAGTTCCCGGCGCGCGACAGGCTCGAGATGTTGATGACGCAGCCGCCGTTGCCGAGCCGGATCATTCGTTCGGCGGCCTCGCGCGCGGTGAGGAACACGCCCGTCAAGTTCACGTCGATCACCGCCTGCCATTGGGTGAGCGCGAGCTTGCCCACGACCTCGCCGTCCTTGACCTTCACGAGCAGCCCGTCGCGCAGGATGCCCGCGTTGGCGATCACGCAGTCGAGGCGTCCGAAATCAGCGACGGCGCCGTCGAACGCCGCGCCCACTTGGGCCTCGTCGGCCACGTTCGCGACGTAGGTGCGAGCCGCGGCGCCGAGGGCGATGCACTTGGCTCCCACGGCTTCGAGGTCGGGTCCCGCGAGGTCGAGCAACGCAAGACTCGCGCCGCGCGCAGCGAGGTCGAGCGCCATCGCGGCGCCGAGCCCGCGGCCGGCACCGGTGACCAGGACGGTTTTGCCCTTGATTTCCATGGATACTCGCGCAATCCCGGACCACCGATCGTACCGGCCGCTCCGCTCCGAAACCAGCCGCGCTGCGCGGATCTGCGCTATGCTCGCCGGCCCGAACGGCGTCCGTAGTCACGATCACCGCCCGATGACCGCCTCCAGGTACCTCGATCGCATCGCGATAACGCTATCGACGATCTGCATCGTGCATTGCCTCGCGATGCCGGTGCTCGTGGCGGCATTGCCGGTGCTCGCGGTCGCGTTCGGCACCGACGGGCACTTCCATGCGCTGATGCTGTGGTTGGTGGTGCCGACCAGCGCGCTCGGCTTCGGCCTCGGTTACAAAGTCCATCGCATCGCGGGAATCGTGGCGGCCGGCACCGCGGCCGTGCTCGTGCTTGCGATCGTGGCGCTGTGGGGGCACGACCACTGGAACCGAACCGTCGAGGTCGGCGTCAACGTGGTCGCGAGCCTGCTGCTCGCGAGCGCGCACTGGCGCAACTTTCGCGAAGTGCGCCGCCGGCATCGGCACACTTAGCGCGCCGTTCGGGCCGGAAGCGGTCCCGCGCGGACCACCCGCGCTCCGTCGAGCGCGAGTTCGTGGGTGAAGTGCTCGCGGTGCGCGGTCAAGTGCGACGCGCATACGAGCTGAGTGCCGCCTGCGGCGACAACGTCGAGCGCCGAGTTGAGCAGCGCCGAGATTTCCTCGTCCAATCCTTCCCACGGCTCGTCGAGCAGCAGCACGCGCGGCCGGTTCGCGAGCGCGCGCGCGATCAGCGCGCGGCGCGCCTGGCCGTACGACAGTGAGGCGAGCGGCCGGTCGGCGAGCGCGCCGAGCTCGAACTGGGCGAGGAGCTCGTCGACGCGCCGCGTCTCGTCGTCGAGGAGCTCGCGCGTGAGGCCGACGCTCGACTCGAAGCCCGACGCGACGCACGCCCGCACGCTGCTCGGATAGCGGTAGGCCGCCTGGAGCTCGGGCGACACCCACGCGACGCGCCGGCGCAGCTGCCACACGTTGCGTGGGTTGCCGAGGCCCGGCCAGCGGATCTCGCCGCCAAGCGCGGCGCGCAGCTGGCCGTGCAGCAGTCGCAAGAAGCTGCTCTTGCCGGACCCGTTCGGGCCCGTGACGAGCCAATGCTGGCCCGCGACGAGTTGCCACGAAAGCGCGCGGAGCACGTGCCGCGGGCCGAGCCAGACGTCGGCGTTCTCGATCTCGATGAGGGGCTCGGCCGCCGCTTCGTGCCGTGCGGCCGTCGCCGGCGCCTTACGCCCGGCCTGCGCCGGCGCGGCGTCTTCCCGTGCCACGCCGCCGGCGCCGCGGCGCCGCGCGGCGGCGATCCTGCCGCCGTCGAGGTACAGCAGCCGCTCGACGGCCGGGGGCAAGTCAGTCGCGACGTGCGCGGTGCAGACGAGCGTGACCTCGCGCGCGATTCGCTCGATGAGCCGCCCGAGCTGCGTGCGCGCGTCTTGGTCGAGGCCGCTCGCCGGCTCGTCGAGCAGCAGCACCGTGGGCTCGAAAGCGACGCCCCGGGCGATCAGCACGCGGCGTTGCTCGCCGCGCGAGAGCTCCAGGAATCGGCGCGCCGCGAGATCCTCGACGTCAAGCCGCCGCATCACCTCGAGCGCCCGGCCGCGCTGTTCCGCGTCCGGGGCTCGGCGCGGCACGTCCGTGCGATAGATGCCGGACAGCACGACGTCGAGCGCCGTGAAATTCCAGCCGAAGCGCGCGTAGCGGTCTTGGAGCTCGTGGCCCACGAGCACGATCTCGCCGCGGGCTTGCACGGCATCGCGCTGCACACCCGCGCCGAAGTCGTAGCGGCGCACGCCGCGGTCGGGCGCGGGCCATAGCGTGCCCGCGATCAGCCCCAAGAAGCTCGTCTTGCCGCTGCCGTTTGCGCCGACGACGCCCCAGTGCTCGCCCGGCATCAGCCGCCAGTCGACATCGCGCAACACGGAGTTGCCCGCGAGCTCGACGTCGACGTGCTCGAACGAAACCAACGGCGCGAAGGTCATTGGATCGGCTCTCTTGTCGTGTCTCCCTTTGGCCGTTTGCGTCAACGCGGCAGCGGCCGCACCTCGAACGGCCAAAGGAAGACAGGACCGCCCGCCGCCGCGCGGCGCTCGCGAGTTTACCTGAGCTAAACTCGCGCCGATGGTCAACGTATTGCCGACCGTTGCCGACGTCGCGGACGCCTATGTCCGTTTGCGAGACTGGGTCGTCGACACTCCCGTCCTCGAGTCGGAAGCGCTGAACGAGCGGGCGGGGGTGCGGTTGCTCTGCAAGGCCGAGTGCCTTCAGCATTCGGGCAGCTTCAAGCTTCGCGGGGCGCTGAACCGCGTGCTCCAGTTGAGCCACGCCGAGCGCAGTGCCGGGCTCGTGGCCTTCTCGTCCGGCAACCACGCTCAGGCCGTGGCCCTCGCGGCGAAGTGGCTCGGCGCGCCCGCCACGATCGTGATGCCCGCCGACGCGCCGCGGATCAAGCAAGTCGAGACGCGCGCACACGGGGCGGAGATCGTCCTCTACGATCGGCAGCGCGACAACCGCGAGCAGATCGCCGCGCGGCTCGCCGCGGAGCGGGGTGCGGCGCTCGTGCCCCCGTTCGATCATCCGCACATCATCGCCGGGCAGGGCACCGCGGCTCTGGAGCTCGGGCGCACGGCGCGCGCGCGCCGCGTCGAGCTCGATGCGCTGTACGTGCCGTGCAGCGGCGGCGGCCTCGTCGCGGGCTGCGCGCTCGCGATCAAATCCGTGTTCCCGAGCTGTGCGGTGTACGCCGTCGAGCCCGAGGGCTATACGGACCACGCACGGTCGCTCGAGGCCGGCGAGCGGCACCGCGTCGTCGACTCGGCTGCGCCGACCTTATGCGACGCGCTGCGCGCGCCGATGCCGGGCGCGATCACGTTCGCGATCAACCGGCGCGAGCTCGCCGGCGCCGTAAGTGTCGATGACGCCGCGGTGCGCGAGGCGATGGCCCTCGCCGTGCGCCACTTGAAGCTCGTGCTCGAGCCCTCGGGCGCGGCGGCGCTCGCCGCCGTGCTACGGCAGCCGCCGCGCGATCGCAAGTGCGTCGGGGTCGTGCTGTCGGGAGGCAACGTGGACCCGGAAACGTTGGCCGCCGCTTTGGAGCCCCGGCCGGGCGAGTGACCGGCCCGTGCTTCCGAAGTTCCGCGTGCAGAGCGTGCGAAATGCCCCGATAATGCCGCATCGCTCGGGTTCCGGACGCGCGGCGTCGGGTGTGTCTTAGTATGCAGTTGCGCCAGATCGCCCGGTTGGATGACTGGTACCGGTTCGAAACTGGGACCCTGTTCATCACCGGCCTGCAAGCGCTGGTCCGGCTCCTGCTCGCCCAAAGCTATCGCGACCGGCTCGCGGGCCTGCACACGGCGGGCTTCGTCTCGGGCTATCGCGGCTCCCCGCTCGGCGGTTTCGACCGCGAGCTGTGGCGCGCGCAGAAGCATCTCGACGCGGCCGAGATCAAGTTCCAGCCGGGGTTGAACGAGGATCTGGCGGCGACCTCGATCTGGGGCACGCAGCAGACGTCGCTGTTCCCGGGCGCGAAGTACGACGGCGTGTTTTCGCTGTGGTATGGCAAGGGGCCCGGTGTCGACCGCTCCGGCGACGCCTTCAAGCACGGCAACGCGGCCGGTACCTCGGCCCGCGGTGGCACGCTCGTGGTCGCCGGCGACGACCATACGTGCAAGTCGTCGTCGCTGCCGCACCAGAGCGAGTACGCGTTCGTCGACGCGATGATCCCCGTGCTCAACCCCTCCGACGTGACCGAGATCGTGGAGCTCGGCTTGCTCGGCTTCGCGATGTCGCGCTTCAGCGGTTGCTGGATCGGGCTCAAGGTCACGCAGGAGACCGCCGACGCTACGCAGACGATCTCGCTCGCGCCGCAGGACCTGAAGATCGTCACTCCTCCGTTCGCGCTGCCGCCCGGCGGGCTCAACATCCGCTGGCCCGACCCGCCGAACGATCAGGAGTATCGCCTCCAGCGTTACAAGCTCGCCGCGGCGCTCGCGTTCGCGGACGCGAACAAGCTCAACCGCGTCGTCATCGACAGCCGCGACCCGCGCTTCGGCATCGTGACGACGGGCAAGGCGCACTTGGACGTGCTCCAAGCGCTCGAGGACTTAGGGATTGACCGCGCGCGCGCCGGCGCGATCGGCATCAAGCTCTTCAAGGTCGGCATGAACTGGCCGCTCGAGCCCGAGGCCATCCGCCGCTTCGCGGAGGGGCTCGAGGAGATCGTCGTCGTCGAAGAGAAGCGCGGCGTCGTCGAGAAGCAGCTCAAGGAGCAGCTCTACAACTGGAACGCCAAGCTCCGTCCGCTGATCATCGGCAAGCACGACGAGCACGGTGAGTGGCTGCTGCCGTCGAATGGCGAGCTCACTCCGGCGCTGATCGCGCGCGTGCTCGCCAAGCGCCTGAAGCGGTTCTACCAGAGCGCGGACATCGAGGAGCGCGTGCGCTTTCTCGAGCACCAGGACAAGCATCTCGACGTGCTCGCCACCGACGTGCAGCGCAACCCGCACTTCTGCTCCGGCTGCCCGCACAACACCTCCACCCGGGTCCCGGAAGGCAGCCGCGCCGTCGGCGGCATCGGCTGCCACTACATGGCCGCGTGGATGGACCGCGACACGGTCACCTACACGCAGATGGGCGGCGAAGGCGCCACTTGGATCGGGCAGGCCCCGTTTACGTCCACCAAGCACGTCTTCCAGAACCTGGGCGACGGCACCTACGCGCACTCCGGCATCCTCGCGATCCGCGCGGCGGTCGCGGCCGGCGTGAACATGACGTACAAGATCCTGTTCAACGACGCGGTGGCGATGACCGGCGGCCAGCCGGTCGAGGGACATTTGACGGTGGCCAGCGTGGCTCAGCAGCTCGTGGGCGAGGGCGTGAAGCCGATCATCGTGGTGACCGATCAGCCCGAGAAGTATCGCGATCGCGCCGGTTTGCCGCCCACGGTGACCGTGCACCACCGGCGCATGCTCGACGCGCTGCAGCGCGACTTGCGCGAGGTCGCGGGCGTGTCGGCGCTGATCTACGATCAGACCTGCGCGGCGGAGCTCCACCGCAAGCGCAAGCGCGGCACGATCCAGGCGCCCGACAAGCGCGTCGTGATCAACGAGCTCGTCTGCGAGGGCTGCGGCGACTGCAGCGTGCAGTCGAACTGCCTGTCGGTGATGGCGCTCGAGACGGAGTTCGGCCGCAAGCGGCGGATCAACCAGTCGTCGTGCAACCAGGACTTCAGCTGTCTCGAAGGGTTCTGCCCGAGCTTCGTCACGCTCAAGGGCGCGAAGCGCAATCCGCCGCGCCCGCTCGCGTCGGAGTCGCTGCCGAAGCTGCCCGAGCCGCGGCACGTGGATGGCAACGGCGTGCACAACATCCTGATCGCGGGCATCGGCGGCACCGGCGTCGTGACGGCAAGCGGCTTGCTCGGTCTCGCCGCGCATCTCGAGGGCAAGCACGTCCGGCAGCTCGACCAGACGGGCCTCGCGCAGAAGTACGGCGCCGTGCTGTCGCATGTGCGGATCGCGGCCGACCCGGAGCGGCTGCACGGGATGCGAATCCCCGCGGGCCAGGTGGACCTCCTGCTCGGCGCGGACTTGATCGTCGCGGCGGCCAAGGAGCCGCTGTCGATGTTGTCGCACGAGCGCTCGGCGGTGATCGTGAACACCCACGACGAGCTGCCCCCGAGCTTCATCCGCGACCGCGACTTCGTGTTCCCCGGCCAGGCGCTGCTGCACGCGCTGCGCACGGCGAGTCGCGCGGACGCGGTCGCGACGCTCGACGCCACGCGGCTCGCGTCGGCGCTCTTGGGCGACAGCATCGGCGCCAACGTGCTGATGCTCGGCTTCGCGTTCCAGCGCGGCTTGCTGCCGGTCTCGGGCGGAGCGCTCTATCGTGCGCTCGAGCTCTACGGCCGCAACGTCGAGGAGAACAAGCTCGCGTTCGACTGGGGACGATTCGCCGCGGAGAGCCCCGAGCAGGTCGAGCGGCTCGCGAGCGGCCGCGAGGGTGTCGACGACCGCTCGGCGTCGCTCCAAGAGGCGGTCGCGCGGCGCGAGGAGTTCCTCGTCGCGTATCAAGACCGCGCGTACGCGCGGCGTTATCGCGCGCTCGTGGACCGCGTCGCCGCCGTGGAGCAGCGCGTGCGGCCGGGGAGCCGCGCGTTGCAGGACGCCGTAGCACGCAATTACTTCCAGCTGCTCGCCTACAAGGACGAGTACGAGGTGGCGCGGCTGCATACGGAGACGGGCTTCCTCGACAGCGTGCGCCGCAATTTCGGCGCCGCGGCCCGTCCGACCTTCCATTTTTCGCCGCCGCTCTTCGCCGGCACTGACCCGGCGACCGGACGGCCGAAGAAGTACGAGATCGGTCCGTGGATCGTGCCGGTGCTGCGCGTGCTCGCGAGACTGCGTTGGCTGCGCGGCAGCAAGCTCGATCCGTTCGGCTACAGCGCCGACCGCAGGCTCGAGCGAGCGCTGCTCGCGGACTACGAGCGCGTGCTCGAGCGCCTCGTTGCGGAGCTCGACGACGCGCGTTTCGAGATCGGGCTCGAGCTCGCCCGCCTGCCGAACCAAGTCCGCGGCTATGGGCCGATCAAACGCCAAGCCGCCGAGCGCGCGGCCGCCGTGCAGAAACGTTTGCTGGAGCAGTGGGCCGCGCCGGCGCAGCGCGAGCGCGCGGTCGAGGCGCGTGAGCGCGAGGCCGCCGCGTGAAGGGTCTGACCCCCTTAGGGGTCTGACCCTAATTCGTTCAGGCTACCGCCGCCGGCGACCCGCCTCGGCGGCCGTCGCGCAGCGGATGCAGCGATCGGCGAACGGATACGCCTCGAGGCGCGCCATCGGAATCGTCTCGCCGCAGTCCACGCAGATGCCGTAGGTTTCGTTCTTGATCTGGTCGAGCGCCTTCGCGATTCGGCTGATCTCGCTGCGTGCCTCGTTGCCGAGTGCGTCGACCACCTCCGCGTTCTCGAGCTCTTGCGCTTGTTCTTGGGAGTCCGCGCTGCGGCCCGCGGTGAGGTTGTCCTTGAGGCGCTCGAGGCGATGCGCGAGCTCGGCCTGCTTGGCGAGCAGTTGCTCGTGGATTCGTACGTACTGGCCCATCGCGGTCTAGCCCTCGTGCTCGAATCGCCGGTGTTGACCCTCGCCGTCGGCGGAGCTCTTCTGGTCGATGAGGGCCGGTTTCCGCACGGTCGCCCGAAAACTCGACGACTTGCAGCCACTGTGCGGAGCCGTCTAGCATCGACGGCGGACGGTAGAGTTCGATCTTCCGCCCAAGCATAGCTCGTCTTGGTTCGGCGCCCAACAGGTCCTTGGGTCAATCGCAGAAATCGCGCCATGTCCCCAACTCGCGGTCCGACAAGTACCGCCCGAACGGATCATCCCGAGGGCGAGCCGGTTAGAGCGGCCAGCAACCTCGCGGCGCAGCCCCGGTGATGCGCGTCCTCACGGGCACGAGCGGCTTCTCGTACAAGGAATGGGTGGGCCCGTTCTATCCGGACAAGCTGCCCGCCAAGGCGATGCTCGAGCACTACGCTACGCGCCTGCCCTTGGTCGAGATCAACAACACGTTCTATCGGATGCCGAACGCCGCCACGATCGAGGGCTGGCGCTCGCAGGTGCCGGGCTCGTTTCGGTTCGCGATGAAGGCGCCGCGCAGGATCACTCACATCAAGCGGCTCAAGGACTGCGCGGAGGACGTCGCGTACTTCCTCGAGACGCTGTCCGCGCTCGGCCCGTGTTTGGGATCGGTGCTGTTTCAGCTGCCGCCCCACTTCAAGCGCGATCTCGCGCGTCTCACGGCGTTCGTCGCGGAGCTCCCGAAGGGCTGCCGCGCCGCGTTCGAATTCCGCAACGACTCGTGGTTCGAGCCCGAGGTGTTCGCGGCCCTCGAGGCGCGGAACCTCGCGCTCGTGCAGAGCGAGGAGGACGACACGCCGGCGGATCGCACGTTACCGTGGACTGCGGACTGGGCGTACCTGCGCCTGCGAAAAACGACGTATGCGCCACGCGAGCTCGAGGCGTGGCTCGGGCGGCTCGCCGCGGCGAAGCTCGAGGAAGCGCAGGTGCTCTTCAAGCACGAGGATCAAGCAACGGGGCCCAAGCTCGCGGCCGAGTTCCTGGCTATGGCGCAACGAGTCTGAGGCGCGCGCGGTTCAGTCGCGCCCGCGCGTGAGCGCGCGAAAGCGCGAGAAGTGCCGGAGCGCCGCTTGCTGATCGCCCGCTTGGCTGTAGAGCCGGGCGAGGTTGAAGTGCACGTCGGCGACGCGCGGGTCGAGGCGCGCGGCCTCGCGATATTCCTCGATCGCTTCCGTGGTCGCGCCGCGGTCCTCGAGCACCACGCCCAGGTTGAAGCGCGCGGTCGGATGGTTCGGATCGAGACGCAGCGCCTCTCGGTAGAGATTCTCGGCCTCGTCGAGCGAGCGCGCGACGTGCCGCAGCCGCCCCAAATTGATCCGCGCGGCGACGTGGCTCGGCTCGGCCGCGAGCACGCCGCGATACGCGGACTCGGCGTCGGCGTTCGCGCCGATCTGCTCGCTCTCGAGCGCGGCCTGGAACAGATCCTCCGCGTTCTTCGCGCGGCTCAGGGATTGTTGCACCGATTCGCGCGCGAGCGACGCGACTTTCTCGCCGAGCTCGCGGATCGAGAAGTCGAGCACGGTCTGGCCCGATTCCGGCTCCCAGCTGCTGTTGCTGTCGCGCACGATCACGCGGTCGCCGTCGATCCGCACGCGCACGGCCGAGAGCGGCCGGTCGGCGGGGAGCCGCGCGGAGAGCGCCTTCAGCGAGCGCAAGATGCGCCGCGACGGCACGTTGGCATCGGCGAGGCCCTTCGCGGTCCTGAGCAGCACGAGGTCCTGGAAGGAGAAGGCGCTCTTGCCGCGTTGTTGCTGCGGCGTGACGATGCCCGCGCGCACCAGCGCGCGCACGCGCTGCACGGAGATTCCGAGAAGCTCGGCAACCTCGCGCGTCGAATACGCCTTCATGGCGTGCAAGTTATTTGGCGGCGGCGCGCTTCTTCGCGGCGGGCCTGTCGGTTTTCTCGGAGGCTTTCTCGGAGGCCTTCTCGGCCTTTTGCTTCGAGGGTTTCTTGTCCGCCGCTTGCGCGGGCTTGCGCGAGCTGCCGGCAGCGAGGCTGGCCTTGAGCGCTTCCATGATGTCGACGATCTTGTGCTCCGGCTCCGCCGTGGGCGCGACCGTGATGTCCTCGCCCTCGACCTTCTTCTGGATCAGCGCGAGCATGCGCTCGCGCACTTCGTCGGTGTAGCTCTCGGGCTTGAACTCGTCGCTCGCCGCCTGCTCGATGAGCTGCACCGCGAGCTTGAGCTCGGCCGGCTTCACGGTGGCCTCCTCGATCGGAACCTCGGAGAACGCGCGCAGCTCGGCGGGGTAGTGCAGTTGCTCGAGCACCAGGCCGTGGTTCATCGGCCGGACCATGACGAGATACTGCTTGCCGCGCGCGGCGTACTTGCCGATGCCCACGCGGCCGGTTTCGCTGAGCGCCATCGACAAGAGCTTGTAGGCGCGCGCACCGCCCTTGTCGGGCCCGAGGTAGTAGACCTTCTCGAGGTAGCGCCGCTCGATCTGCTCGGCCTTCAGGAACTCGACGATGTCGACCGTGTGCGTGGCCGTTGCCTCGAGCGCCTTGAGCTCGTCGGGCTCGAACAGCACGTATTGGTCCTTCGAGAATTCGTAGCCCTTGACGATGTCCTCGCGCGGCACGACCTCGCCGCTGCGGCTCGATATCAGCTGCTGCTTGACGCGCGCGCCGTCCTTCTTGTTGATTTGGTTGAACGACAGCGCACTCTGGGTTTCCGCCGCGGAATAGAGCTTTACCGGGATGGATACCAGGCCGAATGAGATATTGGCGGCGGACAACGCTCGCGCGGGCATTGGCTAATAATATATTCTCGATTTTGCCGTGGCAACAAAAAATACCGGAAAGTTAGAGACTTATCGCGCAAAGCGAAAGGCGGATCAAACCCCGGAGCCGTTCCGCTCGGCGCGGTTCGAGGGCCAGCGGTTCGTCGTGCAGCAGCACGCGGCGCGGCGCAATCACTACGATTTCCGGCTCGAGCTCGACGGGGTGCTCAAGTCCTGGGCGGTGCCGAAGGGCCCGTCGCCCAACCCGGCGGACAAGCGGCTCGCGGTCCACGTCGAGGACCACCCCGTGGACTACGTGAACTTCGAGGGCCTGATTCCCGCCGGCAACTACGGCGCCGGCGCGGTGATCGTCTGGGACCGGGGGCGTTGGGTCGCGCTCAACGACTGCCTCGAGGGGCTCACCACCGGCAAGCTGCTGTTCGAGCTTCGCGGCTACAAGCTCCGGGGCAGGTGGACGCTCGTGAAGACGAAGCGCGGCAAGAACGAGTGGCTGCTGATCAAGGAGCGCGACGGGTACGCGAGCGAGCAGGGCACGGAGGATTATCCGCAGGATTCCGTTCTATCGGGACGCACCGTCGAGCAGCTCGGTGCGGGCGGCAACCCCGCGGCGGAGATCGCCGCGCGGCTGGAGAACCTCGGCGCGAAGCGCCGCCCGCTGCGTGCGAAGGAACAGAAGCACATGCTCGCGACGCCGGGCACGGCGTTCACCGATCCCAATTGGGTCTTCGAGCTCAAGTACGACGGCTATCGCTTGTTCGCGGAGAAGCGGGACGGAGTCGTGACCCTCTACTCGCGCAAGGGTCTCGACTTCACCGTCACGTTCCCCGACGTCGCCGAGGTGGTCGCGGCGCTGCCGTTCGCGAATTTCATCCTCGACACCGAGGTCGTGATCAACGACTCGCGCGGGCTTCCGAGCTTCGCGCTGCTGCAAAAGCGCGGCCGCATCACGAGGCGCATCGAGGCCGAGCGCGCGGCGCTCGAGCTGCCGTCGATCCTGTACGCGTTCGACCTGCTTGCGCTCGAGGGCTATGACCTGCGCGCGCTGCCGCTCGTCGAGCGCAAGGCGGTGCTGCGCTCGATGCTGCCCACCGTCGGCCCGCTGCGCTACTCCGAGCACTTCGAGACGCAGGGCGAGGCACTGTTCGAGCACGCCGAGCGCCTGGGGCTCGAGGGCGTGGTCGGCAAGCGCGCGGCTTCGCCTTATGTCGGCAAGCGCTCGACGGACTGGATCAAGGTCAACGCTGCGAAGTCCGACGACTTCGTCGTCGTCGGTTACCTGCGCGCCAAGGACGGCAGCGCGGGGTTGAGCGCGCTGCTGCTCGGCCAGTATCGCGACGGCGCGCTCACCTACGCCGGGCGCGCGGGCAGCGGCTTCTCGAGCCGCGATCTACGCGACTTCGAGAAGCTACTCGCGGCCTTGCCGGCGGCGGAGCCGCCCGCGAGCGCGCCCGACGAGCGCGGCGCCGTCTGGCTCGCGAACGGCCCCGTGGTGCAGGTCAAGTTCAAGCAGCGCACGGCCGACGGCGTCCTGCGCCAGCCAGTGTTCATGCGGCTGCGCGAGGACAAGGCGGCCGCGGAATGCGTCTGGCCGGGCACCACGGACAACGTTGCCGACGAGCCCGAAGCGCCCAGCGCCGCCGCCGACGACAAAGAGCGGCCGACGGTCGACCTCACCAACGTCGACAAGGTGTTCTGGCCTGCCGAGGGCTATACGAAGGGCGACCTCATCGCGTATTACGAAGGCGTCTCGGAGTGGCTGCTGCCGTACCTCAAGGATCGGCCCGTGGTGCTCACGCGCTATCCCGACGGGATCGAGGGCAAGTCGTTCTTCCAGAAGGACGCGCCGGTGTACGCACCGAGTTGGCTGCGGCTCGAGACGATGTGGAGCGAGCACGCGGAGCGCGAGATCCGCTACTTCGTGGTCGACGACCTCGAGTCTCTCGTCTACATCGCGAACATGGGCACGATCCCGCTGCACGTGTGGTCGAGCCGGATCGCGGCGCTCGAGCGGCCCGATTGGTGCATCCTCGACCTCGACCCGAAGGGCGCACCGCTGACCGACGTGGTCAAGATCGCGCGCTATCTGCACGACCTGTGCAGCGAAGTCGGGCTGCCGACGTACGTGAAGACGAGCGGCTCGACGGGCATCCACGTGCTGATCCCGTTGGGCGCGCGCTACACCTACGAGCAGTCGCGCACGCTCGCCGAAGTGCTCGCGCGGTTCGCCGCGAAGTCACTGCCGGACATCGCCACGATCGTGCGTGCCGTCGGCGATCGCGGCGGTAAGGTCTACGTCGACTACTTGCAGAACGGCCACGGCCGCCTGCTCGTCTCGCCGTTGTGCGTGCGGCCGTTACCGAAGGCGCCCGTGTCGATGCCGATCGAGTGGCCGCAGGTCAACGCGCGGCTCAAGCTCGAGCGGTTCAACATCAAGACGGCGCGCAAGCGCATGGTCGAGCACGGCGACCCGCTCGCGCCGATCTTGACGGACTCGTGCGACATGATCGCGGCTCTCGGCGCGCTGCAGGAGCGCATCGTGAAGGCTAAGGTCGGCTGATCGCGAAGCGCTCGCAGTAGGCGCTGAAGCGTTGGCGCAGTGCGGCTGCGTCTAGACCGAATTCTTCTAGGGTGTAGCGGTGCGCGCCGTGCTTGTCTTTCGGATTGGCGTCGAGGAAACGTTGCATCGCGGCGCGCGCCTCCTCGGTTAGCGGCCAGCCGAGGAAGTCGTAGACGCGCTCGATCGTCTCGAGCGGGGCGCGCTCGATCGACTCGTATGCGATGTCGAGAAATTGGTTGGCGGGGGCGCGGTCGCGCGCCGCGAGGAAGTCGTCGAGCGCGCGTGTCCAGCGGTCGGCCCAGTCGGCCGCGATCGCTCTCGCGTCCGCGGCGTCGCTGAACGCGCGCCGCAGCACGTACGCGTGGCTCGCCATCGACGCCATCACGCGCAGCGGATCGCGGTGCGTCTGCACGATCTTCGCGTTCGGGTAGCGCCGGAGCAGCGCGCCGAGCCCGAACAAGTGCCCTGGCGCCTTGAGCACCCAGCGGTCGCCGGGCCGCTGCGATTGCAGGTGCTGGAGCAGGTAGCGGTGGAAGCCGTAGGGGAGGTCGTGTGAGTCGCGCTCGAACCAGTCCTCGTACGACGGCACCGCGTGCGTCGTGTGGAACTGGATGCTCATGAAGATCTGCGCCTGGATCGCGATGCACTCCTGCGGCAGGTCGGCTGCGATCGGGTGGATGCGCCCGAACTCCGGCGCGAGCCGATTCGCCCAGTCGAGGCGGCTCGCGGTGCGGGCGCGCACCGCCGCGGTTTCGGCCGGGCGCGCGCCGCGCGCGGCCGGAAACATGACTTCCCAGGTCAGCGGTGCGCGGTTGCGCGGATCTTGCGTGACGAGCCCGTGCAAGTGGGTGGTGCCGGTGCGCGGCAGTCCGACGATGAACACCGGATCGGCCACGCGCTGCTGCTCTATGCGCGGATTGCGTGCGCGCTCGGCTTCGAGAAGCAGCAGGTTCTCGAGCAACGTCACGACGAGCTCGCGCGCGGTGATTCGGCCCAGCGTGGTCAGTCGCGCCTCGTCGCGATAGGACTTGAGAAGCCGTTCGAGGGGCTCGTCGAATCGCCAGGCACCGAACACGCTCAGCCCGGCGCGCGCACGCGCGGCGCGCAGCAGATCCTCCGCGTCGAGCGACGGCGGGTTCGCGCCGAGCCGGCGCAAAGCTCTGCCGCCTGCGTTCAGCACGCGCACTGCGCCGCTCACGCAACGTTGCGAAAAGCTCATCGGTCGAGGGTCGGAGGTTTGCTAGTATTCGCCGCGCGGCATTGTCGCTTAGGGGGCGTCGGCGCAGCAATGACTCTGCAGGAGATCAAGGCTTTCATCAAAGACGTGCCGGACTTTCCGAAACCCG
>Ga0137409_10001828_pt1 | contig 15956 bp, 13 predicted proteins | sample CZODoug1_16funga_FD_122059 | JGI IMG/M metagenome (GOLD analysis project Ga0137409, IMG submission 122059) | Vadose zone soil fungal communities from Angelo Coast Range Reserve, California, USA - CZODoug1_16fungal (Hybrid Assembly) | ecosystem: Environmental > Terrestrial > Soil > Vadose zone... | reverse complement strand
ATCTCGACCCAGCGCTTGAACGACACCTGGTTGCGGCCCCAGACCTGCCAGACGCAGGTGAGCCCCGGCTTGACGGCGATGCGGCGGCGTTGCCACCAGGTGTAGCGCTCGACTTCGGAAGGGATCGGCGGCCGCGGTCCGACCACGCTCATGTCGCCGAGCAGCACGTTGAACAGCTGCGGCAGTTCGTCGAGGCTGTAGCGGCGCAGGAATCGCCCGACCCGCGTGATTCGCGGATCGTCTGCGATCTTGAAACACGGACCCTGTCGTTGATTTTGCCCCCTCAGCCCCTCCTTTAAAGCTTCTGCATCCCGAACCATGGTGCGGAACTTGTGGCAGCGGAACGGCCGCCCCTTGCGTCCCGCCCGCAACGCGGTATAGAGCACGGGCCCGGGCGAGTCCAGTTTGATCAGAATTGCGAGGAGGGCCAGCACTGGGGCTGCGAGGATAAGCGCCGCTCCCGCACCCGCCACATCCAGCGCACGTTTCAGGAACAGTCCGGCAAGCGGCAACCGCTCTTCGTGCAGGGAAATGAGAGGAATGTCCCCGATCCGCTCTGTTTCTCGCGACTCGAAGCCAAAGAGATCCGGTGCCATCTTCACGTCCAGCCGCAGTTGTTGGGCTGTGCGTAGAACTCGCAGGGCTTTCTCCCGATCATGCGGCCCCGCCAGAATTACCTCGTCCACGAATCCGGCCCGTGCCAGCGCCGCGAGGTCGCAGGTGCGTCCCATGACCCCTTTCCCTGGCAATTTCTTGTCATCCAGGAAACCGCAGACCATCCGGCCCATCTCCGGATGCTTTTCGAGGTAATTCGCCAGCCGGTGCCCTAGCCCGCCCGCTCCCACGATAAGGACATTCCGCATACCACCCAAGGCGCGCGCGCGATTTTGACTGCCCTTTTGCTCAGCCCACCGCGATGCCAGCGAAGCGCCAGAGTGCAGAACGCAGGAGATCCACAAGAGCGCTGATTGCACTCCGAAATTGTGATCGCGTTCCGGTCCAAGCCTGCGCCGAGGACGAAAGCTGGCGCCATTCTTCGCGGTTGGGCGTGAAAAAAGGCCACCCACTCCGGCCGGAAAATTGGGGGCGTGTGCCGCCGTTGCCCGCTGCGGTTTCTTCCGCGAAGACGCGGGGATAACCCCTGGAATCAACCGGGCGGCCCACGCTGTTCCCTCAGGTATGGGATGTCTGGGATCTAAGAAAGGAGAAGACACTTCAGAGCACTTCCAATTCGTATCCCTCGATCTCAATCGCCAGAGAGCGCTGGATCGATTCGATTGAGATCAGTAGCTTTCCCTTTTCCTGTTTTACGACCGTCCCTTCCAATCCGCGCAAACAACCGCCACGGATCCGGACGCGCTGTCCGGCGTGTACGAAGGGGTGCAGGGAGAACAGGCCCCTCTCTCGCAGCAGCAATTGCAGATCCTCAATCTGTTTCGCCGGCACCGCCGCTACGCTGCCTCCGAAACTTACGAAGCCGATCAGGCCTGCTGTTTGCAACACCGCTTCCCGCGCATCGCGAGATTGATCGATATGCACGAAGGCGTAGCCCGGGAAAAGCGGAGTCGTCACCAGCTTCTGCCGGTCGCTCCATGTGTGATGTTCGGTCAGCAATGGCAGGTAGGCCTCGCAGTTCTTGTGACTGAGCTGCGCGACAACTCTCTTCTCAAACCGGTATCGCGTCTGCACGGCAAACCACTCGGCCGGGACGGCGTTCACTAGCGCAACCGGCTGTGGCGGTGACGGCGTCCAGGGGACGGGAGCCGGTGCCTGGATTCCATAGCTACCGCTCATTGAGTCCCATTTGGCATTCTTGTTCTCTTTTGCACGGCATTTTTCTGTTCTGCGGCACTGCACATTGCGCGTACTGCCTAGAGAATGCGATAAATCCGTTCCGGTACCGGGAACCTTCTCTCGCTCAGCACAGTTCCCAGGATTCGGGACCGCGTTCCTTCCAGTGTCTGCTTGATCTTGCGCGCTGTCGCCTTCCGAGTGCTATGAGCTCCCAGCACCAGAATGATTCCATCCGCCAATTGCCCCAGCAGCGCAGCCTCGATCGAGGTTTCCGCAGAGGGCGCGTGAATCACGGCATATTCAAACTCACTGCGCAACTCCGCGAAGCGCGAGTTCCAAAACGCCCCTGTCCCTGACTTCTCTCCAAACTCGCGCCGTGCGAACCCCGGCACCCGCCACAAGTTGATTGACAACTGGGTAGACCACCCTTTGATTCCGGTATTTCCCGCGTGCAGGGGATGAGGTAGGACAAGTTCTGCCGCATGGTGGTCACGTCCCACGATGGCGATATGGCCATGCGTCTCCAGCGCCAGAGCCTGCCCTACTTGTTCACAGATATCGGCTACGTCTGCATTGGGCCCTACCGCGCTGAAGACAACCTGTCGCACTTGCGGGGAACCGCTCGCGAAGAAAACTCGCTGCACCAGGCCCCGAATCTGCTCGCGTGCGAAGGCCTCGGGATTCCAATCGCCGGCGTCGCAAACGCGCCCAGGTTGCGGCTGGGGTGTTTCCTGCACCCTCGACGCAACCAGTTCGGAGCTTTGGAACACTTCCGCGTTTGCGCTCATTTCATCTCCTTCATGCGGATAACCGCCTGCCCATTCCCTCGGGTATGGAAGCCAGAACCGGAATTTCCAGACAGGCCAATGCCTCTTCCGGCGTGCGCAGCGCAGGATCCAAATAGTCTGCCGCAAACGCAGCTCCAGCGCCTGAGGCTAACGCCGCCACAAGGCCCATGAACACGACCGCTCCCGCCGGCCACACTGGCAATGCCGGCACAAGCGGCGGCTCGGCGATGACCACATTAACGATGCCGCCCTCGTCCAACGCATCGCCCATGCGGGCTTCCTCCCGCTTCTTGACATAGAGGAGGTAGTTCTCCTGCGCCGCTTTTTCGCTGCTGGCCAAATCATCCTGAACAATCGCATCTTCCCCCAACCGGCGCGCCAGGGAGCGATATCCAGCCAGGTGGGCACTCGTGATAACCTCTTGCGCTTCGAATTCCTTCAATTCGACTTGCGCCTTCTGCAACTCTGCTTTGGCCCATTCGTAGTTCGCATCCCGGTCGGTGGTTTCGTCGCGCAGGGGGGTCAGCTTCTCGGCCGCGATTGCAGCCTTGGCCTGAACGATTTGCTGGTTGACCTCCTGCACCAGGCGGTGATTCGGCTCAAACTTGGTTAACAACTGAGTCTTCTTGAACTCGAGATCCAGCAAGCTCGTCTGTAGGGCCCGCAAAAGCTCGGGATTCTCCGCCGTGCGAACCTGGGTCGTGGTCCGTTCCGGCAATTTCGCCAATTGCGCGTTAAGTTCCTGTACTCTATGCTCCGCCGCAGATATCTCCATCTGAGTTCGCTGGTAACTGGCCACTTCGTCGTCGAGCCGGCGCAGTACCAGATCGCGTTGCTGCGCGGCCATCACCACGCCGTGGCTCCTGGTGAAGTCCACCAGCTTTCTCTTGGCCTGCTCCAGCTGCCGCCGAGATTCTCCCGTTTGTTGATCGAAGAAATGCAACTGTCCGCCGGGCCGGTGGACTTCCATATGCTTTTCCAGGTAGATGCCGGCGAGCGACCGCAACACTTGCGCTGCCAGCTGGGGATCGGGCGCGCTGTAACTCACCGCGATCAAATTCGTTTTCTTAATCGGCGCGACGTCCAGCCGTGCAGCGAGCTTTTTCGCCGCGCGCTCCACACGGGCGGCAGTATCCTCGTGGGGCCGGACCCATCTCAACCAGTCATGCGCAGCCAGGTCGTTGGCTTCCACTACACGGCGCAAGACGTCAGCATCCTTGAGCAGTTCCACTTCTGAATTCAGTTCTTCTTCCGTTACCTCAACGCGGGAGAAGTCCGGGGGAGCATTCGGCTGCGCAGTCACTGGCGGATCGACTCGACCCCGGCGCACCAGCACCCGTACACGGGCGCGATACGTGACCCCGGCGAATGCGTAGACTACTGCCAGAATCAGGACCAGACCAGAAACGCCGATAAAAGCCTTCTGCTGCCGGAACAGGACTATCGCCAGTTCTCGAATCGTTGGCGACACTGGCGGTTCTACGATGCGTCCTGGATTTTGATCGAGCATTGAGGTTGAGGTTCAGTCGGCCGCTAGAACTGTGTGGAACTCACGTACATGCTTAACGAAGGCTTGCTGAGAAACCGTTCGATCTTCGAGATGGAATTTTGGGGTACAAACACCAGATCACCAGGGCGCAATTGGGGGACCTCGCCCAGGCTTTTTTCCTTTAGCATCTTCTTCAGATTGAAGACGTGCGCCTCCACCAGATCGTCATTTACGCGCCGAAATAGAAGAACCTGCGAATGCCTCGCTTCGTGGGTAAGCCCGCCCGCGATCTCAACCGCTTCGATGATGCTGGTATCTGCGCGCAATTCGTACTTGCCGGGTTTGCCAACTTCTCCGCCAGCCACGAAATAGGGATGCTCAAACTCTCTCAGGGCTACGGCCACCTGAGGGTCGTGAAGATATCCCGCGTAGGCACGTCCCACCGCCAGGCGGAACTCCTCCAACGTGAGCCCCTGGGCCAGTACCGGTCCGGCATCCTTGAGAGCGATATAGCCGTCGGGCTGTATGGTAAGCGTCTGGTCGAACTCCGGAGACAAGGTGAAGCTTAGCGCCACTACATCGCTTCGGTTCAGCCGGTATAGCGGACGGCCCCCTCCTCCGAGCCGAGGGTTTCCCGTGCCGTCCGCCTGTCCGGGTTTTGCGGCCGCCATTCCCGTGCTCCCCGTACCAGCCCCGGTTTGGCTGGTTGGGGAAGACCGTGTGTTTGCTCCCAGGTCGTACTTCCGGTGTTCCCCCTGAGCGAATGCGGCCAGGCAAACTTGCGAGAACAACACAGCGATCACCGCAACTCCTGTACAACCAGCGAGGGGCTTCATTGCGTGATGGGCTCTATTTTTCCCTTGGATTACGAGAGCCGCTCAGCTTGCGGTTCTCTTGGTGGAAGGTACCTCCTTGCCGATTTCGCGACAAGACATGGGAAGTTCTGTCTACCAGCGTGGTCATGCTCTATCAGTTCGTAGAAAGCGCAAATCGCGGACTGTGCGGACTCCTTTGAAAATGGGCCGTTTCGACAGAGCCGTAAGACCATATCCATCCGGCCACCCCACAAAAGTAGACTTGCATGTTCGCGAAATCACAGTTTCATGACAGGAGTAGTTGAAGAAATAGGCGAAAAGCTGCTCTGGCGAATGTTTCCAGAAGACTCCCAATCTACCGGAATCACCCAGGCGTTACTCATCGCTCTTTTCCACAGTCTCGCCTCCTGTTTTCCCGATTTGAAAGCGGCGAGCAAATAATGTGACATCCGTCCTTGTGAACCTCTTACTGCACTCCTAAGATCACGGCATGACTTATTGCCGTTTCGTTCGGAGCCCTGTCTGATGACTCCGCCTCCCACCGCCGGTTCGGCAGCCATCGCCGTCCTTATTGCCGACTCCAACCGCATGCAGGCGCAGCTTCTCACCAGCGCCTTGCGGCGGCGGTCTGAGTTCTGCATCTCCACTTGTGCAATTGATGCATCCTCAATCCTTCAGGCGGTTGCCTCCATTCCGGCCAAAGTGCTCGTTCTTTCTCTGAGCCGCTCCGTCGGTTTCGCGAGCCAGATGGCCTCGATGCGGCGCGTTCATCTTTCTTACCCCAGCGTCGCCAAGGTTATTTTGGTTGAGTCTTATGACCGCGAACTGGTGGTAAATGCGTTTCGCTCCGGCGTCCGGGGAATCTTCTGCATTTCCGACACGCATTTCCGGCTACTCTGCCGGTGCATTCAACGCGTCGCGGGAGGTCAGATATGGGCCAACACGGAGCAGATGAGCTTCCTGCTCGACCTGGTTTCCGAAGTACCTTCCTTGCGAGTGGTCAACTCCAGCGGCAGCCAGATGCTCACACCGCGCGAGGAACAGGTCGTCGCCCTCGTCGCCGAAGGCCTCAGCAACCGCGACACTGCCCGCGAACTCGGCCTTAGCGAGCATACGGTCAAAAAATACCTGTTCCGCATTTTCGACAAACTCGGCATTTCATCCCGCGTTGAACTCGTTCTCTACGCCGTGAACCACGGCGCTCCGCTCCAGGCAGAATGGCTGGCCGGGATGAGCCATCCCAGCCCAGACTCATAGACGGATAAGACGGATACAGGCAGGGCCGCGCTCAAATTTGAAAACCTTGCCCGGCGCCTGTATAAATCTGACGATGGAACTCTGTGCCTGACAACACTTCCACTCCCGAGCCCGAGCCTCCTCCGCGGGGTGCGACCATAATCCCTGCTGGCCTGCTGCTGGCTGCTCTGGCTCTGGTCGTCCTGTACACGAGCCGTCGAGCCTTCCTGAGTCCGGTGGCTTTGGTAGTTGTCGCCGCTATTGGCATCGTCGCATTGCTCCTGCAACGTCGGCTGCGTCCCGGTCTTTCCACATCCGGTCGGGCCAAGCTTCATAGTCCGCTGTGGCTCAACGTACTCGGGGTTGCGTTCGCCGCCGGTGCGGTTTTCGCCGACGTTTTCCGCCTCAGCGCAACGCTGATGCTGATAGCCGCGCTGGCCGCCGTCGTATCTTTTGCGGTAAGCGGCATCATCGTCCTCAGCGCCTTGCGGAAGCACCGCACCTGAAACTAGGCTACGGCTTGAATTCCATCGCGACGGTCGTCTCGATCACCGCGGGCTGACCCTCGACGCGGTAGGGCTCGAAGCGCCACCAACGCATGGCGTCCATTGCGGCGCGCGCCAGCAATTCCGGCCCATTCAATGCGTGCACGTCTACGACGGATCCATCGCGTCCCACTACTACATCCAACACGATCACTCCTTGCAGCTTCGCCGGCCGCGCCGCCGCCGGATAGTCCGGGTCCACGCGGTGCGTCACCAGTTTCTCCATTACGTCTGCGGGAACGTGCACCTGAGGGTGTTGCGGCTCCGTGGTCTTTTCATTTTTCAGGCTGGATTCCAAATCCTGCCATCCGCGATTCCACCGCCACCACAAAACGGTCAGGAGGATTGCCGCCGACAGCAGAAAGAAAATCCATCCGCGGCCGTGCCGCGCGCGTGCAGGAGGCTGCGTGCCACCCGGCCCACCACCCTCAGAGCCCTTCCCGGCGGCCGCTTCGATTGCGACCTTTGTGCGCACTCCCGGTTCCGGCTCCACCTGGGCTGTCCCCGCCCAATTGCGAATCGCCGCCTGCTGTGCTGCCGATAGTCCGACAAACTCCATCCCCGCGCGCAGCTTGTCGTGATGCCGGACCAATGCCCGAGTGCGCAGGGACTGCGCCGTCGTCGGCAGGCGGATCTCCACCCCCACCGCTTCACCCGGCAGCAGTTCTCCCGCCAGCATCGCCGCCACTCCGCCCACACCCAGGTTCACGGAACGTCCCGGCAGAGTATCCGGGATCCCCGAACGCAGCACGGTCACATCCAGGGGCGCCTGCACGCGATAGCGCAGCCCCCGCCGCCGTGAAGGCTGATCCTGCCACTGTGTCTGTATTCCCGCCGCCATTCTTAAGTGTTGGCCCTTCTCCCGCGATCTCCGTGGCCTTCTCAGCGCCTCTGCGAGGAAAGCTCCTGCCGTCAGATCTGCCGCCGCAGCTCGATCATTTCGCTCCCGGCAGCCACCAGCACCACGCTGGCCATGCCGATAAACAGACCGTGTTCCACCACGCCGGGCATATCACTAAGTCGCCGAGCGAGGCCATCCGCGTCCGGAATCCGCCCGAAGCGGCAATCGAGAATGTAATTATTCTCGTCGGTCAGGTACGGTTTCCCCTCTGCTCCCCGCCGCAGCTCAACTTGTGCGCCCAGCGCCTCAAGCTTTTTCGTTATCAACGCCTGCGCGAACTTGATCACTTCCACCGGCAGCGGAAACTTCCCCAGCACCGGAACTCTCTTGGTGGCATCGGCCACAATCACAAGCTGCTTCGTAGCGGAGGCCACAATTTTTTCCCGCAACAACGCCCCGCCACCACCTTTAATCAACCGCAATTGCGGATCAACTTCATCAGCCCCATCCACAGTTACATCGATCTGCTGACATTCATCCAGCGTGGTGAGAGGAATCCCCAGGTTGGCCGCCTGTTCGCGCGAACGGTCCGAGGATGGAATGCCTCGAATCCGCAACCCCTTCTTCACTTGCTCGCCGAGCAGTTGAATGAAATACGCCGCCGTCGATCCGGTCCCCAGCCCCACGATCTGACCGTCTTTGACGAACCGCAAGCTCGCCCGTGCCGCCGCTTCTTTTTCCTGATCGTTTCTTTCCTGATCGTTCGCCAAAGACCCTCCCGATAACGGCAGCATTATTCCACAGCCCTCAATACCCGCGCGCCCACAACCGCAAGATGCATAAGCCTATTGCTCCGCAATCATCTTCCCCAAAATCTCCTTCAAAATCTTCGCCGCCACGGTAGCGGTGATTCCGGAAATATCCTGCGCCGGGTTGTACTCTACGATATCGGCCCCAGCAATCGTCCCCTCAATCGCGTGCAGATGGGCGATTGCCTCCCGCACCGTCATTCCGCCTGGCTCGCGATGTGAGATTCCCGGCGCAAATGCCGGGTCAAGCACATCCATGTCGAACGAAATATAAAACGGCCCGTGAATCTTGAGCCGGTCGTACGCGGGAAGAGCAGACATCTGGACAATCTCGACGCCGAACTTTTCCGCCTGCTCGTGCTGATGCCTGTTGAGCGTGCGTATCCCAATTTGAACGAGCCGTTTCGCGAGCCGCTCTTCCATGATGCGCGCAAACGGACATGCGTGCGAAACCCGGCTGCCCTCGAACTCATCGTACAAATCCGGGTGAGCGTCAAAGTGAACGATTGTCAGTGCGGGATAGTGACGCGCGAACGCCTTCAGGATGGGATAAGTAACTGAATGGTCCCCGCCCAGCGATACGGGACCATCGCCTCTCTCAAGCAAATCGCCCACTGCGCGCTCAATTTCTGCAAAATCTTTGTCAACCGTATCGAACGAATTCGCCAAGCGCAAATCGCCCGAGTCGGCGAACGCGCCCGCCGCGCCCAAATCCACTCCCAGCTCCGTCCATCTGTTCGAAGCATCATTCCGCAAAGCTTCACGGATCTTCGCCGGCGCACCCGCAGGTCCACGGAGATAAGACGAATTCACATCGAGCGGAATTCCGATGAGAGCCGGCATGTTCTTTGCGCCTTCAACCCCGGGGATTCAAGCAGTGTATATGGTTTATCACTATCGCAGACGCCTACGGAAACGACTGTAGACAGTTTGGCAAGCTGTGAGAATTTCTTAACCCGCGCTTTACATTCTTATCGGGACTGCGAAATAAGTTCTTTGAATCAATAAATCCCGACCCTTCGGAGCGCCCGCGCTGTGGATTTGTTTTTACAGGGAATTCATCTGGGCGTCACCCTGCCGTAACCGCGCGACCGCTACCTTGGCTTCTGTAGTTGCTAAAAGTCTTAGGAGGAAATTTATGTCTTCGTCACCTTTCCGTGCACAGGCCAGGCAGCACATCGCCGCTGGAACCAGCCTGCTCGCTCTGCTGGCCAACCTGGGAGCGCCGGTTACCACCGCCGCTCAACAACCAACCAAGCACTCTTCCGCCGCAACTCCCATTCAGCACGTGATCGTGATCATCGGCGAAAACCGCACGTTCGACCACGTCTTCGCCACTTACCAGCCCAGGAATGGAGAGGGTGTTTCCAACCTGCTCTCCAAGGGCATCGTCAATTCGGATGGAACTCCTGGCCCCAACTTCTCATTGGCGAGCCAGTCCAAAGCGTATGAAACCAGCGCCGATGGTTGGCAAGTTGGTCCATCCAATACCGAGCCCTATTCGGTGCTGCCTCCGGTTCTTGCCGGTGGCTATTCCACGCCTCCCTTTGCCAGTCTCTTTCAGGCAAAGCAGGTTGAGAACGGGTTGCCCAACGATTATTACGTCTATCTCACGACCGGCGGCACCGGACTCAACCACGGAGATCTCGATACCCGCCTCCCGCATGCCGCGTCGCTGCCGAACGGTCCTTTCCAGCTGACGTCCAACACGCACCCTTACGACTCCTATGACAATAGCCCCGTTCACCGCTTCTATCAGATGTGGCAACAGTTTGATTGCAAAGGAAAATATGCTACCGCCGATAACCCGAGCGGATGCAAGGCTGATTTGTTTCCGTGGGTAGAGACCAGCGTAGGAGCCGGGACAAACGGCCTCGCCCAAGCCTCCGACTTCAAGGAAACAACCACTAAGGAAGGCTCGACCGCGATGGGCTTTTACAACGTTCAACAGGGTGACGCACCATACTTCAAGTTCCTCGCCGACAACTATGCGATGAGCGATAACTTCCACCAGTCGGTCATGGGTGGAACCGGCGCCAACCACGTCATGCTGGGCACCGGCGACGCCATCTGGTTTAGCGACGGTCACGGAAACCCGCTTCCGCCCCCGGAGAATGTACTGATCGCCGCAGGCACTCCCAACGCCGGCATCGTGAGCGAAATTGAGAATCCCAATCCCCAGCCCGGTACCAACAATTGGTACACCGAAGATGGTTACGGTGGCGGCTCTTATGGGTCTCCTTCCTACGGCGGTGGAACCTATAGCAACTGTTCGGACCTTTCCCAGCCCGGGGTCCTCAACCTCGTCACTTATCTTGATTCACTCAGCGCCCCCATCAGTCCCAATTGCGAGGTGAATCGTTACTACCTGCTGAACAATTACAACCCTGGATACTTCGGAAACGGCGTTAACGCATATAACGACATCGGCAGCCCCTTCCAGACCGTTTTCACGATTCCGCCGTCTTCTGTGCGCAACATTGGCGATTCCTTGAATGAGAGCGGCATCTCCTGGGCGTATTACGGCGACCAGTGGAACGCTTATTTGAAGAATCCCGACCTGAACTATGTGCTTCCCAACAACACCTACTGCAACATTTGCGATTTCTTCCAGTACTCGACCTCGATCATGACCAGCGCGTCGAGCCGAGCGAATCTGCTGGACACCACTGATCTTTACAGCGCGATCAAGAACGGTACACTTCCAGCGGTTTCCTACGTGAAACCCGACGGATGGCTCGACGGCCACCCGGCGTCTTCAAAGCTTAACCTGTTCGAGGGATTCGTAAAGAAAATCGTGGACGATGTGCAGGCCAACCCAGATTTGTGGGCCAGCACCGCCATCATCGTCACCTTCGATGAGGGCGGCGGGTACTGGGATTCCGGCTATATTCAGCCGCTGGACTACTTCGGTGATGGCACCAGAATTCCCACCATCGTAGTTTCTCCATTCACGAAGGCCGGGCACATCTCCCACAGCTATACCGACCACGTTTCGATTCTGAAGTTCATCGAAGCAAACTGGGGACTGGCTCCGCTCACGGGGCGCAGCCGTGACAATTTCCCCAACCCCGTAACCAGCAGCAACCCGTACGTTCCGTTGAACAGTCCAGCGATTGGTGATCTGATGGATTTGTTCGACTTCTCTGGCAGCAAGTAGCCGGAGGAACAAAGCGGGACGTGCTGAAACGACAAGGCGGATGTCCCGAACCTATCGGGACATCCGTTTGATCGTTCTACCCTGTGTTCCTCTGGTGTCCCCTGTGTTGAAGGGTTTTCGCGTGTGGCGAATCCCGCGCGAACGGACGCGCATCCGTTATCCTAGTAACGGACTCTTATGGCTATCCCGAAATCCAAGACTTCCAGCGCTGCTGCCTTAATTGATAGCTCCGCTTCCAACGGCTCCAACCTCGAGCGCGAACGCGTTTTCAGCGCTTTCCGGCAATGGGGATATCTTGAAGGCGATCTTGACCCCCTCGGTTTCCTGCGCCCTCGCGTAGCCCCTGAGTTGCAACTGGAAGGCGAATACGCCCGCGAGGCCCGCGCCATCTACTCGAGCACTATCGGTGTCGAAATTAACCACATTTATTCCCCTGAACGCCGCCGGTGGGTCTACGCGCAAATGGAATCGCCCGCTCCCGATTCCGAGGCTACGGAAAAAGACCAGCAGCGCATTCTGGATCTTCTGATCCGCGCCGACGTTTTCGAGCAGGTCATGCAGCAGCGGTATCTCGGAAGCAAGCGCTTTTCGCTGGAAGGGGTCACCGCGCTGATTCCTCTGGTGGATGAACTTCTCGACACTGGTTCCCGTCTCGGGGCCGCTGAACTCGTAATGGGCATGAGCCACCGCGGACGTCTCAACGTTATCGCTCACGTCGCGAAGCGGCCACCGGAAGAAATCTTTGCGGGCTTTGAGGATGTCGACCCACGCAGCGTTTTAGGCTCTGGCGACGTCAAGTACCACATGGGCGCGACCGGCGAATACATCACCCGCAGCGGCAACAAAGTTCACATCCATCTGGTTTCAAATCCTAGCCACCTCGAAGCCGTCGATCCCGTGACCGTGGGCCGCACTCGCGCCAAGCAGGACCGCACCGGCGAAGGCGGCCGCGAAAAATATCTCCCACTCCTCGTTCACGGCGACGCCGCTTTCGCCGGACAAGGCATCCTCGCCGAAACCATGAACTACGCCGACCTTCCCGGCTACACCGTGGGTGGAACGATTCACGTGGTCGTCAACAATCTACTCGGATTCACCACGAGCTATTTCGAAGAGCACTCCACGCGCTTCGCGGCCTGCATCGCACGCCGCCAGTCGATCCCTATCTTCCACGTCAATGGCGAAGATGTGGACGCCGTCGTTCGCGTAGCCCGCCTCGCCACCGAATACCGCTACCGGTTCGGCACCGACGTCGTGATCGACTTGATCGGCTATCGGCGTCACGGTCATAGCGAGGTCGACGATCCAACCGTCACACAGCCGCTGCTCTACAAGAAGATCAAAGAGCATCCGCCGCTTTGGGAGATTTACGCTGACGATATTGGCGCAACGGACGCTCAAGCTCGGGTCGCCGCCATCAAAGCAGAATTTGAGGCCGCGCAGAAGGATGCCGGCAAGGTAACGAAGAAACCTCTAATGCGCGACCTGCCAAAGTATTGGGACCAATACTACGGCGGACTGCACAAGCCGGAATTCGAAGTCGAAACCGGACTCTCCACCGACGAGTTAGTCGAGCTTGGCAGCCGCCTGAGCGCGTATCCCGAAGGCTTCCATATTCATCCCAAGGTGAAGAAGCTACTCGAACAGCGCGCCGAGATGGGCCAGGGCAAGCGGGCCGTGGATTACGGCATGGCCGAAGCTCTCGCCTTCGCCAGCCTGGTGAAGATCGGAATCCCGGTTCGCCTCTCGGGGCAGGATTCTCGCAGAGGCACCTTCAACCAGCGCCACTCCGTTCTCATTGACATCGAGAATGAGAACGAGTATGTCCCGTTGGAAAACGTCGCCCCCGGCCAGGCCCGCTGCGGGATTCACAACTCAACGCTCTCGGAACCGGGAGTGCTCGGCTTCGAATACGGCTACAGCCGAGACTATCCCGAGGCGCTTGTGCTTTGGGAAGCTCAGTTCGGCGACTTCGTGAACGTAGCGCAAGCCATTATCGATCAGTTCATCTCCGCCGGCGAGGCCAAGTGGAACCTGCTCTCCGCCCTTGTCCTGCTTCTCCCCCACGGCTACGAGGGCCAGGGACCGGAGCACTCGAGCGCCCGCATCGAGCGATTCATCCAGCTCGCCGCGAAACACAATATCCAGATCGCACAACCTTCCAACGCCGCGCAGTATTTTCACGTGCTCCGCCGCCAGGCCCTGCGCCACTGGCGTAAGCCGCTGGTCGTTTTCACGCCGAAGAGCATGCTGCGCCATCCTGACGCGTCATCGCCCATCGCGGACTTCACCCGGAAGAATTTCCAGAACGTACTGCCCGACACCGAGGTCGGAGAAGCCAGCCGCATCCTGGTGTGCACCGGTAAGATCGGCCACGAACTCAAAGCCGAACGCAAGAAGAGGAAAGACAACTCCACCGCCATCGTGTTTCTCGAACAGCTCTATCCCTTCCCCGACAAAGAACTCGCCGCCGAATTTGCCCGCCATGGCGAAACCGGCGACATCGTCTGGGTACAAGAAGAGCCTGCTAACATGGGCGCGTTGTTCAACATGCTTCCGCGCCTCCAGCGCATCGCCGGGAACCGTCACGTGCTATCTGTGAAGCGCAGTTCTAGCGCCAGCCCAGCCACGGGGAGCGCCAAGGCCCACGAGGTCGAACAGAAAACGCTGCTTACTCTGGCCTTTACTACTAAGGGATAACGAAGGCGTCAGAATCGCGGTGCGCACCTATGTCCTGGCGACAATCGGTCCAGGTTTGGCTAACGACTTCAACTTCCCTTCTTTGGCGTACTGGAGATAGCGCTCGTAGCGATCTTTCGCGACGGCGAACTGCGCTTTCGGCCCGTTCAACAGTCGCAGGCTGCGCGATCCAATGGCAGCAAAATCCTCGACGTCCGCCATGCCTTTCTCCAGCACCTGGCTGAAGGAAACCAAGGCTTTTTGGTTTTCGTTGACTATAGGGTTCGGCAACTCCAGCGGCCCCAGCAGCGCGTCGGCGAACTGCGACGGTGTATCGGTACGGGCTTCGCCGCGCCTTTCCAGTTCTGGACCAAAGGAATTTGCCTGAGCAGTTCTGTCTCCGAGTGGGCCCAATCCCCATTTGTCTGTCAGATATTTCAACAGGCTCGTGTGGTCGTAGTCCGTATGGACGACGCCGGGATCCACCCACGGCGAAACTAAAATTGCGGGAACCCTGACCCCAAGGCTGTCAAACGCGAACTCGTCAGTAAGGTCATCAGGCGCGACCGTCTTCGGGGGAACGACGTGATCGTAAAATCCACCGTGCTCGTCATACACCACGACCAGTAGCGTTTTCTTCCAGAGTTCTTCTTTCCTGCGCAGCGCATTGTAGACCTTGGCGAGCAGCAACTCTCCTTTCATGATGTCGGTGGGAGGGTGCTGGTCGTTTTGGCCCTTTCCCGAGTAGCACGGTTCGATGAACGAGAATTGCGGAAAACTGGCCGGGTCGCTGTCTGGGTCTGTATCTTCGAAGAATTTGTCCATTTCATGATAGTGCTCAAAGTGGACCAGTTGATGCACCATCACTAAAGTCTGAGCTTCCCCGTCGTGATAAATCTTCCACGAGATCCCCTGCTCACTCAGCCGGTCATAGAGTGTTGTCTGGTCGTAGCAGTGCCAGTTCGCGTCGAAGATCCCCGAAGGCATCTTTACATGACCCTTGCAGGTGCCTGAATGCACAAAAAATCTGTTGGGCCAGGTTGGCCCCGGCATCGATGAAAACCACCTGTCGCATACCGTGAAATTCCTCGCGAGCTTGTGCAGGACGGGCAGGAAATCCAGCGGGAAATAGCCCATGATTTGGGCCTTCTCTTCGTCCGTGCAATTCGGGTCGGCCTGGACATAGTCGCGCACAAAACCCGTGCCGCCATTGGCGAGCTGATGGTTGACGTTCACAAACTCATGAGCAGGGTCTAGCGAGATTGAGGTAAGCCGGGTTTCGGATTGAACAATCAACTTCGATGCATCGGGATAGTCCGGGTTGCTGCGAAGCTTCTTGGGATCGATCCCGTCCAGATCCTTGTAAACAGCACTCAAAGAACCGAGCATTTGATCGAAAGAGTGATTCTCGAGCATCAGAACAACCACGTGCTCTATAGGGTCCATTGCCTTCCTCCGCATTCGAGTCCGAGCTGACATAACGCGGTTACGCGTTTGCTTTGCTCGGGTTTGTTTCTTCGTTCGCATTTCCAGCGTGCTACTGCGGGGCCGACACCGGGGTAATCGGCACCTTGATGAAGATGTCATTCAGCAGCCTGGCATCCACTTTTCCCGCCAGCGCCAGGGTGACCTTGCGAACCGTATCCTGTGAAAGTGCGCCATAGCTCCGCAGAATGTGGCTGGCCACAGCCTCAGGGTCACGTTCGACGGCCATTTTGAGAATCATGTCTGCAATTGCATCAGAGGCGGGGGCGGACGCGGGAGGGAGGGCGGGGGCAGGCACGTTCTCGTTTTTCTTGC
>Ga0137409_10003799_pt1 | contig 15958 bp, 15 predicted proteins | sample CZODoug1_16funga_FD_122059 | JGI IMG/M metagenome (GOLD analysis project Ga0137409, IMG submission 122059) | Vadose zone soil fungal communities from Angelo Coast Range Reserve, California, USA - CZODoug1_16fungal (Hybrid Assembly) | ecosystem: Environmental > Terrestrial > Soil > Vadose zone... | reverse complement strand
CGGGTCCCCGGGGAAGACGGAAGACTCAGCTAGGTCTCGGTCCACATCATCTCTCATTGTTCCCCCTCCTCCACCGGTTGCTTGTGCTTGGATACCAACTGCGCCTGCGTATGCCCCGGCACGGGCGCGTAGTGCGAGAAGTCGATGGAGTACGAGCCCTGCCCGCCGGTGACGGATCTCAGCCGCGTCTGGTAATCCGACAGTTCCGATAGCGGTGCGAGGCCCTTGATGGTGGTGAGGTCGCCGCCGCCGTTGTCGGTGCCGGTGACGTGGCCGCGCTTGCCCGAGAGGTCGTTGGTCAGGTCGCCCATGAATTTGTCGGGCGCACTGATTTCGATGTGCACGATCGGCTCGAGGACGATCGCCCCGGCCTTCGCGAAGGCGTCGATGATCGCCTTCCGCCCCGCCGACACGAACGCGACTTCCTTCGAGTCCACGGCGTGGTGCTTGCCGTCGTGTACAGTGACCCGGATGTCGTGCACCGGGTAGCCGGCGATCACCCCCGAATCCAGCGCCATCCGCACGCCCTTCTCCACCGCCGGGATGAAGACGTTCGGGATCACGCCGCCTTTCACCTTGTCGACGAACTCGAAGCCCTTGCCCCGGGGCAGCGGCTCGACCCGGAGGAACACCTCGCCGAACTGCCCCGCCCCGCCGGTCTGCTTCTTGTGCCGGCAGTGGCCCTCGGCCACACGCGTGATGGTTTCGCGATAGGGGACCTTGGGCGGCTTCACCGAGAGCTCCATCTTGTACTGCTGCGCCAGTTTGTCGAGCTTGGCGCGCATGTGCAGCTCGCCCAGCCCACGGATCACGGTCTCGTTGGTGGTCGCGTGGCGCTCGAGCTTGAAGCAGGGATCTTCCATTTCGAGCTTGTGCAGCACCTCGAACAGCCGCTGCTCGTCGCCCTTCTTCTTCGGCTCGACCGCGATGCCGTGCATCGGCACCGGGAACTCGAGCGGACGCAGATGAATGTGATCCTCGTCGTGCGAATCGTGCAGCACGCAGTCGAACTCGATGTCCTCGACCTTGGTCACCGCGCCGATGTCCCCCGGAACGAGCGCGTCGGTCTCGACGTAGTCCTTGCCCTGGATCGCGAACAGATGCCCGGCCTTGAACGCGCGCTTGCCGCTGCCGATGAAGAGCTGCGAGTTCGGCGTGATCGTGCCCTGGTGCACGCGGAATATGCCCACCTTGCCGACGAAGGGGTCGATCACGACCTTGAACACATGCGCGAGCACATGCGCCTTCGCACCGGGCACGGCGAAGAACTCCTGCGCCTCGGCGCCTTCCCCCTTCAGGAACGGCGGCGCGTTGCCCTCGGTCGCGTTGGGCGCGAGGCTGACGAACACGTCGAGCAGCTCCTGGACCCCGGCGCCGTTCCTCGCGGAGGTGAAGCACACCGGGATCAGGTGGCCCTCCCGCAAAGCTTTCTCGAACGGCGCGTGCAGCGCCGCGGGCTCGATTTCGCCCTGCTCGAGGTACTTTTCCATCAGCTTCTCGTCGACCTCCACCACCTGGTCGACGAGAGCGGAGTGCGCCGCCTTGACCGAGGAGAAATCCGACTCGCCGTCCGGATTGAAGAAGCAGTCCACCACGCCGGTGCCGTCGCCCGCCGGCAGGTTGATCGGCAGGCATTCCTTGCCGACCGCCTGCTGGATCTTCTCGAGCAGCGCCTCGACGTCGGCGTTCTCGGAGTCGATGCGGTTGATCACGATCATTCGGCACAGGTTCCGCTTGGCCGCCCACTTGAGCATGCGGTCGGTGGCCAGCTGCACGCCCGTTTCGGCATTGATCACGATCACCGCGGTCTCGACCGCGGCGAGCGCGCCGATCGCCTGGCCCATGAAATCCGGCGAGCCCGGCGTGTCGATCAGGTGGATGTGCGCGCCCTTCCAGGCGAAATTCACGATCGCCGAATTGAGCGAGTGCCGGTATTCCTTCTCGAGCGGGTCGAAATCGCACACCGTGTTGCCGCGCTCCACGCTTCCCACCGCGGAAATGGCTCCGGCCTTGGCGAGCAGCGCCTCGGCGAGCGTGGTCTTTCCCGCGCCGGTGTGCCCGACCAGCGCGACGGTGCGAATGGACTCCGTCGAGTACTTCGCCATGACATCCTCCCAGACGGAAAGCGCCGCGGCGTCGGCAGCAAGGCGCGGGGCGGCGGGACTACGGGGATTAGCTCAACTCTACGCTCGGGGACGCGGCGGCGTCAAAACCGGCCGCCCAGACCGACGATCCCGATGACGAGGCGGGCCAGTCCGTAGGCCAGCCAGATGCGCACGCGCCGCCACAAGGGCAGGTGGAACCAGCGCGTCTTCTCGATCACGATCGAACTCCGGTCCATGGCGGACTGGAGCGCTGCGCGCAGCTCGGCGGCGAAGTGCCGGTCTTCGACGACCACATTCGCCTCCCGCGCGAGCAGCAGGCTCAAGGGGTCGATGTTGGAGGAGCCCACCGTCGCCCAATGCCCGTCGATCACCGCGACCTTCGCATGGAGGAAGCCGCGGTCGTACTCGCGGATCTCGACGCCCGCCGCGAGCAGCGTCCCGTAAAGAGCGCGCGTGGCGTCGTGCAGCAGCGGGTACTCGTGGCCCTGGAGCAGGAGCGTCACGCGCACGCCGCGCTGCGCGGCCTGCGCGAGCGCGCTGCGGAAGCGCCGGCCCGGAAGAAAATACGCGTTCGCAAGCACGATCTCGCGCGCGGCCGACTTCATCGCCGCGAGGTAGGCCGCTTCGATGCTGCGACGGTGGCGCACGTTGTCGCGCACGAGCAGCGCCGCGCGCTGCTCCCCGCGGTGGGAGGGCGGGGGGCCTCTCCAGGGGCCGACGCGCCATTCGGGCCTGAGCCTCGCCAATGCAACGCGATTCCACAGGCGCCCGGCCTCTTCGCGCACTGCGCCCGCCAAAGGCCCTTCGATCCTGGCCGCGAAGTCGTAGCGCGGCGGAGGCTGGCTCGGAGTATCGGAATCGTCGATGACATTGATGCCGCCGACGAAGGCAACGCTTTCGTCGATCGCGGCGAGCTTGCGGTGCATGCGCCGCAGCCGCTCGCGCCGCCAGGGGAACGGAAAGATCTCCGGGCGGAACACAAGCAGGCGCGCTCCGGCGCCCTCCAGATCCCGTACGATCCCGGCCGGCATGTCCTTCGCGCCGAAGCCGTCGACCAGGACTCGGACCGCGACCCCGCGGGACGCGGCCTCGCACAGCGCGCGCGTGACGCGGCGGCCGGTCGCGTCGCCGGCGTAGATATACGTTTCCAGGAAGAGCTCGCTCCGCGCCGCGCCGATCGCCGCCTCGAGCGCGGGAAAATACTCCGCGCCCGCGCGCAGCAGCGCGAGGCGGTTCCCGGGCAGAAAGCGGACCGCCATCCCGGCGGCGCTAGTCGGTGCGCAGGTGCGCGGACAGCGCCGCGTGGTCCGACAGGCGCGCCCAGGCGCGACTGCGGTGCGTCTCGGCACGGCCGACCTGGAAGCCGCGGACGTAGATGCGGTCCAGCCGCAGCAGTGGGAAGGCGCTCGGAAAGCTGCGCGCGGGCCTGCCCCAGTGGTCGGCGAGCGCCTCGCTAAGCCCGAGCGAGGCCGCGAGACGCTTTCCCGCGAGGTTGCGCCAGTCGTTGAAGTCCCCGGCCACGACGAGGGGCGCGCGGTGCGGCACGCGGTCGTGGATGCGCTCGATCAGCGCACCGACCTGATGCCGCCGTCCCCGTTCGTGCAGCGAGAGGTGCAGGCACACGCAGTGCAGCGGCGTCTCGAGCCCCGGAACGTCGATCTCACAATGCAGCATCCCGCGGCTCTCCAGATTGTGGGTCGAGATGTCCTGGTTCTCGGCGTGCACGATCGGATAGCGCGAGAGGATCGCGTTGCCGTGGTGTCCGTGGTCGTAGACGGCGTTGCGTCCGTAGGCGTAGTCGCTCCAGACCTCGTGCGCCAGGAACTCGTACTGGGGCTCGTCGGGCCACGTGTCGAAGCGCGCGGCGTGGCGGTGGTGCTGCCCGAGCACCTCCTGGAGGAACACGATGTCCGCGCCGAGCTCCCGCAGATGATCGCGCAGCTCGTGGATCATCAAGCGGCGGTTGAACTGCGAGAAGCCCTTATGGATGTTGTATGTCGCGACGTGCAGTTTCACGCTGGGACGATCGGTCTATGAATGTGCGATCGGTCACACAAGGACCGATGCTTTAGACATTTTGTCAGAAAACCCGCATAACTGGCCGCCCCGGCTTTGAAAAATCCCTCTTTTGGTCTATCCTTGCCGCGCTTCGGGGTCGCAGCCCCGGAGATATCTTCAACGTTCTCGAGGAGAGCGGCCGAGGCAAATCCGGTAGACGTTAGTCGGGAAAGGCAGCAGGGGGAGGGCGTACGGAGCAATCCGGACGACCCGGCTGGGATCGAAGCCTGGCAGTTGTATTGGTCGAAACCTCCAAGAAGAAAAGCTAACTACCATGACGAAAGGACGCTCTACATGATAAAGAAGCTTCTAGTCGCAACCGCAGTCACCGCCGCATTCGCGGCACCCGCAACCGTCCTGGCGCAGCAAACCAGGGTACCCACCCTGGGACAGGTGCTCGACGCATCGGGGCTCAGCGTAAACGGCTACATCGACGCCGGCTACAACTGGGCCAACCGCAACGTCGAGGCCGGCGTCCAGGGCAACGGCGTCGCTCCGAGGGTGTTCGACAACCAGAACAATTCCTTCTCGCTGCACCAGCTCGGCCTCACCGTGGCCAAGCAGCCGAAGGAAGGGTTCGGCGGGTTGGTGAACGTCACCGTGGGCCAGGACGCGCAGGTGATTCACTCCATCCCCGAACCCTCGGGCGCAGCTTCGGGTGCGTCGATGTTCGACATCACCCAGGGCTACCTCAGCTACTCCAAGGGGTCGCTGACCGTGATCGGCGGGAAATACACGACCCTGGCCGGCAGCGAGGTGATCGCGAGCCCGGGCAACAACAACGTCTCACGCTCGATCCTATTCGGCGCCGTCCCGTTCACGCACACGGGCGTGCGCGCGAGCTGGGCCCCGAGCGACACGTTCACCCTGTACGGCGGCCTGAACAACGGCTGGGATCAGCTGCAGGACACGAACCGCCAGAAGACCCTCGAGCTGGGCGCGAGCTTCAACCCGGTGAAACCCCTGACCATGACGCTCTCGGCCTACATCGGCAATGAAAACACGTCCCCCGGAGGCGCTATTCCCAACGGCGAGCGCGATCTGCTCGACTTCGTGCTCAACTACGCGGTCAACGACGGGCTGAGTCTCGGCGCGGAGCTGCTGACCTTCAAGCAGGACATCCCGGGCGGAACCTCGGCGAAGTACAACGGCCTGGCGCTCTACGGCTCGGCGATGCTCAACGCGCAATGGCGGGTGTCGGCACGCGGCGAGTACTTCGACGACAAGAACGGCTTCCATTTCGCCACGACCGACGGCGCGGGGAACCCGCAGGGTGTGAAGTACTACGAGGGAACCCTGACTCTGGGCTATTTGCCGACCAAGGACGTCGAGCTGCGCACCGAGGTCCGCGCCGACAGGGCAGACCAGTCCGTGTACCTCAACACGACGGCAGGCGGATCGACCAGCAAGACGCTGATGACCTTCGCCCTGCAGGGCCTGTACAAGTTCTAAAGAAGCAGGAACGAAGCACGAGCGGGCGGCGCGAAAGCGCCGCCCGTTTTCATTTCACCGACTGCTTGACCGCGCCGCGTGCGAGCGCGTCGCGCCGCTGGATCTCGTTGACCATCGCGCGGAAGCGCCGCTCGATCACCCGGTTCATGATCGGCATTCCGATGAGCGGGGGGATCGAGAAGTCCGGCTCGAAGCGGCCTGCGTAGTCCAGCCTGACTCCCGCCGCCGACGATTGGAGATCGTAGCGAGTCTCCAGCCCTTTGATGTTGCCCTCGATGCCGCGGGCCGTGATCCGGCTCGGGGGTTCCTCGTGGACCTCGAGCAGCATGTTGACGGGCTCCTTGTAGAAGAAGAACCCCACGTCTCCCTTCTGCTCGACGCGAAGCACGTTGCCCTCGCGCGAGACTACGCGCGAGCTTTTCATGTCGGGTATGAACTTAGCGAGGTGGTCGTAGTCGGACAGCACCGCCCATGCGACGCTCGGGTCGACTTTCATGAGGGCGGAGGCGGACACGGTGATGAAGTCTCCGTCGCGCGCCGTGCGGATCGAGATGTCCTGGGCCAGGGCGGGACAGAGCGTGCTCCATGCCGCGGCGAGCGCGAGGACTACCCCGATTGCGGTTCTGCGGCTCACCGACATAATGACAGCATGCGCTGCCGCTTGTTCCTGCGCAACCTCGCCGGGCTTACTTCACGCTTGCGCCGGTCCGCTGCGGCAAAGCCAGGACCGCATCGCGGTTGGTCCAGGAAATCGTGAGTGCGGCGGCTTCGCGCCAAGGCAGCCACTTGTAGCTAAGGTGCTCCGAAGGATCGAGCGTGACCTCGACCGCGCTCGGCAGCGCCAGGCTGAAAACGTGCTCGGTGTTGTGCGTCACGCCCGGCGCGTAGCGGCTCTGGTGCCTCTTGAAGATCTCGAAGCGGTTCTCGATTCTCCAGTCGCTCAGCCCGTAGCGGCTAGCGTCCAGCCCGGTCTCCTCGCGCACCTCGCGGATCGCGGTGTCGCGCAGCGCCTCCGATTCGGTCGCGACGCTGCCTGTCACCGACTGCCAGAAATCCTTCCAGCCGGCGCGTTCCATCATCAGTACCTGCAGGTCCGGCGTGTGGATCACCACCAGCACCGAGCGGGGAATTTTGTAAACAGTGGCCATATTCCGGGAGGCCGGGAATAATAGCCCGAAAGGAGAAAGGCATGAGCTTACGACTCGTCCTGGCACTTTTCGCCGCGCTCGCGTGCGGAGCGGCGCCAGCGCAGGACAAGTGGCCGTCGCGGCCCATCCGCCTGATCTCCACGTCCGTCGCCGGCGGCAACATCGACGTCATGTGCCGCATTATCGCCGACAGGCTCTCGACCCGCCTCGGGCAGCCGGTAATCGTCGACAACCGGCCCGGCGCCGCGACCGTGCTCGGCACCGCCGAGGCGGCGAAGGCGCCGCCGGACGGCTACACTTTTCTCATCACCATCATGAGCTCGATGGTCGGCAACCGCGTCCTGCGCGCCAGCCTCCCCTACGACCCGGTGCACGACTTCGAGCCCGTCACCCAGATCAGCACCGGCAACGTGCTCCTCATCGGTCCGGCGAACGCGCCGTACAAGGACTTGAAGGGCTTCGTCGACTGGGCGAAGAAACTCGGCCGGCCGGTGAGCTACGGCTCGATCGGCGTCGGCACCTCGCTGCATCTCTTCGGCGTGATCCTGGAGAAGGAGTACGGCGTGCCGCTGAACCATGTGCCCTACAAGGGCGAGGTGCAGGCCACCAACGACGTCATGAACGGCTCGCTCGACGTCGCGTGGGTCAGCATTCTCGTCGCCAAGCCGCTCGCCGCCTCCGGCAGGATCCAGGCGCTCGCGATCACCGGTCCCAGGCGCTTCATCGCCTGGCCCGAACTCGCCACCTTCGCCGAGCAGGGATTCCCCGGATTCGAGATGCCGGTGTGGGGCGGCGCCTACCTGCCCGCGGGAACGCCCAAGCCCATCGTCGAGCGCCTGTCGCGCGAGATCGTCGAGGTGCTCAGGACGCCCGAGGTCTCTGACAAGCTGATCGCGATGGGGCAGCTGCCGATAGGCAACACCCCCGAGGAGTTCGCCGAGAACTACCGCCGGGATTTTCCCAGGTGGGAAGCGCTGATCAAGGCTTCCGGAGCGAAAGTGGAATAGAGGCACGACCTATATCATTGTCATTCCGAGGCCGAAGGCCGAGAAATCTCTCCACGCGCGGTGCCGGCAGAGATCCCTCGCTTCGCTCGGGATGACAACCCAATCATGCTGAGCACAGAAAAGAACCGGACCCTAACTCAGGTCGGCGCGGGCACGCCGATGGGCGAGCTGCTGCGGCGCTACTGGCAGCCGATCGCCGCGGTCAGCGAGCTCGAAGCGAACCCGGTCAAGCCGGTACGCATCATGGGCGAGGACCTCGTCATCTACCGGGACCTGTCGGGCACCTACGGGCTGATCGAGCGCCATTGCAAGCACCGCGCCGCCGACCTCGCCTACGGCTACGTGGAGAAGTGCGGGCTGCGCTGCCACTACCACGGCTGGACCTACGACGAGAAAGGCGCGTGCATCGCGCAGCCGTTCGAGGAGAAGTTCGATCCGCAGGAACGGCTGAAGAAGCGCATTACCACCACCGCCTATCCGGTGCAGGAAAAAGCGGGATTACTGTGGGCTTACCTCGGCCCCGCGCCCGCACCGCTGCTGCCCGACTGGGAGATCTTCTCCTGGAAGAACGGCTTCGTTCAGATCGTGTTCGTTGAGGTGCCGTGCAACTGGCTGCAGGCGCAGGAGAACTCGATCGACCCGGTGCACTTCGAGTGGATGCACGACAACTGGAAGCTGCGCCTCGAAGGAAACCCGGGGCCCTACGCACCGGCGCACCTCAAGCTCGGCTTCGACGAGTTCGATTACGGCTTCGTCTACAAGCGCGTGCGCGAAGGCGCGCACGAACAAGACCCGCTATGGACGGTCGGCCGCGTGTGCCTGTGGCCGAACGGCTTCTTCCTCGGCGAGCATTTCGAGTGGCGCGTGCCCATTGACGACGAGAACATGCTCTCGGTGACCTGGTCTTTCATTCGCGTCCCGAAGGAGGCCGAGCCCTACGAGCAGAAGCGCATCCCGGCGTGGACGAGCCCGATCAGGGATTCGAGCGGGCGCTGGATCACCAGCCATGTCGTCAACCAAGACATCATCGCCTGGGTCGGCCAGGGCGCGATCGCCGACCGCACCAGGGAGAACCTCGGCGCGAGCGACCGCGGCATCTCGATGCTGCGGAAGCAATTGTTCAAGGATATCGACGCCATCGCCGACGGCAAGGACCCAAAAGGTCTGATCCGCGACCCGGCGCGCAACGTGCGCGTCGCGCTGCCCAACATCGGGCGCAAGCTCTACACCGAGGGCATGACGCTCGCGCAGTACCGCGAGCATCCGTTCTGGAAGAACCTCCTCGGCGATTTCCGCTGGCACTACGGGCAGCCGGACGAAGTGCGGCGCGAATTCCGCCGCGCGATGGGCCTCGAGTAAGGCATTCGTCAGCGCGACCGTCGCGCCCGAACGACATCCGATAATTTCTTTTCGCAGAGTGTCGCCGGCGGGCGACACTCTGCTGGCTTTCCCGATGATTCGCCGCTCTGGCGCGGAAAATTTATCAGCTCGGGCTAGCGGCGCTTCCCGAAGCTATGCTTAAATTTGGGCTGATTTTCCCATTCGCCTTGCCGTCCCGACGAGGGCCGGAATGAAACTCACCGTCATCATCCCTGCGTACAACGAGGCCGAGTTCGTCGGCGACACGATCCGGAGCCTGCTCGAGCAGACCGTGCCGCCGGACGAGATCATTCTCGTCGACGACGGCTCCAGCGACGCCACGGGTGACGTCGGACGCCGCGCCGGCGTCACCGTGATCCGGCCCCCGCGCAACACCGGCTCCAAGGCGGGCGCGCAGACCTTCGCCTTGCCGTGGGTACGAACCGAGCTCGTGATGGCGATCGACGCCGACACCACGCTCGAGCCGACCGCGGTGGAGAAGCTCATGCAATACTTCCTTCGCCCCGACGTCGGCGCGGCCTGCGGTTTCGTCCTGCCGCGCCGGATCAAGTCCCTGTGGGAACGCGGACGCTTCATCGAGTACCTGTTCGCGTTCACCTTCTACAAGCCGGTGCAGGACTACTACCGCCGCCCGCTGATCTCCTCGGGCTGTTTCTCCATGTACCGGAGCGAGCTGATGCGGCGTCATGGCGGATGGCCCCGCCGCACGCTCGCCGAGGACATGGACCTGACCTGGAGCTTTCACCAGGCCGGCGTCGGGGTGCGCTTCGTGCCCGAGGCGGTCTGCTATCCGATCGAGCCGTACAACTTCCGCTTCATGCGCAAGCAGCTTCGCCGCTGGAGCCACGGCTTCGTCCAGAACGTCGCCCTGCATTGGAAGGGCGTGCTGACGGTACCCTTCCTGCGCTCGGCGGTAGCCGTGGCCCTGTGGGACGCTGTCGTGGCCTCGCTCGTCTTCCTGATCGCGCTTCCCTTGCTGGTGATCGCGCTGAGGAGTCCGTGGCCGCTGCTTGCGTACGTCGTCGACGCCCCGGCGATCCTGGTGCCGCTCCTCATCGGCGCCATCCCGCGCCGCGAGGTCGTCCGCACGCTGGCGAGTCTTCCCTCTTTTTTCGTGCTGCGCCTGGTGAACGGATTCTTCTTTCTGGAGGCCGTGTGGTCCGAATGGGTCCTGCGGCGCGCCTCCCTGACTTACGAGAAAGGACACTAGACATGAACCCAGGATTGCCCGGAGCCGGCATCGGCGGCTTGTTCTACATTCTGAGCGCGCTCTGGATGCCCGTCTGCGAGCTGTGGCGCCTGCGGCGCGGCGACGCGCCGGCGCAGTGGCCCTTGGTGGCGAAGCAGTTCGCGATTGCGGTCGGAATCGTCGCCGTCATGAGCGGCGTTTTCTGGGCGCTGGATACCGTGATCATGTTCGAGCAAGTCGCCGCACATGCCGCGGGCAAGGCGCACGCGATCTGGTCTTGGTCGGTGCGAGCGTCGGCCTTGACGGTGACCTCGGGCGTGCTAGCCACTGTGCTCGGCGCGGTGCATCTCGTGCGGTTGTGCCTGGGGCTGCGCGCGGCGCGAAACTCGGCCCGATGAGGGCGATCGCTGCGCTCCTGATCCTGTTGTGGGCGCAAGCGGCGGTGGGACAGACCCCGCTGCAGAGGGCTGACGCGGCGTATTCCTCGGGCGATCGCGAACTCGCGAAGAGTCTCTACCAGTCGGTGCTCGCGTCCGATCCCAACAACTCCCGGGCCATTTTTCAGCTTGCACGCCTCCTGAAGTCCGGCTCGGCCGAGTCGATCGCGCTCCTGCGGCGCTACGTGAAGCTCGAGCCGCAGGATGCCTGGGGATACATGGCGCTCGGCGACGCGGTGGCGAAGTCCGGCGCGGTCGACGAGGCGGTTGGACAGTACGCGGCCGCGAGGCGCATCGCCCCCGCCGAATCGGACGTCTACGTTGGGCTGGGCCGGATTCTGCGGGACGCCGGCCGCACCGACGAGCTGGTAGCGAACGACGAGCGCTGGGCCGCCGCGCAGCCGAAGAACGCCGACGCCTGGTTTGAGCTCGGCCGGGCGCGTCAACGCGCGAAGCGCCATGCCGAGGGCGCGGACGCCTACGCCGCCTCGTACGCCCTCCGCAAGGACGAGCGCACCGAGGAGGCGCTCGAGGGTGCGCTGGCCGAATCCGGTCCCTCGCTGCGGCCCTTCTTCGGCCTGAGCAACGACAGCGACGGGAACCGCATCAAGCGCTGGGGCCTGGATGCCGAGTGGCAGGTCACGCCGCGCTCGCGCTGGGGCCTGCACGCGGAGCGCGCCGAGGTGTGGGACCCCTTCTCGACGGGAACGGTCGATTCGCTGGCACTGTTCGCGAAGTGGCAGCCGCTCAGCCAGCTCAAGCTCGACGCCCTCGGCGGCGTTGCGCGCCTTACCGCGAACCAGGCGAGCCAGGACCGCGCGCTGGCCGGGTTGCGCCTTCGCTGGAACAAGCCGGCAGAAGGCCCCGCGGTGGAATTGCGCGCGACGCAGAACCCCCTGCTCGCGACGCCCGGCCTCGTGGCGCAGCCGGTCGAGCTCAAGGAGATCAAGGCCGGCCTCGATTTGCCCGTGGCGGGACCCGTCCGCGCGCGCGCGCGCGGTCAGGCCAGCGTGCTCGACTCCGCGATCGACGTCAACCACCGATCCGGCTATCAGGTCGGCCCCGTCTACCGCTGGCGCCCTGCGGCTGAGGTCGGCGTGTTCTACAGCCGGCTCGGCTACGACCACGTCAGCGCGGCCGGTTATTTCGCGCCGGAGCGCGCCGAGACAATCGAGCTCGGGACCTACCTCGAGTACGAGGGCTGGGCACCCCTGACCTTCGCGATCGACGCGGGCGCGGGCCAGCAGCGCGTGCAGAAATTCGGAGAGAGCGTTCGCGACTGGATCGCGACCTACCGCCTGTGGGGCATGGTGTCGTACGCGGTCAAGCCGGGCGTGAGCGTGGACCTCGAGGTGGAGCACTACGACTCGCCGATCGCGGGCAACGCGGTCGCGCCGACCGCGAACTGGCGCTACAACGCCGCGCTGCTGTCGCTGCGTTTCGGCGTGCGCCCGCAGACCACGCGCTCGTTCCTGAGCGAGCGCAGCGGCGGAAACTAGGCCGAGGGCATGTCCGGCCAGCCCGACTTCCAGCCCTCGGGCCCGCCGACGAGAGTCCAGAAGGGCTTGCCCCGCGCGCGCCAATGATCGGCCGCCGCGCTCATCGCGGCCATCGCGTCCTTGAACTCATGGCCGTGGCCGCCGGCGAAGTGTTTGCTCTTCTCCAGGATCAGCACCCAGCCCTTCGCCTGCATCCACGACAGGTCCTTGAGCCCGAGGGCGAAGCCGTCCCAGCTCGCGCCCGCCTGGTCGGGAAAGCGCAGCGCGCGCGCGGCCTCCGCCATGAAGTCGTCCTTGTCGTGCGCGTGATGGATGTCGACGTAGATCACCATGAGGCCCGCCGACGCGGCCGCGGCGGCGAGCTCGCGCGCGTCGGCCGAGAGATGGAACACGCCCGCTTTCGAAGGATCCGAGAGCCAGTCGGCCTTCATGCCTCGGGCTTCTTCTCGTTGCGCAGCCGGATGTGCAACTCGCGCAGCTGCTTCTCGTCCACCGGCGAGGGCGCGTGCACCAGCAGGTCCTGCGCGCGTTGGGTCTTGGGAAAGGCGATCACGTCGCGGATCGACTCGGTGCCCGCCATCATGGCGACAATTCTATCCAAGCCGAAGGCGATGCCGCCGTGGGGGGGCGCGCCGTACTGCAGCGCGTCCAGCAGGAATCCGAACTTCTGCCTCGCCTCCTCCGCGCCGATTGAGAGCGCGCGGAATACCTTCGACTGCACTTCCTCGCGATGAATCCGTACCGAGCCGCCGCCGATCTCCGAGCCGTTCAGCACCATGTCGTAGGCCTTGGCGAGCGCCGCGCCGGGGTCGCCCGCGAGCCGGTCCTCGTGACCGTCCTTGGGCGCGGTGAAAGGATGGTGCATCGCGCTCCAGCGTTTCGCTTCCTCGTCGTACTCGAACATCGGAAAATCGACCACCCACAGCGCCTTCCAGCCGGCCTGCGCATGGCCCTGCTCGTGGCCGATCTTCACCCGCAAAGCGCCCAGGGCGTCGTTCACCACCTTGGTCTTGCCCGCGCCGAAGAACATGAGGTCGCCGTCCTTCGCCCCCGAGCGCTCGACGATCGCCTTGAGCGCCGCGTCCGACAGGTTCTTCACGATCGGCGACTGCATGCCGTCGCGGCTTTTGGCGATCTCGTTGAACTTGATCCAGGCGAGACCCTTGGCTCCGTAGACGCCGACGAACTCGGTGTAGGAGTCGATCGCTCCGCGCGTCAACTCGCCGCCTTTCGGCACGAGAAGGCCCGCCACGCGGTGGCCGGGCGTGTTCGCCGGGCCGGAGAACACCTTGAACTCGACCGACTTCATCGCGTCGGTCAGCTCTGTGAATTTGAGCGGCACGCGCAGGTCGGGCTTGTCCGAGCCGTAGTCGCGCATCGCGTCGGCGTAGCTCATCACCGGCAGCGGATCGGGAAGCGCGACGCCGAGCGATTCCTTGAACACGCTGCGGATCAGGCCCTCGAAGATTGCCCGGATCTCGATCTCGCCGAGGAACGAGGTCTCGCAGTCGATCTGGGTAAATTCGGGCTGGCGGTCGGCGCGCAGATCCTCGTCGCGGAAGCACTTGGTGATTTGGTAATAGCGGTCGAACCCGGCGATCATCAGCATCTGCTTGAACAGCTGCGGGGACTGCGGCAGCGCGAAGAACTCGCCCTCGTGCACGCGCGAGGGCACGAGATAGTCGCGCGCGCCCTCGGGCGTGGAGCGCGTCAGCATCGGCGTCTCGATATCGACGAAGCCCTGCGCGTCGAGGTATTTGCGCACCGCCATCGCGACGCGGTAGCGCAGCATCAGGTTCTTCTGCATCGGCTCGCGGCGCAGGTCGATGACGCGGTGAGTGAGCCGGACGTTCTCTGAGAGCCCCTCATCGTCGAGCTGGAAGGGCGGCGTGAGCGAAGGGTTCAGGATCTCGATGTCGTGCGCGAGGACCTCGACCTCGCCCGAGGCGATGTTCGGGTTCGTCGTGCCCTGCGGGCGGCGGCGCACCACGCCCGTCACCTTGAGCACGTACTCGTTGCGGATCTTCTCCGCCGTCGCGAAAGTCTCCTTGCGGTCGGGATCGCTCACCACCTGGGCGAGGCCCTCGCGGTCGCGCAGGTCGATGAAGATCACCCCGCCGTGATCGCGCCGCCGATGCGCCCAGCCCGCGAGCGTCACCGTCTGCCCGAGGAGCGCCGTGCCGACCTTGCCGCAGTAGTGAGTGCGCATCGTCTCTAGCGCTCCACCTTGATCCCGGGGTGCTCGGGCGGCACCACGCCCATCGAGATGACGTATTTCAGCGCCTCATCCACGCTCATGTCGAGCTCGATCACGTCAGCCCTGCGCATCATGAGAAAGAAGCCTGAAGTGGGGTTGGGCGTGGTCGGGACGTAGACGCTCAGGTACTCCCCCTGGAGATGCTTCGCAACGTCCTTGCCCGGCGTCCCCGTGAGGAACGCGATCGTCCAGCTGTCCTTGCGCGGATACTGCACCAGCAGGGCCTTGCTGAACGCCTGGCCGCCCGGCGCGAACAGCGTGTCGCTTACCTGCTTCACGCTGCTGTAGATGGTCTTCACCACCGGGATCCGTCCCAACACCTTTTCCCAGAACAGGACCAGGCGCTGGCCGAGGATGTTCGACGCGAGCGCGCCGGTGACGAACACCACGACCACCGTGAGCAGCGCGCCCAGCCCCGGGATCTGGTAGCCGAGCAGCGCCTGCGGCTGGTACTGCGGCGGCAGCAGCAGCAGCGACTGGTCCATCGTGCTCACGATGAGATCCAGCACCCAGATCGTGATCGCGAGCGGGATCCAGATGAGCAGGCCGGTGATGAGGATTTTCTTCATTGCAAGCGTCGGTCTCCGGGCGATCCGGAGACGCTCCCTCGGACGCAGCGCCTTCTAGGCCGCGGCTTCCGACTTCGAGTTCGTATTGCCGCCCGGCTTGGAGCCCGCGTCCTTCTTGTCGGACGTCGCGGCGCTCGAGTCGGATTTCGCGGCAGGCTTGTCTCCGCCTTCGGCCGTTGACTTCGCGGCAGCCTTGTCTCCGCCTTCGGCCGTGGGCTTCGCGGCAGGCTTCGAGCCGCTGTTCTTGAAATCGGTCGCGTACCAGCCGCTGCCCTTGAGCTGGAACCCCGCGGCGCTCAGCATCTTGGCGAAAGTGCTCTTGCGGCACTCGGGGCACACGGAAATCAGCGGATCGGTGATCTTCTGCAGGTATTCCTTCTGGAATCCGCAGGATGAGCAGCGATATTCGTAGATCGGCATGGCGGCTCCGCGTAAGGCGGCGATTATACCGCGAACTAATTGGGCTTCTCCCCGCGTTTTCAAGGGAATCAGGCCGCGCCGAGATTGCCCGTGGTCCCGATGACCCGCGGCAACTCGAGCCGCTTGGGCACGATGACCTTCTTGTCGCGCAGGTAGCGGGACAGCACCTCCCAAACCGGCTCGCCCGACACGCCGTCGGCCACTGGGGCCCAGCTCGCGACCTTGTAGACCTTGTCCGCCTGGATCGGCTTGCCGCGCAGGCGCATCTCGCCGATGCGTGCCCCGATGCGGTTGCCGGGCGTGCAGGTGTAGCTCATGCCGCCGACCCGTACCATGTCGCCGCCCTGCTGGTAGTAGGGATCGGGGTGGAACAGGTTGTCGCAGATGTCCTCCATGAACGACTTGATCGCCGCGCCGGTGAGCTCGCTCACGACGGT
>Ga0137409_10003797_pt1 | contig 15965 bp, 12 predicted proteins | sample CZODoug1_16funga_FD_122059 | JGI IMG/M metagenome (GOLD analysis project Ga0137409, IMG submission 122059) | Vadose zone soil fungal communities from Angelo Coast Range Reserve, California, USA - CZODoug1_16fungal (Hybrid Assembly) | ecosystem: Environmental > Terrestrial > Soil > Vadose zone... | reverse complement strand
GGCGTGGCGCAGGCGCTCCCCGAGATGATGTCGGGCAAGGTGCAGATCGCCTTCAACACCATTCCGGCTTTCCTGCCGCACGTAAAGGCGGGGCGGCTCAAGGCGCTGGTGATCACGGCCACCGAGCGCTCGTCGCTCCTTCCCGATGTGCCGACGACGCCGGAGATCGGCCTGCCGGGCGTGCTGGGTGCCTCCTGGCACGCGGTGGTCGCGCCCGCGGCCACGCCGCGCGCCGTTGTCGACAAGCTGAATATCACACTGGTCGAGACGCTCGCCCGGCCCGAGATGCGCAGCGCCCTGATCGCCCAGGGCGCCCGGCCGGTGGCCGGCTCGCCGGAAGACCTGAGGACTTTCCTGCGAGACGAGGCGAAGAAGTGGGCGGGCGTGATCCGCTCGTCGGGCGCGCGCGCGGAGTGACGCGAAGCGTCAGGGTTTGAGCACCGCGCTCGCGTCGGCCTGCCTGATCAGCGCGTCCGCGTCCTCCTGCAGCAGGAATCCCGCCGCGACTGCCTTTGCCGCCGCGGCGCGCACCGCCGCGACGTAGCCCGCGTGATCCTGGTAACGCTCCTCGAGCGATAGGCGCGGGTCGCCGCTCGCCTCGCGTTCGGCCCGGGTCTTGGCGAAGGGGATCATGCCTCCGGCGTAGTGGCAGATCTGGCCCTGGTGGAAGGGGCGCTCTCCGCCCGCGGTGAGGTTCCAGCCCAGGTAGGTGCCCAGCGGGGCGTCGCGCAGCACCACCGGCACACCGCCCAGCTCGTTGCCGTCCGCGTCCACGCGCGGCACCAGCATTCGCAGCACGCGCTTGATCGGCGGCGGTTGCTTGGTCGGCACGCCCGAAGTGTCGTTGTAGTTGAAGCCCGGGCCCCAGTCGTAGTCGAACACCGGCATGATGAAATTGCCCGGGATAGTCTGCGAGATCACGGTGATAGCCGGTATGTCCGGGAAGCCCATCGCTTCCCTGTTGGGGTCAACGAGGTCGCCGGACTTTAGCCTCGGCCAGACGCTATCGGGCGGCGGGGTACCGCGCATCACCCAGTTGCGGAAATGCGCCCGCAGCGCGTTGACCGTCTGCGTGTGCGGAACCGGATTGGCGGGGAAGATCGCGTTCCCGAAGTTATTGCCGGGACAGGCGGGTCCGACGGGAGGCAGGCCGGATCCGGGGAGGCTGGTATTGAATCCGCCCACGCCGCCGCCGTGCGTGGTGCTCGGAATGTAATAGCGGCGCACGTTCTCGGGCAGCGGGATGTCCTCCTTCGCGTCGGTGCCGACCCACTCGGGGGTGAGCTTCAGCGACCACACCTCGGCCGAGCCGAAGTGCTCGATGATCTTCGGACAGGTGCGCGACTTCGCGCAGCGATCGAGGATGCCCCGCGCGGGCAGGCCACGCACCCCGTCCTCCCACGGCAACCACCACTGCGGACCTTCGCTGCCTGCTTGGTAGAGCTCGAGCACGCCGTCGGGTTGCGCCCAACGGAAGTTGAGCGCGATGCGCCGGCCGGCGATGATCGGCCAGGCGCCGTCGTGCACCTGGCGGCCGGCCTCGTCCTGGTTGAAGCCGAGGTGGATGAATTGCCGCAGGTAGTTGCCCGATTGCGATACGCCCCGGCCGATCACCCACTGGATGCGATCTGCGAGCGGGTTCGGCGTGCCCGCATCGTCCTTCCCGGCGTTTCTGAAGAAGCTCGCGACGTCGCGGAACGCGGCGAAGCCGATGCCGAGCACGTGGGGATCCTTGGCGGTGAACACGACCTGGTACAGCAGCTTCGCGTCGAAGCCTTTCTTCAGGCAGACGTGCGCCGGGTCGGGCGTGCCGGGAAAGGCATGCGCGGCGTCGCATCGGGCCCACGCCCACTCGCTGCTCGGAACGACCGAGTGCACGCTCACCTTGCCGTCGACGGCCTCGTGCGCATGCGCCGTGAGCGTCGCCCGCCGGGTGTCGAGCGTCGCCGGCCTGTAGGGCAGCGGATTGCTCTGCACCAGGATCGGCTGCGAGTCCGGTCCGCCGCGATTGACGATGCGCCCCAGCACCTTTCCGGTGATCGCGGAGCCGTCCGATTTCCTCGCGACCGGCACGAGCACGACTTCCCTGTCGGGGGCGTCCTGCGCGGTCCCGCCCGAGTTGTCGCCCTGCCAGCCGCTCGACAGCCCCGCGTCGCCGGCGTTGCGCTCGGCGGCGACGATCGTCACCCGTCCACCGCGGTTGGGGACATCGTGCCACATCAGGCCGCTCATTTTCCCCGGGTCCGACGGCAGGATCAGCTGGAACGTCGCCTGGTACTCCACCTTGCCTTTCGCGTTTCTCGGAGCGAGGCGGATGTCCTGGATGATGGCGTTGTGGGGATCCTTCGGATCCAGTTCGCCAAAGGCGCGGCCTGTGATGCGCTTGATCGGGAAGGGAGCCCCGTCGGAGAGGACCGGGTCGGGATCGGCGGTCGTGCTGATGACGATCTTCGTCACACGCGCTTCGGCGGGCGGGACGAACATCAGCAGCGTGGCGATCAGGGCGGTTCCGCGAACCATGCTCGTTGCTCAAAGAGTGTCATGATACAGTCGTCCGACCACGCTAGAAATCGAAGTCCAATGGGAGAGGGCAGACATGAACACCGCGGCCCGCGCTCGCTCGCCGCAGCGCTCTTCGTTGCCGCTGCGGCTGCCATGAGCGGCGCCGCGGCGCGGACCGTGGTTGTTCTCGGCACTGCGACGCCCGGTGGCGGCTTCCCGGTCTACGGCGCGGCCTACTCGAGCACCCTGAACGAGATGGACCCGACTCTCTCGGTCGAGCCGAGAAACACCAAGGGCAGCACCGAGAACATCCCGCTCCTCGAGGCCGGCAAGATCGATATCGGCCAGGCGACCGGCGAAGTGACCTACGAAGCCTTGCAGGGGATCGGCCGGCCGAAGGCCGACCTGCGCATCATCAACGCGATGTACTCCAACTTCGGCATGTTCGTGGTGCGCTCGGACAGCCCGGCGCGCGCCATCGCCGACTTGAAGGGCAAGCCGATCGCCTGGGGCGCATCGGGCTCGGGGTTCGTCGTCCTCGCCCGCTACGTGTTCGACGGGCTCGGCCTGGACATCAACCGCGATTTCTCGCCGATCTATCTGGAGAAGGCGGGCGACGGTCCCGCGATGGTGCTCGACGGCCGCGCGGCCGCGCTCTGGGGCGGCGGCATCGGCTGGCCGGGGTTCGTGACCCTGGCGAAGGCACCGGGCGGCGCGCGCTTCATCGCGCCGACCGCCGAAGACATCCAGCGCGTTCTCGCCAGGCACGCCTTCATCAAGCCGATGAACGTGCCTGCGGGCAGCTATCCCGGCCAGGATTCGCCGATCACCGCGCTCGGCTCTTACTCGCTCGTGCTCTCGACCCCGTCGCTGCCGGAGGACGTGGCGTACCGCCTGGCACGGGCGCTGCACCAGGGCAAGAGCGTGATCGCCGCGCGCCACGCGCAAGGCGGCGAATCGACGCTGGAGAACACGCTCGCCGCCGCGCCGCGGCGGGACCTGATCCACCAGGGCGTGCTGCGTTATATGCGCGAAGCGGGAATATTGCACTAGCGCGAAGGAACGCGGGGCACGATTCCCTATTACAATCCGGACGACTCGACACTCAAGGAGAAAACCATGAACGATCGCTTGCGCCTGACTGTGTCCCGTGTATTCACCGCTTCCCTGCTCGGCCTCGCGGTGGGCTGCGGAACCGCCTACGCCGAAATCGTCGGCACCGACGAGGCGGCCGCCTCGGTGGAGCCGGCCAACCAGAACGCCGATCGGGAGAAGCTGCGCGCCTTCATGGAGCGCCCCGAGGTGGCGAAGCAGCTGCAGAAGATGGGCGTGTCCTCCGATGAAGCCAAGGCGCGCGTCGCCGCGATGAGCGACGCCGAGGTTCGCATGGTCGCGGGCAGGCTGGACATGCTTCCTGCGGGCGGCCGGATCACCAACACCGAGCTGGTCATCATCATCCTGCTCGCTGTGATCCTGCTCGTGATAATCCTTTAAGGGCGCGGAAAAACAGTGAGAGGCGCGCTGAAGAGACTCTTGGCCGCGGCCACGCTCCTCGCCGCGGGCCTCGCGGCGGCGCAGGAGTATCCGGCGAAGGCCATCCGCATCATCGTCCCGCTCACGCCGGGCTCGGGCGCCGACATCGCCGGCCGCATCGTCGCCAAGCACATGAGCGACGCCTTCAAGCAGCCGGTGCTGGTGGAGAACCGCCCCGGCGCGGGCGGCATCATCGGCACGCAGGCGATGCTCAACGCCGACGCGGACGGCTACACGCTGATGGTACAGTCGGCCTCGCACGCGGCGAATCCGGCGATCTACAAGAGCCTGCCCTACGATCCGCTGAAGGACATCGTCGACGTCGCGGTCCTCGGCATGACGCCCTACGTGATGGTCACTGCGAAGGGCGGCGCCTATCCGACGCTGAAGTCCCTGATCGACGCGGCGAAGGCGCAGCCCGGGCATATCCCCTTCGCGTCGGCGGGCGTCGGCACCTCGACGCACATGGCGGCGGAATACGTCGCGCAGGCCGCGGGCATCAAGATGCTGAACGTCCCGTACAAGGGCTCGCCCGAGGCGATCCAGGACACCATCGCCGGGCGCACTTCGTTCTACATGGCCCCGCTCGACGCGGTGATCGGACACCTGAAGGAGGGCAAGCTCGTCGCCTTCGGTGTGTCCACGTCGAAGCGCGCCGAGATCGTTCCGGATATTCCGACGCTCGCCGAAGCGGGTCTGGCGAACTACGACCTCGCACTCTGGTTCGGCATGTGGGCGCGCGCGGGAACGCCGAACGCGGTCGTACAGAGGCTGAACGCCCAGGTCAACGCCATCGTGCAGGGCAGGGAAGTGCGCGAGCAGTTCGGCAGGATCGGCATCGCGCCTGCGCCGATGAAGCCCGAGGAGTTCGCGAAGTTCGTGCGCGAGCAGATGGGCACCTTCCGCAAGATCGCGCGCGAGGCGAACATCCAGCCGCAGTAGCGCTGGGCCAGAAGGGCGGCCCAGCTCATCGGAGCGTTCCCAGCGCGACCGCCGGGCGGGCCGGATCGAACCATTCGCGCAGCCGCTTCCAGTTCTGGAGAACCCTAGGAAGGAACGGCTGGCGGCGAACCCGGTGGAAAAGCGCGTAAAGAGGGAAGCGCTCCAGGATCAGCTCATCCAGGGACAATCCGAACCCTTCGTACCACTGGGTGCGCTCCAGCGGCGCACCTGCGTGCGGCTCCAGCCTCGCGCGGAGCATCTCCAGATATTCCAGGACAGTGGCGCGTTCCGCCTCCGGAGGCAAAACGAAGCACAACAGCTCGGCGAGATCGTGCTGCGGCACGCGAACGGCGGCGAGCTCCCAGTCGAAGGCGCACGGCCTCGGTGCCGCGCCGTTCGGTCTGAAGGCCATATTGCGGGGGTTGAAGTCATTGTGAACCAGGGTGCGCGGCATCGCGGCAAGCGCGCTTCTCCGCTCCCGAGCGGTCCTTGCGGCGCGGCGCTGCAGGGGCAGGCTCGGCTCGCCCCACCAGTCGCTGAAGAATTCCGCGGCGTGGCCCGCGAGGCCGCGCCACAGCGGAAGCATTTCCTCCGGCGACGGGATCCCCGGGTGCCACAGCTTTTGCTTGAGCAGGTGAGTCTGCCCGAGGAAGACCGAGTGGATCTGCGCCGCCGTCTCGACGACGGCGCGGATCGTTTCGCGGGGCCAGGGCCGGCCCGCCTCGGCCCAGCTCGGAAACGCGGCGGAGTCCAGGCACTCGATCGCGAGCGCGAACAACTGGCCGTTGGCCTCGCGCATCGCGCCGTACAGGCGCGGCATGTGCGTACGCAATCCCGGCTCGTTGATGCGATAAAGCATGGGCTCGCGCTTGTGCGCCTGCAGGAGACCGAGCCCATTCGCGCCGGCGCGGAACAGCTTGCCCAGAGTCGCGCCGCAAGTGGCGGCGAGCGCCTCGCCGATCGCGAGCACCAGCTCGTCGCCGGGCTTGCGCTTGAGGATCAGGGGCAGCGTCTCGTCCGGCGCGCCGCGGCGCCTGCGGAAAGTCACGTCGAATTTAGCCACACCCGCGTCCTGCCCCAGCCTCCAGCCGAGGAGCTCGCTGATGATCCCGCCCTCGACCTCTCGTCTCTGGAATTCGACGAGCTTCAGTCCGCGCTCGCCGAAGTGCTTGCAAAGCAGCGCCGTGACCGTGGCTTCGGGATCGGCGGCGGGCGACCGCCTGGGCGGCGAGCACGGCAGGGCGGGGAGGTGACCGGCGGCCGCCAGAGCCCCGACGCAGCGCGCGAGATACGCGCCGTCGATCGTCGGAACGCGCAGGCCGCGACGAGCGAGCAGCGCGCGCGACCGGGTCGCATCGATGCGCTCCCGGTTGGCCTCGAAGTAGAGCTCGGGCAGGGTCCGGCCGCCGAGAATGCGCGGCCTCGCGAGGAAGAACGGCTGCAAGGGGCGCAGGTTCGCGTCGGTCTCCGTCGTCGCGCGCTGAACGTGATCCAGCCACCTGTCGTAGGGCACCAGCGAGGAGCGGTATCCCGCGACGTTCAGCCAGGCGACGACCTCGCGCCAGTGACGGGGAGCCGGATGGTTCACGTGCAAGGTCTGCGTCCCCGCACACGGCCGCCGCGAGAGCTCGACCAGGACGCCTGCGACGAAATCCACCGGGCAGGCGTCGACCTGCCAGTCGACGTCGGGGGCGATGCCGGTGCGCGCGGCGGAGCAAAGCAGTCGCGACACGATGTCTTCCCGGTTCGAGCGGCCGTTTCTCGAATCACCGACGATGAGTCCGCTGCGCACGATCGTCACGGGCAGGCCGGCGCGGCCGAAGCCGCCGAGGATGTGCTCCGCGACGCATTTTGCCCTGGCATAGGCGAGCGGCATGCCGGCGAGATGCCGGGACATGTCCGCGTCTTCGTTCACGATGCCCGGCGCACCGTGCGCGTAGCATACCGCCAGCGTAGAAACGAAAACGAGCGGCTTGGGGCGGGTGTCGCTGCACAGCCGCGCGATCTCCAGCACGGAGAGCACGTTGACCGCCCGCAGGGCTGCGTACGACCGGCTCCAGTTCACCTCGGCGCCGCAGTGGAGCGCGAGATCGGTATCGGTTGCAACGCGTTCGGCGTCCGATTGCGTCAACCCCAGTCGCGGGAGACCCAGGTCTCCGCACACGACCTCGACCCGCTCGGCGGGAAACCTCCGTCCCATCGCTGCTCGAAAGACCTGCTGCAACCGCCCCCGCGCCTCGCCCGCGTCGGCTCCGCGAACCAGGCACAGCACCTTCGCGCCGGTTTTCGCGAGGAGTCCAGCGAGCACCGCGACGCCGAGGAAACCGGTCGCGCCGGTGAGGAATATCCGGCGCGGCGCGCGGATCGCGCCTCGCGCGACCCGCGGGTCCACGGCGAGCGAGAGGTCGGCCGCGGCAAGATCGGCGTCGTACGCGAATCGGTCGGTCATGATCGATGCTCCTTGTTCCAGCCGATGAACATGGCTCTGATGCGTTCCTTGTTCGCGGGCAGGTCCTCGAGCTTCCAGCCGCTTGTATCGATGGCGGGCTTGACGTAGACGTGCACGGTTCCGGGCCGTGCGTTCAGGCCCTTTCCGGGATCGGCCTCGCGCGGCACGGCGAGGAATAAGGAGACGATAGGCAGCTTGAGATCCGTGGCGAGATGGAACGCGCCTTTGTTGAAATGCCCGACCTCGCCGGTGGTGACGCGCTCTCCCTCGGGACTGAGGTATACGGATTCGCCCGTTCGCCGCAGCGTTCTCGCGGCCCGTTTGAAGATCTCGGCGCGCTTTTCCGGAAACGACTGAGGAACCGTCCAGAAAATCCCGATCAGGTATCCGATAAGTCCGAGGGGAAGGACCTTGCGCAGGAACCCGGAGAGGAAGAACCTCGTGTTGGGCAGGCGCAGGGCGATCAGGACGAACATGTCGATCGTCGAGGTGTGGTTCGAGATGTAGATGGTCTGGGTCTCGGGAAACGGCCGGTCCTGGTGGACGACGAAACGGACATTCCAGAGCGCGAGCGTCCACTCGCCGAGCGCCGCGACGACGGTCTCGCGGTAGAAGCGCGAAAAGCGGAACGCGGTAAGCAGGGCGACGATCGAGAGCACGAGCGCACCGGCGCTCATCAGAGCGAGCGTCAGCGCCGTCCGGAAGAAAAAGGCGAGCTGTTCCACGGGCTTCACGCGGCCTTGCAGACCACGGTCTGCATCGCCAGATTCAGGCGGCGCTCGAAGAGCAGCAGCGGTGAAAGCAGGGCCTGGCCGAGAAAATACGGGACGATCGCGCGATCGAGATTCAGGCCGCGACCGCGCAGGATCTTGAATGCGACTCCGGCGAACAGGTAGAAATACGCCGGAAAGGCGCCATAGGGCAGGTAGTCGACTACAGACAGGCCGGCCTTCCCGACCGCCGCGAGCAGGGAATCGCGCGTATAGAGCGCGGTGTGCTGGGGCGCCTGCAATCCCGGCCAGCGGTCCCGGAACAGGTTGAAGCTGAAGCTGTCGAGCCGCGGCACCTCGACGATCAGCCTGCCCTCGGAGGCGAGAAGGCTCTTCGCGCGGCGCAGCGAGCGCAGCGGGTCGTAGTCGTGCTCGAGAAAATGCCACATCGTGATCAGATCGAAGCGGCGATCGCCGAAGGCCTGCTCGTAGAAAAGGCCGCAGCGGAATTCGATCTCCTCGAACCCCGGCAGCGCGGACAGGTCCTTGAAATCGACCCCGGTCGCGCGCACGCCGTAGAGCGTGCGCAGCTTCAGCAGGAACGTACCGGCGCCGCAGCCGCCGTCGAGCACCTCGGCCTGGGGTCCGAGCCCGATGTATCGCGATGCGATTGCGGCCTTGGCGCGGTCGTGACGATCCATGGCACTGCGGTACAAGGGGGTCATCCATCCCCAGTCGGTCTTCTTCCTGTGAGCGATGTATTCGTCGTCGTACCAGGACTTGATGTGCTCGATTCGAAGACGGGGACGTTGATAGACCAATCCGCAGCCGCTGCAGCGCTGAAAACGGAAACGTCCGGGCTTGCCCGTGAGGTCGTCTTCACCGCTGATGAAGTCCCGCGCAGCTTCGCTGCCGCAAAGGTAGCAGGCGATGTTCTCGAATTGCTCCGCCGCGGGGATGGTCATTGCAAGGCTCCGTAAGCGATGATTCCCGCGATCGCGATTGCCTCGGCGGTGGCCAGGGCGCGGGCTTCGCGCATACCGCGCAGCGCCGGGTCGTCGACGATCTCGAGGAGGCAAAGAACCAGGTAGAGAAGAGCCGCGGCCGGCACGGCGCGCTGGAACGCGGGCTCCCATGCGGCCAGGAATGCGAACGCCGGGTACTTGGCGAGAACCAGGTGCGCGCGGGCAAGCCTGTTCTGCGGAAACCTGCGCGTCAGCCGATAGCCGCCGCCGAGCACCGCGACCAACCCCGCGAACGCGAGCGCTTGCGCCCCGCCGGAGGCGAGCGCGATCGCAAGTCCAGCGAGGAACAGGCTCGCCATCGCGGTTGCCCAGAACGCGCGCGGGACCACGCTCAGGACCGTTGTTCGCTCGGGGTGGTGGACGCGGTCGAACCCGAGATCCTCGAGGTCATCCCAGAGACGGAATTGCCACACCAAGAGGAACGCCAGGGGCGCCGAAATCTCGGGACGCTGCGTGCGCGAGGCGATCGCGGCGCAAGCGGCCACCGCCGCCGCTAGCACCAGAATCTTCGGGCTGAGCAGCCGTTCGCGCGCGTAGGCGAGGAATTCAGCTGCGAAAGATTTCGACGGTTCCACGATCGCCGTTGACCTCCACGTCGTCGCCGTTGCGAATGAGATCCATCGCGCCCGGGACGCCGACCACCGCCGGGATGCCATACTCGCGCGCGATGATCGCACCGTGCGAAAGCATTCCTCCGCGCTCGACCACCAAGCCGCGGACGATGAAGAACACCGCGGCCCAGCCCGGATCGGTCTGGCGCGTGACGAGGAGCGACCCGGGCGAGAGATTGGTGGCCTGCCGCGCGTCTTCGAGCACCGCAGCGCTGCCGCGGTAGGCGCCACCGCACGCCCCTGTCCCGCGCAAGAGCCCCGCGCCCCGATCCCGCGGCGCCTCGGACTGCGGTGCCTCGGGCGGGGGGACACGCGTGTAGCTCTCGTGCAATTTCCTCCTCGCCGCGATCGAAGCGATCGCTGCTGCCGCGGGCAGGTCGCCCAGCAAGGCGTCGAGCTCGTCGACCTCCAGGAAAAACACGTCGTCGCGCGCCGTGAAGACTCCGTTCGCGACGAGCCGGTCGCCGACCGCAAGGAGGATCCGCCGCAGGCGCGTATACAGCAGAGCCTGGCGGAAGCGCGCGCGTTCGCGCAGCCGGATCGCACCCTGCGTTGCGGCGAGCAGTGCGCGAAAGCGCGCTGCTCGTGTGAGGAACGGCACGGCGTGCAGCGCGCGCAGGGGCGAAAGGCGCTCGAGCAGCTCCCGCGTAAGCGCGGCCCGCTCCGCCGCCTGCCGCTCGAGCAGGGCGGCGGGCGCCGGACCTTCGAGTTCAGCGTAGAGCTTGAGGAGCGCGATCGCGTCCTCGGGCTGCTCGGGCGGTGTTGGAACTGTGAGCATGAGCTCGCGCGAGCTGCGGAATCCCCAGCGCTCGAGATAGTTCCGGAACTCGTCGGCGAAGGGTCTCAGCTCGGGGCGGTCGAGCGTCGCCGCGAATTCGCCCGCGGAGGAGCGTCTCAGGAGCGGCATGAGCTCGGCGTCGCCGCGCACCCGCCGCGACAGATCCCAGAGCTGCACGACGGGCGCATTGCTCGCGAGGTCCGGAAGGCCCTTGAGAAGGGTGTTGTGCAGCGCCGTCTGGTCCTCGGCCCCGAACGCGCGGCGGACCGCGAGCCCGAGGAGCCCGTAGCAGACCATCGCCGCGGTATCGGCGAGCGCCGCGTCGTTCCAGCGGGTGAGCCGGATGTCCAGAAAATCACGGACCGCGCCGCGCAGAGTCTCCACGGGCAGCGTGCCCAGGGATTGGGGCGAGTAGCGGTCGCAGAACCGGTCGACGGTCGCTTCGAAGCGCCTGATCCGCGAGCTGACCCGCGCGTATTGCCACAAGACCTTCAGGGGCACCCGCAGCCACTCGAGGAGGCGCGAGAAAAACGGCAGGCGCGCCAGGGGAGGCGGCGCGGGAAAATCGCGCGCGCCGGTGAACTCGTTGAAGAAGCGCGCGAGCCACGCGCCGCCCGGCACCAGATGGAGCAGCGCGTGTATGTTGCTGAGGTTATAGTAGAGCTTGCCCTGGCGCATGCCGATGATGTTCTCGAGCTCATCGTGCATCGCCTCGATGCGCTTGCGGGAAATCCCGAAGCCGAGTCCCAGGTTGCGGAAGTACGCCGCGTAGCCCCGCCGCGCGATCGAGTAGAGCATCGGACTGACGACGTCCGGAAAGTTCTCGGCGATGTTGGCGTTGGACCAGACCGTCGCGGGCGGCGCTGCCGTGATCGGGCGGGCCTGCAGAAACCAGAGAGTTCCCGCCCCGTCGATCGCCCACTCGATATCGAGGGGATTGCCGAACTTGCGCTCCAATTCGAGCGCGGACGTGGCGAGCGAACGCAGCGGCGCGCGGAGATCCTCGATCGGGGCGCTTGAGTTCGGCGGCGGGGTCGAGCTGAGCACCTCCCCGCTCGATCGCGCGACCGCGACAACTCCGGGCGCCACGTCCCCGCCCACGAGCTTGTCGCCGAGGCCCTCGCAGTATTCGATCAGCATCGAGGCGGGCGCGCACCCGGCGGGAGCGCGGGTAAAGAGGACACCCGCGAACCGCGCTTCGATCTGCTCGCAGACAATTACGCCGAGCGCCTGAAGGCGCACGCCACGCCGCCGCTGGTAGTCGAGGCAGCGCTCCGACCAGAGCGACGCCCATACGCGGCGCACCGCGTCCTCGAGGGCGTCGCCGCCGACGACTCCCAGTACGGTGTCGAGCTGCCCCGCGAAGGAGTTTTCGCGCGAATCCTCGCCGACCGCGGAGCTACGCACCGCGAGAGGGCGCCCGGGCCAGCGCGCACCGATGTCGGCGAGCACTGCGCGCAGGGACGGGTCGAGGGAACTCGTGACGATGGTCTCGCGGATCGCCATCGCTCTCGCTCTACGCTGTTCCTCGTCGACCGCATGGAGGGCGAGCGAGGACTGGTCGAGCCCGCAGCGCGAAAGATGCTGTGCGAGCCAGAACTGCGTGAGCACCACTCCGTCTGGAACACGGTAGCCCATCTTTCTCAGGCGAGCCAGGTTCGCGGCCTTGTCGCCGCAGTCCTTACCGGTGGCGGGCGCGAGCGGCACAACCTTTCCCCTCAGAGCGGGCGTGCTTTTACGTTTAGGTAGTAGAGCCATAGGCTGAAGAGCCAGTGAGTTCCGGGACCGAGAAGCAGCACCCACACCCAGGTCCTGGGCGCGACAGGCAGCATGGCGGTGACTAGGATCAGCACGCCCAGGACTGAATCCACGCGGTCGAGCACGAAAAAGACGGCGGCGAGCCCGCGACCGCGCGGGGCCATGCCCGGGGCGACGTCGAGCTGCCGCTTGAGGAAGGAGTTGGGCAGCTCGGCAAGCATGAAGGCGAACCCGCAGGCGAGCCCGAGGACGGCGTATTGCGCGCCCGGAAGGTCCCACATCCCCGCCGAGAGCCATGCTGGCAGACCGGGGCGCAGCGATCCCACCGCCCAGAACGCGACGGCGGCGGCGATCGGCATGACCGCGAAGCCGCGCCACATCTTGTTGGGTCCGAATAACCGCCGCCCGCGCACCTTTAGATGGAGATCGACCGGGCCGTTCAATCGCAGCGACAGCTTCGAGCGCAGCCACACCACGTGCGTGACTCCCGCCGCGGCCATCGTCGCGACGAGGAACACCGCGCAGGGCAGGGCTTGCGGCGATGCGAGCGCGCTCACAGGTCGAATCCCGTCTGCGTGCGGTTCTGAAACAGGAACACCGAGCCCGGGAGCTTCTTTGCCTCCTTGAGCCACGTCCACCAGTCGACTTCGTTGTCCGGCCGATATCCGATGCGCGACAGGCAGTAGCCCGGCACGCGCACGTACATGTGGTGCAGCTCGTGGGCGTCGAAATGCAGGATGAGCCACGACAGGCGGCGCGGCAGCCGTAGCGAGCGCGTGAAAGCCTGCTGCTCGAAGGAGCTGAACGGCCGCACTTGCGCGTCGCCCGCGAGCCTCTGCGGGATATGCGTGTGCTGGCTCAGGAGGAGGGGATCCTCGATGGCGAAGGCGAGCAGGCGACCTAGGGCAAAGGCCTGAAAGAGAGCCAGGGGGCCGACTGCCGCGGCAAGGAGCGCGTACGCGACGAGCGTTATGACGATCCCGGTCCTGACCGGCGCGAGCTCGGCGGTACGCAGGTAGGCGGCCATGCGAGGAAGTTGCCAGTAGTTCGAGATGCGGTAGATCAGGGAGAAGAGCGGGACATGCGCCCGCCATGCGAAGTCGACGATGTGCCGTTCCCAGGGCGCGAGGACCCGGGGAACGAGCGAGGCGGTTGTCGCGTCGAGATCCTGCCATCCGGTCCAGCGATGGTGGCGCGCGTGGATTCGCTGCCAGCTCGGGTACGGAATCAACGCGAAGAATCCGGCGATCCAGCCGGTGGCACGGTTGAGCCAGCGCGTTCGGAACAGCGTGTGGTGGCCGGCTTCGTGAAGCAGCACGAACCACTGCACGAATGCGAACGCCAACAGCAACTGCCCGAAGAGCCAGGCCGCGACATGCCCCGAGAATGCCAGCCCGGCGCCTGCGGCGGTGAGGCCGCAGGCGAGCCCGAGAAAGCTCCATCCCGCCGCGTCACGCGGCTGCAGATGACGAACCTCTTCGATTCCTGGAGGCGCCACGATCTCTCCCCGATGTGGTCTGTCCTTGCCAGCATTGCGACCTGAATGGGCGCACACGGCATCGGCAAGAGGGTCGGCTTTTCTGTCCTCTAGCGCAATTGCTTGTGCCGAAGTAAGGGAATATACGCCCGGCGGTACCGTTTTTTGATACCCCTATGTCCCAGACAGGGAACCCAGGTCCTTCGAGAAATTCTTAGGGTGCCTCTAATCGACTCGGGGACTAGAAGCGCAGCGCCCCTCGCAGCGCGATCGCGCTGAAGTCGTTGTCCGGCGTCTTTGCCTTGAATTTCCTGTAGTCCAGGCTCACGCTGAACGCGGGCGTGATGAATATTCTTGCACCTACATCGTAGGTCTTACCTTCGACGAGGTGATCGTCGCCGTTGTCGAAGACCATTCCTGCCGAGAGTCCGAACATCCTAGTCGGGTAGTACGTTGCCCGAAGGCCGATGTCCCAGTTCGTCTCCGACGCGGCATTGTCCGAATCGTGCGTGATGCGGGCGATCGTGGCGTCGATCGCTAGGGAGTCACCGCCCGCGAATCGCGCGAGGTGCTGGCCCGAGAGCCCGACAGAGGTGAAGGTGTTGTTGGTATCCGGCTGGTTCGTATTGGGCACGTTGACTGCAGTTCGCGACTTGGCCTTCGACCAATCAACGCTGAGCGCCGTGGCTGCCCCGGTGTAGGCGCCGATGGATGCCTGGTAGGCCTTGGCTTGGACTTCGGTCTCGGTCCCGCCGGACGCAAGCGGAGTCGCGAATCTTCCGGAGTCGGTCGAGTCGTAGCCGGCTCTCAATATCAGCGGCGAACCGGCCCGCCTGAAATCGACGTCCACCCCGTACGCTGAACCCTTCTTGACCGTCTCGGCGTTGGTGAGCTCGGGGGACAGGCGGCTGTAGTTCGCCGAGAGGCTACCCGAGCGCTCGACGAATGCGGCTTGCTCCAGCGGGTAGTCCGTGGGGCGGCTCGGGAGTCTCTGAAAGAACCAAGTCCCGTCAGCGCCGGCGTCGCTTGACCGAAACGAGTCGGACTTGAAGCGGGAATATGAAAGGCCAGCTTCCGCCTGGTATGTGTCCTGCGCGAGAGCGGCGCACGGACTCGATAGCGCAGCGACGACAAGCGACGACGCGGCGACGATTCTTGGATTCATCTCGGGCTCCCTATCCTCGAGATACGGGAATTTCCGGGCATCATACCTATCGCCCGCTCCGCGTGCGCCACTGCACCAGCAGCGCCACGCAGGACGCGCCCATCGCGATCGCGCATACCGCCGGCCATCCCCAGTGCGCGAGCGCGGTGCTCGCGAGAAACGCCCCCACTGCGTTGCCGCCCCAGATGTGTGCGCCGAACACGGTGTTGAAGCGGCTGCGCGCGTCGGGAGCGACCGCGGTGATGCGCGTCTGGTTGGCGACCATCGCCGATCGCAGCCCCGAGTCGAGCAGCACCGCGCCCGCGATCACCGCGCCGATCCACAGCGGGGCAAAGGCGAGCACGACGTAGGCTGCGAGCACCAGGCCCACGCCCGCGGTGACGATGGGAAAGGCGCCGTAGCGGTCGCTCCAGCGGCCCGCGGGCTGCGACATCAGGATCCCCGCCGCGCCGGGGATCGCGAGCAGTCCTGTCTGCGCGGGGCCGAAGCCGTGAAGCGCGAGCATCATCGGCGCGACCGTCGCCCAGAAGCTGCCGTAGGAGATGCCGAGAAGGAACTGGATGGTCGAGGCGCGCCGCAGCGTCGCGTTGTCGCGCAGAAACTCGAAAAGGGAGCCGATCAGCCGGGGGTAGCCGAGCTGCGTCTTGGAGGGCATCGAGGGCAGCCACAGAATGAGCGCGGGAGCGAGCGCGAGCAGCATCACCGCGGCCCCCACGTAGGTCCAGCGCCAGCCGAGGAACTGGGCGATGAGTCCGCCCGCCAGGCGCCCGAAGAGGATTCCGAGAAACAGGCAGGCGAGCAGCGTGCCCATCACGCGCCCGCGCCTCTCGGGCGGCGCGAGCTCGGCGGTGAGCGGGATGACGAGCTGGGCGAAGCCCGAGGTGATGCCGACGATCAGGCTCGCCGCGACCAGCGCCGGCAGCGTCGGCGCCGCTGCCATCACCAGCAGGGCGACGATCAGCACCGCGAGCTCGATGAGGATCAGCCGGCGCTTGTCGAAGCGGTCGCCGAGCGG
>Ga0137409_10003796_pt1 | contig 15969 bp, 15 predicted proteins | sample CZODoug1_16funga_FD_122059 | JGI IMG/M metagenome (GOLD analysis project Ga0137409, IMG submission 122059) | Vadose zone soil fungal communities from Angelo Coast Range Reserve, California, USA - CZODoug1_16fungal (Hybrid Assembly) | ecosystem: Environmental > Terrestrial > Soil > Vadose zone... | reverse complement strand
CGACGCTGCTGCGCCGCCCGGCCCGGACGCGGCGGCGGGGCAGATCGTCGGCGGCCCACCGTTTCGCAATCTCGCGCAGCCACCGCTGCGAGATGCCGGTGAAGTCGAGCGTGCCGTTGTGGCCGAACACTGCCAGGTCCCACACGTCCTTGCCGACCTCGGTCTCCGGGCTGGCCATGGCCCGCGATGACTCCGTCGTCAACGCGTTCACCATCGCCCGGAACACCTGGTCACTGTGAGCGTCGAGGCCACGGTAGTCGGCCAGGCGTTTAGCCGGCATAGCGCGCAGCTCGTTGCAGAAGGCGCGCAGCTGGGCGTCCTTGGTCACGGTCCCGGCGATGCGGCACCGCTGCTGCAGGCCGAGCAGGATCTCCGCGACCACTAACGGCGCCAGACCGACGAAGCTAACCTCGCCCGCGTAGCTGACCGGCGCCTCGGTGCGCCGCCAGCGCCGCTCGTCCAGCCCGGGGTCCTCGCGGCGGGCAGCGCGCCAGCGCTGCTGATGCGCCCCGCAGTAGACGCCATCGTGATGCCGCCGCGGGCGCGGACACGACCGAGTTCTGGCAGGAGACGCTCGAGCGCTACCGCGGCGAGTGCAAGACGGAGCACGACCAGGTGGTCGCCGAGGGGGGGCTGCACATCCTGGGCACCGAGCGGCACGAGGCGCGGCGCATCGACAACCAGCTGCGCGGCCGCGCCGGGCGCCAGGGCGACCCGGGCTCGTCCCGTTTCTACATGTCCCTCGAGGACGACCTGATGCGCATCTTCGGGTCGGACCGCATCTCCGGCCTGATGAAGCGCCTCGGCATGGAGGAGGGGGTCCCGATCGAGCACCGCATGGTGACCCGCGCGATCGAGCGGGCCCAGAAGCAGGTCGAGGCGCGCAACTTCGAGATCCGCAAGCACCTCCTGGAGTACGACGACGTCAACAACAAGCAGCGCACGGAAATCTACCGCCTGCGCCGCGAGCTGCTCGAAGGGAAAGGCCAGAAGGAATATCTGCTGCAGAAGGCCGAGGAGATCCTGAACTACCTCCTCGACTCGACCTGCGGGGCCGACGCGGACCCCGAGGACTGGCAGACCGACGAGTTGCGGAACGGTCTCCTGCGGTACTTCGGTCTCGACGTGCAGACGCTCGGGATCGACTGGTCGAAAGTGAGCGCCCCGGAGCTGCGCGAGCGTCTCTGGGCGCAGGTCCAGGCGCGCTACGAGGAGAAGGAGCGCACCATGGGCGGGGACGCCATGCGCCAGCACGAGCGCGCCCTCATGCTCTATGTCATCGACACCGCCTGGAAGGACCACCTGCTGGCGATGGACCACCTCAAGGAGGGGATCGGCCTGCGGGGCTACGGCCAGCGCGACCCGCTGACCGAGTACAAGAAGGAATCCTTCGTCATGTTCGGGCTGATGAAGGAGCGGATCGAAGACGAGATCATCATGAACCTGTGGCGCATGGACGCCGCGGTGGCGACCCAGCAGAAGGAGATGCGCACCCGCCGCGAGCGGGACCTGACGTACAGCGCCCCGGCGAAAGAGGCGCCCCAGCCGGCGCAGCGCGCCGGCGCCCGCGTGGGCCGGAACGATCCCTGTCCCTGCGGGTCCGGAAAGAAATACAAGAAGTGCCACGGTTCGGAAGAGGGGAGCGGGACTCCGGCCCGGCCCGCGGCCCCGCATGGAGCGCGGGTCTAGAACGATCGACGGGGCCTCACCGCGGCCCGAGGTGCCGACGCATATGCTGGACGGAGCGATCCCGGACGCGCTGACCTTCGACGACGTGCTCCTGCTGCCCGCCCGCTCGGACGTCGTGCCGAGCCGGGTCGACGTCACGACGCATCTCACCCGGAACATCCGGCTCAACATCCCTCTGGTCTCGGCGGCCATGGATACGGTCACCGACTCCCGCCTGGCGATCGCCATGGCCCAGCAGGGCGGCATCGGCATCGTGCACAAGAACCTGCCGATGGAGGCGCAGGCGGCCGAGGTCGACAAAGTGAAGCGCTCCGAGAGCGGCATGATCGTCGACCCGGTCACCATCGGGCCGGAACAGAAGATCGCCGAGGCGCTCGAGCTGATGCAGCGGTTCAAGATCTCGGGCGTGCCGGTCACCGACCGGGGCGGCCGCCTGCTCGGCATACTGACGAACCGCGACCTGCGCTTCGAGACCCGCACCGATCTTCCGGTCTCGGCGGTGATGACGAAGGAGGACCTGGTCACGGTCCCCGTCGGCACGACGCTCGAGGAGGCCAAGTCGATCCTGCACAAGCACAAGATCGAGAAGCTTCTGGTCGTCGATCGGGACTACCACCTGAAGGGCCTGATCACCGTCAAGGACATCCAGAAGGTGATCAAGTACCCCCACGCGTGCAAGGACGCGCTCGGCAGGCTGCGCGTCGGCGCCGCCGTGGGCGTCGGGCCCGACGAGATCGAGCGGGCCCGCCTCCTCGTGGAGGCGCGCGTGGACGTCATCGTGGTCGACACGGCGCACGGCCATTCGGCCGGCGTTATGGACATGGTGCGCAGGCTGCGCAAGACGCTCTCGGGCGTGGACCTCGTCGCGGGGAATGTCGGGACCGAGGAGGCCGCCGAGGACCTGATGAAGCTGGGCGTCGACGCGGTCAAGGTCGGAGTCGGACCCGGATCGATCTGCACGACGCGCGTGGTGACGGGGGTCGGCGTGCCGCAGATCACCGCAATCGCCCAGAGCGCGCTCGCGGCGCGGCGGCACGGCGTCCCGCTCATCGCCGACGGCGGCGTCAAGTTCTCCGGCGATATCACCAAGGCCCTGGCCGCCGGGGCCTCCTCGGTGATGATCGGATCGCTCTTCGCCGGCACCGAGGAAGCGCCCGGCGAGACGATCCTCTACCAGGGCCGGACGTTCAAGGCCTACCGCGGGATGGGGTCGATCGGGGCGATGCGGCGGGGCAGCGCCGATCGATATTTCCAGGACGCGGCCGCGGAAGACAAGCTCGTGCCCGAGGGGATCGAGGGGATGGTCCCTTACAAGGGCTCGCTGCAGGCGCTGGTCCCGCAGATGGTCGGCGGCCTGCGCGCCGGGATGGGGTACTGCGGCGCCGCGGACATCGAGACTCTCAGGCAGCAGGCGCGCTTCATCCGCGTCACGAGCGCGGGTCTCAAGGAGAGCCACGCGCACGACGTGGTGATCACCAAGGAAGCCCCGAACTACCGGATGGAGTGAGAGGACCGCCGGTCCTCGATCGTGATCTCGCGGACATCGCCGCCGCGGTCGACGAGACGGACGGAGACGACGCGCTCCGGATGGTAGGGTCCCAGACGCTCGGCCCACTCCACGACGGCGATCCCGTCCACCCCGAGAATCTCCTCCAGCCCCAGCTCGTCCAGGTCTTCCGGCCGGTCGATACGGTACAGATCGATGTGGTAGAGCGTCACCCGGCCGTCGTAGCGATTCACCAGGGTGAAGGAGGGGGAGCGCACATCCTCTTCGGACACGCCCAGGCCCTGGGCGATGCCGCGGGCGAAGACGGTCTTGCCCATGCCCAGATCGCCGGTGAGAAGAATTACGTCTCCCGCCAGGAGGCTCCGCGACAGGTCCTGTCCGAGGAGGCGGGTCTCCTCTTCCGAGCGCGTGACCAGGGTCCGGGAGGGCATCCGGTCGTTCAGACGAGCGACAGTTCCATGAGCACCGGTTGCGGCATGAGGTCGCGGTGCTGCCGGAACAGCCGGGGGAGTGTGCGGACGACCTCGAGACCGGCGCGCTCGTGGAGCGGACGTGATCGGCTGTTACCGATCAGCCGCACCTGCTTCAGGTGGCGGCGGCGGCCCACCTCGATCGCCTCCTGGATGAGACGCAGACCGATGCCGTGACCGCGGAGATTCGGCTCCACCCCCACCGAAGCGAGATACAGGACGTCCCCCCGCGGATTGTGGGATGCGGAAGGCAGGATCCGCTCGTAGTCGAGGTAGGATCGCGGAAAGTCACGCGTCCACAGGAGTCCGTTGGTCAGGCCGACGATCCGGGGCGCCTGGCCAGGGCGCTGCAGCTCGGCGAGCAGAAACGCCTCGGGCAGCGCGAACAGGCGCCTCTGCAGCTCGTTCAACGAAGCGCCCAGCCGGCCCCACACCCTCCTTTCGACGAGCGTCGCCTCCTCCAGATCGTCGGGCCGGGCGGGACGGATGACCACCCGCAGGATGGCCGCGCGCGCGGCGACGGACGAGATTCCCCGGCCGGGCGCGCCCCGCGGCGGTCCGGCGATCACGGAGCCCGATGGACCGGCCGCGCGCTGGCCCGAAGACGTCGTTCCCTGGTTGTCCTTCATCCGGTCCTCCGGGCGCCGCGAGCCTCGGCTCGTTCGTTGCTCCGCGGCGGGCGGAGACTCAGGAGCGCCGCGGGGAAGTGCTGCAGGATGTCGCGCGCGATGAGCGGCGCCTCGCCCACCTCGGCCGCTGCGAGGTCGCCGGCCAGCCCGTGCAGGTAGACACCCAGCCTGACCGCGTCGGTGGTCTCGATCCCCTGGGCCAGAAGACCCAGGAGGAGGCCGGTGAGGACGTCCCCGGACCCGCCGGTGGCCATGCCAGGATTGCCGGTGGGATTCACGTGCACCCGGCCCTCGGGTGTCGCGACCAGCGTCCGGTGTCCCTTGAGGACCAGATGGCAGCGATGGCGACGCGCGAACTCGCGCGCCAGCTGCAATCTGCGGGACTGCACGTCCTTGCCGGACATCCCCAGGAGACGCCCCATCTCTCCCGGGTGGGGGGTCAGGACGAGCGGGCGGAGCCGTCCGGAAAGGGCCGTCTCGTTCCCCGCGAAGGCGTTCACGCCGTCGGCATCCAGGACGACCGGCACGCGCGCCCGGCGCACCACATCGCGGACGATCCTGCACGTCTCCGGATGGGTGGTCAATCCCGGGCCGATGCCGATCGCCTGCTTCCCCTCGAGAAGGGCCAGGATCCGATTGAGCCCGGATTCGGCCAGGGTCCCCTCCGGGGTCTCGGGCAGCCCCTCGGTCATCACTTCCATCGCCCGCGAGACGAAGCCGGACTGCAGACCGCTCGGCACGGCCGCGGTCACCAGGCCGCAGCCCGCGCGCAGCGCGCCGAGAGCCGACATCCGCGCGGCCCCGCCCTTGCCGCGCGACCCGGCGACCACCAGGGCGTGACCGTAGTCCCCCTTGTGACTGTCGGCCCGGCGCTTCGGCAGGAGGGATGAGAGCTCCTCCGCGCGCAGCAGGTCCAGGTCGGCCCGCTCGGCGACGACCGCCTCGTTCGGCAGCCCGATGTCGACCACGTGCAGTCGCCCGCACATCGACTCGGCGGGAGGGAACACGTGCGGGAGCTTCGGCCGGACGAAAGCGACCGTGTGGTCCGCCCGCAGACAGGGCCCCGGGATCTCGAAGGAATCGCCCGACAGACCGCTGGGGACATCGACGGCCAGCACCAGGGCACGCGCCGCGTTCACGTCTTCGATGACCGTCGCGAGGAACCCCTGCACGGGCCTCGACAGCCCGGTGCCGAGGATCCCGTCCACGATCAGATCGCTCGTGTCGAGAAGGGCGCGGGCGGCCTTCCATTCACCCCGCGCGGTCACTTCGCGCGGCGGCGCGCCGAGCCGCGTGAGGGCCTTGAGGTTGACGAGGGCGCTGCCGCGCACGTCGCGGCGCCGGCCGAACAGGAGGGCGGCGAACGGAATCCCCTGGTTGTGGAGGTGCCGCGCCAGGACGAAGGTGTCTCCCCCATTGTTTCCACGCCCGCACAGAAGCAGGATGCGCCGCGTCCTGAGATCCCCCTCGATGCGCTGCAGGACCTCGAGCAGCCTCAGACCGGCATTCTCCATCAGGACGATTTCGGGCACACCGAACCGCGAGACCGTGCGCCTGTCGATATGGCGCATCTGTTGCGAGGTCAGTATTTCCACTACGGCGGCCCCCCGGGAAGTGGCCCACTTTACACAGGTCACCGGTCGGAATCAAGCGAAGCCCTCCCGTCTCGGCGACGCCCCTCACGGACGAGCGCGGTGACCGTTTTCCGCGCCGGACGGCGCGTTGACAGGGTCGCGAAGGGTCAAGGATAATCGCCGCTCCGCTCGATCTGTCGCGAAATTGCGACGAGCGGCACACTTGCGGTGCCGACGTGCTGCGTTTTCTGACGGCAGGGGAATCGCACGGTCCGGCCCTGGTCGCCATCCTGGACGGGATGCCGGCGGGGCTCGGGCTCCTGGCCGCCGACATCGACGTCGAGCTCAAGCGCCGGCAGCACGGCTACGGGCGCGGCGGGCGGATGAAGATCGAGCAGGACCGGGTCGCGATCCTTTCCGGCGTGCGGCACGGGCGCACCCTCGCCAGCCCGATCGCGCTCCAGATCGCCAACCGCGACTGGGCGAACTGGCAGAAGGCGATGGCGATCGAACCGGTCGACGTCGAGGACGCCGAGCGCAAGCGGGTCACGCGCCCGCGGCCCGGGCACGCCGATCTGGCCGGGGCCTTGAAGCACGACGTGGAGGACGCGCGCGACATCCTCGAGCGGGCCTCGGCGCGCGAGACGACGGCGCGCGTGGCCGTGGGGGCGGTGTGCAAGAAGTTCCTGCGGGAGTTCGACGTGGAGGTGGCGAGCCACACGGTGTCGCTGGGAGCGGCCGCGCTCCCTCCCCTGACCGAGGTGCCGTGGGATCGGATCGTGGCGGCGGAGGGGTCGGCGCTGCGCTGCGCGGACGCCGGAGTCGAGCAGAAGATGATCGAGGAGATCGATCACGCCATGCAGGCCCGCGACTCCGTGGGCGGCGCGTTCCAGGTCGTGGCGCGCGGCGTTCCCCCCGGTCTGGGGAGCCACAGGCACTGGGACCTGCGCCTGAACGCCCGGCTGGCGGCCGCGATCTGCTCGATCCAGTCGATCAAGGCGATCGCGATCGGGGACGGCGTCGAAGCCGCGGGAAGGATGGGGTCGGAGTTCCACGACGAGATTCACTACGACCGGCCGGCGCGGCGCTTCTACCGCACCTCGAATCACGCCGGCGGCCTGGAGGGGGGCATCACCAACGGCGAGGAGATCCGTGTGCGGGTCTACGTCAAGCCGCTGTCCACGCTGCCCAAGGCCCTGCACAGTGTCGATCTCAAATCGAAGGACGAGTTCCAGGCGCAGGTGGAGCGCACAGACGTATCGGCCATCGCCGCCGCGGGTGTCGTGGGCGAGGCGATGACCGCATTCGTCCTGGCCGAGGCGTTCCTGGAGAAGTTCGGCGGCGACTCGCTCAAGGAGATCACGCGGAACCACCGGGGATATCTCGAGCAGCTCCGGGAATTCTAAAGAGCGGCGCGGCGATCGAGATCGCGCGCCGCCGGCAGTCCCGCCACGGCGCGGGCCAGAAGCGCCGCGCGCAGGATCGCCTCCTGCATCGCCTCGGTCGCCAGGGCCCCCACCACGAGAGGGTCGGCCCGGACCCTGCCGCGCGACAGGCAGAACACCACGTCCCCGTCGAAGCGCGTCCAGACGGGAGCGATGCAGCGCGCGCAGGCGACCTGGGCCGCTCTCGCCACGGAGGTGGCCTCGACCTTGGTCAGCCGGGCGTTCGTCGCCACCACGCCCAGCGTCGTGGAGGGAGGGGGCGCAGCGTCGTCCCCCCTCGCGGCCGGGCGCCCGCGGGCGCGCGCACCCGCTCCGGCGCGGAACGGGAGCCCGGCACGCAGAAGCTCCCGCGTCGTGCCGGGGAGAGCAGAGCCGTCCGGGCGGTCCCTCAGACCCGCGACGATCGAGCCGGTGCGCGGGTCGATGACGTCGCCCCAGGCGTTCACCACGGCCAGGGCGCCCACGACGAGCGCACCCTTACGACGCGACGCCGAGCCGAGGCCCGATTTCATGGCGCGCCGGATGCCATGCATCTTGCCCACGCTGGCCCCCGTCCCCGCGCCCACGTTCCCCTGGAGAACCGGCCGCGAGGAGGCCGCCCGGCAGGCGCGCCGGGCCATGGCGGGGGTGGGGCGGGCGCGCGGGCTCCCCGCCGACAGATCGAAGAGAATCGCAGCCGGGACGATCGGCACGATGGCGTCGCGCACGCGGAAGCCGATCCCCTGTCGCTCGAGGAACGACATCACTCCGGCCGCGGCATCGAGGCCGTAGGCGCTGCCGCCGGACAGGAGGAGCGCGTGCACGACGGGGACCAGGTGCGCGGGCCCGCAGGGACCGGTGTCGCGCAGCCCGGCCGCGAGACCGCGGACATCGAGGCCGGGGACGGCGCCGTCGCCGCACAGCACGACCGTGCAGCCGGTGAGGCCGCGGCTGTCCGTCGCGTGCCCGACGCGAAACCCCGGGACGTCGGTGAGGCTCGAGGCGGGACGGGCGCCGGGCATGCGACCGTATGCTAGCATGCGCCGGCCGAGCCTCCCTCGGCCCGGCGTTCATCAGGCGAGTGTCGTGAAGGACATCCCCGCGTTCGAGAGGATCTGGCGGCTCGTGGCCGAGGTACCGCGCGGCCGGGTCGCGACCTACGGGCAGATCGCCCGCATGGCCGGCCTGGTCAATGGGGCGCGCACGGTCGGCTGGGCGCTGCGGGCCCTGCCGGACCGCCACCGCGTCAAGGGCCGTCCGGTCCCCTGGCATCGCGTGATCAACGCGCAGGGAGCGATCAGCCTGCGCGGCCGGGAGGGCGGAGGAGAGGCGTCGCGCCAGGCGGCGGGGCTGCGGCGTGAGGGGGTCGTCCTACTGACCGGAGGCCGGGTCGACCTGCGTCGCTATCGGTGGGGCGGCCGCAGACGCCCCTCCTGAGATCCCCGGCTCCAGCCCGAACTGCAGCTGGTACAGTCTGTGATAGATGCCGCGCTCCTGCAGCAGGGCGCGGTGAGTGCCCTCCTCGACGATCCGGCCGTGGTGCATCACGAGGATGCGGTCGGCGCCCACGATCGTCGAGAGACGATGGGCGATGACGATCGACGTGCGCCCCTCGAGCAGGAGACGCAGGGCGTCCTGGATCAGGATCTCGGTCTCCGTGTCGACACTCGAGGTCGCCTCGTCCAGAACCAGCACGGCCGGGTCGTAGGCCAGGGCCCTGGCGAACGACAGCAGCTGCTTCTGACCCACCGACAGGTTGCTGCCGCGCTCCCGCACCTCGTCCCCGAACCCCTTCGGGAGGCGCCGGATGAATCGGTCGGCGTGGACGAGACGCGCCGCCTCCTCGATGCGCTCCGGCGGCAGGCCGGGCCGGCCGAAGGCGATGTTCGAGGCGACGGTCCCCGTGAACAGGAAATGGTCCTGCTGGACGACGCCGACCTGGCGCCTCAGGGAGGCGAGGGGAAAGGAGCGGATGTCCCGTCCGTCGATGCGGATCGTTCCGGAGCCGGGGTCGTAGAGGCGGATGAGAAGCTTGATGAGAGTCGTCTTTCCGGATCCGGTCGCGCCCACGATGGCCACCCTCTCCCCCGGCTCGACGCGCAGCCGGATGTCGTGCAGCACGTCCCCTCCATCCCGGTAGGCGAAGCGCACGTTCTCGAACTCGATCCTCCCCGCGACCCGATCCGGCAGCGCCACGGGCGTCGCGGGCGAGGTGATCGCCGGGCGCTCGTCCAGCAGGGAGAAGATCCGCTCCAGGGACGCCATGGCCGCCTGCAGGACGGCGTAGAACCCCGACAGGTCCTGGATGGGGCCGAAGAAGCGGGAGGTGTAGTTCAGGAAGGCGGCGAGGGTCCCGATCGTCACCGCGCCGCGCACGATGCTTCCTCCTCCGTACCAGAGGATGAGCGCGGTCGCCACGTTGCTCACCATCTCGATGATCGCGGAGAAGCCCGATTCGTAGACCACCGAGCGCAGCTCGGCGTCCCGGTGGTCGCGGTTGATCGCGTCGAACTCCCCCCGATTCACGTCCTCGCGCCGGAACAGCTGCACCAGGAGCATCCCGGAGATCGATTCCTGCAGGTAGGCGTTGATGCGCGCGATGCGCCGGCGCACGTCCCGGTACGACTGGCGGATGCGGCCGCGGAGCATGGCCGACAGGAGAAACAGGACGGGGGTGATGGCGAAGGTGACGAGAGCGAGCCGCCAGTCGAGCCACAGGAGGATGCCGACGATGGCGAGGAGCTTGACGCTGTCTCCCAGGAGCGACACCACCCCGGAGGAGAACAGGTCGGCGAGAGCCTCGATGTCGGTCGTGACGCGGGTCATCAGGCGACCGACGGGATAACGATCGAAGAAGGCCGAATCGAGCGACAGAAGGTGGCGGAACACCCGGTCACGCAGGTGCAGAATGACGTTCTGCCCCGTCAGCTCCATGGAATAGAGCTGGCCGTAACGCGCCAGGAGCTCGACGGTGACCGTGACCAGGTAAATCAGGACGAGTGCGGCGAGGCCGTGCCGGTCGCCCCGCGTCACATGCTCGTCGAAGAAAATCTTCAGCAGATAGGGCTGGAGAAGGTTCGCCCCCATGACCACGAACATCAGGGCGACCGACAGGGCGATCAAACGTGCCTGAGGCCGGACGAATTCCAGGAGCCGCCGCATCAGGCGGGCGTCGTAGGCCTTGCCGAGGACCTCGTCGTCGTGGCCCGTTCCGGTGCCGCTCACAGTCCTTCCAGCTCCCTCTCGATCTGCTGCTGCCTGTGCATGCGCGCGAACGGGCCGTCCCGCGCCAGGAGCTCCGCGGCGCTACCGGTCTCCGCCACGCGGCCGTCCTCGAGGACCAGGATCCGGTCGGCCCCCATCACGGTCGAGATCCGGTGGGAGACGACGAATGTGGTGCGACGGCGCATGAACTCGCGGAGACCGGCCAGGATCGCCTCCTCCGTGTCCGCGTCGACGCTGCTCAAGGCGTCGTCCAGGATCAGGATGCGTGGATCGAGGAGGAGGGCCCGGGCCAGGGCCACGCGCTGGCGCTGACCGCCGGACAGGGTCACGCCGCGCTCCCCCACGAACGTATCCAGGCCCTGGGGCAGATCCGGAAGGTCGCGCGTGATCTGCGCCACGCGCGCCACCTCTTCGATGCGGCTTCTGGACGCGGCGGGACGTCCCAGCGCGATGTTCTCCGCGATGCTGCGCGAAAACAGGAAGGTCTCCTGCGGGACGACGCCGAGATGGGCGCGCAGATGGGCGGTCGGAATCGTGTTGAGGTCCCGCCCGTCGATCCGGATGGCCCCCGCGGGAACCGGATGGACGGCGGCCACGAGCTGGACCAGCGTCGATTTGCCCGCCCCGACCGGGCCGACGATTCCTACGGTGGTTCCCGCCGGCACATCGAGATCGATCCCCTGGAGGATCGGTCGTGCCTCCCGTCCTCCGTCCGGATACGAGAAGTCGAGGCGTCTGAAGGCGACGGAGCCGCTGATCTCGGGACCCGGCCCCGGGGCCCGGTCGCCGGGAAGGTCGCTGGTCTGCGACCGGATCTCCTGGACGCGCTGGATCGCCCCCAATCCCCGCTGGAACACGCCGAGGACCCAGCCCATCATCACGGTCGGCCCGGACAGGAGCGTCTGGTACGCCAGGAAGGCGATCAGGGCGCCGGGCGTGAGGGTGTGGGCCATGACATGGAGCCCGCCGATCCAGAGCACCACGAGCGTGCTCGTCTTGTCGATGCCCCCCATCAGGGCCACGGTCAGACCGCGGCTCCTGGCCAGGAGGAGCGAGCGGCGCCGGTACTCCCGGCTGAGCTCGGCGAACGCCTCGACCTCCCCGGCCTCGCGAGAGTAGGCCTTGACCATGTTGATGCCGCTCAAGGTCTCCTGGGCCTCGTTGCTGATCTCGGCCAGCTGCTGCTGCGTCCGGTTGCTGCGCTCATGGATCGTCCGGCTGACCCGGAACACCCCGGCCAGGATGATTGGGTAGGGGATGACCGCCGCCAGGGTAAGGGTCGGATCGAGGAGAGCCATGAGAGGGAGCCCCGCGGAGTACAGGAGCGCCACGTTCAGGACGCTGAGGATGCCGGGGCCGAACAGCGATCGAATCAGCATCAGGTCGTTCACCGCGCGGGACATGATTTCCCCGGTGCGGTGGCGGGCGTAGAACGACGCCGGCAGGGTCTGGAGGTGCGCGAACAGGTCGTTGCGGATGTCGTAGACGATGCGCCGCGAGGCGCCGAGGATGTGCAGGCGCGACCAGGTGCGGATCACAGCCAGGACGAGCGCGGCCGCGACGATGGCCAGGGCGTAGGACCAGTACGGGACGGGGCGCGGGCCCGGACCCAGGGAGTCGATCGCCTCCTTCAACAGCCAGGGGATGAGCAGCGTCAGGGCATTGGTCACGACGAGGCAGAGAAGTCCCAGGAGGAACGGCCTGCGGTAGAGTCGAAGGTAACGGAGGATCAACGACACGCGCGGGGTCAGCCGCGCGGGGCGACCAGGCTCCCCGACTGCGGCGTCGCGGTGGCCGGTCGGCCCGGCAGAAGGTCCATGAGGAAGTTTTCGATGAGAAGCTGCCGGTTCCCCTTGTGGCGGATCGACTCCAGGGTCGATTCCAGCGCCTCCAGGGCGGTCCCCGCCCTGCCTTGGAGGCGGCCCGCGACCTCGCGCAGCCTCGGCACGATGTCCACGTTGACGAGGACGGCCTCGCTGCCGGGCGACGCCTCCACGATCAGGGCGTCGCGCAGCAGGGTCAGGAGGATTTGAAGGTCCTCCTCGACCGATTCCCCGCCATGCACCATCGCCTCGGCGCGCGCCACGGCCAGGCCGGGGTCGCCGCGCCCCGCCATCTCGAGCAGAAGCGCCACGAGGACTTCGCGCCGCCTCCGGAACTCCTCGACGTCGAGGTCGAGGGCCGCGCCGATGCGGCCGCCGGACAGGCCGGCGCGCAGCACCGACTCCTCCGCCCCCATGTCGCGCCGCTCGACGAGGTACGACACGATCCCGGTGCGCGGCACGAGCTGGAACGGAACGGCCTGGCAGCGCGATCGCAGGGTGGGAAGAAGCGCGTGCCACGACGGCGTGACGAGGATCAGGATGGCGTGCGGCGGGGGCTCCTCCAGGGTCTTCAGGAGGGCGTTCGCGGCCGCGGCCTCCATGCGGTGCGCCTGGTCCACGATCAGGATCGAGTGACGCCCTTCCGAGGGCCGGCGTTGAAGGAAGCCGATTCCCTGACGCACGCGGTCGATCAGGACGGACCACACCGGATTCCGGAGCGTGTCCGCCTGCGCCGCCTGCGGATCGACACCGGCGGTCGTCTCCTCATCGGGCGCCGGCCGATCGAAGTCGGACTTCTTCTCGGGGAGAACAAGACGGACGTCGGGATGCACCAGGACCGTCCCGGTGATTCGCCGGCAGGAGCGGCACGCGTCGCACGGCCGCCCTTGATCGGCGCCGCAGAGCAGCGTCCGGCAGACGAGCAGCGCCGCCGAGAGCTTCCCGACACCCGGAGGACCGTGGAACACGAGAGACGGGAAGAGCCTGTCCTCCTCCAGGGCCCGCTGCAGCGCGGAGGTGGCGCGCGGCTGACCCACGATGATCTCGTCCAGAGGACGCACCCGCCGCGGGCTCACCCGCGGGCACTCCGAGCGGGCAGATGCTTCGCAATTGTCTCGATGACCCGCAGATGGACCTCGTCGACCGCGCCGCGGGCGTCCAGGACGGCGAATCGCTCCCGCTCGTGGCTGGACATTTCGAGGTAGCCCGAGCGCACGCGCTCGTGGAACGCGAGGTCCTCCTGCTCGAAGCGCGTCTGGTCCTGGGAGCCGCCGTGCTCGCGCTCGCGGGCGCGTTTGAGCGCCAGGCCCGCGTCGATATCGAACAGGAGGGTCAAGTCGGGCCGGAGCGCCAGTGTCTTGAGATCGTGCAGGGCGTCGATCAGGTCGAGCGCGATGCCGCGGCCGTACCCCTGGTACGCGAAGGTCGCGTCCTTGAACCGATCGCACAGCACGAGACGCCCGGCGTCAAGGGCGGGGCGGATGATCTGGTCGACGTGCTGGGCGCGGGCCGCGGCGTACAAAAGGAGCTCGCAGACCGGCGTCATGGCGGAGTTCCGGGGGTCGAGGACGAGCCTGCGGATCTGGTCGCCGATCGGCGTGCCGCCCGGCTCCCGGGTCAGGACGTGATCGATCCCGCGGTCCTCGAAGTAGTTCGACAGGAGCTGGATCTGCGTCGTCTTGCCGGATCCTTCGATTCCCTCGAAGGTGATGAAGCGGATCGGACGGGGGCTCGCTGTCATAGGCTCCGGGACGGGCGGACATCCTAGCACACTCTGCTATACTCGGCGGCGGAGGAAGGATGCGCCTCTGCTTTCAGTGCGGCCAGGAGATTCCGGCCGGCCGCACTGTTCCGCGCGACGCGGAATGTCCGCACTGCTCTTCGGATCTGCACTGCTGCCGCAACTGCCGGTTCTACGACCCCGCCGTGAGCAACCAGTGCCGTGAGCCCCAGGCCGACTGGGTGACGGAGAAGCTCAAGGCGAATTTCTGCGAATTCTTCAGCTTCCTCGACGGGGCTCGACCGCGGGCTGCGCCGGGAGACGCCTCATCGGCGCGCGACCGCTTCAACAAGCTGTTCGGCGATTAGAGCCCGGTTCGGAGCCGCGGGCCACGCGCGTGGCCTGCCGTCAGGCGGCGGACGTCGTGCCGCCGCGCCCCCCGAAATAGTCGCGCGCCCGCTGCACGTCCTTGCGGACCTGAGCGACGAGGGCCTCGGCGGAATCGAACTTGAGCTCCGGGCGCAGCCGCGCCAGGAAGCGGACCTCGATCGGCTGGCCGTAGAGATCGCCGGGGGCATCCAGGATGTGCGTTTCGACCGCGTAGGACGCCCCCGCGAACGTCGGGCGGGACCCGATGTTGGTGACGGCGGGGTGTGGCACGCCGTCGAGCGCGGCTTCCGTGACGTACACGCCGTCCTGCGGCATGAGCTCGTTCGGGCTCTCGAGATTGGCCGTGGGGAACCCCAGCCGGGCACCGCGCGACTCGCCATGGATCACCGTCCCCTCGATCACGTAGGGACGACCGAGCAGCTCGCGCGCGAGCTCGACTTCCCCCGACTGGATCGCGCGCCGGATGCGACTGCTGCTGATCGGACTGTCGAGGGATCGCACTTCCTCGACCTGTGCCGCCCGGATGCCCACCTCACCGCAGAGACGGATCAGCATCTCCGCATTGCCGGCCCGGTCCCGCCCGAAATTGAAGTTCGCGCCGACGTGGACCTCCTTCACGCCCAGGCCCTCGGCCAGGTACTGCCTGACGAACTGCTCCGCGGTCACCTCGGCGAGCTCCACCGTGAACGGCAGGATCAGCAGGAACTCGAGACCGGTGGAGTCGATGAGCGCGAGCTTCTGCCGGCGGGTGGTCAGCATGCGCGGCGCGCGCTCCGGGGCGAGGATCTTCAAGGGGTGCGGGTCGAAGGTGATGAGCAGGCTGCTGCCGCCGGTCTCACGGCTGCGCGACAGGACGGTCCTGACGATCGCCTGGTGTCCGCGGTGCAGACCGTCGAAATTTCCGATGGTCGCGATCGGCGCGCGCAGGTGCGCGCGCAGGAGCTCGATGTCGTCGAAGACCTTCATGCTCCGGACCGCAGAAGCGACAGGGCGGCGAGGATCCGCAGCGCGAGGTTGGCGTAGGCGCCGGCGATGAGATCGTCGACGACGATCCCCCAGCCGCCGGGGAGGCCCTCGGCGGCCCGCGCAGGGGGCGGCTTCAGAATGTCCATCACCCGGAACAGCACGAACCCCAGGACGACCGTGAGAGGGCCGGCGGGAAGATACAGGAGCGTCACGAACATCCCGGCGGCTTCGTCGATCACGACCGGCGACGGATCCTTCAGCCCCATGGCCCGGGCCGCCGGTCCGGAGGTCCCGATGGCGATGGCGGACAGGACGCCGGTCGCGAGCGCGAAACCCCAGGGCGGCAGCCACAGCGACAGAAGGACCGCGGGGGGAATGGCGGCCAGGGTGCCGAAGGTTCCGGGGACGACGGGGGCACGCCCCGCGCCGAACAGGGTGGCGACCAGCACGGCGGCTCTCGTTCCTGGATTCCGTTCCGTCACGGTCGGCGGCCGGCGGGGCCGGGGTCGATCGCCGCGCCCACGAGGTCGTACGGGTGCGCCTCGTCGATGC
>Ga0137409_10003794_pt1 | contig 15971 bp, 13 predicted proteins | sample CZODoug1_16funga_FD_122059 | JGI IMG/M metagenome (GOLD analysis project Ga0137409, IMG submission 122059) | Vadose zone soil fungal communities from Angelo Coast Range Reserve, California, USA - CZODoug1_16fungal (Hybrid Assembly) | ecosystem: Environmental > Terrestrial > Soil > Vadose zone... | reverse complement strand
GTTTGACTGCTGTTGGCGATGGTGCCGGTCGGTGTACCCGTTGGCGTGTTTTTGTTATTCGGATCGGATGGCGGGATCGTGACGATCAGGGATTGCTTGGTTCCTGCGCCATTGTAGAGTGTGCTGAATCCCGTTGCGTTGTCAGAGATCCACCAAGGGCTGCCAGAGGCGCGGGATATGCCCCAGGGATTGATCAATTGAGGGTCGGTGACAGGAGCAACTCCCGACGTATTGGAAACAAGATTGGTTTGATTGTAGTGCTGCGCAAAGCAAGCGACTCCCGCGATCAAGCTCCATGCTGCACCGACGGTAAAACGTAGCAACGGCTTCTTCATCTGCACATCTCCTTTTTTAGTGTGTTCGTATTCTAACTTCGTGCTGGGCCGGGCGATTTCGCGTTTTCATCTCACGAATTGCGCAGCATGGGTGCCTGCAATGTGAGCTATCTAGTGCGCCTGCATGTGTGGAACACGCGCGATGTCATTCAAAAAAAAGAGGACAGTCAGTAGGCGTCCAACGCCATCACTCTTGCTTGTCGTGGTCGCCAGAGTGCCCGCCGTGGCCGTTCTCGCCGGCCAGACTAAATGCGTACACTTTGTTGTTTCCGGTTCCGACGATGTTCCGGTAACCCGATCCCCAATAGAGGGTGCCGTCCACAATAGACGGGCCATCGATTACGGTGCCCCCGCTCGCGAAGTTCCAGAGGATGTTTCCATTTGTCGCGTCCAGCGCGTACATCTGTCCTGAGTTGGAGCCGGCATACATAACGCCGTTTGCAACACTCACCGAACCTCTGTCAATTGTGTTGGCCGTGGGGTCTGCAGTTTGCCAAAGGATCTTCCCAGTAGCGACATCCAGCGCGCTCCACGCACCCCAGGTTATTTGCTGTCCCGACGGCACCAAGGTGTAGGGGAGGTGGTCGGTATTCGCGATTTCAACATAAATGCGCTGACCGTCGGTGGCGGTACCCCATTCGATACCTCCGAGCGAAGCGCCTGGACCTACCGGTGTGCTCCAAATGATGTTGCCGTTATCGGGATTGAGTGCCCAGAAGATTCCGCTCTTCTGGCCAAAGCCAACAATATTGCCGAGCAAATTAGGTCCTGATCCTCCCAGATCGAAATCGGGGCTGGTGGGTACAGGGCAGTTGGCCTTGGGTCCTGCGGGAGTAAGGCATGCCACTGTCCAGGTATCAAGACCTTGCAGCCTCTTGGCCCACTTGACCTGCCCGCTCTTTAGATCCAATGCAAGCGCGGCGTCGAAGAAATCGTCAGCCGCGACGCAGTTCGCTGTCGGAGTTGCATTCTGGCAAGCTTCCACGTCTGCGGGCGCAGTGTAGTTGTTGCCGGTACCAATGAAGAGCGTGCCGCGCTTTGGATCGATTGCGGGTGGTTGCCAAATCGCGCCGCCACTATATCCCCCCGTTTGTCCGCCATTGTCGGGCATGTCGAATGTTTTCCAAAGCATCGCGCCGGACTTTTCATCGAGCGCTACGATACTGCCGCGAAAACTGCAACAGGGGTATGTTGGGTCGAGAGCCAGAGTTTCTTCGCTCGAAGAAACCCCAATGTACACAACTCCGTCGAAGACAACCGGAGATCCAGTAATGATTGCCGCTGGATGAGTTTCCACCTGCGTAATCCATTGGACTGTTCCTGTTTCGCGATCCACCGAGATCACGTTTGCGCCATTGTGTACCTGCTTCGTACTCAAGATGTCTCCGATAATTACGTGATTTGCATCCACCGCAGGGCTAACACGAGAGATCGCTCCTTCGACGCCATCGTATTCGGAGATCTTGTGAGACCAGATGAGGTGACCGCTGTCCTTCTGGACCGCGAAGAGATTGCCGGCCCAATCGGGGAAGTAAACTGCGTCACCATCCACGGTCGGAGTTGCAGAGACATCGCCTCCCGTTGTGAAGACCCACTTCGGGGTGAGACCGTTGACGTTGGCAGGACTTATTAAGTGCTCTGCGGGCTGACTCCAGCTGTTGTTGAGATCCTGCCCGGCTATGCGCCATTGACTGGATCGGGACTGAGGGGGACGGCTATGCACGCTCAGAGCTACCGCGAACAAAACGGCGCCGGCCAGGGCGGCCCGTAGAAATAAGACGTGACGATTCCTCATAATCTGAAATTGCCTTTTCCTCTTGAATTAGCTGCGATCGTGCTTGCCTTGCTCGTTTGGCTCTGCGCCAACGGGTTGCACCGGATTGCACGAACGCTATATGGATTAAAAAATGCAACCGGCGGTGACGGCTAAGCGTCCAAAGGGGATGACAGATCGTCCACAAGTTGAGGGTTTTACCAATCCGCTGTCAGAAGTTTTGGGATCAATCAGAATTGCAAAAGCGGAGTGCACGCGCTTGGAGGCCACTTCCCCTTGGGGATTTCGCTGTTCGGGTTTACAAGGGAAGCGTGTATTGTTCGTTTTCGTAGTTGGCGGTTCGGCGTTTCTGAAATTCGAAGGCGAACCGGAAGCCACTCCTCTCTCCGGCGGCAACCTTCTCATAATGTTCGATGATCGGCCGTTTTCGATGGCCGATCATTCGCGCTCGAGAATTGTTGATTCCAGCGAAGTGAGAAAGCTAAAAGTTAACGGTGTAGTTCGTTACGGGGGCGGTGGTCCGGTCACGACTGTGATGTTCGGGAAGTTCAGTATGAACACACTCGAGGCTTTGCCGATTCGCTCGATTCTGCCACAGCCCTTATATCTGAGCTTAAAGCAGGATCGGAGCTGCGCGTTCCAGTCCGTGCTCGATCTCTTGGCGGCTGAAACTGCTCAGCCTGGAATAGCTTCCTCATTCATGATTAGCCGTCTCTACGAGTCACTTCTGGTCTATGCCATTCGGGCGTACGCCAGTAGCACGGCAGCTCCGCAATCGGGCTGGTTGGCCGCCATTTCCGATAACCGCCTCGGCAGAGCCATCCAGGCAATGTATTCGAGCATTCACAAGAACTGGTCTGTCGAGACGCTGGCCCGCGAAGCCAGGATGTCGCGGTCTGCCTTCGCTTCAAAGTTTAAGAGCGTGTTGGGCGAGTCTCCTCTCGCATACCTCACTCGATGGCGCATGCACAAGGCGGGTGCCATGATCCGTGCGGGCAATACGTCACTTTTTGAAGTCGCTAAAGCCGTCGGCTACGAATCAGAGGATTCCTTGAGTCGCGCATTTAAGCGACAGCTCGGTATGTCACCGAACGGATACAGGCGCATGGATGCCACAAGAGACTAAATTGTGTGGGTGCGAGGAAAGTCGAGAAAGGCAGAGGTCGCTGCGGCTTCAAATTTCCTAAACCGTTCGGCACGCTGTGTCTCGTTGTTGTGTACAATCAGGTCGTTGGCTCTTGGGCGGGCGTCGTACAATGGCAGTATAGAAGCTTCCCAAGCTTCCTCTAGCTAACCCTAACTCGCTGAACCGGCGGCACTTAACTAAAGCAAGATTCCTTGTAATTGGAAAATGATGGAAAACGGGCCGCACAACGGCAGCACATCTGTTTCGTTGGGCCGATAATACTGCCCGTGTAACCGCATGGGAAGTAGGCGCAGGCCCGCGCACTCAGCACCCGTAAATGCTAGCCAATTTCCAATGGGCTGGCACTGTCCAAGAAACTCGACATGCGACTCTCATTGGTCGGGCGCTTAGTTCATCTGCATACGCCTGATATTCCGCTTGCTTCCAATAGCTTGCATGACTGCTCCGTCTTCTTCGCAAAACGGCACGGCGCGTGCTTTTGACAAAAGCGTAAGTTGAAATCAACTCGCGGCTCAGGCTAAGGGCAATTCATCATGAAACCAATCACGCAGGAAAACAGCAGGCTTGGATTTGTGGGAATCGGCTATATGGGCCGTCCGATCGCCCGGAGATTGCTTGAATCTGGCTTCAAGCTAACGGCGTACGACCGGGACCAGGGTAAGAGCGAGGAACTAACTCAATACGGTGGCAAAGTCGCGCAGAGCGTTTCAGAATTTTCCTCCAGCTGCAACGTTGTATTGTCCTGCCTACCAAGCGATGAAGCTGTCCTGGGCGTCTATGGAGGACGCGACGGCATCCTCGCCAACGCTCGTCGCGGCTCATGCGTCATCGACTTGAGCACTGTGCATCCGGAGACCTCGCAAGAACTCTCGAGACTGGGTTCAACGCATGGAGTTGAGGTTCTCGACGTGACTGTATCGGGAAGCACTCCGGCCGCAGAAAACGGGTTGCTGACGCTGTTCGGCGGCGGAAACAAAGAATGCTTCGATAGCGCCGAGTCAATCTTTCGCGTTATCGCCAAGAAGCATTTTTATCTTGGGCCGAGCGGCTCCGGAGCGACGATGAAACTTGTGGTGAACACCTTACTGGGAATCGGAATGCAGGCGATAGCCGAAGCCGTTGCGCTCGGTGAGAAGGCTGGTCTAGATCGTAATCGCCTGCTGGAGGTGCTGTCCCAGACCGCAGTGGTCGCTCCAGCGCATGCAGGCAAACTCGCAAGAGCCATGAAGAGCGACTATACCCCGCAATTTCCGATTCGGCTGATGAACAAGGATTTTGGCTTGATTCTCGAACTCGCGGCTACTGTTGGCGCGCGAATGCCGGCGGCGGGCGCTGCTTTTGAAATCAACGCGAGGCAATTGGACGAAGGAGCGGAGCAGGATTTCTCTGCGGTGATTCTGCAGATGGAAAAGCGCGCGCATCTCGATTCCAACGGTAATGGAGGAGCGTGAATCGGCGTCGATTGTTAGAGCGCCCTCCTAACGCGCACAGGCTTGGCTGCAAATATAAGAGGTGAAAGAAAGCTATGCTGGAATACATCAACATTCCCCGTACAGATCTCGTTAGTTCTCGAATCGCGCTCGGCACCTGGGCCATTGGTGGCTGGATGTGGGGTGGGACCGACGAGAAGGAATCTATTCGTACAATTCACGCCGCACTTGAGGAGGGCATCAATTTAATCGACACCGCGCCCGTCTACGGTCAGGGGCGCTCCGAAGAAATCGTGGGAGAAGCTCTGCGCCAACATGGCCGCAGAGAGAGCATTATCGTCGCCACCAAAGTCGGCATCGACTGGACGAATGGCAAAATCGAACGCAACTCCGGGCGCAAACGCATTCTCCAGGAGTTTGAGGACTCGCTCCGTCGTCTCCAAACGGATTACATTGATATCTACCAGGTGCACTGGCCCGATACGCTCGTTCCGGTCGAGGAAACGGCGCTCACCCTGCGTGAACTCTACGAACAAGGGAAAATTCGCGCCATTGGCGTGAGCAACTATTCGCCCGAAGAGATGGCGCGTTTCGAAACCGTCGCGCCGCTGCACACGATTCAGCCGCCCTACAATCTCTTCGAACGCGAAATAGAACATGACGTTCTGCCATACGCTTTCAGCCGGGGTATTACTGCGCTTACTTACGGCGCACTTTGCCGCGGATTACTAAGCGGCGGAATGAGCGCAGATCGCAAGTTTGCTAAAAACGACATGCGCAAGACCACTGATCCCAAGTTTCAACAGCCACATTTCGCCGAGTACTTGGACGCGGCGGGCAAACTGGATGCATATGCTCGCGAGCATTTTGGCAAGCGCGTGATTCATCTTGCAGTTCGTTGGTTACTCGACCAACCCGGCGTTGGCGTCGCGCTCTGGGGCGCTCGTCGCCCCGAACAACTCACTCCCATAAGAGAAGTGGCCGGCTGGTCTCTGAGCGAAAATGACTTTGCAGCGATCGAAACCATCCTTCGCGAAAGTATCCACGATCCCGTCGGACCAGAATTTATGGCGCCCCCGATCCGCGAGGCAGCGGGACCCGCGACCGTCAGCGTGGAATAAGCCAGAATACTGCCCATCCCGAGGCGTCCTCAACCGAGCATCCTGGAGAGTAATGTTGCCGTGTCATCGGCGCGAAAACTGACGAAGACTACCAAATGCTCTCTAATACTGCCGAGCTGCTTGCCTCAAGCTAGAGAGTTGTGATTTTCAGGAAGCCCGCGAAACGGTCCACTTCACGAGTTAACAGCACAGTGCCCCGATTGAGCGCCGCGTAGTTCGCGGAGGAATCCAGGGTTCAGCGTTCTACGTAACTTCCGGCGTCCTTGGAAAACTCGCGCTTTCACCGCGCCGATTGAGGTGCCTAGAATTCGCGCTGTTTCCCAGACGGACCTTTCTTCGACGTCGCGGAGCAGGATCGTGCTCCGGACCTTTGGACCCAAGCGATTGATCGCTTCGGCCAGAATTTCCGAGCGCTCACGTTGCCAGCATGACTCTTCGGGATTGAGGCTCTGGTCAACGAATGCTTCCCGACTTGCCCTCATACCATCGTCGAGATTCTCAGGCAAGACTTCGACGACTCCCCGCCTTCGACGGAGCACCATGAACGCTTCATTCAGAACGATGCGTGTTAGCCAAGTGGAGAAACGGGATTTTTCTTGAAAGGCGTCGAGATGAAGGAAAGCTTTGTGAAGACTCTCCTGTGCCACGTCTTCGGCATCCTCCCGGTTATTCGTAATGCGTTGCGCGACGGTGAGAACTTTCTGCCTGTGACGAAGGACCAATTCCTCGAAAGCCTGTACATCTCCGCGTTTTGTGGCAGCTACCAAGGCTTCGTCGGAATGTTTGTTCGCACTCATTGTCCAGAGCGTTGTCATGAATCCGATCCTCCGTTGCGAAACAAAGTAAGAGAAACCAACTAACGCGCCAGCCAAAACGCATATCGAAGGGACTGGAATATCGTCCAGTGATGATGCGCGCGCAGAATGCGATACCAGTCAAAAGTAGATAGAGCTTTCATGTTGCACTCCTGTTCAGTTCTCGCTTGCACGCTACGAACTCGATTGACCGCGAAATCGTTAGCTGCCGCTAAGAAAAAGCAATTGAGGGGCCAGGGCCTTGCATGACCAACACGGCATGGAAGTTACTGGCGGAGTGGGAGATACGCGGCTTTTGGGCTGCTTGGGCGATGCAAGCCGAAATGTGAACCTGTTGGATTGTTGGCATCCGTCCAGTGGGTTGGACGAGTTGAAGGCTGCTGCGTCCCTACGACAGACTGGGCCCGAGCTTGACACCTTCTGGTGCTAAGATTTCGCCTTGCAAAGTGAACCAGCTGCGTTGCAGGAGCCAACATATGCCGCAGTCAAATCCACTTCTGTGGCCCAAGCCGCCCGCGACTTGGAGCTATGTGATTGCGGTTTTGTCGGTTGCAGTGGCCCTGACAATTTCGCGATGGTCGCCGCTTCATTTGCAGGATGCTCCCGTCTCGCTTTTTCTTTGCGCCGTCATACTGAGCGCGTGGTTTGGCGGAGTCCGGCCAGGATTGCTGGCGATGGCTCTCTCTGCTCTCGCTTTCTATTATTTCTTCTTGCCTCCGGTCCATTCGCTGGATGCGAAGCCCGACGAAATACCACGTCTTCTCGTCTTCATGATGTCAGCGCTATTTGTCGGGTCGCTGAGCGTTGCGCAACGAAGCGCCACGGAATCACTCCGGCGCGCGCGCGACGACCTGAGAGAAACAGTTCAAAAACTCCAGGCCACAAATGAGGCCCTGGAAGCAGAGAGCCGCGAGCGGAAACGTGCGGAAGAATCCTTGCGGCGCAGTGAGCGTTATCTTGCAGAAGCGCAGAAGCTCACGCATACCGGGAGCTGGGTCTGGCAGGTAGCAGGAAGAGATGCCTCGCACTTGTCCGACGAATGGTATCGCGTATATGGCTTCGACCCACAAGACGGCATACCGACTCTCGAGAAGCGGCTGCAGCGCATTCATCCGGAGGACCGAGGCAAGTGGCAGGAAGCAATCGACCGTGCAGTGCGCGAGAAGTCGGAGTACGACGTGGAATTCCGAATTCTTCTCCCAGGTGCCGCGGTGAAATACATTCATGCCGTTGGCCATCCTGTTTTGGATGGATCCGGGAATCTGGTGCAATTCGTCGGAAGCTCGACGGACATCACCGAGCGCAAGCGGGCGGAAGAGTCTTTGCGGGAGGCGCAAGCGGATCTTGCGCACGTCAATCGTGTGACGACGATGGGAGAGTTGACTGCCTCCGTAGCGCACGAAGTGAATCAACCGATTGCAGCCGCTGTCACCAACGCCAAGACCTGCTTGCGCTGGCTTACGCGCGATGAACCAGACTTGGAGGAAGCGCGTGCAGCCGCAATGAGAATCGTGAACGACGGAACGCGTGCCGCAGAAATCGTCAAGCGAATCCGCTTGCTCTTCAAGAAGAGTACTCCGCAACTGGAGCTCGTGGACATAAACGAAGCCATTCGAGAGATGCTGGTCCTCTTGCGCAGCGAGGCAACGCGAAGCAACATAAGAGTCCGGATGGACCTCGCCGCAGATCTTCCGCAAATCATGGGAGATCGAGTGCAATTGCAACAGGTACTGATGAATCTCATCGTGAACAGCATCGATGCGATGAAGGAAGTGGATGGGCCGCGCGAGTTGGCCGTCAAGTCGCAGAGAACGGAGAAAGAAGAGGTTCTGGTGTCCGTCAGCGATACAGGCGTGGGGCTGCCTCCGCAGCAGGCGGACCAGGTCTTTAATGCGTTTTTTACAACGAAACCTCACGGCACCGGGATGGGGCTTCGCATCAGCCGCTCCATTGTTGAGTCACATGGCGGGCGCTTGTGGGCCGCCAACAACTCTCCGCGTGGCGCAAGTTTTCATTTCGCTCTACTTACAAAATTCGACGCAAAGGAATGAGCCCAAACACGCTCGCTGGCGCTGGCGAGACGGCTAATCTTAGTTGAAGCGCGATGCGACTGTTCCGCGTGGCAACCGGAGGGAATCACATGGCTGCAGTGAACTTGATTGGCACGTACAACTACGCACTGGTAGCACTTTCGGTATTGATCGCGATGTTTGCGTCGTACGCTGCTCTGGATCTCGCAGGTCGCGTAACGGTCGCGGGCGGTTGGACTCGCGCGGTTTGGCTGCTGGGCGGGGCCAGTGCGATGGGGACTGGCATTTGGTCCATGCACTACATTGGGATGCTGGCGTTCATCCTGCCGATTCCCGTGGCCTATCATTGGCCGACCGTTCTTCTTTCACTTTTTGCGGCGATTCTCGCTTCGGTCGTCGCACTGAGCGTGGTGAGCCGGCAGAAAATGGGTTGGTTCCGAGCGTTCGCCGGAAGTGTCCTAATGGGCGTGGGTATTGCAAGCATGCATTACATCGGCATGGCCGCCATGCGTTTACCTGCCATATGCCAGTTTAAATCCGTTCTCGTCGTCCTGTCCGTTGTCTTCGCGGTTCTGATTTCTCTCGCTGCGCTATGGATTACATTTCACTTCCGAGATGAGAAAACGGGGATCGGCTGGGAAAAGTTGACCGGAGCCGTCGTGATGGGTGCCGCGATCCCCATCATGCATTACACCGGCATGGCCGCCGCCAGTTTCACCCCCTCCGGCATGCCGATGGATTTGTCTCATGCCGTGAACATCTCCACGCTAGGCACCGGCGGAATTGCCGCCGTCACCTTTATCGTCCTCGGGCTGGCCCTGCTGACGTCCTCGGTGGATAGGCGATTAGCTGCGCACACCTTGGAATTGCAGGAAGAGAAGCTGCAGCAAAGCGAGGCATACCTGGCAGAAGCGCAAAGGCTTAGTCATACCGGTAGCTTCGGCTGGAAGCCATCCACCGGCGAGATCATCTGGTCAGAGGAAACCTTTCGAATCTTTCAGTACGACCGATCGACGAAACCGAGCGTGGAACTTGTTCTCCAACGAGTCCATCCGGATGATGCAACTGTCGTCCGACAGACTATCGAGCGGGCAGCGCAGGATGGCAAAGATTTTGATATTGGGCATCGCTTGCTGGTGCCGGATGGCGGCGTCAAACATGTCCACGTTGTGGCTCATGCTGAAAGAGATGAGTCGGGCGAACTCGAGTTTGTTGGAGCCGTGATGGACACGACCGAGACTAAGCGGGCGGAAGAATCGTTGCGGCGAAGCGAAGGCTATCTGGCAGAAGCGCAGAGGCTCAGCCACACGGGCAGTTGGGCGTCGATACCTGCCATGGGCGAGATCAGATACTTCTCCGAAGAATGCTACCGCGTGCTGGGTTTTGATCCGCACGGTGGACAACCAAGATACGAAACGTTCTCTCAGCGCGTCCATCCGGATGATCAAGCCAAATTGACGGAAGCGGTCGAAACAGCAGGCCGTGAGGACGCAGAGTTCGAGCTGGATTACCGATTCGTTCGTCCCGGCGGCGAGATTCGAGACATCCACGTCCTAGGCCATCCCGTTCTCAACTCGTCCGGCGGTCCCGTTGAATTCATCGGAACCGTGATGGACATAACCGAGCGCAAACGGGCAGAGGCGCTGCGTGACGGAGAGAGTCGTATCTTAGAGATGATCGCGCGCGACGCTCCGCTGGAGGAAACGCTGGAGAAGCTCGTAGTGGTTGTGGAGGCCCAATTTGCCGGCTTGCTTTGCTCTGTCCTGCTCCTTGATGAGGACGGACAACATGCCCGGCATGGTGCCGCACCTAGCCTTCCCGGGGCCTACACCAAGGCCATCGACGGTCTTTGCATCGGACCAAAGGCCGGATCATGCGGTACGGCCATGTACCGCAGAAAACCTGTTGTCGTCACCGACATTCTCCAGGATCCGCTCTGGGAGGCATACCGAGACGTGGCCGAGCCCCAGGGGTTCCGCGCCTGTTGGTCCACTCCCATAGTTGCGCATTCGGGCAAGACGCTGGGTTCGTTTGCGATGTATTACCGTGAACCGCGCAGCCCAAGCCTGGCTGAGACCCGCGCCCTGGAATTGGCAACCCACCTCGCAGGCATTGCTATTGAACGCAAGCTGGCGCGTGAAGAGCGCGAGAGATTGCGGCAGGCACAAGCGGATCTCTCTCGCGTCAATCGGGTGACCACGATGGGAGAGCTGACCGCTTCCCTGGCGCATGAAGTGAATCAGCCGATTGCCGCCGCTAGCACCAACGCTAATACTTGCTTGCGCTGGCTCGCGGGTGACACTCCAGACATCGAAGAGGCGCGCGCGGCTGCCATGAGAATCGTGAAAGACTCAAAGCGCGCGGCGGAAATCATCAACCGGATTCGGCAGCTCTTCAAGAAAGGTACTTCGCAACGGGAACTCGTGGATGTAAACGAGATTATTCAAGACATGGCTGTTCTTTTGCGCGGCGAGACCACGCGATTCGACATATTGGTCGCAACGGACCTTGCGGCGGATCTTCCCCAGGTCATGGCCGACCGGGTCCAATTGCAGCAGGTGCTGATGAACCTGATGATCAATGGCATCGAAGCGATGAAGGACGCGGATGGGGCGCGGGAACTCGCCATCAGGTCGCAGCAAACGGAAAACGAGCAACTTTTGATCTCGGTCAGTGACACCGGAATGGGGCTTCCCTCACAGCAGACGGACCAGATCTTCAATGCGTTCTTTACTACCAAGCCTCACGGCACCGGCATGGGACTTCGCATTAGCCGCACCATCGTTGAATCGCATGGCGGGCGCTTGTGGGCTGCTGACAACTCCCCGCGCGGCGCAAGTTTTTGTTTCATGCTACCCACCAAGGTCGAGGCGCCTGAATGACGCCCGTAGACGCTCCCACGGTGTTCGTCGTTGATGACGATCGCTCTGTGCGTGCGTCCATCCAAGGACTGTTGAGGTCCGCGAACTTGCGCTCCGAATCGTTTGGGACGGCTGAAGAATTCATGCACACCAAGCGGCCGGAAGGGCCAAGTTGCCTTGTTCTGGACGTTGGCCTTCCTGGCGTCAGCGGTTTGGATTTTCAGCGCCAATTGGCCGGCGCGGGAATCCAAATTCCCATCATCTTTGTCACCGGTCACGGAGACATTCCGATGACCGTCAAGGCCATGAAATCGGGCGCCGTGGAGTTTCTGACCAAACCTTTCGAAGATCAAGACTTGCTGAATGCGATCCACCAGGCTTTGGATCGCGATCGTGCGACGCGCCGCCAGCAGAGTGACTCTGCTGGGTTGCGAAAATGCTATGAGACCCTGAGCGGGCGCGAGCGCGAGGTCATGGGCCTGGTGGTTTCGGGCATGCTCAACAAACAGATAGCCTTTGAGCTCGGCATCAGCGAGATCACGGTGAAGATTCACCGCGGCCGCGTGATGCGGAAAATGCAGGCCGAGTCGCTAGCAGAATTGGTTAGAATGGCGTCGAAACTGGAGCTTTCACCCAACGAAAAGTAGCTGAGTTCCGGCGTGCTGCTGATACGCCGCGCTGCTCGCCTGTTCGCGGTTCGCCACCGTGCATTATTCAGCTCTCATACCAACGTATAATTGCGCCCGGTTGGGGGCGCTGCTAGATTCCAAGCATGGACACACGGGAACAGAACCGGTTAGTAGCGATTGTCGATGACGATGATCTAATGCGCAGCGCGCTGGAAGGTTTGCTGAAAGCGGCTGGCTTGCCGGCGCAGACGTTTGCGTCTGCGGAGGAGTTTCTGAAATCAGGGCAACAACGCCAAGCGGGATGTTTAATCACCGATATCCGGATGCCCGGAATGTCCGGTCTTGAACTGCAGGCACGCCTGAGCGCCGAACGTTGCCGGATTCCGATCGTCTTCATCACAGCGCATGGCGACGAAAAAATGCGCATGCAAGCATTGCGAGCTGGCGCAGCGGAGTTCATGGCGAAGCCATTCGACGACGAAGCGTTGCTCGAAAGTGTCCGGGCCGCTCTGGAAAGTTGAGATCGTCGGCAAAAGCGTTTGGTGCACAAGGAGATTCTTCGTGGGAGCTGTCGCAACAATCGGGACCATCGATCAGGGCCGCAGCTCGCGCAGATTCGAGCAGATCATAGGCAATAGTCCTGCTCTGGAATCGGTACTGGAACAGGTCGAACTCGTTGCGCCCACAGACTCCACGGTTCTTATCCAGGGAGAAACAGGCACGGGCAAGGAACTGATCGCGCGCGCGATTCATAATCTGAGCGCCCGGTGTGGACGTCCATTCATTAAATTGAATTGCGCCGCTATTCCGTTCGACCTGCTGGAAAGCGAACTCTTCGGCCACGAGCGGGGCGCGTTCACCGGGGCCATAGCCCAAAAGATTGGCCGTTTCGAGTTGGCCGACAAAGGAACGCTTTTCCTGGACGAGGTGGGTGATATTCCGCCGGGATTGCAGCCCAAACTGCTGCGCGTCCTGCAGGAGCAGGAATTCGAGCGTCTGGGCAGTACGCGGACTCACCAAGTGGACGTTCGGCTCGTCGCCGCGACCAACCGGAACTTGCCCGACATGGTGAAGCGCAACGAATTTCGCAGCGACCTCTACTACCGGCTGAATGTGTTTCCGGTCCCATTGCCGCCGTTGCGACAGCGGCGCGAAGACATCCCTGCCCTCGTCGAACATTTTGTTGACATTTATGCTCGCCGGATGAGCAAACAAATCGACGAGATTTCTCCAGAAACGATGTCTGAACTGGCGTCGTATCCGTGGCCAGGGAATATTCGCGAGCTGCAGAATTTTATCGAGCGCAGCGTAATTCTTACTTCGGGCAGCGTCCTGGAGTCCCCTGTCGCGAGCTTGAGGAATGCCGCCGAAGCAGAATCCCTGGGACCAATCACCCTGGAAGACGCGGAGCGAGAACACATTCGCAAGATTCTCGGGCAAAGCCGGTGGGTTGTCGCCGGTCCCAACGGGGCGGCCGCACGTTTGGGAATTAAGAGGTCTACTCTTTATTTCCGAATGCAAAAACTCGGCATTTCACGCAGCAAACGAGATCTCCCTCCCACGCAACAGAATTGAAACGACGCGAGGATTGACCCTACAAATCGCGATTGGCCTAATCAACCCATTGGTCATTGAACGTACCAGCGCTCGCATCTCCTGCCCACCCTGCACTGGTCTGTTTTGCTATTCCAACTGAATGGACAGCCTTACGTAGCCTGTCCGTCTGTCTGCATGTAGACGTCGTGTTTAGCGGGCTGGCACTACGCATCGTGCCGTGGCTCGTGTCGGCCCCTGTTTTCAGTCACTTACGCAATGATCGTGTTTGGCAACCGTGTTGCCTACTTCACTGAGTCGATAGGAGCCGAAAAGGAGAAATTATGAAACTGAAAAGAGCAATGTTCGTTTTGATGGGAATGATGTTGTTGTTCGCGAGCACGTCGTCGGCGCAGCAGGTGAAGACCGATTACGATCGCGGCGTGAACTTCAGCCAATACAAGACCTACTCATGGGAACAGGTTAAGACGAAGGATGCCCTAGACGTAGATCGAATCAAAGCTGCCGTCAATACGGCCTTGGCAGCGAAAGGCTGGACCCAAGTGGATTCCGGCGGTGATGTTTGCATCATGGCCGTGGAGATCACCAGCAATCAGCAGACCTTGAATACCTTCTATGACGGCTTTGGAGGCGGCTGGGGTTGGAGGCGCTTTGGTGGCGGAGGCTTTGGTGAGGCAACAACTACGACTGAAACGTACAAGGTTGGTACCGTGATCGTTGATCTCTTCGATCACAAGACCAAGCAACTAGTCTGGAGAGGCTCCGCAAGCGATACTCTCTCCAACAACTCCGATAAGAACATCAAGAAGCTGGACAAGGGCGTGGAGAAAATGTTCAAGAAATTCCCTCCAAGCTCTGCAACGAAGTAACGGCGTCTGACATGGCCCGTTACTTGTTTTTCGCCGTCATCTTAGGAGTCATCTCGGTAGCGATGCCCGTGCGTGCGGCCAACAGGCCGCACGCAGGAACGGATAGCCAGAGCACGTTGGTTTGGACCAACGACGACCTCGATAATCTCCATGATCGCGGCCTGATTTCCATCGTTGGCCGAATGAATGAAGAAAGATCGAAGTCGGCATCTTCGTCCCAACCTTATGTGAAAACTCATGACCCGCAATGGTACGCCGAGCAGGCAGCGGGACTACGGGATGAACTCGAGCAGAGAAAGGCTCAGCTCGCGGGATACCGTCAAGAGATCGAAGAAGCAAAGAGCCTTAAGACTACGACGGGCGGCATAAATCTCGAGGAAGGCGACATCGGTATCACTCCCGAAGCCGGCATTGAGATCCTTCAGCAGCGCGTAAGCGAAACACAATCGGAGCTCGACGCATTGGAGGACTTGGCCCGCCGCAATGAGATCCCGCCGGGCGCCCTGAGAGGCCAGTGAACATGGCTGGCGTTGTTACAAGATCCTATGAATTCCTTAGAACATTGGTTTGACATCAAAAGAGTGGTTTCAATTTTGTACTGGAGAGTTTGTTATGAAGTTATTGAAACAGGTTTTGACTTTACTTCTTTGCTTTTCGCTTTTGCGATTCACTGCGCAAGCCGAGTCTTTCGGTCCCACGGGGCAATCCAACGAACGGCCGCCACCGCCGCCCGCGCAGCAGTCTCTTCAAGAGCTGCAGCAACTCGTCGCGCCGATCGCCTTGTACCCGGACGCACTCGTTGCACAGATTCTCGCTGCTTCCACTTATCCAACTGAGATTGTCGAGGCGGACCGCTGGATGCAGAGCCATTCCAACCTCAAGGGTGAAGAGCTGGCCAGGGAAGTGGACAAACAGCCCTGGGACCCCAGCGTGAAGGCTCTTACACAATTTCCATCGGTTCTTGAAAACATGGACAAGAACCTTTCCTGGACTTCGTCCCTCGGCGACGCATACGCCAATCAGCAGCAGGAAGTGACGGATGCCGTCCAGACGATGCGTCAGCAGGCTCGCGATGCCGGCCACTTGAATGGCAACGAACAAGAAAAGGTAACGACTCAAGGCAATACAATCGTCATCGAACCGGCCAATCCTGAGGTGGTCTATGTGCCCACGTACGACCCTTGGCTCGTTTACGGCGATCCGATCATTGCATATCCGGGCTGGTATCCTGTGCCGGGGATCTTCGCGGCCGGAGCGGGAATCGGATTTGGAATCGGTTTCGGGGTTGGATTTTTCGGAGGATTTGGTTGGGGCTGGCATCACTGGGGCTGCGACTGGCATGGCCATCGGGTGATTTACAACCACAACACCTACATCTCTCACAGCCGAACGATCATCAATCGCAA
>Ga0137409_10002940_pt3 | contig 15976 bp, 11 predicted proteins | sample CZODoug1_16funga_FD_122059 | JGI IMG/M metagenome (GOLD analysis project Ga0137409, IMG submission 122059) | Vadose zone soil fungal communities from Angelo Coast Range Reserve, California, USA - CZODoug1_16fungal (Hybrid Assembly) | ecosystem: Environmental > Terrestrial > Soil > Vadose zone... | reverse complement strand
TGGGAGACGTTTGGCGGCGTCACGTCCTCGACAGCGGCCAGCTCTTTCGGCATCTGCCGGCGGGCGCCAGCAGTCTCGTCGATCTCGGAAGCGGGGCGGGATTGCCGGGTCTGGTGCTGGCGATCCTGGGCGCGCCCGGCGTCCATCTCGTCGAGTCGGACCAGAGAAAGGCGGCATTTCTGCGCGAGGCGGCGCGGGTGACCGGCACAGCCGTCAAAATTCACGCGACTCGCAGCGACGGTGTCGCGGCTTTCCCGGCCAGCGTGATCACCGCTCGCGCCTTGGCCCCGCTGCCAAAATTGCTGGAAATGGCGATGCCCTTTGTCGGGCCCGGATCCGTCTGTCTTTTTCTCAAGGGCGGCGACGTCGGCGATGAATTGACCGCGGCGCAAACGAAGTGGATAATGAAGCCACAAGTTATGGTCAGCGAATCGGTTCCCACCGGCCATATCTTGAGATTGGAGGAGCTCCAACATGCTCCCAGACCCTCTGCAGGACCTTTGCGCCCTTGACGCGAGAGCCGAGAAGCGAGTTCTCGCGGTCGTAAATCAGAAGGGCGGGGTGGGCAAGACCACCACCGCCATCAACCTCGCGGCCTCCCTGGCGGCCGCCGAACGCAAGACCCTCCTCGTCGACCTGGATCCGCAAGGCAACGCCGGAAGCGGACTGGGCCTCGCCAGCCTCAAGAACACCAATCGAGGAATCTACGAAGTCCTGACCGGCGGGCTCCCCATCGATCAGGCCGTCGTGGGGGCCGGTGTCGACGGGCTGAGCTTCATACCTTCGGGACAGCGGCTGGCCGGCGCCGAGGTGGAGCTGGTGGACGCCGAGCGGCGGGAGTATCGCCTCAAGGACGCGCTGAGCACCCTGGCCGATCGCTTCGAGTACATCTTCATCGACGCTCCCCCCTCTCTCGGCCTCCTCACCGTGAACGCGCTCACCGCTGCCGGGTCCGTTCTGGTGCCGGTCCAGTGCGAGTACTACGCGCTCGAGGGACTGAGCCACCTTCTGGGCGCGATCCGTCTCGTGCAGCAGGGTCTCAATCCCGCGCTCCAGATCGAGGGTGTCCTCCTGACGATGTACGACAACCGACTGAACCTCTCACAACAGGTGATGGACGAGACCAGGCGCTACTTCGCCGAGCGGGTCTACCGCACGGTGATTCCACGAAACGTTCGGTTGAGCGAAGCCCCTAGCTTCGGTAAACCGGTCGTCGTTTACGATCCAAGCTGTGTCGGATCGGTGAGCTACATGAACCTTGCGAGCGAGGTAATGAATCATGGCTAGGAAGGCATTGGGACGGGGGCTTGCTTCGCTCATACCATCTGCGGTGAATCGCGAGGTGTCGGTTGCTCCGGAGCTCCGGACCGTTGAGCCGCGCCAGGGCGAGATCCAGCACGTCGCACTCGAGAAGATCGTCCGGAATCCGGCCCAGCCGCGAACCCAATTCGATCCGGAGACAATCAAGGAGCTGGCCAGCTCGATCCGAGAGCGCGGGGTCCTCCAGCCGGTCTTGCTCAGACCGTCCGGCGGCTCGTTCCAGATCGTCGCCGGCGAGCGTCGATTCCTGGCCGCGCGCGAGGCCGGCCTGGACACGATCCCCTCGATCGTCCGCCAGTTCACGGACCGCGAGGCGCTCCTCATCGCCATCATCGAGAACGTCCAGCGCGAGAACTTGAACCCCATGGATGAGGCGCGCGCATATTACCGCCTGGCTATGGAATACGGACTTCCCCATGAGGAGATCGGGCAGCGCGTCGGACGGGATCGCTCTACTGTTTCCAACATTTTACGCTTCAATAACTTGCCCGCTGAGATCCAGGGCTTTCTGGAATCCGGCAGCATCAGCGCCGGGCACGCGCGGTCCCTCCTCTCCCTCACCAGCGAAAAAGCCCAGGTCGATCTGGCGAAGTCCTGCGCCGCCCACGGATGGTCGGTGCGCGAGATGGAGGACCGGGTTCGCCGCGCCACGTCTGGATCCTCATCCGCCGCGCGGCCGCGAAAGTCCCCCAAACGCGCTTTCTCCGCGGAACTAATGGGACTCGAAGACGATCTTATGAGAGCCTTTGGGACGCGGGTCAGGATCACGCGTCGGCGGGGGGGCACCGGTTCGATCTTCATCGACTACCACTCCGAAGAAGAGCTCGATCGCCTCGTGAACGTGCTTCGCTCCCTGACCGCCGACGCTCGCTGAACCAGGCGCTCCCCAGACGTCGGCGACGTATTGTGGATAACTCGCAAAATGCGGTGGATAACGAGGTAGTATCCGTGCAGTCAAGGGGTTGCGCGGACGCTGCTGATGCCAAAGCCGCACTTTATGCACAGGATCGGATGCGCCGCATACCGGCGCGCGATTCCTGTTTCCCCTACAAGGAAATTTCGTGGAGAAACGTGACATGACGCAGGCGGCCCAGAAGGACGATCTCAGGCTCCTGGAGGACTTGAAGCAAGGGCGCGACGCCATTCTGGGTGAGCTGCGCAAGGTGATCGTGGGCCAGGACCAGGTCGTCGAGCAGCTCCTCACGGTGCTCTTCGCCAACGGGCATTGCCTCCTCGTGGGCGTCCCCGGGCTCGCGAAGACCCTCCTCGTCTCCACCCTCGCGCAGATCCTGGATCTCAAGTTCAGTCGAATCCAGTTCACCCCCGATCTCATGCCCTCCGACATCACCGGGACGGAAATCCTCGAGGACGATCCGGTCACGGGGCGCCGCGCGTTCAAGTTCATCCACGGCCCGGTCTTCGCGAACATGATCCTGGCCGACGAGATCAATCGCACCCCGCCCAAGACGCAGGCCGCGCTGCTCCAGGCCATGCAGGAGTATCGCGTCACGGCGGGCGGCGAGACCTACCCCCTGGCGCTGCCCTTCTTCGTCCTGGCGACGCAGAATCCGATCGAGTTCGAGGGCACGTACCCGCTTCCGGAGGCGCAGCTGGACAGGTTCATGTTCCACATCTCGGTCGGCTACCCCACCGACCAGGAGGAGGAGCGCATCGTCGCGACCACCACGAGCGCGTACGAGGCGGAGCCCAAGCGCGTGCTGAGCGTGGAGCAGATCCTGGATCTCCAGAAGCTGGTGCGACGGATTCCGGTCGCGGATCACGTGATCCGCTACGCGGTGCGCCTGGCGCGCGCGTCGCGTCCGGGGCAGGACTCCGCGGCTTTCGTGCGCGACTGGGTGAGCTGGGGCGCGGGACCGCGCGCCGCGCAGTTCATCGTGCTGGGCGCTAAAGCGCGCGCGGCGCTTCAGGGCCGGCCCACGCCGAGCGTGGAGGACGCGAAGGAAGTGGCGCCCTCCGTGCTGCGCCACCGCATCATTCCCAACTTCAACGCCGAAGCCGACGGAATTTCGAGCCTCGACATCATCCAGAAGCTCCTCGAGACCACGCCCCAAGTCGACGGCAAGCGGTCGTAGCGGCACCCGGACATGGCCCGATCGTCCCAGCGGCTCCTCGATCCTCATTTCGTCTCGAAGCTCGCGCGCCTGGATCTCCGCGCTCGGCTGGTCGTGGACGGCTTCCTGACGGGGCTTCACCGGAGCCCCTATCACGGGTTCAGCGTGGAATTCGCCGAGCACCGCCAGTACATGCCGGGCGATCCGCTGCGCCACCTCGACTGGAAGGTGCTGGCCAAGTCGGATCGGAAGTACCTGAAGCAGTACGAGGAGGAGACGAATCTCCGCGCCACGCTCCTCATCGACACCAGCGCTTCGATGGGGTACTCCTCGCACGGGCTCTCGAAGCTGGACTACGCGCGCCAGCTCGCGGCCTCGCTCGCCTATCTCATGCTCCGCCAGAACGACGCGGTCGGCATGTTCGCCTTCGCGAGCGGACACGGCGAGCTCATCCCGCCGCGCTCGACGCCCAGCCACCTGCGCCAGATGCTCGTCCTGCTCGAGCGGCTCGAGGCCCGGGGCGGCACGGATTTCGCCGCGTCGCTCCACGCGCTGGCCGAGCGGGTGAAGCAGCGCGGGCTCATCATCATCCTCTCCGATCTTCTCGACGACCCCGAGCGGATCGCGGGCGCGATCCATCACTTCCGTCACCGGAAGCACGAAGTCCTGGTCTTCCACGTGCTCGACCCCCAGGAGACGGCGTTCACGTTCGAGCGCGAGGCGGTGTACGTGGACCTGGAGTCCGGGGACCGCGTGACCACGCGGCCGCAAGAGCTGCGCGGGGACTACCGGACGCGGGTGCGCGAATGGATCGACAAGATCCGGGGATTCTGCGTGGAGAAGCAGGCGGACTACGTTTCCATCACGACCGACACGCCCTACGATCGCGCGCTCATCGAGTATCTGAGCAAGCGCGCCCGGCTCCTCTAGGCGGCTGCCCCGCATGTCCGCGTTTTCGTTCCTGAATCCCGGGTTCCTCTGGGCGCTGCCGCTCGCCTCGATTCCGATTCTCATCCATTTCCTGAGCCGGCGCCGTCTTCCGGAGATCCGGTTCCCGACGGTCATGTTCCTTCGCACGCTCGAGCCCCGCGAGATCCGGAGGCTGAGGCTGCGGGAACTCTTGTTATTGATCCTCCGCACCCTCGCCCTGATCCTCATCATAGGCGCGTTCGCGCGTCCGTCGGTCGAGCCGAAAGGCGCCTCGACGCGCGCCGCGGCGGCCGTGGCGCTGATCCTGGACGACTCGGAGAGCATGGGCGCGATGGACGAGCAGGCCCGGCCGCGGATCGAGGGCGCCCGGGATCGCGGGCTTCTGATCGTGGACGCGGCGCGCTCCGGCGACGAGATCGCGGTCACCACGACGACCGGCGCCGACGCGCCGCTCTCCAATCGGTCCGGGGACCGGGTGCGCCTGGATCGCACGGTGCGCCAGATCCAGACGACGTGGCTTCCGGGCTCGATGGAAGCCGCGCTGGAGCGGGCGAGGCGGTTTCTCGGCAGGACCACGCTCCGCTCCCGCGAGCTCTACCTCATCGGGGATTTCCAGGCGTCGGGATTCACGCGCGAGGCGCGCGAGAAGCTGGCGCTGGTCGCCCGATCCGGCGCGCGGGTCTATCTCCTTCCCGTCGTGGCGTCGCGCGTTCCCAACCACGCGATCGAGGATCTGGATCCCGAGCTTCGCCCCGGTCCGCAGGGGAAGGGCCTCGAGATGCGCGCGCGGATGGCGAATCACGCGGACGCGCCGACCGACCGGCTGGTGGTGCGGGCCCGGCGCGCCGACGCGCTGATCGGCGGCGGCGACGTTTCGCTCCTGCCCGACGAGTCGCGGTGGGCTTCGCTGCCGATCGACTGGCGCGCGGGGGCGCAGAACGCGAGCGTGACCGCGGCGGACGCGGGCGCCAAGGCCCCGGTCGTCGTGGAGTCCGACGTGGACGCCCTGGCCGCGGACGACCGCCGCTTCGCGGTGCTGGGCGCGCCGCGGCGGCTTCGCGTGCTGCGCGTGGTGGAATCGCGCGACGGAGCGCCCGCGCCGCGCTTCGCCGCGCTGGCGCTCGATCCCTCGCAGGACGGGTCGGGAGGCTACTCGGTGGAGGCCGGAACGCCCGCGTCGCTTCTTACGATCAACCATGGACGCTACGACGTGGTGATGCTGGAAGACATCGCGTCCCTCTCGGGCGACGCGGAAGCGCGGCTGCGCTCCTTCCTGCGCGAAGGGGGCGGAGTCGTCATCGCGCTCGGGCCGCACGCGGACCTGGACTATTACGGCCACCGGCTCTTCCCGGGCCTGATCGACCTCGCGGTCGAGGGCACCGAACGCGCCGCCGAGGGGCAGTCCTTCGAGCTCCGCGCCCGCGTGCCGGCGCATCCAATCCTCGAGGGACTCACCCTTGCGGTGGGCTCACCGCTCACGCAGTCGCGCCTCACGGCTTTCGCGCGCGGGCGGACCACGTCCTCGCGCGCGGAAGCGGTGGTGGCGACGACCGGGGGACTTCCCATCCTGGTATCCGCGCCGCACGTCGCGGTCTTTCTGGGATCGCTCTCCGACGACTGGGGTGACCTTCCGTACTCGGGCGCGTTCGTTCCGCTGGTGCGCGGGATGGTGGATCACGCCGCGCGCACCGCGTCGCCGGAGGGGCTGGACGAGGCACGGGTCGGACATCCTCCGGCCGCGCGTCTGGACGTGGCACCGTCCGGATCCGTGACCGTGCGCGGCCCCGAATCCTACCGCTCGCAGGCCACGGTTCTTTCGGACGGCTCCGGATTCCGCGCGGTCGCGGACGCTCCGGCGACCGTGCCCGGCTTCTATGTCTTCGAGGCGGCCGGGCGGGAAGCGGCGACCGTGGCGGTGAATCCGGATCCCATCGAGAGCGACCTGAATCCGATCCCGCTCGACTCGCTGAAGACCGGACCCGAGCCCCCGCGCGCGATCCTCACCGCGTCCTCGCTCCGCACGCACCTCCACGACACGCGGCAAGGGCGTGAGCTCTGGCTTCCGTTCCTTGTCATCGCGGGCCTCTGCCTCGCGGCGGAGCTTTGGGTCGGCACCGCCCGCATCGCGGCATCGTGAACAGAGCGGTCTCATCGCTCGCGGAGCAGCTGCTCCGCGGGGCGGAGCGGCATCCCTCGTACGAGGCGCTGCGCGAACGCTTGCACGACGCCGAGCCCCGGGCCGCCACGCCGGTCCGCGGCATCGTGGGGAGCGCCGGCGCGCTCTTCCTCGCCGCGCTCGCGCGATCGGTCGCACGGCCCTTCGCGGTCATCGCTCCCGACCTCGATCGCGCGGAAGCCTGGCGCGACGACCTGGAATTCCTCCTGGGCCCAGGAAGCGTCGTCTCGCTCCCGCCGCTCGATGTCGTGCCCTGGAGCGCGCAGTTCGCGACGGGACCGGTGCGCGACGACCGGATCCTCGCGATGCTGCGGCTCGGGGATCCCGATCCGCCGGTTGCGATCCTCCCCGCGCTCTCGCTCTACCGGCTCACGCCGATGCCGGATCGCGTCCGCTCGCGCGCGGTCACGCTCACGCAGGGCGCGGAGCTGGATCCCGAGCTCCTGATGCGGGCGCTGGTCACGGCGGGCTATCGCTCCGTGAGCGAGGTCGGCGAGATGGGCGAGGTGAGCCGCCGCGGCGGCCTCCTCGACGTCTTCGCGCCCGGGATGACCCACCCCGCGCGCGTGGAGTTCGACGGCGACCAGGTCTCCTCGATCCGCACCTTCGACGTGACCACGCAGCGCTCGGTCGGGCCGCTCACCACCGCGCGCCTGGCACCCGCGCGCGAGATCCTCTTCGACGAGGATCTGGACCGACGGATGAAGCACTTCGACCGCGGCGGCCTGGGTCAGGACCTCGAGGGCGCGCGCCTCCGCGATCTGGTGCGGGAGGGCGTCTACTTCGAGGGCATGGACTGGGTGGCGCCCCACCTCGGAGTCCCGCTCGTCTCGGTGCTCGATTACCTCCCACCCGAGACGGCGCTCTGGATCGACGAGCCCGAGGCGGTGGGGCGCGAGATCGAGGCCGCCGAGCGCGAAGCCGAGCGTCTCGAGCCCGACGCGCGCGCCAAGGCGCCGCACCTTCCCGCACGCCACGACCTCTTCGATCCGCCCGAGCAGGCCCTCGCGCGCCTCCAGACGTTCCGCCGCATGGAGTCGCGCGTCACGATGGGCGCCCAGGACAAAGACCAGGTCGTTTCCTTCGACGCGCGTCCCCAACCCTCCTTCGGCCGGAAGCTCGAGCTCCTGCGCGGCGAGCTGCGCCGGTTACAAGATCTTCAGTACGAGCGCGTCATCGTCTGCGACAACAAAGGCCAGTCGGAGCGGCTGGAAGAGATCCTGGGCGAAGGCGTGGTCTCGGTGGACGTCGGCTCCCTCACGTCGGGATTCGTGCTCCCGGCCGCGCGCCTCGCCGTCTTCACCGATCACGAGATCTTCGCGCGCTACCGCCGCCGGCGCGGACGCCGCATGGCGCCCTCGCGCGCCGCGATCCGCGATCTCATGACGCTCGAGCCGGGCCAGTACGTGGTGCACCTGGACCATGGGATCGGCGTCTACCGCGGGCTCAAGCGGATCACGCTCGACGGCCAGGACACCGAATGCATCCAGATCGACTACGCGGGCACCGACCGGCTCTTCGTTCCGATCGATCAGCTGGGAATGGTGCAGCGCTACTCCGCCGAGGAAGGCCGCACGCCGCTCATCTCCCGCCTGGGCGGAACCCAGTGGCTGAGGACCAAGGCGAAAGCGCGGAAGGCCATCCAGGAGATGGCCGAGGAGCTGCTCCGGAGCTACGCCATCCGGAAGGCGCGCGGCGGCCGGGCGTTCGGCTCCGACACGCCGTGGCAGCGCGAGCTGGAATCCTCCTTCCCCTACGAGGAGACGCCCGACCAGCTCCGCACGGTGGAGGAAGTGAAGCGTGACATGGAATCCCCGCGCGCCATGGACCGGCTGGTCTGCGGCGACGTGGGCTACGGCAAGACCGAGGTGGCGATCCGCGCGGCGTTCAAGGCGGTGCAGGACGGCACCCAGGACGCGGTGCTCGTGCCCACGACCGTGCTCGCGCAGCAGCACCTGGTGACCTTCACGGAGCGCTTCGCGGATTTTCCCGTGCGGATCGACATGCTGAGCCGGTTCCGGTCGCCCAAGGAGCAGAAGGAGATCGTGGAGAAGGTGCGGCACGGCGATCTGGACATCGTGATCGGCACGCACCGGCTTCTCTCGAAGGACGTGCAGTTCAAGGGCCTGGGCCTCGTGGTCGTGGACGAGGAGCAGCGCTTCGGGGTGGCGCAGAAAGAGCGGATCCGCACGCTGGTCGAGAACGTGGACGTCCTCACGCTGACCGCGACGCCGATCCCGCGCACGCTCCACATGAGCCTTCTCGGCGCGCGCGACATGTCCGTCATGCAGACGCCGCCCCGGGGGCGGTATCCCATCAAGACCGAGATCGTGGAGATGACCAAGGACGTGATCCGCGACACCCTGCTCCGGGAGGCGGATCGCGGCGGGCAATCCTTCTTCGTCCACAACCGCGTGGAATCGATCGACCGGATCGCGAATTACTTGCAGAGCATCGTCCCGCAGCTCCGCTACGGCGTGGCGCACGGCCAGATGCGCGACGTGGAGCTGGAGCGCGTGATGCTGGATTTCCTGGAGCGTCGCACCGACGTGCTGGTCACGACGCTCATCATCGAATCGGGGCTGGACATCCCCACCGTGAATACCATGCTCATGAACCGCGCGGACGCTCTGGGTCTGGCTCAGATCTACCAGCTGCGCGGGCGCATCGGCCGCTCGCATCACCAGGCGTTCTGCTATCTCCTGGTCCCGGCGGGGACCGTGCTGAGCGAGGACGCGGAGAAGAGGCTGCGGGTGATCGCCGAGCACGAGGAGCTTGGCGCCGGTCTCACGATCGCCATGCGCGACCTCGAGATCCGCGGCGCGGGGAATCTCCTGGGCCCCGAGCAGCACGGCTTCATGATCAGCGTGGGCTTCGATCTCTATTGCCGCATGGTCGACGAGGTGGTCCAGGAGCTCCAGGGCAAGGCGCCCGAGCGGCGGCTCGAGCCCGCGATCTCGAGCGACCTGCCCGCGCTCCTGCCCGGGGAGTACATCCAGGATCCGGACGAGAAGCTGGACGCCTACCGCCGCCTGGCCGGGATCACCACCGCGCAGGAGCTGGACGAGCTGCGCGCCGAATTCCGCGACCGGTTCGGGCCGCTTCCCATCGAGGCCGGGCACCTCTTCGACTTGAAGCGGCTCCGCCTCCTGGGCCGCGATGCCGGCGCCACCCGGCTCAGGGTCGGGAAAGACCGCCTGGAGGTGGATCTGGGACAGACCCTCAAGCGCGACCAGATTCTCAGGCTGGTCGCCTCCACGCCCGCGCGGATCGAGTTCCTGGGCGGTGGGACCGGGGCCTTCCGGGTCCGGAACCCCGATCAGCCGATCTCCCTCGCCACAAACCTGTTGCGGGTGCTGGAGGGGTCTGATAGCGTGTCCGACCTGCCTCTTCCAGCTGCTGGAAGTTGAACCGCGACCGGGAGTTCGGGGTATCAGGGGGGGAGCGGCGCGGCACTGGAAAGTCCGGCCGACACACGACGATCACCCAATGAAAAACACGAGAATCCAGCTCGCCGCGATCTTCGCGCTCCTTTCACTCGCCATGGCACCCGCCCCGCGCAAGGCCGCGCCCCGCGCGAAGGCCGCGGCGAAATCCCCCGCGGTGATCGCCCTGATCGCGGGCCGCCGCGTGGACGAAGCGGACATCCGGCGCGCGGCGCTTGTGATGGAGCGGGATCCCGCCCGGGCCAAGGACCACGCCGCCTGGCGGAAGAAGCTCCTCGACCTCTGCGTGGACCGGGAGCTCCTGGCGCTGGAGGCGGAGCGCGCGGGATTCCTCAAGGATCCTCTCGTGCGGCGGCGGATCGAGGTCGAGAGCGCGAGTACGCTCTACCTCGCGATCAAGGACAAGGTTCTGGTGCCCCAGGTCGCGCCCACAGCGGCGCAGCTCGACACCGCGCGGGCGGGCGGCCTCTTCCGGCGCGTGAAGCTGGGATACATCCTCTCCGTCACGGACAAGGAGTCGACCTACAAGCTGATCGAAACCCTGAAGCACGGGGCCCGCTTCGATTCGGTCGCGGCGCTGTACAGCATCCATCCCTCGGCGCCGAAGGGCGGCGACATCGGCTGGAAGTACGTGGGCGAGCTCCACCAGGCCTCGTGGAGCCAGTTCAAGACCGCGAAGCCGGGCGACGTGATGGGGCCCTTTTCCAACGCTGCGCCCGCGCACGAGGTCTATCTCGTGGAGAGCATCGTGGATCCCGACGACAAGGAGATCCGGGACGTCATGATCCGCGACCGCCTGCTGAACGTGGAATCGCGTTACTACGTCGACGTGCTCCAGAAGTATCACTTTCGGATGAACGCGGACCAGGTGGGCTCGATGATTTTCGCCTCGGCCACCGAGCCGGCGGATTCCATCCTCGCGTCCCTCGACGCGCGCGGCCACAGGCCCAAGCACGACATTCACCCGGCCCTGGGCGTCCTCGCGACCGTGGACGGCGACTCGATCACCTATCGCGATCTCGCCGTGCCGGATCTGATGCAGCGCGGGCCGGACGGCAAGGCGCACATCGACGACACGCGGGATCTGATCCGGTTCTGCTCGCTGGCGGCCCTGCCGCGGCTCATGGCCCGGGACGCGCGGGAGCGCGGGATCGACACCGATCCCGCCGTGGCGCGCCGCCTCCGCCTCATCAAGGAGGAGGAGTCCACCCGCGCGATGGTGGCGAAGGCCGTTCTCGCGCCGGATTCGACCGCGGCCGTCGCATATTTTCACGCGCACCCGGAATCCTTCCAGCGCCCGGCGGCACACCGAGCGCTCGTGGCGGTGTTCGCGCGCGAGGACACTGCGAACGCCGCCCTCGCCGTCTGGAACCGGAAGGCCGCCCGGGATTCGATCTTCAACGTCGAGGGGTTCGCGCGGAACGACAAGGCCGTGGCGAACACGATCTTTCCCCGCTTCTACGGCGAGATGTCCCTTCTGGACACGGACCAGGATCCTCTTTCCGTCGCCGTGCGGGGATTGCAGGAAGGACAGATCGCGCCCCTCATCGAGACCCTGAACGGATACGCTGTGGCGGAGGGCCGGGGTTCGGAGCCCGCGCGCGCGTACCGGTTCGAGGAAGTTCGTCTTCTCGCCCAGACCCAGGCGCGCGAGGAGGCGGAGAACGCCTGGGTGACGAAACAGCTGGAGCGCTTGCGGGCGGCCACGCCGGCCCGCACCGTGCCCGCGCGGTTGGACGCGGTGCGGCTGGGACTGGCCACCGAAACAGGAGGGAATCGCCGATGAGGCGTCGAGTCATAACGCGTCTGGCCTGGATGGCCGCGATCTTCGTCGCGGCGGCCGCGCCGGCGCGGATGGTCGCGGGGTCCGAGCGGATCGCCGCGATCGTGAACAAGGAAGTGATTCTGGAGTCCGACGTCGACGACCAGCTCCGGCTGGCCGAGGCGAACCTCCACGTCGACCCCGCGGACTCGACGACGGCGGCCAAGCTCCGAAAGGACGTTCTTCGCCAGCTCATCGACGAGCAGGTCATCCTGGCCGAAGCCGCGCGGCAGAACATCACCATCCCCAAGACGGATCTCGACACGGCCGTGAAGCAGGCCATCGGGAACGTGCGCGCGCGGCTGGGATCGGAGCAGAACTTCCAGCGCGCCCTGGCCGAGGAGCACACCACGGAAGAGGGGCTTCGAAAGAAGTACGAGCCCGACGTGAAGAAGCAGCTCCTGGTCATGCGTCTCGTGGGTAAGGAAGTGCAGAGCCGCACCACGGTGACGGACGCCGAGGCCAAGGTCTACTTCACCGCGCACCACGACTCGCTGGGCAAGCGCTCGGAAGAGCTCAAGCTCTCGGCGATCGTGATCGGATTCGAGGCCGACTCCATCCAGATCAAGAAGCTCCACACGCGCGCGGACAGCCTCCGCAGCCTGATCGTCGTGAAGAAGCAGCCCTTCGAGGCCGTGGCCAAGAAGTACTCGGACGATCCGTCCGGCGTGCAGGGCGGCGACCTGGGCACGTTCGCCCGCGGCGACATGGTGGCCGAGTTCGAGGACGTGGCGTTCGCGCTGAAGCAAAACGAGATCAGCCAGCCCACGCGAAGTCGCTACGGCTGGCACATCATCCAGGTGCTGCAGCATTTCCCGAAATCGGACTCCCTGCCCGAGCGGGTGCACGCGCGCCATATACTGTTGCAGGCCAAGATCAGTCCGTCCGACGAGGAGCGCGCGCGGAGGAAGGCGATGGACGTGCGGGATCAGCTCCAGAAGGGCGCCGACTTCGCGGCGATGGCGAAGAAGTACTCCATGGACACTTCGACCAAGGATTCCGGAGGCGTCCTGGGCGAGGTGCCGGTCACCGGCCTTCCGCCCAACTTCCGGGAGTCGCTCACCGGCATGGCGATCGGCGAGGTGAGTGTGCCGCTCAAGGGCGAAGCCGGTTACTATGTATTCAAGCTCGGCGGGCGGACCGCCGAGCGCGACTTCCAGTTCGAGGAAGTCCGGGACGACCTGAAGCAGCTCGTTCTGAATCAGAAGCTCAAGGACGCGTACGACCGCTGGCTGGAGCGAATCCGGAAGAACGTCAACATCGAGGTCAAGGACTGAACTCACGGAGGTCCCGAGCCCGTGGCGCCGCGTCGGCACACACTCCTCTTCACGATGGGGGATCCGGCAGGCATCGGCCCGGAGATCCTCGCGCGCACCCTCTCCCTCCCGTCGCTCCGGCGTGAGGCGCGGCTCGCGGTGGTGGGTGATCCAGACGTGATGGAGCGCGCGGTCCGCCGCACCCGCGTTTCCGTGCGTTTCCGCCCCATGGCTCCGGTCGAGTTCGACCCGAAGGCGGACACGGGCCGGGAGATCCCGCTCCTCCTCTCCACGTCGGGTATCTGGGGCCGCTTCGAGCCGGGGACGCCTTCCGCCGAGACGGGCCTCGCCGCCGCCCGCGCCATCGAGACCGCCGCCGACCTGGCCCAGGGCGGACGCGCCGCCGCCATCGTGACCGCCCCCATCTCCAAGAAGGCCCTCCAGCTCGCGGGCTACCCCTACCCCGGACACACCGAATTCCTGGGCGCCCTGAGCGGCGCCGCCTCGACGCGGATGCTCTTCACAGGCGGGCGGTTCCGCATCGTGCTCGCCACGGTGCATCTGGCGCTGAAGCAGGTTTCGGACGCGCTCGCCGTGGATTCCCTCGTGAGCACGCTCCGGTATGCCGCCGCGGCGATGCGGAATTTCAAATGGGGCGTGAAGAGGCCGCTCGCCGTGCTGGCCTTGAACCCGCACGCGGGCGAAGCCGGGCTGTTCGGGGACGAGGAGCAGCGCGTGATCCGGCCGGCCATCGAGCGGGCGCGCGCGGAGGGAATCCGCGCGGAGGGCCCCTTTCCGGCCGACACCTTCTTCGGGGGACCTTCCGAAGCTTTCGGCGTGACCGTGGCGATGTATCACGATCAGGGGTTGATCCCCGCGAAGATGGACGGAATCGGAGGCGCCGCGAACGTCACGTTGGGGCTTCCTTTCTTGCGTACGTCCGTGGATCACGGCACCGCGTTCGACCGCGCGTGGAAAGGCGGATCGCGCGCGCCCGATCCCAAAGGCCTGGTGAAGGCCGCGCGCGTCGCGATCGATCTGGCCGCGCGCACGGGCGGGCGGAGACTGGAGTGGGCATGGCCCTGATCCGGCTGGACCACGTCACCAAGTCCTACAAGAACCGGCTCGCGCTGAGCGACATTTCGCTCTCCTTCGAGCCTGGGGAGTGGGTGTTCGTGACGGGCCCCAGCGGCGCCGGGAAGTCCACCCTGCTGCGCCTGGTCTCGCTCGCGGAACGGCCCACGCGCGGACGCGTCGAGGCGGAGCCCGGCATGCGCCGCGCGATCGGGATGCTCGGACAGGAATTCAGGCTTCTTCCCGACCGGAGCGTGTACGAGAACATCGCGCTGGGATGCCGCATCTCGGGCGTCTGGGAGAAGGAGGAGATCGGGCAGCGGGTCGCGCCGCTCATGGAGGAGATGGGGCTCCGCGGCATGGAGAGCCTTCACCCCGGGGAGCTCTCCGCGGGGGAGAAGCAGCGCGTGGCGCTGGCGCGCGCCCTGGTCCGTCATCCGCGCGTCCTGATCGCGGACGAGCCCACCGGGAATCTGGATCCCACGGCGGCGTCGCAGATCTTCACGCTCATGCGGCAGTACCGGGACCGTGAAACGCTGGTGCTCGTGGCCACGCACGCCGAGGACTGGAAGCAGCGTCATCCCGGTCGCGTGGTCCGACTCGAGCAGGGCGTGGTGAAATCCGACAACAGGCTCCAAGAAGACGGTGGGGCCGCGTAGTGGGGCCGCTCGGCTACCTCTTCAGCGAATTGTGGCGGACGCTCAGCAAGCACCGGACGCTCTGCTTCGCGAGCGTCCTCTCCACCTCGTCGATCCTCCTCATCCTGCTTCTCTTCATGATGGTGCTGACGGGCGTGGACACTTACACGGACCAGCTCGAGTCGCGCGAGGAGATCTCGGTCTTCCTGAACGAGGGGCTCTCGCGGCCGGACGTCGACGTGTTGGCCGGCCGGCTGCGCCTCCTCGCCGGCGTCGACAGCGTGCGCTTCGTGAGCAAGGACGAGGCCTGGGAGCAGTTCCGCGCCGACGTCGCGGACGAAGCCCTGCTCCAGGCGGTGGGCGGGAACCCGCTGCCGGCTTCGTTCGTGATCCGCCCCACGTCCGAGTACCGCACCGCCGAGGGCGTGCGCTCCATCGCGCGGCAGGCCGAGACGCTGCCGCACGTCGAGGACGTGCGCTACGCGGGCGAGTGGGTGCTGCGCGCCGAGCAGGTCACGAGCACGCTGCACCAGATCGGCGTCGTGCTGGGGCTCATCATCCTGATCGGCGTCGTCTTCGTGGTCGGCACCACGACCCGGCTCGCCATCCAGGCGCGGATCGATTCGCTCCACGTCATCCGCACGCTCGGCGGCGGCTTCATCTTCACCGAGGCGCCGTACCTGGCCGAGGGATTCGTGCTCGCCACCATCTCCTCCGGCATCACCATCCTTCTCGCCCGCGGCATCCACGATTCCCTGGCCGAAGGCCTCTTCCATCTGCCGATGCCGTCGACCCAGGTGCTGCTGGGCTTCGCGGGCGTCGCCGGGCTCCTCGGCCTGATCGGAAGCTGGATCGCCCTCGCGACCCTTCCTCGGAAATGGCTCCTGTAGCGATCCTGATTCTCATGATCCTGGCGCTCGGCCCCGCCGGAGCCTCGGCGCAGGGCGTCTCGGAGGCCGCCGCCCAGCCGCCTCCCGCCGCCACCGCCACGGCGCCTTCGGCCGCGAGAGCCGACACCGCGAAGCCCGCGGTGGACGAGAACCAGGCCGAGATCGAGAACCAGAAGAAAGAGCTCGAGTCCCTGGGCAAGGAGCTGGACGAGCGGCGGGCCAAGTCGCAGCAGCTTCGCGGCCGGGAACGGAATCTCCTGGGCGAGCTCAAAGAAAAGGAAGTGCAGCTCTCGCTCACGATCCGCTACCTCACCGCACTCGAGCGGCGGCGGAAGATCGTGTCCTCCGACCT
>Ga0137409_10003788_pt1 | contig 15981 bp, 14 predicted proteins | sample CZODoug1_16funga_FD_122059 | JGI IMG/M metagenome (GOLD analysis project Ga0137409, IMG submission 122059) | Vadose zone soil fungal communities from Angelo Coast Range Reserve, California, USA - CZODoug1_16fungal (Hybrid Assembly) | ecosystem: Environmental > Terrestrial > Soil > Vadose zone... | reverse complement strand
GCCGGAACGAGGGAGAAGCGCGACAACTCCCACGCTCCTCTCGTAGGTTTCGTCATCATGATTCAAGCTCACGACGCGCAACAACGCCCAGGGCCTGGGCGCTGCGGTCGATGCGTGCCTTGCGAAGATTGTCCCTCCAAGGCGATGTCTGACGTCGCCGGTTGGCCAGGTCATTCAGCTGCGTCAACGCCGAAAACAACGATTCGATATCTTTGACGAACAGCCCACAGGCCCCGTACTCGGCTTCGAGGGCGGCGATCGGTTGGCTTCTGCGTCCAACCATCGGCACGCCCATGCCGATGCAGTCCAGCAGAATACCGCTTGGCGTAAGCTCGTAGTACTCGGAGTGCCATATGAAAACAAGATCGGCCGCGGAAAGCTCTGCGAGAAACTCGCGCCTTTCCAGCGGGCGGTCGCCAGCACGCCTCGATAGCGCCGATTGATCGATATCCCGAACATCGCGTCTCGCCGGGCCAACCGCCCGGAATTCCATCTCCGCGTCGCCCGACGCACGCGCGAGTTCCGCCAATCGGACAAACTCGGCAAATCCCTTGTGCGGTGTGGCCTGGCCCAGAAAGAGAATTCTCAGGTGCCCGGTATTCGCGCTGGTGGGACTTGCCGCCACAGACTCGGTCTCATCGTAGCCATGCGGGATGCAGAGAATCGCCTTCGCCTGCCTCGGGAAGCAGTCACGGATCTTTTGGGCGATAGACATTTCCAACACAATGACCTTGATGCCCATTGCAGGTAGCAGCCTAATAGTTGTTCTGAAGGTGAACAGCCTCAGCAACGGGTTGCGTGGTTGCCACCCGTGGACGAGCCCATCGGCTCCGTGCACGACGGCAAATGTCTTGCAGCTCCTTGGAAGGCGCACAACCTTCGCGGCAAACGCCGCCAGGAGTAGCGGCCCGGATGAACCCAGAACCACGAGATGCGTCGGGGCGATGCCCTTGTCGCGAACACGGCCCAATACACCGACCAGCCATTGCGCTCTCTTCCAGAATTCGCCAATGCCGCCGTCGGTTGTTGATTGAGTCCAGGCAGCAGCATCGATCCAGTGGGCGATCGGATTTGGCCCACCTTGCGTCTCTCCGAGTTCACTACGGTATTCCGGCGAGCATGCGAACGTGATTCGCGCGCTCGGGTATGCCTCGCGAATTACGGCGAGGAAAGCCCGATTGAATGGAACATGTCCCGTCTTCGCGTACCACGGTTCCACCAGGACTATGTCTTGCGCAGCTTCGCGCATCTTCGATGCTCGCCTATTTGAAGGGGCGCCGAAAAATTCTTGTGATCTGCAGCTTCTCCAGCACGTACTCCTCTGCCCCTGCAGGACATGACGCAAGCCTCCACAGTGCCAGGACTGCGGACGCATACACGACGGCGCCGAGCGTGACCAGCGCAAGAGCCTGCTGCAGCTGCTCGAGGAAGGTGTCGACGCGCCAGGAACGCTGGGCCAGCTCGACGACGGCATACATGATGGCCCCTGCAACGAGGGGCCGCCAGATCGCCGCAAGAAATTCCGAGTATCGCAGGTCCATCGCGCGGAACACCAGCGTGAGCGCGAACGGCGCCAGCCCTAGCGCGACGACTAGAGTGGCGACCGCCGCCCCTCTAACGCCGGCTTCGTGCGCACCCCACACCAGTGCAGGAATCAGTATTGCGGCCTGAATGGCCAGGATGCCCGCGAGGGCCGGAAGCTTGCCGAGCGCCACGAGTACCGCACCGCTATTCGATTGCAACGAGTAGATCACGCCGCAGAACGCCAGCAAGGCGATGAGCGGCGATGCATCAACCCAGTTCCGGCCCAGGGCCAGCGCCACGATGAGGTCGGACGTGGCGGCGAGGCCTACCCCGGCCGGCACGGTGATCAGGGCGATCACCCCGGTGATCTTCACGAACATGACACGCAACACAGCGGGTTCCACTGAAATCTTGGCGTAACCTGGAAACGTCGCGCGCGTGATCGGCGCGACCAGCTCAGTGCTGGGCAGATTGGAGATCTCGTAGGCGATGTTGTACAAGCCCAGGCTCCGCGCTCCGGAGATCTTGCCGATGATGAAATCAACGCTGCGCTGGTGAAGGAAGTTGAGGAAGTTGGTAATCAGGAGCCACTTCGAGAAGTGGAACAGGTCGTGCCAGCCCGCCAGCGAGAACCACGGGCGGTAGGGATGCATCGCGTAGCTGATGATCATTCCGAGGCCGCTCGATACCACCGCGGCAATGACCAGGGCCCAGTAGCTGCGGAACAGGATCGCGAGCGTTATCGTAACGGTGACCATGATCACCTTTTTTGCCACCTGGAACCGGAACTCTCTGCCCAGTTGAAGTTCCTTGCGAAACGCCACGGTGCCGATATTCGCGATCCCCCCTAAAAGCGAAGTGGCGGCTAGGCAATAGAGGACCGCATCCAGTCGTGGCTCCGCGTAGAAGCGCGACGCGGGAACGGCGAGAGCGACGAGCACCAGGGCGTTGAACAATCCGAACATGACGCCGAGCGTCCACGCGGTATCGTAATGTCGTCTCTCGGCCCGCTGGTTCTGGATGAGCGCCGTATCGAAGCTGAACGCGCTGAGAAGCTCGAGGACCGCGATGACGGACATCGCCATCGCGACCAATCCAAAATCCGCCGGAACCAGCAGCCGAGCCAGCACGATCGTACTGGCCAGCCCGAGGGTGCGATCGGCTACCCTCCATGCCACCATCCACATGGCCCCGCGCGCCATTCTGGCGCCGATTTCCATCAGCGCGAATCCCCAAGGTGGAACGGAGTCCGGCCCCGAGCGGGCACCCTCGCGCAAAAATCCATCTACAGGTTTCCGGCCTGGAAGTTCTTCCAGCCATAGTTTTCCGGGGTCGACCCCGGTTTCGGCCAGAAGCCCATGCCAGGCTGGCCGGTGGACCACGTCGCGTCCGCCGGGCCGGTCGCCACCAGCGAGCCGTTCTTGTAGACCCTGACGGCACCCCCGATGATCTCGGCGCGCAGCACGTCCCCGTCGACCGCCCGTCCGATGTTGGGCCCCTCCCGCAGCGGCGTGTAATTACCCAGCGGTCCATTCCATCGAACGATGGCGATCCCCCCGTCGTGCGCCCACAGGACTTCGTAACCGCGCGCATTGTGCGCGACGATCTCGAACCGGAGCAGCAGTTCTATCTCGTGGCTGGCACCGGGCGAGTATCCGGGCGTCCGATACACGGTTCCCTGCGCGTATTGGTCCGCCGCGAACGTGGTGCTGAGGATCGCGATCGGGTCGTTGTAGCCCGTGGCGAACGCCGCTGCATGGGCCTTGCCGGGCACCGATTGCGCGTTGTTCCAGTCGAGCCCAGCCGCCTTGCCGTTGATCCACTTGCCGCCTTCACTGATCGGGTTCTCCGTCGAGCTGAAGCTCGTCGAATAGCCGGCAGCGGAGCGCGCAGGCGCCGGGACAACCGCGGGTGCCGTTCCCTTACTCGCCCCGGTGGAGCTGCCTCCCTCGCCGCATGCCGAGAGAGAAACCGCAATGACGGCACACAGTCGCGTGACCCCGGCTCGCACCCGCTGCTTCCTCTAGATCAGCCCACCGGCCATGAGCCATTCTAGAGCATTGCCGACGACGGCAGGTGGGGCCTGGTCCGCCCGCCGTCGGCGCAACGGCGCAGCGACGAATGGCGCAAGCCCCTTGCGGCCGGGTCGTGTGGCAGCGCTACAGGTTCCCCGCCTGGTAGCTCTTCCAGCCCAGGTTTTGCGCGATCGCGCCATCGACCGGCCAGAAGCCCATGCCCGGTTGTCCGCCGGCATACGTCGAATCGGACACGCTCGCCACGGCCGTCCCGTTCTTGAAAACCGTGATCGTGCTTCCGACGATCTCGGCGCGCAGAACGTCACCATCGACCGGAACGCTGATGCTGCCCAGGCCCGGATCGTAGAGCGGCGTGAAATTGCCCAGCGGCCCGTTCCAGCGCACGATGGCGATATAGCCGCTTATCCCCCAGAGTATTTCGTAGCCGCGCGCGTCATGCGCGGTGGTCTGGAATCTGAGCAGCAACTCGAGTTCATGTCCGCCGACGGTGGTGTAGCCAGCCGCCTTGAATACGGTTCCCTGTGCGTATTGGTTTGGCGCGAACGTCGCAACCGACGTGCTCAGATGCGCGATGCTGTCGTCATAGCGTGTGAGGCCCAGGCCCGAGAGGGTCGACGCAAAGGCCTCGCCGGGCACCGTCCGCGGATCGTTCCAGTCGAGCCCGACGCCCTTGCCGCTGATCCAGCTGTTGCCTTCGCTGATCGGGTTCTCGGTAAAGTTGAAGGTCGTCGAATAGACAAGCGTGGGTACCGTTCCAATATTCGCCTTAGTGGAGTTACCTCCCTCGCTGCATGCCAGGAGAGAAACGACAAGGGCAGCACACAACCTCGTGACCCTAGCTTTCACCGCCCCCTCCAGATCATCCTGCAACCATAAGGTCCTGCGCAGACCGGTGTGGGCGTAGGCGACACACCGGAGAATCGGAGCAGACTTCGCATTCGCCGAACGACGTCTTCGGGTGGTACGAGGCGGTCCTGCTTCCGCTGATTAACAGCGACACCACGAAAAATACTATGAACCCCCTACGACCCCGACATCTACAGGTTCCCCGCTCGGTAGCTCTTCCAGCCCAAGTTTTGCGGGGTCGCTCCATCTACCGGCCAGAACCCCATTCCGGGCTGCCCGGTGGCATACGTCGAATCCGACACAGTTGCCACAAGCGAGCCGTTCTTGTAGACCGTGATCGTATTGCCGGTGATCTCGGCGCGCAGAACATCGCCATCAGCCGGAACGCTTATGCTGCCAAGACCGGGATCGTAGAGGGGTGTGTAGTTACCGAGCGCGCCGTTCCAGCGAACGATCGCGATATAACCTTGGATTCCCCAGAGCACTTCGTAACCGCGCGCGTTATTCAGTGTGATCTGAAAGCGAAGCAACAGTTCTAATTCGTGGCCCGAGGAGGCTCCGGGGTTATATCCAGCCGCGTGGTATACGGTTCCCTCCGCGTATTGGTCCGCCGCGAACGTCGCAACCAACGACGTGCTCAGATGCGCAATGCTGTCGGCATAGCGGCTGAGGCCTAAACCAGAGAGCGTTGACGCAAAGGCTTCGCCAGGCACCGTTCGCGGGTTGTTCCAGTCGAGTCCATCTGCCTTGCCGTTGATCCACTTGCCGCCGTCGCTGATCGGATTCTCGGTAAAGTTGAAGGTCGTCGAGTACTGAGGTGTGCCCAGGGTGACCGTCGCGGACGCGCTGGCACTTCCGCCTGCCCCTGTGCAGGCAAGAGTGAATGTGCTGGTGGCCGTCAACGCGCCGGTGGACTGCCCGGTGCTGTTGGAAAGCGCCTTGCTGCCGGACCACGCGCCGGAAGCTGTGCAGGAGGTGGCGTTGGCTGACGACCAGGTCAGCGTGGAGCTTGCGCCGCTGGCAATCGTTTGAGGATTGGCGCTGATCGTGACCGTGGGCGGCAGGGGCGCTGTTACCGTGACGGTCGTGGACTGCGAGGCGCTGCCCCCGCTGCCTACGCAAGTCAGCGTGAACGTGCCGGTGCTGGTCAATACGCCCGTCGACTGGCTCCCACTCGTCCCTCTGGCGCCTGACCACGCTCCCGAAGCCGTGCAGCTGCTTGCACCGGTCGACGACCAGGTGAGCGTCGAGCTCGCTCCGCTGGCCAGGATCTGCGGATTTGCACCGATCGTGACGGTCGGCTGAGGCGCCACTGTGACGGTGGCGGACTGTGAGACACTGCCGCCGGCGCCCGAGCAGTTCAGCGTGAACGTGCTCGTCGCCGTCAAAGGGCCGGTCGACTGGGTACCGCCGGTCACTTTGGTGCCCGACCATGTCCCCGACGCCGTGCAGCTGTCCGCATTGGTCGCCGACCAAGTGAGCGTGGAGCTGGCACCGCTGGCGATGGTTTGCGGGGTCGCGACAATCGTGATCGTAGGTACTGCCGCCACCGTGACAGTGGCGGATTGGAAGGCACCACCGCCGGTGCCCGTGCAGCTCAACGAGAACGTGCCGGCGCTCGCCACCGCGCCCGTCGATTGCGAGCCGCTGGTCGCCTTGGCCCCAGACCACGCCCCTGACGCCGTGCAGGTGTCCGCGTTGGTTGACGACCAGGTGAGCGTGGAAGACCCGCCGCTCGCGACAGAGGTGGGGTTCACCGCAAGCGACACTGTGGGAGCCAGGGGTGGCGGGGGCGTGCCCGAAACGGTGACCGTGGCGGAGGCACTCGTGATTCCTCCAGCGCCGGTACAGATCAGAGAGTAGGTGGTGCTCGCGGTAAGCGGGCCGGTAGACTCGGAACCGCCGGGAGGCCCCTTCGCACCCGACCAGCCACCCGAAGCAGTGCAAGAGGTAGCGTTCGTCGAGGACCAAGTGAGCATCGAGGACCCGCCGCTTACGACCGAGGTGGGGTTTGCCGTAAGCGACACCGTGGGTGACACATTGACCGTCGCCGACGCACTTGCGCTGCCTCCCGGGCCGGTGCAGGCAAGAGAGTAGCTGACGCTCGCGGTAAGCGGGCCGGTAGACGAGGGGCCGCCTGAAGACGCCCTGGTACCCGACCAGCCGCCCGAAGCCGTGCAAAAGGTGGCGTCCGTCGAGGACCACGTGAGCGTCGCAGACACACCGCTCGCGACAACCGCGGGGTTCGCCGCAAGCGACACGGTCGGCACTGGTGGAAGCGCGGCTCCCCCCGAGCTCGCGGCGGTCGGCTCCACCGTCGTACCGCCGCAGGCAGCCACCGTAAGAGCGAGGAAGATAGCGAGCAGGGATGTGTTGGTTCGCAACATAGGGATTCCCACGCTTTGCACGACCGGATTCGGGCCGGTCGCTCCTCACCGGGAGGGGACTGCAATCCGAACCGGCAGGATCAGCAGTTCAGTTGGCGGGCCATCCTATTCCAGCCGCCAAAACGAGGCAAGCTCCTTCCCGAACGAAGGAGGATTTTTGCCCTCCCGAGGCGCATGTTGTTGATGGCAGAAATGAACTCGCATTGCAACCCTAGAACTGCCAATAGAGAAACTCGCTCTTCCCTCCGAGCCGCATCACCGCGGCAGATACCAAGCACGACATCGCAACCGCCCAGGGAATCGTGGGGGTCCAGTCAATGGCGCCCAGCAGCGAGGCCGGAGCGGTCGGCCTCGGGCGAACCCCGAGCGCGGGCTCATAGCGCGCCATCAGTTGCAGGGTATTCGGTAGCGCGAGCGCACCCAGAAGCAATGCACCGACCCAGGCGATCACCGTTACCAATTCGCGCAATGACATGCCGGCAGAAGCGTGGACAAACGGCAGGGACCCCGATACAGGACCGAGCAGCGCATAGACGCGTTGCGGTAGGTTAATGCCGTTCAGGCCGGCCATGCCCTGTAGGAGCTCCCTAGCTGTGTCCACGTTTGCCGATCGAAAAAGAACCATGCTGATAGCAACCGACAGGAAGGTGAGCGCCAGCCCTGTCGGCCGCATGAACCGCTCGTACGCGTCCTTGCTGGACCAGATCTTCGGCCCGAAAAGACGCCACGCGTGATTGATCGAGAGGTAGACGCCGTGCAGCAAGCCCCAGAGGATGAACAGGTAGCCCGCCCCATGCCAAAATCCCGAGACGAACATCGTGAGCAGCATCGGCCCCATCAGCAGCTGAAAAAAAGCGCCGACGCTGGGCGTGGGGCCTCCCAGTCCCGGCAGACCCTTGGCCATACGCCGTCGCGTCAACCAGAGTGCCAGCGGGTTATAGAGATATGCCGTCAGGAATCGCGTCAACGTCATGTGCCAGCGCAGCCAGAAATCGATGATACTCGTGGCCTTCAACGGCGAATTGAAATTGGCGGGAAGGCGCACGCCGAAGAAACGCGCCAGTCCCAGCGCCATGTCGGTATAGCCGGAAAAGTCGAAGTAGATCTGAAGCGTGAATCCGATCGCCGCGAACCATGCAGGCAGAAGGGACACCGCATGACCTGTCGCGGCGAAGTCGTAGATGGGCGAAACGTGCTCTGCAATGCCGTCGGCCAGAACGACTTTTTTGAACAGGCCGAACACGAACAGGGCGAGTCCGACGGATAGGTTCTCCCTGTCCATCCGGCAGGACACCTGATGGAATTGCGGCATCATCTCCCGGTAGTGCACGATCGGACCGGCGATGAGCTGCGGGAAAAACAGCACGAACAACCCGTAGTCGCGCAGCGTGAAGGAGGAGACGCGCCCGGCGTGGACGTCGACCAGAAACGCGATCTTCTGAAACGTGATGAACGAGATTCCCAGCGGCAGAATTATTTGGGTCAGGGCCAGATTCGCGCCGAACACATCGTTGATCGCACTCCCGAGGAAGTAGCTGTACTTGAAGTATCCGAGAAACGCGATATTGAAAACGATGCCCACGATGAGCACCGCCAAAGAAGTCTTGCGCCGACTCTCATTCGCGGCTAACCGCTGGAGGGTCCGCGCCAATACGAAGTTGATCAAGATGGACGGCGCAATGAGCAGTACATTGAACGGCCTCCACCAGGCGTAGAAGAAAAATGACGCGAGGATCAGCCAGTGCAGCGCCCACGTTCGGGATGCGGAGCCGAGAACGTAGAAGGCGGCAAGCGTCACCGGCAGGAAGGCGAAAATGAACTCGTACGAATTGAACAACATCGGAAATGTGGCCTATCTCGAGTTGATTGCCGGTCCTACGAGTCCGGTCGCGACGATTGCACCTTGCGGATTATCGGCAGCATGGCTTCCAGCGGATCGCTGCTTTCGACCGGGGATATCGTGGCCGTCTGGTCCGTCCTGAGGCGCGGCAGTCTGCCGACAATCACCCGGGCGCGGCCGACGGCGCGATTCATGCTGTTGCAAAGATTCTCACCCGCCATCTTCGCCATGCTGTATTCAGCCAAACCCGCCGGGGCATCCTCGACGAACACGGAAGAGGGATAGAACGCGATCAGCGGTCGCCCCGTGCGCTCGCCGAGCGCACAGCAGCAATCATAGAACCCCTTGACGTACACCTGGATGAATTCGTCGAACAGGCTCGGAACGAACAGCCCTTCTTTCTGCCTGGCGATGAGAGGGGTCGCAAAGTAGTACAGATGACTCGGCTCGCAGGCCAGCGTCGCCAGCTGGCCCGAGGCGCCGCGGCGGGCGTCGTACGGGATCACGCGGCACGCATCTTGTGAGGCGTGGCTGCAGATCTCATCGGCGAGCTGTTCCGCTTCATCACGTCCGGTCGCGTAGGTCGCCACCACCTTGCCGCCGCCGGCCGAAATAACCTTCGACGTCAGCGCACCCAGCCCGCGCGAACCTCCGACAACGAGCGCGGTGCTTCCTCGGAACTCGGTCGGTACGACGAGCTTTGCGACATCGCTCATCGAGGCCTGGACGACCGGTGGCCAACGCAAGAAGGCCTGTACCGATCCGTCTATGCCCGCGCCGTTGACGGCCATCCGAATCATCCGAAATCGCTCATCTGTCCCGTTGACTCTGAACCACAGTGCGCCCTCCCGTTGCGGGGTCTCGATCAGGTCGATTGCGAACGCGGCGAAAATCGAGTGTAGGCCGGGGCAGATCATGCCCACAAGCCGGGACAACAGGGCGAGCGCGGCGACACGCCCGCGGCCAAACGCGGCCGCAGCGTGGGGAAATCGATCTTCGATCCCGCGGGCCGGGCCCGCAATGTCCATTCGACCCGAGAGCCCGGCCACCGCACCAGGTTCGACAAACTCGACGGGTCGGTCGGCAACGCCGGTCTCCGGAAAATCCTGCGGGAGGACGGTCCCGCCGCCGGCCTTCGCCTTCCCGAGACTGAGGGTCAGAATGGTCGTGGTCAGTCCGCCCAGCACCAATTCCGCCCGTATCGACTTGTCGTCCTGGCGCCCGAGGTCGAGGCTCACCTCGCTCCCGACGGGAATGAACTTCGCGAACTGAACCTTCAGACCCGCAATCCCGCCCCTGACCGCGCCCGACTCGGCCAGCCGGTCCAGGGACCAAAGAACCGCATGCATCCCGTGCACGACTGGCGCGCCAGCCTGCGTCCTACGCGCCACCCGCGGTTCCATGTGGATCGGATTGAAGTCGCCAGAGAGACCGGCAAAGAAGGCCTGGTCGCCGCTGTCAAACGTTTTCGACGCGAGTGTAGCGCTTGACATCCGACTACTTCAGCATCGTCCTGATCTTGGCAACGATCTCCCCCACGTTGGCGAAAGACTCGACGTCAGCTATCTTGAACTTGATACCCAGCTCGATCTCGACGGCCACGATGAAATTGATGTAGACCAGCGAATCCCAGTTGCGAACCTCTTCCCGCCGGGTCGTCATCGTGAGCGCGATCGAGTCGTCCATCAAGAGATCTCGCAGGACACGCGTCAGCAAATCCAGGATTTCCTGATCCGCCATCGCTAATTCTCCGCCCGTTCAATGTGGGTCTTGCGACCGATGTACGTGCTCAAGTCCAGTTGCCATCGAATCGCGCCACCGACCGCTGCTTCCGGATCCGCACGGGCGAACCCGAGACTCGGATACAAATCCCTGATCACCCCGTTCTTGCTGGACGAAACGTATTTCGCGCGAAATGCGCGAACGCCGCGGCGACGGGCGGCCTCGACTGCAATGTTCATCGCTTCGAATTCGAGTTCCCTGCCGAATACGCGACAACTCATCACCCAAGTATCGATCTCCATGACGCCGGATTGCGCCGGATCCGGCCTAAGGATCAACACGCTGGTGAGACCGTTGTCACCGAACCGGTCCACAAGGCGGAACTGCAGCGTGACCGCCTCGGGAGCCGCGGCGATCGCGGCCAGCTCCTCAGCCGTGCATCGCCGCGTCGTGGGATTGAACTGATTGGTCTTATTGATCAGCTGGGTGGCGCGGGCCAAGTCCACCGGCCTGACGGGGCCAAAAACAACCGACATTCCCAGGCCGCGCAGGAAATCATCCATGCTCTCCGATGTTCCGAGCAGCGCTTCGCGTTCCGCGTTGGCGGCGTATTGCCCGGCCCGTTGCCGGTCATCGGGCGTGAAACTCACGGATTCGAAATACCCGGCGTTCGCCAGGCAATGCACGTATTGCGCCGGGTCTTCAGGGAGTTCCGGAACCGCCACCATCGGAAGGCTCGCGCGGACGCGCGCCCGTTCGACCGGGTTGTCGTCCACGAAAACGAGGCTGTCCAAGCCGATGTTCAAAAGCTCCGCGATAGTCTTGAGGTTTGCCGCCTTGTCTCCCCAGTTGGCGACGAAGGCAGCGACGTCGGTCCGCAGCAGGAGCATCTCGGGATGGTCGCGGAAGGCCGTCTCCGCCACGGCCGTATCGTTTTTCGAGCAGACGGCGAGGATGACCCCGCGCTCCTTCATTTGAAGGGCGTAGCGCTGCAGCGCCAAGTACGCCTCCCCGACGGCGCTTCCCTCGCCGAGCGCGATTCCCTCGATCCCATCGTCGCCGATCACGCCTCCCCACAGGGTATTGTCGAGGTCGAAGACAAGGCACTTCTTCGACAGGCCGCGCTGGGCGGCGACGACGCGAGCCACCAAGTCGCCGTACGCGGGCGCCGCCTGCGGCGCGATTTCCATCTTGCCCTGAAGCCAGCGACCGATGTCGAACCAGGCCGCGATGCCGTCGCGCGCGCTCGCCTGCGCCAGGTCGAGCAGCATGACGTTCTCCTGCGCCGCGGCGTGGGCGAGCAGATCGTTCAGGCGAGCGATCAGCCGGGACGGCGCCGCGGGAACCAGCCGGTCGTAGCTGCCGAACAGCGGCTCGGATACATCGAGGTAGGACTGCTGGATCACGGCCGCGTTGAAAGTGCTTCGCGCGTGACGCCAGAGCTCGCGGAGCTCTTCGATGGCGCGCGCTAGCACCTCTTCCACTTCTTGCGCCGTGGCCGAGATGGAAACGCCCGGGGCGACCTGTCTCGCGTTCAGCGAAAGCAGGATCAGGTCCGGCCGAAATTGAACCAGGCGCGAAGCCGGGTCGCGTAACTCCTGCCGGTACTGGCCGAACGAGCCTGAAAAGACATCGATTCGCAGTCTGCAGCGAAGACCGGCGACGCGAATGGCGGGCAGCAGGTGGTCGATCGTGTTGGTGGACAGAACAGCGAGGCGCACGCGTGCAAAGCCGTCGATCGTCTCCGCGGCGCTGCGCATGAGCGCCTGGTCGAGTTGGATCGTCTCGATGAAGCTCAGCCGGGATTGCGCCAGCCTTGCCAGGCTGTCGAGGCGCGCACGCGATTCCGTTTCCGCGAGAGCGGCCTGCAGTTGAACGCGGAAATCGCTCTGGCTGGCGACGGCGGGGTGGTCCATAAGACGGGCGCTCATGCGATACAGTCAGCCAAGCGGGCGAGCCCCGATCAGCCCGTCGATGCCCGGCCGGCGGCGACGCAGCTTCGAATCCGCGGCCCGGCCTCTTGAAAGAAGGCCGTCGACCAGCGCTCGGCGCTTGCTTCATCGAGGTGGGAGCCGTCGAACGTGCTCAGACCCTCTATCTTCGGCGCCAGCAGATCATGCCCGAGTTTCTCGGCGATTGCCATCGCTTCGGCCCGCTTTGTCTCGACCGTGGGCACGATCGTGAAAATCACGCAGCTGCGGTCTATCGGCAGCCGCGCGAGGAACCTCTCGGCGAGCCTCGCATAGCGGTCCCAGCGCTCTACGTTGCTCGGCTTGCCATCGGATACTCGCTTGCTTTCGAGACGCCCGCCTCCCATCCTCTGCCACACCCCGGTTTCACGCGTACGGTAGATCGCAAGGGCAGTTCCGCACACGGCAGGCAGCGCCCCGCAAAGGCTCCTGTGCAGCAGCTGCCAGGTTCGCTTCTCCTCGTACCGGGCGAGAATGTCATGGCCGCGGAGAATCTGGTCCGCAGGCGGAGACACCCGGTCGTCGAAGAAACGATCGACGTTGACCACGTAGACCTTCGCGCTGGGGCGGATCTTCGCGAGCAGCGGCTCGAAGAACACGACGGTCTCGCTCGCGCTGAATCCGAGCAGATAGGGATGGATGTCGAGCGCGGCAAACCAGTTGGAGGTCGCCTTCCCGGAAAATGCAAATTGCAGGCGGCTGCTTCCGATGATCAGGACGTCGGCTTCGGCCGCCGCGCGCCGCGCCTGCGGTTCAAGGCCGAACCAGAACGCGCCGTGGTCGTAGTCGCCGTAGGTCCTGGCGGTGCAATCGGACAAATAGGCGTTCGAACCATAGCCGCCCGCCGGACAGGCGAAGATCCCGTCGAAGCGAAGCTTGTAGATGAAAGTTCCGCCGAAGCTGACGACGATCAGGAGAGCAAACAGCGCCGGGACCGCTTTTCGGTGCCAAGCAAGTCGGTCCGGCTCGATGGCTTCGGCGGTAGCCGGCATTTGCGCGCTTCGGACTGAAAGTGTAGAAATCGCGCCAAGCAGAAAGGCGCAACTGCAAGCGAGCCGGATTGTAGCAGAACACCCCGGTGTTTGGCAGAATGTGACGCTATGGACTCCGTCCGCCCGATCCCAGCGTGAAGGTTCGACGATTCGCGCTCGCGTTCGGCCTCGGGACGATCGTGATGGCCGCAGTCGCCTACGCAGCTGCGTTACTGTTCGCGCCGCCCGAGCTGCGCTGGCGCTTGCATGTCGTGGAAGCCAAAGTCCGCGGCGATTTGAGGGAAATCCCGCTTCTCAATCTCATCGCCTGGCTGGCACCTCGCAGCCCCGTCTATCTCGCCGACGTTGCCGAGAATCCGAACGTTCACATCTCCATCAAAAATGGACTGAGCAAATCCGACGATGCCGCGCAAGGAAAGGCTTTGTACCTTAAGCACTGCGGGTCGTGCCACGGCGAGGGTGGGCATGGCAACGTCGGGCCGAATCTTCTCAGTGCGGTGTCGAACAAGTCGGACTGGTCGTTCTTCTCGACCACCAAATGGGGCAGGTCAGGCACGTCAATGCAGGCGCAGTCGTTGAGCGACGCCCGGATCTGGCAAATCCATACGTACTTGCGCAACGAAGCGCTCGCTGCTTCCGGCCGGCCGATCAGCGGCGGCGAGAAGACCGGCGCCCGTCCTGTCGTCGAGGTCGAAATGCGGCAGATCGTCGATACCGACAGGGCCCCGGGACAATGGCTGACCTACGCTGGAAACTATTCGGGCCACAGACACAGCCTCCTCCCGCAGCTCACCAAGCGCAACGTCGGGAACCTAAAGCTTGCGTGGGTCGCCCAGCTTCGCCAGGTCGATCGAGAGTTGCAGGTATCTCCGATTGTCGCCGGCGGCGTGATGTACGTCACCGAATCACGTGAGGGCGTGGTCGCGCTCGATGCCGAGACGGGTGCATTGATCTGGACCTATCGAAGAGACGTTCCGGACACAGTCCCGGGCTGCTGCGGGATGCCGAACCGCGGTGTGGCAGTCCTGGGGCAGACGGTATTCGTGGCCACCATCGATTCATTCCTGGTGGCACTCGACGCCAACACCGGCAAGCAGCGCTGGATCGTCAAGGTTGCCGACTATCATGATGGGTACACAATGACCGGAGCTCCCCTCGCGCTGGGAGAGCGTGTCGTCGTCGGCGTCGCCGGGGGGGAGTTCGGAATACGGGGGTTTCTGGCCGCATTTGACCCTGTTGATGGGCGGCTGCTCTGGAAATTTCATACCGTTCCGGGTCCGGGCGAGCCGGGCCACGAGACCTGGAAGGGCGACGCCTGGAAGACCGGCGGCGCTCCTACCTGGACGGCTGGAGCCTACGACGCACAGGAGGATCTCCTCTTCTGGGGCACAGGTAACCCATCGCCCGAGTTCCAGGCGGACGCGCGGCCCGGGGACAATCTCTACAGCAACAGCGCAATCGCAATCGAGGCGAAAACGGGCCGGCTGAGGTGGTTCTACCAGTTCACCCCGTCGGACGAGCACGACTGGGACGCGAATCAGCAACCGATCCTTGCCGAGATCGACTGGCTCGGCCGCAAAAGAGCGGTCGTGCTCTGGGCAAACCGGAATGCGTTTTTCTATGCCCTCGACCGAAGCACCGGAGAGTTCCTCTTTGCCAAGCCCTTCGTAAAGCAGACCTGGAACGAGGGATTCGATGCCGCGGGCCGGCCGCGCATGTCGGGCGGCGCGAAGCCGAGCACCACGGGTACGCTCGTCTGGCCGGCGCTCATGGCGGCGACCAACTGGTGGCCGCCCTCGTATGATGCGTCGAGGCAGCTGGTTTTCGTCCCGTGTTCCGAAGCCGCGGGAGTCTACTTCCAGTCCGGGCAAGTCAAGTACAAGCGAGGCGAAGCTTTCCACGGAAGCGCGGCGTCCAGCTACGATCAGAATACGCCGGCGACGGCGTACGTAAAGGCCGTCGACGCGCGGACCGGAGAGGTGCGCTGGCAGACGATGCTCGCGTCGGGTTCGGAAGATTTCGTCTGGACTGTCGGCGGCGTGCTCTCGACCAGGGGCGGCGTGGTCTTCGCGGGCTATCGCGACTTTTTCCGCGCTTTCGATGCCGATACCGGAAAGGAGCTCTGGAAGGTCAACCTCGGAGCTCGCGTCCGCGGCTCCCCCATATCCTTCTTGCTGGACGGCAGGCAGTACATCGCGGTCGCGGCCGGACACTCGATGTTCGTGTTTCTCGTGCCAGGCTCGTAGCGGCACGCGTGAGTTCTGAGAGGTCAGCCACCCGGCACCGTTGTCAGGCCGAGCACTGCCGCCACGCGCGGCGCAAGCAAGTCGGCCACAATCCGGTGCCCCTCGGCGTTGAAGTGGCAGAAGTCGATGTAGACCGACGGTCGCTTGTCGAGTGCGGCGCCGGCTTCGACCACAATTGCACCGGTCGCGCGCGCGACCTGCCGCATGATGTCGTTGTAGGCGCTGTCGCGGCGAATCACGGTACCGCCGCTGAACGAGCGATATAGCTCGCCGCCGGCGAGCGTGGATTTCGCCTTGGCCACGTCGCCGCGCGCAGTAAGCGCCTGGGCCAGGTAGATGCGGGCGAGGTTGGAAAACATTCGGTGCGAGACCGAGGCCGACGTCAGATAGGCGATGGCGGCATCCTGGTGCTTGCGTT
>Ga0137409_10003787_pt1 | contig 15982 bp, 10 predicted proteins | sample CZODoug1_16funga_FD_122059 | JGI IMG/M metagenome (GOLD analysis project Ga0137409, IMG submission 122059) | Vadose zone soil fungal communities from Angelo Coast Range Reserve, California, USA - CZODoug1_16fungal (Hybrid Assembly) | ecosystem: Environmental > Terrestrial > Soil > Vadose zone... | reverse complement strand
GGCTGCGAGCGGTCGAAGGCGTCGATTTTCATGCATTCGCCGAAAACGCGCATCACCGTCGGCGCAGCGTCGGTCGCGACGTTGAAGAACTTCGCGCCGAACACCTGCGAGGCGAGACAGACGTCGGCGAGCGTCACGGCGTCGCCGTGGCAGTAGCGCCCGGTCTCCTTCTCCTTCGAGAGGTGCGCCTCGAGCGCCTCGAGCGCCTTCTGGGTCCAGTGGGCGAGCCATTTGTTGCGCGCCGGCTCGTCCTGCTTCATCTCCTTCTCGAGGTAGCCGCGTATCCTGGGTACGACCAGCGGATGGCCGTCGGCGACCACGATCTGCGCGAGGCCGCGCACGCGCGCGCGCCCGCGCGCGTCCTTGGGCAGCAGCGGCGGGTTGGGATGGGTTTCCTCCAGGTACTCGAGGATCGCCATCGACTGGAACAGCGGCGCCTGCCCGTCGACGACCAGCGCCGGCACCACGCCCTGCGGATTGAGGGCGATGTACTCGCTGGAATGCTGCTTGCCTTCGAGGAGGTTGATCGAGACCTGCTCGGCCTGGACGCCTTTCAATGCCAGCGCGGTGCGCACGCGGTAGGTCGCAAGCGACCGCCAGAACCCGTAGAGCTTCATCGCCACGCTTCTCCTCCTTATCGCTTCGCCGGGATCACCGGAATCAACAGGTACGACTCGCGCCCGGGCCCGGTGTGCAGCGTGTTCTCCCCCCCGAAAACCCCGGCCGGACGGTCGCGCGGATCATCATGCAGGAAGGGCCCGCAGCCGCGCAACTCGTTCTTGAAGTTCGACAGGCGCGCGCCGGTCTGCCGCTGCCACTCGTAGTCCCTTCCGCGCACCGAGAGCGCCACCCGGTGCCCGGCGGGGACGACGATCGAGGTCGGCCAGATCTCGACGTCGAGCTGTACCGGCTCTCCCGGCGTGAGCGGCTGCACCTGGTCGTGGCTGTGGTAGGGCCGGTACTCGGTGGAGATCCGGGGATCGACCTTGCGGTGCGAGGCGCGCAGCCAGCCCTGGGCGATGGGGGTATGGGGGTCGATCGCCCCCATGAACGTGACCTCGCGCAGGTCCGCCGTGAACACGCGGAAGACCAGGAACACGTCGGCGTCGGCCGTCGACGAGGACAGGAACAGGCGAGCGGCGAGCGGCCCGGTGATCTCGGTCTCCTGCTCGAAGGGCGCCGAGACGAAGCTCAGCCCGTCGCCCGGAGCGGCGTAGCCCGTGCTGCCGGACTGCTTCGGGGCCTCGGGGCGGAGCGCGTGGCCCGCCGGATCGAGGTACAGCTTTGTCCAGCGGGTACGCGCGATCGGCCACTCGTCCTCGTGGCGCTCGACGAAGCGCTCGGTTCGGCGCACCTGGAGCTGCACCCGCGGCTGAGCGTCCCAGCCGTTCTTCTCGCCTTTCAGGGTGTAGGCGAAGAAGCGCTTTTGCAACGCGACGCCGTAGTCGGTGTAGAAATGGGTCCAGTGCTCGATGCCGTGCGCCTCCAGCCACTTCTCCTTCGACGCGGCGCGGACGAAGCCTTCGAAATTCCCGCGCGGGTGCAGCCCCTGCCCGCCCCAGTTGGCGGTGGAAAGGAAAGGGACGGTCACCTTCTCCCAGACCGGCGAGCGCGCCTTGTGGTAATCGTCGTCGAGCGGATGGGCGAGGATGTCGTCGCCGAAGTCGCAGCGGTTCTTCTGCAGATCCTTGTCCGACAGCGTCTCGTCGCCGCACACCAGGTCACGGGTGACGCGGCTGCGCGGACCGCGCTGGCCGAGGCCGTACTGCACCGTCTTCACCTGCATGTCGTACCAGTTCGCCCAGAACGTGGAAAGGATGCCGCCGTGGTGGGTCATGTCGCGGTACCAGTCGGCCGCGCCCTCCCAGATGCACATGGCGGCCAGGTGCGGGGGCTGGAGCGAGGCGACGTGCCACTGGTTGATGCCGTAGTAGGAGATCCCGTTCAGCCCGACCTTGCCGCTCGACCAGGGCTGGACGCCGGCCCATTCGATGCAATCGTGGAAATCGCGCGTCTCGCGCGGCGAGAAGTGGTCGACGAAGCCCGGCGAGCGGCCGCAGCCGCGCGAATCGACTCGCACACAGGCGTAGCCCTCGGGGACCCATTTCTCCGGATCGACGACCTCCCAGTTCTGGTAGCGGTTGCTCGAGCCGTAGGCGACGTCGGGGTACTCGGCCACCATGCGCTGCCAGGCCGACGGATACCCGTCCTGGAACGCGAGCCCCTTGGCGTAGGGACCGTAGCTGAGGATGACCGGATAGCGCCCCTCTTTCACCGGGCGGAACACGTCGCAACGCAGAACCAGGCCGTCGTCCATCCGGATCGGAACGTCCCAATCGATGCGCATTCCGTCGCGGATTTCGCTCTGGGGCGGCGCCATGTGTTTGGGTGTCCGGCTTCGTCGAGTGTTGTTATAGTTGTTGCGCTCAATTTGACCCCACGCGCGAGCGAGGTGTCAACACGACGGATCAAGAGGAGGCCAATTGAAGATCGGCATAGCGGGCACGGGCAGGATGGGAGCGGCGATCGCGCAGCGCCTGCTCGGCCTGCGGCACGAAGTCGCGGTGTGGAACCGCACCGCCGAGAAGACCCGGCCGCTCGCCGCGTCCGGGGCCCGGGTCGCGGCGACGCCGGCAGCCCTCGCCGCGGCGTCGGAGACCGTGATCACGATCCTGACCGATGCCGCCGCGATCGACGCCGCCTACCACGGCCGGGACGGGCTGCTCTCGGGAGACGCGAGCGGCAGGCTCTTCATCGAAATGAGCACGGTGCGGCCCGAGACCGAGCGCGCGCTCGCCGCAAAGATCCGCGCGAAGGGCGCGGCGATGATCGAATGCCCGGTCGGCGGGACGATCGGTCCGGCGAAGGACGGCAAGCTCTTCGGCTTCGTCGGCGGCGAGCCGGCGGACGTCGCGCGCGCGCGGCCGCTGCTCGAGCAGATGTGCCGGCGCATCGAGCACGTCGGCCCGGTCGGCGCGGGAGCGAGCATGAAGCTAGCGATCAACCTGCCGCTGCTCGTGTTCTGGCAGGCGTTCGGCGAGGCGCTCGCGCTGGTGCGCCCGCTCGGCCTCGACGCGGCTCGCCTGGTCGACATCTTCGGCGATACCTCGGGGGGGCCCACCGCGCTGCGCAACCGCGCCGCCGCGCTCGCCGCCGCGATCCAGGGCCAGGACACGGGCCCGATCACGGTGGACATCGACGCCATGCGCAAGGACCTGCGCACCATGGTCGAGGAGGCGCGCGCGCTCGGCACGCAGCTTCCGGTCACGGCACGCGCGCTGGACTGCTACGACCAGGCTGTCGAGGCCGGCCTGGGTAGTCGGGACATCACCGGAATCCCGGTGCGCTGGATGAAGCGCTAGGGCTATTGGACGGGCACGACGCCGTCCAGCCGCGAGAAGCATTCGCGCCGCGCCGTCTCGAGAAAATCCCGCAGAAAAGGTTGCCGCGCCGTCTCGGGCGTGGTGGCGGCGTGCAGGTTGCTCCACAGCCCGCTCTTGCCGATGCTGCGGGCGACCACGTACTTGTAATCGACGTAGTTCTTGATCCCCCAGTTGGGCAGCGCCGCGACCCCGCGCCGGCTCGCGACCAGCTGGAGGATCGCCACCGTGAGCTCCGCCGTCCGCCGCGCCGGCTTCACGCCGGCGGGCTTGAGCACCCTGCGGATCAGGTCGATGCGCTCCTCGGGGACCGGATACGTGATCAGGGTCTCCTTCGCGAAGTCGCCCGCGCTCAGGTAGCGCTTCTCGCGCAAGGGGTGGTCGGTCGGCAGCACGGCGAGCACCTCGAAGCGGAACAGCGGATGGAAGACGATGCCGCGGCGCGGCTTGTTCTCCGAGCCGATCACGAGGTCGGTCTTGCCCTCGGTCAGCATGTCGACCGGGTTGGGATGGAATCCGGAAACGAGGTCGAGCTCGACCTCGGGCCATTCCTTGCGGAACACGTCCATGATCGGCATCAGCCAATCGAAGCAGGTGTGGCACTCGAGCGCGATGCGCAGGGTCCGGGCCGGGGTCTTCGCGAGCTTCGCCAACTCTCGCTCCGCGGTCTGCACCTCGCTCATCACCGAGCGCGCGAGCGCCACCAGCCTGTGCCCCGATTCGGTCAGCTTCACCGACTGGCCGTGGCGCTTCACTACCGCCGCACCGTAGTGCGCCTCGAGCGCACGCAGCTGGTGCGACAGCGCCGACTGCGTGAGGTGCACGCGGTCGGCGGCGCGCGAGACGGTGCCGGTCTCGGCGAGCGCGATCAGGGAGCGCAGGTGGCGTATTTCCAGCACCGCCAGACTATGAGCCTGTTTCATGCTTCTCGCAAGAACTTTCACTGGATTCATATTCCAGGGCGCGCGATGATGCTACCCGGGTCAAAATGCAGACTGACAGAACCGCGGAACTGCGCGGCCTCCTCGAGCGGCGCATCCTCATCCTCGACGGAGCCATGGGCACGACCATCCAGGGCTACCGGCTGTCGGAGAGCGACTTCCGCGGGCGGCGCTTCGCGCAGTCGCCGCGCGAGCTGAAGGGCAACAACGACCTGCTGTCGCTCACGCGCCCGGAGGTGATCGGCGAGATCCACGCCCAGTACCTCGACGCGGGCGCCGATATCCTCTCGACCAACACCTTCAACTCGAACGCGCCCTCGCAGGCCGACTACGGGCTCGAGGGCCTGGCGTACGAGCTCAACCACGCGGCGGCGGCGATCGCGCGCGAGGCCGCAGACCGCGCGAGCGACGCCGACCCGCGCAGGCCGCGCTTCGTCGCGGGGGTGCTGGGGCCGACCAACAAGACCGCCTCGATCTCGCCCGACGTCAACGACCCCGGTTTCCGCAGCATCCGCTTCGACGAGCTGGTGAAGTCCTACGGAGAGGCGCTCGAAGGCCTCGCCGACGGCGGCGCCGACCTGATCCTCCTCGAGACCATCTTCGACACCCTGAACGCCAAGGCGGCGCTGTTCGCCATCGAGACCCTCTTCGAGCAGCGCGGGCGGCGACTGCCCGTGATCGTGTCGGGCACCATCACCGACCAGTCGGGCCGCACGCTCACCGGCCAGACGCCCGAGGCCTTCTGGAATTCGCTCAGGCACGCGCGGCCGCTCGCGGTGGGGCTGAACTGTGCGCTCGGCGCGAAGCTGATGCGCCCCTACATCGAGGAGTTGTCGGGCGTCGCGGACACCTTCATCAGCTGCCATCCCAACGCCGGCCTGCCGAACCCGCTCTCCGAGACCGGCTACGACGAGACGCCCGAGTACACCTCGGGGCAGCTTCGCGAGTTCGCCGAGAGCGGCTTCCTCAACATCGTCGGCGGCTGCTGCGGCACGACGCCCGACCACATCCGCGCCATCGCGAACGCGGTGCGGCCCCTGCCCCCGCGCGCCCCGCCCGCCGCGGCGCCGAAGCTGCGGCTCGCCGGCCTCGAGCCCTTGAATATCGGCGAGGAGTCCCTCTTCGTCAACGTCGGCGAGCGCACCAACGTTACCGGCTCGCGCGCCTTCGCGCGCCTCATCCTCGCCGGCAATTATCAGGACGGCCTCGCCGTGGCGCGCCAGCAGGTCGAGAACGGCGCCCAGGTCATCGACGTGAACATGGACGAGGCGATGCTCGACTCCGAGAAGGCGATGACGACCTTCCTCTCGCTCGTCGCCGCCGAGCCCGACATCTCCCGCGTCCCAGTGATGATCGATTCGTCCAAGTGGTCGGTGATCGAGGCCGGATTGAAGTGCGTGCAGGGAAAGTCCGTCGTGAACTCGATCTCGCTCAAGGAAGGCGAGGCCGAGTTCGTGAGGCAGGCGCGCCTGGCGCGCCGCTACGGCGCCGCGGTGATCGTGATGGCCTTCGACGAGAAGGGCCAGGCCGACACCCTCGAGCGCCGGCTCGCCATCTGCCGCCGCTGCTACCGCATCCTGGTCGAGGACGTCGGCTTTCCGCCCGAGGACATCATTTTCGACCCCAATATCTTCGCGATCGCGACCGGTATCGAGGAGCACAGCAACTACGGCTGCGACTACATCGACGCGGCGCGGGCGATCAAGCGCGAGCTGCCGCACGTCAAGATTTCCGGCGGCGTGTCGAACGTGTCCTTCTCCTTCCGCGGCAACGACGCGGTGCGCGAGGCGATCCACACCGTGTTCCTCTACCACGCGATCCGCGCCGGCATGACCATGGGCATCGTCAACGCCGGCCAGCTCGGCGTGTACGAGGAGATCCCGCCGGAGCTGCGCGAGCGTGTCGAGGACGTGGTGCTCAACCGGCGTCCCGACGCCGGAGAGCGCCTGGTCGAGTTCGCGACCACGGTGAAGGCCGCGGCGAAAGGCGAGGCCGACGAGCTCGAGTGGCGCAAGGAGTCGGTCGAGCAGCGCCTGGCGCACGCGCTGGTGAAGGGCATCGTCGACTGGATCGTGGAGGACACCGAGGAAGCCCGCCGGAAAGCCGAGCGCCCGATCCAGGTGATCGAGGGCCCGCTGATGGATGGCATGAACATCGTCGGCGACCTGTTCGGCTCGGGAAAGATGTTCCTGCCGCAGGTGGTGAAATCGGCGCGCGTGATGAAGCAGGCGGTGGCGCACCTGGTTCCCTTCATCGAGGCCGAGAAGCAGAAATCGGGTGACCTCAGGCCCAGGGGCAAGATCGTCGTTGCGACGGTGAAGGGCGACGTGCACGACATCGGCAAGAACATCGTCTCGGTGGTGCTCCAGTGCAACAACTTCGAGGTGATCAACCTGGGCGTGATGGTCCCGGCGCAGAAGATCCTCGACACGGCGCGCGCCGAGAACGCCGACATCGTTGGGCTGTCGGGGCTGATCACGCCGTCGCTCGAGGAGATGGGGCACGTCGCGCGCGAGATGCAGCGCCAGGGCTTCACCCTGCCCCTCCTCATCGGCGGCGCCACCACCTCGCGGGTGCACACCGCGGTGAAGATCGCGACCCACTACGAGGGGCCGACGGTATACGTGCCCGACGCCTCGCGCTCGGTGTCGGTGTGCACCAGCCTGCTTTCCTCCGATTCGAGGCAGGCGTACGTCGAAACGGTGCGCTCGGACTACGACAAGATCCGGGTGCAGCACGCCGCGAAGAAGGGCCAGGCCCTGGTGCCGCTCGCGAAGGCGCGCGCGAACAGCCACCGCTCCGACTGGCGGAACTACGCCCCGCCGCGTCCGCGCTTCCTCGGCCGCAAGCTCCTGCGCGCCTACGACCTCGCCGAGATCGCCCGCTACATCGACTGGGCGCCCTTCTTCCAGACCTGGGACCTCGCCGGGAGCTACCCGAAGATCCTCGAGGACCCGGTGGTCGGCGAGGCCGCGCGCGGCGTGCTCGCCGAAGGCGAGGCGATGCTGCGCAAGATCGTCGCGGAGAACTGGCTCCAAGCCAACGCCGTCCTCGGCCTCTACCCGGCTGCGAGCGTCGGCGACGACATCGAGATCTACCGCGATGAATCGAGGCAGGAACCCGCCATGGTGTGGCACTGTCTGCGGCAGCAGGGCGAGAAGGCCTCCGACCGCGCGAACCTGTGCCTCGCCGACTTCGTCGCGCCCAAGGGCTCGGCGGTACCCGATTACATCGGCGCTTTCGCGGTCACCACGGGCATCGGCTGCGAGGAGCGCGTGCGCGTCTTCGAGGCCGGGCACGACGACTACAGCGCGATCATGCTCAAGGCGCTCGCCGACCGGCTCGCCGAGGCCTTCACCGAGCTGCTGCACCGGCGCGTCAGGAGGGAGTTCTGGGGCTACGCCGCGGACGAGAACCTCGCGGCCGCCGAGCTGATCGCCGAAAAATACCGGGGCATCCGCCCCGCGCCCGGCTACCCCGCGTGCCCGGACCACACCGAGAAGGCGCCCCTGTTCGACCTCCTCGACGCGCCGCAGGCCGGCATCACGCTCACCGAGAGCTATGCCATGCTTCCGGCCGCAAGCGTGAGCGGTTTCTACCTCTCGCACCCGGAGGCGCGCTATTTCGCCGTGGACAAGATCGGCGAGGATCAGGCCGCCGACTATGCCCGGCGCAAGGCGCTGGCCCTGGAGCAGACGGAGCGCTGGCTCGCGCCCAACCTCGCCTACGAGCGCTGACATGGAATCCCAGACAAGATACCCGCGCGCCTTCAGCTTCGAGTTCTTCCCGCCCAAGACGCCCGAGGGGATGGAGAAGCTGCGCGCGACCTGGAAGCAACTCGCCCAGCTCAAGCCCCGCTTCTTCTCCTGCACCTACGGCGCGGGCGGCTCGACCCGCGACCGCACCCTCGAGACGGTGCTCGAGATCCAGGCGGCCGGGCACCCGGCGGCGCCCCACATCTCGTGCATCGGAGCATCGCGCGCCGACGTCGCGGCGACGCTCGAGCTCTACCGCGCGAAGGGCATCGACCACGTGGTCGCCCTGAGGGGGGATCTCCCTTCGGGCGCGGCGAGCGCCGGCGAGCTGCGCCACGCGAACGAGCTGGTGGCGTTCATCCGCGAGCGCACCGGGGACCACTTCCACGTCGAGGTCGCCTGCTATCCCGAGTTCCATCCCCAGGCGAAGAGCCCGCGCGACGACCTCGCGAACTTCAAGCGCAAGCTCGAGGCGGGCGCCGACTCGGCGATCACCCAGTACTTCTTCAACGCCGACTCGTATTTCCGCTTCATCGACGACTGCGAGGCGGCCGGCATCGCCACGCCCATCGTTCCGGGGATCATGCCGATCGGCAACTTCTCGCAGCTCGCGCGCTTCTCCGACGCCTGCGGCGCGGACATTCCGCGCTGGCTGCGGCTGAAGATGCAGGGCTTCGGCGACGACAGCGCATCGATACGCAGCTACGGGCTCGACGTGGTGACCGAGCTGTGCGAGCGGCTGCTCGCGGCCGGCGCGCCCGGCCTGCATTTCTACACCATGAATCAGGCGGGACTGACCTCTACGATCTGGCAGCGCCTGGGGATCTAGACCAACCGAGCCGCGCCGAAACGGCGTCGGCCGCCTCGACCAGCTCGCGCACCCAGCCGAGCAGCGTCTTCCGCGTCATGCGGTGCACCGGGCCCGCGATGCTGATCGCCGCGATCACGGCGCCCGAGTCGTTCCGGATCGGGGCGGCGACCGAGCGCAGGCCCACCTCGCTCTCCTCGTCGTCCTCGGCGTAGCTGCGCGCGCGTACCAGCGCCAGCTCGCGCTGCAGCGCCTTGCCGTCGACGATGGTGTTGGGTGCGCTCGCCGGCAGGCCCCGCGCGATGATGCGCGCGATCTCCTCCTCGGGCAGGAACGCGAGCAAGGCCTTGCCCACCGCGGTCGCGTGCACCGGGACGCGCGTTCCGACCTTGGACCCCATGCGCAGCGCCTGCTTGCTCTCAAGCGAAATGACGTAGAGCACCGAGTCGTGGTCGAGGATCGCGAGGTGCACGGTCTCCCCGGTCTTCTCCATGAGCGTGCGCAGGAACGGGCGCGCCTCCATGGTGAAATCCATCTTGCGGCGCACCAGCGTCCCGAGCTCGAACAGCGCGAGCCCGAGCCGGTACTTGCCGTCCCCGGCGTTCTGCTCGAGCATCCCCTGATCGAGGAGGGTCGACGCCAGGCGGTGCACGGTGCTCTTGGCGAGGCCCAGCCGCTTGGCGAGGTCGCTGATGCCGATCTCGTAGTGATCCTCGGAGAAGGCGCGGATGAGCCGCAGCGAGTTCGCCACCGAGGACAGGCGCGTGCGCTTCTTCGCGCGCCCTACTTCGCCACCAGCTCGTTCCAGTACTTGAGCCATTTTTCGTCCTCGTCAATGAGCTCGACCGGGTCGAGCATGAGGTAGGGAAAGGTCACAAGCTCGCTCCTCACCTTCACGCTCGCGGGAAACCTCCCCATGGAATTGAACAGCTGCTGCCCCTCGGGCGACAGCACGAAATCCGCGAACAGCAACGCCGCGTTCGGATGCGGCGCGGCAGCGGCCAGGCCGAGCGCCTGCGGGCGGCCGATCACCGGCTCGACCGGCTTCCAGTCGATCGGCTTGTCCCGGCGCTTCATCGAGTCGGCGTTGGAGGCGTAGTTGGTGAGGCTCACCGCCACCTCGCCTGCCGACACCATCTCGGAGAGCAGCACGTGGCCGCGGCGCACGTCCGGGCGCATCGTGGTGAGGGCGCGGAAGAACTCGAGCGCGCGTTTCTCGCCCCAGTGCCGGGCGAGGCCCGCGAGCCACTCCTGGTCGGTCGCCTCGAGGCCGATCCTGCCTTTCCATTTCGCTTCGAGAAAGCCCTCGTAGGTGGCGGGCAGCTCCTCGCGCTTCACCTTGCCCGTGTTGAACGCCACCACGAAGAAGTCCACTCGGTCGGCGATCCACATGCGATGCGCCGGGACGCCCCAGGCGGGAATGTCGGCAATGTAGGGGCTGAAGAAGCGCGCGGTGACGCGCTCGCGCGCGAGCGCCTCGACCTCGGGCGCGTTGGTCTCGATCACGTCCACGCTGTGGCGCCGCGCCCGCGCCTCGTTGAGCGCGCGCCTGACGATCTGATCCGAGAGCGAGCGCCACAGCTCGACCTTCACCCCGTACTTCTTCTCGAACGCCTGGGTGAGCGGCACCGACTCGGAAGTCGCGAGCGAGGTGTAGAGAACCAGCGTCCCTTCCTTTCGCGCCGCCTGCGCGAGCCGCTCGCTGCGGTCGCCGCCCTCGTAGAGGTACACCGCCGCCTGCGGCGATTGCGCGAGAGCCGCCCCCGCCGCGGCGGCGAGGACCAGGGCTGCCAAGACACGGACCATGCCGGGGATTATATAATCGCGGAACTCCGTTCTGCATACCGGAACCCGTTCCCATGCCCCACGACAAGGATCAGACCCACTGGCACGAGCCGAGCGGCTCGAAGAAAGCCGGTTTCGGCGAATTCAAGAAGCAGCCGACGCCTTACGACGCCTTCATGGAGTCCGAAGGCATTCCGGTGTTCCGCGGCATCGGCATCCGCAAGGTGCAGGACCTCGCGCTCGCCCCCTGGAAGCGCACCGGCGGCCGCGGCCACTTCATCCAGCTCCACGGCACCGAGACCAAGTGGGGCTGCTACGTGGTCGAAGTTCCCCCGGCGGGCGCCCTCAACGCCGAGAAGCACATGTACGAGGAGATCTTCCTCGTGGTCGAGGGCCGCGGCACGACCGAGGTGTGGCAGGAAGGCGACGCGAAAAAGCACGTCTTCGAGTGGCAGAAGGGATCGATGTTCTCGATCCCGATGAACGCCTGGCACCGGCTGGTGAACGCCACCTCCGGGGGCGCGCTGCTGCTCGCCGGGACGACGGCGCCCAACGTGCTCAACATGATCAACAACGTCGACGCGGTGTTCAACAACCCTTTCGTGTTCCGCGACCGCTTCTCCGGCGCGGAAGACTTCTTCAAGCCGAAGGACGACATCGAGCCCGACCCGGTGCGGGGCCTGGCGATGCGGCGCACCAACCTCATTCCCGACATCGTCAACTGCGACCTGCCCCTCGACAACCGGCGCTCGCCCGGCTGGCGGCGGGTCGAGCCCTTCATGACCAACAACGCCTTCTATTTCTGGATCGGCCAGCACGAGAACGGCCGCTATTCCAAGGGCCACGCCCATACCTCGGCGGCGGTGCTGATCTGCGTGAAGGGCAAGGGCTACACGTACACCTGGCCCGAGCGCCTGGGCGTCACACCGTGGAAGGACGGCCGCTCGAGCGAGGTGAAGCGCGTCGACTACGAGCCGGTGGGGATGGTGAGCGCCGCGCCCGGCGGCGCGCGCTGGTATCACCAGCACTTCAGCGGCTCGACGGATCCGCTGCGCCTCACCGCCTGGTTCGGCCCGCACAACCCCGGGCGCGACCCCGGGGTGCCCGGCGACAAGGCGATCGACTACACCGGCATGGACATCCCCGAGGGCGGCACCTCGATTCCCTACTGGATGGAGGATTCCTTCATTCGCGAGGAATACGAGGCGACCCTGAAGAAGAACGGAGTTCCCAGCCGGATGGATCCGGGCTGGTACGTTCAACCGAAGAAGTAGCTCCCGCGTGGCTGAAGAAGCCGGAGGGCGCGTCTTTTTCAGCGGCACGGACCGAAGCCTCGAAGTCGAAGACGAGATCCGTCTCTCGAGCGTCGGCGTCGACATCGGCTCGTCGACCTCGCACCTGGTGTTCTCGCGCCTCACGCTCGAGCGGCTCGACAACCGCTACGTCGTCGCCGAGCGCAAGGTCCTGCACGAATCCGAGATCTTCCTTACCCCCTATTCCGGCGACGGCACCATCGACGCGGTGGCGTTCGGGACCTTCGTCCGGGAGCAATACCGTCTCGCGGGCATGGCGCCCGACGAAATCGACACCGGCGCGCTGATCCTCACCGGCGTCGCGGTGCGGCGCTCGAACGCGCGCGCGATCGGCGAGCTCTTCGCCGCGCAGGCGGGCAAGTTCGTCGCGGTGAGCGCGGGCGATGCGCTCGAAGCCACGCTCGCCGCGTACGGCTCGGGGGCGGTGGCGCGCTCGATCCGCGACTCGGTGCGGGTGATGAACGTCGACATCGGCGGCGGCACCTCGAAGATCGCGGTGTGCGAGGCGGGCGAGATCGTCGAGCTGACCGCGCTCGATATTGGCGCCCGCATCGTGGCCTTCGACGACGCTGGCCGCGTGGCCCGGATCGAGGAGGCGGGACGCCGCCTCGCGGAGGACGTGGGACTGTCGCTCGAGATCGGGCACGCAGCCGACCCCGAGGGCCTGAGCCGCATGACCGGATGCATGGCCGACCGCCTGTTCGAGGCGATGAGCCGCCCGTCGCCCGACGCCGGGACCGCCGCGCTGCTGCGCCTCGCCCCTTTGCGCAACGAGCGCGCCCCGGATGTGCTGACGTTCTCGGGCGGCGTCTCTGAATACCTGTACGGCCGCGAGGTGCGCGGCTTCGGCGACCTCGGCGTGCCGCTCGCCCGCGCGATCCTCGCGCGAATGGAAGACTGGGGAATCCGCATCGCCTCGCCGGACCAAGGCATACGTGCCACCGTGATCGGCGCCTCGCAATACACCGTCCAGGTGAGCGGCGGCACCATCTTCGTCGAGCCGCCGGGCGCCCTGCCCCTGCGCAACGTCCCGGTGATCGCGCCCGGGCTCCCGCTCGACGAGGAATCGCTCGACGCGGAGCGGATCGCGGACGCGGTGCGCGCGGCGCTCGCGCGCCTGGAGCTGGAATCCGCGGAAGGTCCCGTCGCGCTGTGCTACCGCTGGCGCGAATCCGCGTCCTTCGCGCGGCTGGACGCCTTCTGCCGCGGGATCGCCGCGGGCCTCGAGCCGCTCCTCGCCCGCGGCCTGCCGCTGGTCCTCGTCGGGGACGGCGATATCGGTGGCCTGATCGGCATCCATTGTGTCGAGCAGCTGCGACTGCGCAGCCCGGTGGTGTCGATCGACGGAATCGCGCTCAAGGAATTCGACTTCATCGACATCGGCGAGCTGATCCCGGCCTCCGGCGCGGTCCCGGTGGTGATCAAGTCCCTCGTGTTCCCCGGGAGTGCGGCAATCGGCCGCACCCCGATGCGGAACGAGGCGTGACTTTTTCCGCAAGCCTGAAACAATCGATACACAGGTGGTGCCCTTCGAGGGGCTAGGATTCACTCGCCCGGTCGGCGAGTCTTTCCGTTCACATTCCTCAAAGGAGAAGCGCCACATGAGTACCCCTATTTCTCGCAACTCCGCCGTCCTCGCAGCGGTCGCCGGCATCGGGCTGTCGGCCCCCGCTTTCGCCGCCCCGCTGGTGATCACGGCGTGCACCACCCTCACCCAACCGGGCTCCTACGTCGTCGGCAACAACCTCACCGCGGCAGGAAGCGACTGCCTCGTGGTCGCAAACGACTTCATCACCATCGACCTCAACGGCTTCCTCGTCTCGGGCGGCAAGGCCGGATCGGGCGTCACCGCCCTGCGTAATGCGGCGTTCCGCGGCACCACCGTGCGCAACGGCACCATCACCGGCTTCGTCCAGGCCATCCTGCTGGCCAACTCCGTCGGCGTGACCGTCGAGCGCATCAATGCCGTTGCGAACTCGGGCGACGCCATCGTGGCGGGCAACAACGCGACGGTTCGCGACAGTGTCGCAGTAGGAAACGGCGGCAGCGGGATCCGCGTCGGCCAGACGGCGCTCGTCACCGGAAGCAACTCGGACGAGAACGGTTTCGACGGCATCCTGGTCGGCATCGGCGGCAACGTCGTCGGCAACACCGTCGGCCGCAACAAGGGCACCGGAATTTCGACCGTCGAGGGCGCAAACGTTATTAACAACGTATCGCGCAACAACGGTGTCGACGGCATTTTCATGGACTGCCCTAGCGCGGCCATCGCGAACACGACCAGCAACAACCTGGGGCAGAACCTCCACATCCTCAGCGGCGCCTGCCTCAGCGAGCACAACTCGACGCTGTAGAGGCGTTGGGGCCCGGCGGGGCGCCGCGCCCCGCCGGTTCGTGAGAACATTCGCGGCATGGACGGCCCAAGGACGATAAGCGGCGCGCACGCCCTGCTCCGTACTCTGCGCAGGATGGGGGTGGAGAAGATCTTCGCCTCTCCCGGCTCCGACTGGGCCCCGCTGTGGGAGGCGCTCGCGATGCCTTCGGCGCGCGAGGAGTTTCCCGAATACGTCTCCTCCAGGCACGAGGAGACGGCGATCGCGATGGCGAGCGGCTGGAGCAAGAGTACCGGCAAACTCCCCGCCGTGGTCCTTCACACCACCGTCGGCGCGCTGCACGCGACGATGGGCATGCGCGCGGCGCTGCACGAGCGCATCCCCATGGTGATCCTCGCGGGCGAGTCGATCAGCTTCGGCGAGCGGCCGGGCTACGGCATCGGGCCGCAGTGGCTGCGCCTGCTCACCGACGTCGGAGGACCTGCGCGCCTGGTCGCGCCCTGCGCGAAGTGGAGCTTCGGCTTGAACGACGGGGCGCTGCTCCAGGCGACCGTCGAGCGCGCCTGCCGCATCGCCGCCGCCGCGCCCGCGGGGCCGGCCTTCGTGTCGATCCCGACCGAATTCCTCATGGACGCGCATCCCGAGGAGGCGGCGCGCTCGGGCGCACCGGTCAGCAACCCCGCCGCCGATCCCGCCGCGCTCGACGAGCTCGCGCGCATGCTCTGCGCCGCGAAACGGCCGGCGATCCTCACCGAGGAGGCCGGCAAGGATGAGGGCACCGTGGACCGCCTCGTCGAGCTGGCGGAAGCGCTCGGCGCACCGGTCTTCGAGGGCTGGCACGCCGGCTACGTGAATTTTCCCCGGGCGCATCCGCTCTACGGCGGCGGTGCGCCCGACATGAAGCAGTTGCTCGAGGAAGTCGACCTGCTCTTCTGCGTCGAGACCGTCACTCCGGCGCATCCTCCCGCGATCCTGTCGGGTGCGAAGGCGCGCATCGCCTTTCTCGGCGAAGACCCGCTGCACAGCCACCTGCCCTACTGGGGCTTCCGCAGCGACCTCTCGGTCGCCGGGGCCGCCGCGCCCTCGCTCGCGCTCCTCGTCGAGCGCGTCGCGCGCGCGGTTCCCCGGGGATCGCGTACCTCGTCGTCGTCGTGGTGGGCGGAGCGCAACGCCAAGGCACGCGAGCAGTTGCGCGCGAAAGGCCGGGCCGCGGGCGTGGGCGATCGGATCGAATCAGCCTGGGTCGGCCACGAACTGAACGCCGTGCTCCCCGAGGGCGCGATCGTGGTCGACGAGACCATCAGCCACAAGCACGAGGTGCAGCGACAGCTCGAGCGCCTCGGCCGCGGCGGGTTCATCTCGGCGAGCTACGGCGGCTTGGGCATGGGCATCGCCACCGCGCTCGGCGCGAAGCTCGCTCACCCGGGACGGACCGTGGCGGTCACCGTCGGCGACGGGGCATTCTTCTACAACCCGGTGATCGCCTCCTTCGGCGCGGCGCAGGAGCTCGAGCTGCCCGTGCTCGTGGTGTTGTTCAACAACGCCGGCTACCTGTCGCAGAAGATGGACGTGGTGCGCGAGTACCCTGATGGCTGGGCGGTGAGGACGAAGCGGTTCGCGGGCCTCTCGATCGCGCCCCGCCCCGACTACCCCGCGCTCGCGCGCGC
>Ga0137409_10003786_pt1 | contig 15983 bp, 8 predicted proteins | sample CZODoug1_16funga_FD_122059 | JGI IMG/M metagenome (GOLD analysis project Ga0137409, IMG submission 122059) | Vadose zone soil fungal communities from Angelo Coast Range Reserve, California, USA - CZODoug1_16fungal (Hybrid Assembly) | ecosystem: Environmental > Terrestrial > Soil > Vadose zone... | reverse complement strand
ACCGGCAGCGAGGATGAGCGACGCCGAGCGCTCAACTACGCCGCGCAAATCTACACCATCAATCCTGAAAACCTGCCGTGGCTCGTGGAGTATTACGGCGAGCGCTGGCCCTTCACCACAGTGGTCTTCGACGAAGCTACCCGGCTGAAGGGCTTCCGCCTGAAGCAAGGCGCGACTCGACCGCGGGCTCTCGCTCGGCATGCGCACACCAAGATCAAGCGCTTCATTGAGATGACCGGTGCGCCATCACCGGAAGGCTACCAAGACCTGTGGGGGCAGATGTGGTTCCTCGACGCCGGGCAGCGTCTAGGTCGTACGCACGATGCGTTCAAGCAACGGTGGTTTCAACGCGCCTGGGATGGCTACGGGCTCGAACCGCTGCCGCACACTGCCGATGAAATTCAAGGCAAGCTGCGCGATCTGTGCATCACCATCGACGCCAAGGATTACTTCGACATCAAAGAGCCCATCGTCAACAACATCTACGTGGACCTACCACCGACCGCGCGGATCAAGTACAACGAGATGGAACGTGAGATGTTCACGATGCTCGAACAACATGAAGTCGAAGCGTTCAACGCTGCGGCGCGCACACAGAAATGTTTGCAGCTCGCCAATGGCGCAGCCTACGTCACGCCCCTGGAAGATGTGGGCGAGCTGTTAGGCGGCAGAGAATTCCGTGAGCTGCACACCGTCAAACTCGAAGCGCTGGAGAGCATCATCGAGGAAGCCAACGGCATGCCGGTGCTCGTGAGCTACGAATTCAAGAGCGACGCCGTGCGAATCGCCAAGGCGTTTCCGAAAGCGGTGCTGCTCTCCACTCAGGACGGTTTCGAAACCTTCCTCAAAAAGAAATCACCGCTCGGGCTCGCGCACCCCAAGAGCATGGGCCACGGCATCGATGGCCTTCAAGACGTAACCAACATCATCGCGCACTTCGGTCACAACTGGAGCTTAGAGCTGTACGATCAGATCAACGCGCGGATCGGCCCGGTGCGCCAAGCACAAAGCGGCTACGAGCGACCGGTGTACATTCACCATATCATCGCCCGCGATACGGTGGACGAGATGGTGATGAGCCGACGTGAGAACAAACGTGGTGTGCAGGATATTCTTCTTGAAGCGATGAAAGCGAGGAAGCAATGACTAAATGTGTAACACCCAACAAAACCTGTTGCCGTTTTGAATGCCGAGATACGTGCCAAGATAGATTAAAAGACGCGCAACGGTCCTTAAATAAAAGCACGGAAGCTATGCCACCGCGCGCTCTCGATGTTCAGGTGGGTGGCAACCACTACAAAGGCATGGCGATCCAACCCATCGAATACTGCCACCACAACAAGCTCGGTCCATGCGAGACAGCAGTGGTGAAGTACATCAGCCGGTGGCGCGAAAAGGGTGGGCTTGAAGATTTGAAGAAGATCAAGCACTATGTTGATCTGCTGATCGAGCTGGAAGGGCTCGACAAACCCGAGCCCACGATCAATATGTGTGAGTGGATGAAGCCGTGAGCCAGATCGACGACGACATCGAGAACTACGGCCTTGACCGGCACGACGAGGGCGATGAACCACGCTCCAACGAATGCCGGCGTTGCGGCAAGAACGGGCTCACCTGGGAGCAGGACGGTGAGCGGTGGGTGCTCCTAGACCACCACGGTGAGATTCACCGCTGCGATCCGGCCAGGATCACCAAGCTCGCCGCGGCCGACTTCGACAAGCTGGATTGACGACTTTCCAACTCGTCAAGACCATCTCTAGGTGGTCTTGACCACCTTCTGAACTACCCGCTCCTCGCCCGCGTCGATCCGCTGTGCGACGCCACGATGCCACGCGGTGACGCCACAAACGGCTCCAGGCACCGCGAGCGCCGTGGTGACGGCCATGACGACCGTGGGGATGGCGTTGAGCACGCCTAGGTCTTTCCCGAGCACAGCGATCACGCATAGGTAGATCGTGCCCAGGACGAGCGCCAAGCTCCCCAAGGCGAGCACGTAGCCGTTCAGCGGTCGCCAGCTCCATTGAAGCCAGTGCTCGGCCTTGGCCTCGCTCTGCATGGTCGTGTTGACCGCAGCCACGTCGGTCGCGTCGGCTTGCCGCATCGACACTTCGTAGTCGTAGCCGGCCTTGACCAAGACTTCCTCGTGCTTGGCTTCCAGCTCGCGCAGCTTGAGCACGTTCTCCGGTGACAGCGCCGCGGCCACCGCGTCGGGAGTTGCGTCGGGCGCGAGCCCGAGCGCCCCGCGGATGAGGCTGGCGATGATGCCGCCGCCCGGTACGGCGGACGCGAGGATCGGTAGACCGACGTTGGCAAGGGTCTTGCCTAGGTCTTTCCAGTTCATTTCTGATGCTCCACGGATGGCCGGCCCGAGGCCGAGCGAGCCCGCAAGCTCTCGGGCATTGCCAGATTGAGGCGCTTGCGCTCGGCTTCGGTCAGCGTGAGCACGTAGGCCATGTTGCGAAGCTCCTCAACCACGGTCGCGTTTTGGTTGGTGCTCTTGAAGTCGTGCCAAATGCTGAAGGCAAGAATTCCAAGAGCGCAGACTACGAGCACAACGGTTCGACCGCTTGCCCGAAGATTGACACCGAATGCGGAGATTTCCATGTCGTCATGCCGTCCTTGTTTGAGCACGGTCACGTTGTCTCCCGCTTCGTGTAGATCGCTTTGCCGTTCTGAAACACCGCGCTCCACACTTCGCGCCTGGGATTTTCCGAAAAAGACACGTGGACCCATGTTCCCTCCGCAATCAACTGATCGAACTGGATGTCGGATGCCGCGATTGAATCCACAATCGCACTCGGCGTACCGAAACCCGGACAGGTGAAGTCTTCTGCTTTGAATTCTTTGTGCTGTGATGTGGGCTTGCCGTGGATGGCTTCGTTCAGCGCATCGCAGCGGTAGCCTGAATCGTGATGCAGCGGATGCCCAAGCCGCACTTGCACTTGTTCGAGCCCTTCCGCCAACGCTCGCCCGTTCGGCAACAGCTCATCCGGTGGGGTGTTGCCTATCCCCAACCGGATTGCCGTGCTCGAAGCGCTTAGTGCTTCGAGCGTGAAGTGCTCGGAAAGTTGCAAACTGCTACTCGGTCTTGACCGGCTCGACGCTCACACCGAGCGCCTTGACATCGGCGAGGAACGAGTCGATACCGGCGAGCACCTTGGCCTGCGCTTCGCGCTGCTTCAACACGCCCTGCACGTCCACCGGCCCCATGTCGGGAAGAACTTCGACGCCCGTATTGGGGTGGAACTTCCGCATGAAACACACGGCATTCGCTCCGTGTTTCTGAAGCGTTACACCGCCGTCCTTCTTTACTTCGTCGTACCGCTGATAGTCGATCATGCTTTACTCCTGTTGTGGTTGAAAGATTAAACGAGCGCAACGCTTTGCAAAGAGCCGGCGTTGTTGTAGTACAACTTCGTGGTAGCACCGGAAGTATCGCGCCACAGCATCCATTGCCCGGCTGCGATGTCCGAAGTGGTCGGTATTCCGGCCCCGCTTCGCGCGACCAAAATGCACCCGCTTCCTGATACCCCAATTCGGGTCGTGTCCACCACGCTGTTGACGGTGACGGCTTGGATTAAGTTTATATCCCCGGAATTCGCGCTGTTACGCGAAGCCAACACAGAGGAATAGGCGATGTTGAGCCCGCCCTGGTTTGACGGATTGGTTCCAAGTCGAATTGAGCTACCGGCGATCACCACAGCAGGCGTGATGTTGAGGATGCCACCCGCCGTCACGTCAAGTGTTGGCGGCGTGCCGTTGCCGCCAGTTATAGTGACGTTGCGGTTGGACGAAGCGGTGTGGAGGATTTGGAATTGCCCAAGCGTCGCGCCGCTGCCGTCGGTCCTGAAGGTGTGGATTCCGGTACCCTTGGTGTCGTAGAACATATTGATTGCTGCGCTGGTACCCACTGCTAAAAAGCCGGGATTGCTCGCAGCGCTACCCGCGGCTTGAATAAAATCAACAGAACTTCCAACGTGACCTACGCGGAACTGCTCGCTTCCGTTGTTCGTCTTGAACTGTATAGGACCGGTATCACCGGAATCGAACACATGGCTGAATACGGCCGCCCATTTAAATGAGGGGGACCCAAGTTGATTGACGTTGTCGGTATGCGGGAAAATTCCGCCGCTCCCCGAAGCGACGACATCTGCCACTTGATTGCCTGCTGCGCGCAAAGAAAGAGTGCCAGCGGGGTTATCGACTATCGGTGTCAGAGCACTCACAACAAACGTAACCGAGCCATCCGCATTGACGGTGAGCTTCGGGGTTCCCGCGATCCCGAGACTCACCGTGGAACCACTGATGGCGAGCGGCTGGAAGGAAACAGTGCCGGTGTTGTCCACCCCGTCGATTATTGCGGCAGTTCCCGCGCCTATACGAACGGCTTTTGTAATGCCGCGCACCACTATCTTGGAAGCTGTATCGAGGGCAGTGCTTCCGAACAGGGCTGAATCTCCAGCCACCTGAAAATTGGTGCCTACCACAAAAGTAGTCGCCGTTCGCGCAGCCCCATTGATGTCGAGTGTTAGAGCGGGATTGGAAGTACCTACCCCCAGGCGCTTGTTCGTGTTGTCCCAAAATAGGTTCGGGTCTTGCGCGAGCGTGTTCCCCGCAGCGCCGAACGGGACTTGGCCGATGACAGTCGTGGTGAGCGCAACGCCGAGTGAAGCCCCGAACGCGAGAGCACCGGCTGCGTCGAATCCTAAGAACTTACCGGCCCGCACTTCAGCAGCCGGGAAATCGATTGGCGCAACCGCATCGATCACCGGGAATTTCAACGTGCGATCGCGCAACTGCTGCACCGCGATCATCGCGCGATCCACCATCTTCTCTACGTCATCGGGCACCCACGGTCCCGGCGTGATGAGATCGGTGCCCTGCGTGTCCGCCATCACATTGCCGCTGATGGTGAGCGTCTTGGTGTTCGCTATCGGCGAGATCGCGCCGATGGTGGTGATCGTGCCGCCTGGGTTGATGTCCTGGTTGCCGTTGAGCTGCACGGTGTAGTCCGTGTTCAGCACCAACAACTGCTGCACTCCGGTTGCTGTGGTGAGCAGCGTTATCGAGAGATCGAGCTGAGAGAAAGCCTTGAAGGCGAAAGCGAAGACCGTAGCGATGCCGGTGCCGACGTAGGGACCGGCTTTGCGGATCGCGTCGCTGGAGATCGTCATGGGCTATTTTCCTCGCGTGATTTTACGACTGACGTGGGGCATCCTTGGGCACCCTTACTTGCGGTTCGAGCCCACAATTAACGCTCCAGGGTTGTCGGTCTTGCCTTGGCCCATCGTCACAAGGCCATCCACTGTGGCGTTGATCTGCCCGGCCGGGTAGTGGAACAAGACCCCGCCCACGTTATCCGCTGCCTTGAGCAAAGCCTCGTCCACTTCGCCTTGGTTGATCTGCTTGCCAAGCTCGGCTATCGACGCGAACAACCGCACCGACGCCGGCCCCTGGTAGTCGCCAGTGAGTCCGAGCGCGGTCTGCGCGGCTCCGCTGATCTCTCGCAGCCCGACCATCGTGCCGAGCCAATAAGTCATCTGATCGGCGATCAACTGACGCGCGAGCTTTTCTTCCCAATCCGGTGTGTCGTCGCCCGAATGGAGCGCCGCCTTCATCAACGTGCCCAGGGCAGCGGGCACCGAGTAGAGCAGCAACACATCGACCATCAGCCGGCCGATGGAGAGCGGGTTTTTGAAGTTGGTGCGCCCGTAGGCTTCCGCCGTCAAGTTGTAGGTGGTGTTGAAGAACGAGTAGAAGTTGGTGAACAACTTCAGCATCGGCCCACCGCGCTGGATAGCGGACAAGTCTTTGATCTGCCCCGAGCCCTGCGCATCGATCACTGCCTGATCGGCCTGGGCACGAGCGTTCAGCTCATCCGCGCCGCCCTCGATAGCCTTGTGGTATTGGCCCAACCAAGTCGGGATGTCCGCCACGAGCTGCATCTTCGTGATGAGATAGAAGTAGCTCGATACGAGCGCCGTATTCTTGCCCTCGACTTGGTTGCGAATCTCGTTGATCTCGCGCTGCATCGTCTTCGCGCGCAACCGCATGAACTCCGACTTCTCGTAGATACGCTTGGCGCTGTTCTCCATGCGAGTGGAGTCACCGAGAAATTCAGCCAGCCCGCGCGCCACGTACTTCGGCCCGATCCGCACCATGCTCTGCGTGAGCCCAATCGGCTGCAAGAGCGCCGTGGTGAGCCGCCAACCAAGACCGGCTATGGTTGCGCCCTGGCGGATATAGTTGATGCTGCGCTCGAACGCATTCTGCGCCGGCAGCTCGCCCGTTGCCACGTCTTCGAGCGTATGGCGCAGCGCGTCAAGCGTTTCGGGACCGTAATGATCCCTGATCGCCGTGTCGATCCCGCGAGAGCGCAGCAGCCGGTTGGCGTCGGTGAGATATTCCTGCCACGACAACCGGTGGATCACTTCGGTGATGTGCTGCGTGACCACGCCGAAGTCTTTGCGCAGCGGCCGGTTCACCACTTTGCTCGCTCGCTCTTTGGTGAACGAGTCGCGCGTTTTGGCGACGCCGCGTACACCGCGCCATTGGTCCATGATGCCTGCTGCTGCCTCATCGGCGAGCGCGCGAGTGCTGCGCGTGGTGTCGTACTTCGCCGGCAGATAGCCGCCCGCGTACACGCCATGCTGCGTGACTACTTGCCGCGGCTCGACCCACTCAGGCTCCATGCCGGTCAGACGTTTTTGCAGATCGCCGATCTGCTTCTTGTACGCACCGATTAAGTCCCACGTCGCCTGCACGAAATCCATCTCGGTCTTGGAGAGCGTATCCACGATGGCGTCCACTTGCTTCTTCGTCCAGTGGTCGCCATCCATCAACCGTTGTAGATTGCCGTCGTTGCCGGTGTTGAGCGCCACCATCAGGCGTCCCTCGCGCGACAAGCTCGCGTTGATGGCGGGGATGAAGGTCTTTTCCTTCAGGTGGCCCTTGTCGAACAGCGGCTTGAAGATGCGCTGCATCTCAATGGTCGCCTGCTCGCGCATGGTGGTTTCCGTGTCGCCTGACTGATTCATCGGGCGCACGAACAACTGCCACAGCTTGCCGTTGTCCTTGAAGCCGTCCATCTCACGCCACAGCGACGCGAACTTGCGGTGCATGGCGAAGAACTCCGTCACGCCATCACGCATCCGGGCCGACCACGTGTTGTGCTCCAGACGTTGCGGCAAAGTCTGTTTGGCGTTGGCGTTGATCTCCGCCACCGCAGCGTCCACAGTCGCAGTGAACTCGCGTTGATCGGCGAGCTTCAGCAGTTTGTGCTTGAGCCGCCCCAAGTGTTCGATGTTGCGCACCGAGTCGGTGAGCCCACGGAATTGCTCCATAGTCATCTCCTGGTACGGCATGCGCATCGCTTCGTTGGCGATCTCGGGATCGATCACCGGCTCGAATCCTTGGTCTTTCTGCGACTCCATCCAGTCAAGGAGCGACGCCTTGCGCTTGGCTTCCTTCAACGTGGTCTGCCGCAGATCGAAGCGCTCCAGCATGGCGGTGATCTGCTCACGGTAGGCCGGATCGATGGTCTTGGAATCGGCGACCTTGCGCAGATACGCGATGCTGGAATTGATCTCGTCGAGCGCAGTGTGCGCCGCCTTGGCCGCGTAGTTGTTCACCAATTCGTTCCGCTTTTCGGTCGCCGCTTCCACGATCTTGTCGGCGGTGAAGGCTTTCTGCGCAGCTTTAGCGGCACGAGCTTCAGCCGCTTCGTATTGCGCCGGCCGGATGTCACGTAGCTTCTTGCGAGCGATCATCTTCTGCGCAAAGTCGCGCGCCGCGGTGGTTAAGAGCTTCTTGCTGCCAGTCGCCTTGGTGAGCGCCGCCAGTTCAGTCGCCAAGACCTTCGCGCGCAGCTCGTTGTGAATGGCTTTGTCTGCTGCGGTGGCGATGGCTTGCTGGCTGGTGAGATCACCGTAGCGTTCGAGCATCCGTTGATCGGTCATCCCCTCGATCACCGAGCGCGCGGGCTCCACATCGACGAGCTTGCGCACCAGCTCGTCGCCGCTGCTGAAGCCGAACATCTCGGCGACTAGGTTGGGATCGAGCCCTTCGGGGCTCGTCATGCCGTACTTGCCCACGCCGAGCTTCTTGAGATCGGGATTCCCCAAGCCGGTAGCCGGGTACATCGACGCGAGCGCTGCGGTGTTCAGTTTGAATCCAGCTTCAGCCTTGACCGCTTCGCCTTCGGGTCCGACCGTTTCTCCGGTCTTCAACCAGCGCATCGCTTGGTAGATCGGCTGCGCGTTCACTTCCGCAGCGACTTCCGCGCGCACGCCCTTGCGCACCCGCGCGGCCGACGCCTGGAGTTTCTTGATCTCAGCGTTGCGCGCGTTCGACAACCACTTCATGTCGCGGAGCGACCGGGTTTGGAGTGTGTCCACCGCGTCCTGGGTGGCGCTCGTGCCTAGGTCTTGATAGCCCTTCCACTCATCCTGCGACACGCCCATCTTCGCGGCGTCGTCAAAGAGCGGTGAGTATCCTCGCTGGTTCTCAGCCGCGATGATCTCGCTGTTGGTGGCGAGCATCCGGTCGAGCACACCGCGCACTTCATCGGTGAGCTGCACGTTGAGAGCACTGAGCTGCCGGTACACGTTGAGCATCCAGGCGCGGAAGCGCGCGAAGATGCCTTTCATCTCGGGTGACGGCGTGGTGCCATCGAACAGATACGCTTCGAAACCGCGGGCAAATTGCTCGTGGTACGGGCGCTTTTCGTCGAGGGTCATGGTGCTCCACGTCGCCATGTCCTTCACGCCGAACCAGTTGAGCAAGCTCGCCATGTCGCGCTTCAGCTCGGGCGGCGCATTCTCCTGCGACGCCATGTGGTTCATCACTTCCAGATAGAAGTGGCCTGACTCGTGCAAGAAGGTTGAGAGATCGGCGTTTTGCAGCAGCATGATGGTAGCCGGTGATTGCCCGATGCCTTCACCGAAGGAGATGCCGCCCCGGTTTTTGTCACCGCCCTGGAACAGCGGGAAGCCTTTGCCAAGCACCGCTTCTTTCATCGCTGGTGTGATGGTGAAGCCGGGTTGCTGATTTGCGCTGACAAACTTCTCACGCTCGAAAGCGCCTACGCCTATGCGCTGACCAGTTGGCTCTATTTGAACTGGAATGGTTTCAACCTTCCCGCCGCCCATCTGTGCAAGTATCTTGTTGGCGACAGCAGTCACCATCGACGGCTTGCTATCCGGTATTTGCTTACCCGCTTTCTTGAGATCGTCGATCTCGCGCTGCGTGAGCGGAGCTTGGCCCTGCTCGTTGCCGTAGAACTGTGCCGGCCACACCGCGTTGAAGCGAAGATTTTCCCCGCTGATTCTTCCTTCTGTCTCGGGACTATTGACGATCTGATCGGTGATGTCGCCACCGGCTGCTACGCGCAACTCTTTATCGCTGAAGGTGCGATTCAGCACTCGGCTGTCGCTGCGTCCTACCGCATCGATCTCAATACCTTTGTCAGTTTTCTTCCACGTCAGTTCGCGGATATTTTCTTGCAGCGCGTGCGTGTAGAAACCGATCTGCTGTTGGCCGACAGTCCAGGCCACGCGGTCGATGTTGTGATCGACGGCGTAGCGGATGATGCGCTTCATGGCGAGCGCCACCCAGGCTTGCGTATCTTTGACGAATGGCGCAGTGGGAACGCCGCGGTCAGCAAGACGACGCGGTTCAGTACGCTCAACGATGTCACGCATTTCTCGCATTACAGGACTCATTCGGCCCATAGCGCGTACAGCTTCTTCACGATCTACGTATTCCGCGATAGATCGCCCATCAACTTTATCAACGATGACGAACACTTTCTGCGGCTCATCGCTGAATCCTTCCTCGCGTCCTTGTTGGGCGCGTTTGGATTGAATCTCATCGACGAACAAGACCGGCTTGCCATCAGCACCTTGGTGCGTCTTGTAACGCACCCATACTACGCCCTTGCCTTCGCCGATGTGCCCAAAGTGCGTGGTGTCGCTCGTATCGAACGATTCAATGCCCGGCACCCATAGCACCATCTCCCGATAGTCTTTGCCGCCTTTGGTTTGGTAGGCATTGGGGTGAACCGTTGCCAGCGTGTTGTTAGGACCGCGTGTTTGCGTGCCGCCTTCGTTTTCCAGTTGCCTACGCGCCAAGCCCATCCAGTATTCGCTATCGTCACTGAACGAAGCGTTTTCGATATACGACTGAACTTCTTGCTGGTAGCGATTTTCTTTTTCTTTTTCTACTTCTTGATTAGCGTCATCGAACGAATCGTATTGCCCGATCTCGTTGCCGTCGTAGTCAGTGGCAGTCCAATACGGAGCGCCGTCGTACGCATCTTTGATGTTGGCTAGCGCCCAACTTTGAGCGTGGTCGCTGCTACTGAATTCAAGCGTTTCAACCCCAAGCGCGTGTGATGCCCACTTTTTACGCGGACCATCCGGGTACATCTCTTTCAGCTCGTCCAGATCATTTGGACGATCTTTTTTATCGGTTGGTATATCCCACGACAGTTCTTTAATGCCCCAATGTTGCCCTTCACGAATCATGTCTGCCGGCAGCTTCACCACTTCGTAAGTCGGTACAACCAACTTCGGTTCACTGATGCGAACGTAAGCACTGCCGCGTGCAGAACTCTGCGCTTCGTCTTCAAGTTGGTTATACCACAATTCTTTAGCGCGAGTCTCTACGTCGTCTTCCGAAAAGTCGTCTTCACTCTCAATCACATCGCCATCTTGCATCGGCTCACCGAGAATGGTGGTGCGCACTTCGGTTTCGCCATCGGTGTGAAGGTACGCGAGAATTTCATCGCGCGAAATTGCTTTCGGTTTTTCCGGTTGAAATTGCTGCGCACCAACCGGTTCGACAGAAACAATCACGCCAGTTGTTCTGGCTATGTCGTTAGCGTACTCATTGGCAGCACCGTACGTTTCAAAAATCTTACCGCCGGCCGTGAAATTACTACTCTCGGCAGCAGGAGCTTGACCGGTTTCAGCCAAAGTATATAACCAATCGAGAATCCCCGATGCTTCTACTTCAGCCTTCTTCACGCCCTTCTGCGAGAGCCCTTCAATGATCTTCTTCCACTCCGCGGCCGGTGCAGTTTCTACCTTGAGCGCTTCGACTTGAGCCTGGAGCGCTGAGTAATACCAAAGAGAAGGTGGGACTGAACTTTGATTGAGAATGTTCGGATCGGTCGTGCTGTACGTGCCGCGGTTGTTCACTGATTTGATCTGCTCTGGATGGAAAGCGATGTAGTGGACAGTTTCTTCGTGAACTCCTTCCATGCCCTTACCGTATTGGCGTTTATAGCCGAACTTTTCATTGACGGTGTGATCGATAACCCCATCGAAGCCAGCGCGTTCCAACGCTTCACGTACCGCTTCATGCGATACCAAGTCACCTTTCTCATCGGTGAGATATAGAATGCCTTCTTCTTCACGAAGTATATCCAAAATTTCTGATGCCTTACCGCCGCCGTCGTCCATGAAACGTTCTTGCACACTAGCGATAGCTTCGTGAACTTTCTCGTTGTTGTAATAGTTATACGACACTTGTTGAAGCGCATCGAGGAAGTCAACTAACGTACCGGTCGGCTCACCGTATTCGTCGGTCTTTTCATCGTAGTTTGAATCGTAGGTCAGAAATGTTTCTTTCTCACCGCCGAGTTGAGCCGGATTTTGAATCGACAAATACACAGGGAGCACCGCGCCTTGGGACTCAACACCAAGTTGTTCTTTTGCAACACGACGAGCGTCAGCCATCGTCGTGTCGTTCATGTCCAAATCTTTCTCCTGAACAATTTGTTCAGCTCTACGCTCTATCTTACTTGTAAGGTCCGGTCCCTCACCCGCGTAGTTCGCATTGACATCACGCAATGTATTGGTGAAATAGAAACCGCCACCAAGATCGCTTTCGGTATTCGCACGTGCTTTATCGAACTGCGTGAAGTCACCCGTAGTGCCGTGGTACACAACGAGCGGTTTGCCGTTGGCATCCACCACTTTCGACTTCTTGAACCACTTTTTGAATGCCGAGCTGCGCACTGGCGGCGCAGATTGGTGCAAGATGTTCGGATCATTCGGATCGAACGCCCCGCGGTTGCCGATGGCGGATTTGATTTGCTCTGGGCTGTAGACCGCAATGGCTTTTCCGGGGAAATCGTTCGCGTAATACGAATCAAATCCGGCTGCACGTATCGCTTTTTGTACCTCGGGGCGCTCAAGCATCTCCCAATCGCCGTTCTCTAGCTCCCCTACCATCCAAGACGCTACTTTCTTTCCTTCAGCAAGGGCCTTCGTCGCAATAGCAAGATGTTGTTTGTTCGCGTAGTCGAACGGCCTCTCTGCTTTCAAGTACACGGGCATGATGTTCTTGCCGTATTGTCCTGCCCACCGCTCCTCTGGATGGAAATAGAACCCACCGCGACGACGACCAACCCCCGCGCTAAACGACGGCGTTTTCTTAAACTCGTCGAACACAGCGTCAGTCCCGTGATACACCACCAGCGGCTTGCCGTCAGCGTCCACCACTTTGCTGTCGCCGAACCACTTCTTGAATTCCGGTGTCTGCGTCTGATCTACCGCAGCTTGGTTCAAGCGATTGGACTTGAACACTGCCGGCACGCCTTCAGCCGTTTTCTCCGGGCGGTTCGACTTGAACACTTCCGGCTTGTAGTTCGGGTTGGCGTGCCAGCGTCGGTCATCCGCGAAGCCCTCGACGCGCTCACGCAACGTCGGCACGTAGTTGGTTTCTTCCACGTCGGTAGTGCCGCCTGGACCTTCCCACCAGCCGACCGGGTTGCTCGTCTTCTCCTGCGTCAGCGTGTTGGGCGAAGCCACGTTCTCCGCTTTGATGTTGAGCGGATACTTCACGTACATCTGCTCCGGTGTGAGCCCGACGCGCTGGCCCATCACTGTATAGAACGACGCCATGAGCTTCGCGTAGGCTCCATTCACATCTTTCGTGAACCGGTTCGCTGTCGTGAGCTGCCCAAGCAGCTCGCGCTCAACGTTACCCATCGACTCCTTGATGGCTCCGGTGAACTCTTGTTTGGACAAGACCGCTTCGACTTGCTTCTGCGCTTCAGCCACAAAACTCGCATCGTGCGCTTCGGTCACAGTCGGACCTTCGGGCGTCGTGCTCAGTTGCGGGATCAACTCCTTCTCCACCCCGGTGCCGGGGAAGGTCGCCATGAACTCACCGGTTGGGATGCGCACCTTACCGTTCGTGGTGAGCGCATCGGGTAGTGCTGCCGATGTCTCAGGCATCTTCTGCGCGAGCTGCGCTTGGTCCATGCCGGCTTTCGCCATGCTCTGCGCGAAGCCCTTGGCGTCGATCCACACCGCATCGACTTGGCCTTGAGCGGCAGCGGCGTTCACGAACTGCGCAAAGGTTTCCGGTGAGCGAGCGCGCAGCTCCGATTGCTCGGCGATCTCCGAGAGTTTCGTAATCACCGCAGCATCGTGGGTGGCTACTTCCTGCTGATGCTTCGCGCCCGCCACCGCGCCGAATGCGCCACCGGTCACACCACCCACCACGAAGCCCTGGGCGATGTTCTCCATCACCTGATCGAACATTTCCTGGTTCGGATTGAGCAGCCCCTTCACCGCAAGATTCTGCGAGAGCTGTTCACCACCGCTCTGTATGGCTTCGGTTAATGCTTCAGTCGCAAAGCCCTTGGCGGTACGCGCAGCCACCCTACCGCCCTCGGTGAGTATGGTGCCAAGAAATCTTCCCCCGAAGTAGTTTGTGATCGCGTCAACAACTCCACCCGCAGCTCCCGACGCTTCCGCTGCCATTCCACTAAGCCGCAGTCGAGCCGCTTCAGGAGAATAGCCCGCTGCAATAAGTTGCTGGAACTTCGGGGATTGCGCAAGTTGCTCATTCGTTACCTCATCGGCCTGCTGCCGCGTTTGCATATACTGCTGCCCGTATCCAGCCGCTCCTTCTGTCGCAGCGCCCAAACGCGCCATTGTCTCAGCCCCCGCGTGAATCGCAGCCTCACGCGCGAGCGTGGGCGACATACCACTGGCAAGCGCTGCCGCCTCAGTTCGTGCAGCCACACCCTTAGTGAAATAGACGCTGAGCCCGAGCGCCAACGATGTAGGCAGCGATTGGATTGCATCGCCCACAACTTTGATTGGAGACAGATACGCGGCTTTGTTCGGGTCGAGAGTGGCATAGCGCAGATCACCATATTCTATTTGCGCAGCGGGGTTGATGTTCTTCATGGTTTCCGTGCTCGCCCTTTGCATCTCTTGTGCAAAACGCGAGAACATCAACCGCGGGTCTTCGTACGCTTGGCGTTCGAGCTGCGACATATCTTTCATCTTGTCGGCAGCTTGTTCTTCGCTGATCGTGAAGCCTATCCCGAACTGCTTGCGCAACGATACGTCAAGCAGCTTCGATGTAACACCGAGTAGTTGTTCAAACCCGGACTTGGCGGACGCACCCAGGTAAGTACGAAGCGTGCGCTCGAACGTATTCAGGTTTTCAACGTCGTCGTGCGCGAGCGCCGCGAATTGCGGATTGAACAGTTGTTGTTCGAGCACCGGAGAAGTGGAAACCAACGAGCGTATGTCGTTGGCGCGTGCTCGCTGCTGTATCGCTTCTTCATTGCGATTGACGACATCGACGGGGATGCCGGTCTTATCCGACAGCGCTTGGTTGCTCGCCGCTTTGTCGGGATCGATGGTCAACGCTTGGTTGAGCGATCCCTTCAGCGCCGTATCGCGTTGCTCTTTGATCTGCGTGACGGCGTTCGATACGTCGTCAACCGGCTGCGCTTGCGAAGGCTCAAGCGCTCCTACCGCATCGGTGATCGGTACGTCAGTGACCAGCTCGGTCACGGCTCGTATTCACCGGTTGCCGTGATGCCGCGGCCGGGCGCAGTCTTCGGGTACTTCTTCGGATTCATATTGGCCCAGGCTTGGCCGATGTTTTGCTGCGTCACCGGTATGTTCTGCTTCTGAAGCTCATCGCTGATGGCCTTGGTCGTAGCTAGTGGGATGGTGGACAACTTGATTTCGTGTCCGCCCTCGACCGTGACATAAGCCGTAGCTGCTTGCTGCGGTGTGAGCGTGACAGCCGGCACGTTCGGCTTGTCGAACCAAAATGTACGATGCCGAGTCACCGTGTCGTCGATGACACGCTTCATCACGTCATCGCGCTGCGTGCGATCCAGCGGGCGCTTCAACTTCTGCTGCTCCACACCGATCATCTGCTCGACCTTGTTGCGCGTAGCGACGATCTGCTTCTTCATGTCGGTGTCTTTGCTGGTGGTGTCAAGACCAGCCGCGTTGGCGAAGTCGTTGAACTGATCGGCGTCGATCTTCGCTTCCGACAGTAGCGTGCCGTTCTTCGTATAGGCATCCCATTTGTCGAGTAGGTGCGCCGTATTCTGATCGCCGATCTTGGGCCGCAGGTTCACTACCTGATCGCGCGTCATCCCGATGAGTATGTCGGGATTTGAGAGCTGCATCATCGCGTCGACGCCATCGGTGTTCAACTCCCCACGAGCGATGGCCTGAATGCGCTTCTGCTGCGTGCCGTCGAGCGCCGCCCACTCCGGTGTCTGCTGCACCTGGGCAATAGTCGCGCCGTTTATCAGCATCGTATTGATCTTCGCTTCGCGGTTGTCCACGCGCGCCCGGATGCCGTTGGTCCGGTCGTTGTTGATCTGATCGATTTCCGTGAGCGCGGCGTCACGTGCGTAGATATTGCTTTTCAGCTCAGTGCGAATGCGCGCCTTCATCTGATCGATGTTCGACACATCCGTGTCGGACTTCGGGCCGTCGCTGACCCACACGTTTTGCGCGGTAGCCGCTCCGGTGTAGGCTGAAGTTGCGCGCTCGGCGAACTGGCCGATCTCCGCGCGCTGACTGCCGGCGATCTCCTGCTCGTGGAGCTGCTGCGCGCCGCCGTCGCGCTCGCCGGCGTGGCCACATGGTCGGCCGCGCTCCTGGTGCTCCGCTGAGCCGCTTCTGTCTCCTGGTCATGGTCAA
>Ga0137409_10003785_pt1 | contig 15988 bp, 13 predicted proteins | sample CZODoug1_16funga_FD_122059 | JGI IMG/M metagenome (GOLD analysis project Ga0137409, IMG submission 122059) | Vadose zone soil fungal communities from Angelo Coast Range Reserve, California, USA - CZODoug1_16fungal (Hybrid Assembly) | ecosystem: Environmental > Terrestrial > Soil > Vadose zone... | reverse complement strand
TCAGCAGTCAGCCGCCCAAATGTCCGCCTGAGGTTACATACTGAAACATTAGTCTTAACTGACCACTGATCACTGACCACTGACCACTGACCACTGACATGCCTGCCAATAGCGCCCTGCGGCGCGTTACAAAAAAGGTGCTCCACAGTTTCCTTGGCGATTCCAGCTACAAGTATTTCCAGGCGGTTTCCAAAGCCAAGGACATTCGCAACGGGAGTTGGTCTGAACCGGAGTTGGATTTAATTCCTTTCGCGGTCAGACCCGGAGAGACGGCCTTGGATCTGGGCGCGAACTTTGGTTTGTACAGCTATCATCTTGCGAAAGTGCTGGGAGCTTCCGGTCGAATTTATGCATTCGAGCCGGTGCCCTTTACGTTTGAAACTCTACGGCTGGTTTCCCGAATTTTGCGTTTCCGCAACGTTACGCTGTTTGAAAAAGGATGCAGCGAAGAGGCAGGCAAGATTTCATTTGAGGTTCCGGTCCAGGCTTCCGGCGCGTTCGCTGCCGGCCAGGCCTACATTGGCGGGCGTCGCGATGATCGCGTTGGCAAAGAAACACAGGTTCGTTGGGCCGGCACGAAAGAAGTCGTTTGCGAAGTGGTTAGTCTTGACGATTTTCTGCCGGAGCTGGACGAGTTGTCACTGATCAAGTGTGACATCGAAGGCGCGGAGCTCTTCGCATTTCGCGGCGCCAAGGAATTAATTGCGAAGCACCTGCCAACCGTCATTTGCGAGATCAATCCCTGGTTCCTCGAAGGCTTTGGCGTTCAGCTTGAAGAGCTAACCGGGTTCTTTTTCGATCAGGGCTACCAGCTTTATTTCTACCGCCTGGACAATGGCCGGGGCGCGCTGCATCCGGTGAAGGTCGCGGACGTCGTGGAAGACAACTATGTCTTCATACATCCGCGCAGACTCGATCGCTTCGCATCGCTTTTGACGACTAAAGTGTCCGACGAACTTTAGTTTGTCGAGGCGGTGACCTATCGACAAGCTAAAGCTTATCGGACATCAAACTGCTATCATGCCGTCAGCATTTATTTCCTGAATAAAGAGGAGTAGTTTCCGGGCGGAGTTTTGCCGGCGATGCTTGCGCAAAGGCGACTGAAGCGTCAGGCAGGATCACAACCGAATGCAGCGTCTAAGCAAATCACGGATTGCAGTGCTGGCATCAATCGCGCTGCTTCCATCGCTTCTGAAACGCCCATGCTATCGCCTGTTTTTCGGTTATAAAATCGGCAAGCGCGTGCGCATCGGCCTGAGTATTATCGACGCGAGAGACTGCCGCATTGACGACGACGTTCAGATTGGTCACCTCAACCTGATCGTCAGAGTCAAGAAGCTCGAGATTGGCGACCACGTCAGAGTCGGGCACCTCAACATCATCAGAGGCGGCGATGAAGTTCATTTGGGACGCTATTCCGAAATCATCCGGATGAACGAAATAAATTCGATTGCCGAACCGGACGTCGTTAATCCGATTGAACCTCGGTTCAGCCTCGGCGACGGCAGCATTGTTACAACCGGCCACAAGATCGACTTTACTGATCGCGTGACGATTGGGCGCCGATCAATCCTGGGCGGCCGCAACTCTTCGCTCTGGACTCACAACCGCCAGCGCACGCGGCCGATAGATATCGGATCGTTTGCGTACATCGGATCCGAAATCCGGATAGCTCCTGGAGGCGGGTTGCCTTCGAGATGTATAGTCGGGATAGGCGCGGTGATTACCGGTGAGTTGACCGACGAGGGCTATCTGATTGCCGGCGTGCCGGCCAAGGCGGTAAGAGAATTGAGCGAAGAAGATCGATTCTTGATTGAACGAAAGACGAGGAAGGATCTGCCGGACGACGTTTAGCGGTTCAGTTGGTCCCAGGTTTTTGAAACTCTCTTCGCTTTCTCAGCGTGCTCGGCGTCTCTGCGGTGAGTTGTTTCCACACCATTCACCGCAGAGGCGCAGAGATCACAGAGACTGCGCAGAGATGACGATTACTTCAAGATGAATGCTCTGCTCACATTGTTATATCTGTTGCTGTGCGTCGGCATTGTGATCTTCGTACCGCCGCTGGTAAGTCCGTTTGCGAGCGATTACGGCGTCGTTACCGCCTTCGATACGGCTAAGGCGGTCTTGTTCTGCACGGCCCTGGCGACCGTCGCCGGCTTTTACGCCTATAAGAGAAAGGTTGACGGACCCTTTCTGTTGCGCTTGTTTGTTGCCGGTCTGCTCGCGCGCATGATTGTGGGCGCGGCAATTTATATATTTCGCGGCCAGGACTTTTTTGGCGGCGACGCCCTCACCTACGACTACTACGGATTAGCGCAACTCCAGGGATGGCTTGGCGACAAGTATTCCCTGGCGACCGCCAACCAATTTGTGCAAAGCGGTGAGGGCTCCGGCTGGGGGATGGTTTACCTGGTGGCGGCTGTTTACGGACTTGTGGGCCGCAATCTGCTGGCAGTTCAACTAATGAATTCCGTCTTCGGCGCGGCGACCGCGGTAATAATTTTTTTGTGTGCGCAGCAGGTTTTCCAAAATTCCCGAGTGGCGCGGATGGCCGGAATCGCCGTGGCCTTCTACCCTTCGCTGGTGCTCTGGTCAGCGCAAGGGCTTAAAGATGGCCCCATCGTTTTTCTGCTGGCGTTAGCTATCCTGTGCACGCTGAAGCTGGGCGAAAAGCTCGCTATAAAATACATAGCGATTTTGGTACTCGCGCTGCTAGGTCTGATCGCGCTGCGGTTTTATGTCTTCTACATGATCAGTGTCGCCATCGTCGGCGCATTTGTCATCGGCATGCAGCAGGTTACGGCTACCAGTTTTGCCCGCCAGTTTACAGCCATCATTTTGCTTGGTTTGGCTTTGACCTACATTGGCGTGACGCGCTCGGCGACTGTTAATTTTGAGCGCTACGGAAACCTGGCAAACCTGCAACGGTCGCGCAGCGATCTGGCGCGCTCGGCGGAATCCGGTTTTGGACGAGACGTGGATGTCTCGAGCACGTCGGGCGCGCTCTCCACCATTCCCATGGGAGTGATCTATTTGCTGTTTGCGCCTTTCCCCTGGCAAATAACTTCCGTGCGTCAAAGCATCACCTTGCCGGAAATGGTGATCTGGTGGGCCTCTTTCCCGCTACTGGTTTTGGGGCTATGGTTTACCATCAAGTATCGCTTGCGAATGATCTCGCCCATCCTGATTTTCACCGTCATGCTTACGCTCGCCTACTCTGTTTTTCAGGGGAACGTCGGAACCGCGTATCGCCAGCGGGCCCAGTTATTGGTCTTTTACTTTATCTTCGTCGCCGTCGGTTTCGTGCTGGTGAAAGAGAAGCGAGAAGAAAGGAAGCGGCAAGAAATAGAAGAACGGGAACGACTCAAGAGGCAGTGACTTACTGAGTCGCGCTACCAGTTGCGCGGGTTTTGAAGCGCCAGGGAGATAAAGATCAAATGGAGACTGGCGACAATAACCATTCACGAGCGGCATTGGTGGTGGCCCATCCCAGCCACGAGCTGCGTGTTCATGGTTGGCTGCAAACGAGCCGCCCCTACGTTTATGTTTTCACCGACGGATCGGGTCGGGCCTCAGAGTCAAGATTGCAATCCACGACGAAAGTTTTGGCAGACGTCGGCGCGCGGCGCGGATCTGTTTATGGCCGCGCTCGAGACGTCGAGGTCTATGAAGCTTTTCTCAAGCGAGATTATCCTTTCTTCATCAACATCGCCGAAGAGCTGGCAGCGGAATTCGAGCGGAACAAAATCGAATACGTTGTAGGCGACGCCGCTGAGGGCTATAGCCCCACGCACGATGCCTGTCGTTTGCTGACGAACGCCGCCGTGGAAATGGTAAAGAGAAGGAACCAACGGGATATCGCCAACTTCGATTTTGCCGTGGTGGGTTCTCCGGACGAGTGCCCGGCGGCGACTGAAAAAGCGGCGATTTGGGTTCGTCTGGAAGAAGCGATGTTCGCGCGAAAGATCGACGCCGCGCGAGCCTACAATTCGAAACTTGCGCTTGACATTGAAGCTGCGCTGCGCGGTGAGCTGTTCAAAGGCATAGCTCGGTTTTCACAGCCGCAGTTGGTTGGCGACGTTGACAAGGATCTGAGCGGGCAAGTGACTGCGGCCTTACACGCCTATCCTGATCATGAAAAAGTCAAAAATGTTTTTGCCGGCGTGGAATTGGATCGCTTTCGCACGGAGTGTCTTCGGCCCGTCAGCGCGCCTGCAGCCGACGAACCTGGACCAGCCAAGGTCCCGTTCTATGAACTATACGGAGAGAAAATGGTGGCGGCCGGTCATTATCAAAAGACCATTCGCTATACGGACCACTTTCGACCGCTCGCAGAAGCCGTCTGGCGTCATGTCAGTGGTCAGTGATCAGTGGTCAGTGGTTAGTGATCAGTAATCAATAATCAGACTTCAAGCGAAAGTTTTCTCGTACGACCACTGACCACTGACCACTGACCTCTATCTTTATGCGGGTTCTTATCACCAACAACACGCTTGCCGGCCGGGGCGGCTCTGAGCTTTACGTGCGCGATATTGCGACGGAGCTTCTCAAGCGCGGCCATGCACCGGTCGCTTACAGCACCGTCCTCGGCGAGGTTGCGCAGGAGTTGCTGGCGGCGAAAATTCCGGTCGTTGACGATCTAAATAATCTTACTGTCGCTCCCGATCTCATTCATGGTCAGCAACACCTGGAGTTGATGACCGCTCTGCTGCATTTTCCGCGCGTGCCGGCCATTCAGTTTGTTCACAACTCCCGCAGTTGGCATGAAAAGCCGATCCGTTTCCCGCGAGTGCTGCGCTACGTTGCCGTCGATCACGCTTGCCGCGACTTGCTGCGGGAGCACGACATTCCGGAACAGTGCACGCGAGTCTTACTTAATTTCGTTGATCTGGCCCGCTTCAAGTCTCGTCCGGAACCGCTGTCGCCGACGCCGCAGCGTGCGTTGCTTTTTAGCAATTATGCGAGTGAGGAAACTCATCTCCCCGCCGTGCGCGAAGCTTGCGCGCGCGCAAACATCAAGCTCGATGTGGTGGGCAGCAAGACCAACAATGCGACCGCCCAACCGGAAAAAGTTCTAACTGAATACGACCTCGTGTTTGCAAAGGGCAGAAGCGCTTTGGAAGCCATGGCGGTTGGCGCCGCGGTGTTGCTTTGCGATTACGAGGGCAGTGGGCCAATGGTTACGACGACGAATTTTTCCCACCTGCGGCCGCTGAATTTTGGCAGACGCACGCTCGATGGGCCGTTGGACGCGGCGGTTATCATGGAGGAAATAAAGCGTTACGACCAGGCCGAAGCCCTCAGAGTTTCGCAAACCGTACGGGCTAGCGCCGGACATGAACCAGTGATCGACGAGCTCGGCAGTCTTTATGAGGAAGTGATACGGGAGTTTGCACAAAACGGTTGTGGCGACGAGCTTGCTGAAGATCGCGCGGCCGCGGCTTACCTGCGTCAACTGAAAATGGATATCACGGCGAACAGCGATGCAGCCGCGCGCCTGCGCGAACGCCTGGCGCGCGTTCCGGTGGTTGGGGGGCTGAGCGTCAAGCTGGCTCGCGCGTTGCTGCGAAGAGAATGATATGATCAGCCGCGGATTCACCCGGAAAGACGGGGATCTGAAAAAGACAGATGCAATGCTTCAGTTTGTTGTTTGTGGTTACTATTACCAGCCCCAGCCTTTTCAGATTCGCATGATCCGCGTTAATCCGCGGCAGCCTAAGTTATGTGTGGAATTGTAGGCATAGTTCGCAACGACAAGACGGACGTCGACCAGGCCCTGGTGGCCCGGATGTGCGCCGCTATCCGTCATCGTGGACCGGACGAGGACGGTTTTTATTTCAATGGCGCCGTCGGCCTTGGGATGCGGCGTCTGGCAATCATCGACTTGAAGAGTGGACAGCAGCCGATTCATAACCGGGATCGCACCGCCTGGATAGTTTTCAACGGCGAGATTTACAACTACCGCGAACTCCGCCAACAGCTCGAGCAACTCGGCCACACGTTCTATACAAACAGCGACACTGAAGCAATCGTTCACGCCTACGATCAATACGGCGCCGATTGCCCGAAACACCTGCGTGGCATGTTTGCCTTCGCGATTTGGGATACGCGCACGCAGGAACTTTTCCTGGCGCGCGATCGCGTCGGCAAAAAACCGATTCTCTATGCGCAGGTGAACGGCCAGTTTATTTTCGGCTCGGAATTCAGCGCGCTGTTGCTGCATCCCGACATTGGCAGGGACATCGATGCCGAAGCGCTGCACCACTATCTCACCTTCATGTGTGTGCCCGCGCCGCTGACCGCGTATAAAGCGATCAGAAAGCTGGAACCGGGCCACAGCCTGCGCTATCGCAAAGGCGAGATTAAGATCGAACGCTACTGGCAACCCGACTTCTCCAAGAAAATTTCTGTCAGCGAGGAGGAAGCAGGCGAGCGCGCCATCGAAATTCTACGCGACGCGGTAAAGGTGCGTCTGATGTCGGAAGTGCCTTTGGGTGCTTTTCTCTCCGGCGGCATCGACTCAAGCGCGGTGGTGGCGCTGATGAGCGAGGTATCGAGTGCGCCTGTCAAAACGTTTTCGATCGGATTCGAGGAACAGGACTTTAGCGAGTTACATCATGCGCGCCGCGTCGCGGAACACGTCGGCGCCGACCATCACGAGTTTGTAGTTCGTCCAGACGCCCTTGAAGTTTTGCCGATCCTGGTTGAGCACTACGGCGAACCTTACGCGGATTCCTCGGCCATTCCCACTTATTACGTCGCTCGCGAAACTCGCAAACATGTGACCGTCGCTTTGAACGGCGATGGCGGCGACGAGTCGTTTGCCGGTTACGAACGCTACGCGGCGATGCGACTGGCCGAGGCTTATCATCGGATACCCGCGCTGCTTCGCGATAACGTGATGCGCCAGGCGATAGAACTAATGCCCGCTTCCGCAACAAGGCGCGGCCGCGTGAGAGATCTGAAACGCTTTATGCAGGCGGCTTCGCTCGGAAAAGCGGAACGCTACCTGCGCTGGGTGAGCGTCTTCGACGCCCAGGCGAAACAGGATTTGTATACCGAAGATTTTCAAAGGCAAACGCAGGGCGTGTCAGCCGCAAACATGCTCGATCCGTGGTTTGCGCAGGCGAACGGATCGGGCACCGTCGATGCGGCGTTATTGACAGACATCATGACCTACCTGCCCAACGATCTGTTGGTGAAAGTAGACATCGCAACCATGGCCGTATCGCTCGAAGCGCGTTCGCCTTTCCTCGATCATCACGTGATGGAATTTGCGGCGAGCCTGCCGGAAAAATTCAAGCTGCGCGGACTCACCACTAAGTATTTGTTGAAGCGGATGCTCAAGAAGCTCTTGCCTGCGGAGAACCTGGACCGGCGCAAGATGGGTTTTGGCGTGCCGGTTGGCCATTGGTTTCGCGGCCGGCTCCAGCCATTCCTGCGCGAAACATTACTTGCCGAAGCAGCCCTCAAGCGCGGACTCTTCAAGCCGGATGCAGTCAAGCAACTGATTGAGTTGCACACGCGCGGCGAGCGAGACTATTCCCATCAGCTCTGGACGTTGCTGATGCTGGAGCTGTGGTTTCGCAGGTTTATTGATTGAGAGTGCTTCTTACTTTGATATCATCCGCAGATTACGCAGATTGCACAGATTAGGCGAACGCGTCAAGACATCTTAGGCCCTCAACGCTTCTCTTACCGTTTCTGAATCTGTGTAATCTGCGTAATCTGCGGATAAAAAATTAAACGAATCATCTCCCGGAGGTAGTTGAGTGAAAGGCGTAGTTTTAGCAGGCGGACTGGGAACGCGATTGCGGCCGCTGACCGCGGTTACCAACAAGCACCTCCTTCCCGTTTATGATCGGCCGATGATCTACTATCCGATTCAAACCCTGGTGAACGCGGGCATCATCGACATCATGATTGTTACCGGTGGGAATTCAGCCGGCGATTTTCTCAAGCTGTTGGGAAACGGAAAAGCTTTTGGTCTCAAACATCTGAACTACACTTATCAGGAAGGCGAGGGCGGCATCGCGGAGGCGCTCTCGCTCGTCGAACACTTCGCCGCAACGGAGCCGGTCTGCGTCGTGCTTGGTGACAATATTATTGAGGGCAACATCGCGACCGCTGTTCGCGATTATAGGAATCAGGGCCGGGGAGCGAAGATCATCCTGAAGAAGGTTCCCGACCCGGAGCGCTTTGGTGTTCCTGAATTGAATGGCGAGAATGTGCTGCGTATTGAAGAGAAGCCTGAATCCCCCAAGTCGGAATTCGCGGTCGTCGGTATCTACATGTACGACGGCGAAGTCTATGACATCATTCGCACGCTGAAGCCTTCGGGTCGGGGCGAGCTGGAAATCACCGACGTCAACAACGCTTACATCAAGAGAGGCGAGATGACCTGGCAGGAACTCGAGGGCTGGTGGACCGACGCCGGCACCTTCGAAAGCCTTCAGCGTGCTTCTAATCTGGTGGCTGCGACCGGCGCAAACAAAATGGAGTTGCAGCAGGAAAGCGAGATCGGCGCCAACGTTTGACGTTTCCCGGGCGAGGTTTAATTGTGGCGACCAGTTTAGAAAGCGGACGAGTTTAGTCCAACTTTAATCGATCGTTTAGAGATGGCACTTGTGCCACGGGGGCGGACAAGTCCGCTTTCTAAACGGGGTCGCGACAACACCAGTGCCAACTCTAAGCATTCAACAGCGTGGCGCAATTGCCGACTCAAGACCTCGATTAGATCTGGCAGGACTCCCATAGAAAGATGAAGATTGTTCGCGTCATTGCCCGCCTCAACGTGGGTGGGCCGGCTAAACATGTGGTTTGGCTTTCCAGTGCGCAAATCGCGGGATGGGAGTCGCTGCTCGTAGCCGGAACGGTTCCTCCCGGCGAAGAAGACATGAGCTACTTTGCGACGGAGATGGGTGTGACGCCGATCTTCGTTCCCGAAATGAGCCGTGAGATTTCGCTGAAAGACACGCTCACGATCTGGAAACTCTACCGGCTCTTTCGGCGCGAACACCCGGACATTATTCACACTCACACTGCAAAAGCGGGCACCGTCGGTAGAGTCGCAGGACTTTTCTATCGCTGGTTAACGCCCGGCGTATTGCTTGGACGCCCGCGAGCCTGCCGCTTCGTGCACACTTACCATGGACACATCTTCCACAGTTATTATGGACCACTGAAAACGCGCGCGTTTCTATTGATCGAAAAGGCGCTGGCGAAGTTGATAACTGATCGCATCGTCGTTCTGAGTGAACAACAACGACAAGAGATCAGTGAAAAGTTTGGCGTGGGACGCCCCGCGCAATTCTCGGTGATTCCCCTGGGGCTCGATCTCGGCGTTTTCCGAAACTGGAAAGAACGCGGGCGTGCGTTTCGCGCTGAGCTTGGGTTAGCGGGGGACGATATTCTGGTGGGCATTGTTGGCCGGCTTACTGAAATCAAGAATCATGATCTCTTTCTGAGGGCGGCCGCGACCTTCAAGCAGAAATTTTCAAAACAGTCACTGCGTGGCTCGGTGCGGTTTGTAGTTATTGGAGATGGCGCGTTGCGAAACGCGCTCGAGCAGCAGGCGCACGCGCTGGGGCTCCGGGACGACGTGATATTTACCGGCAACCGTCGCGATCTCGAGGAGATCTATCCGGCGCTGGATATTGTCGCTCTCACTTCGCGAAACGAAGGAACACCGTTGACGCTGATTGAAGCGATGGCCAACGCGCGCCCGGTGATCTCGACGCTGGTTGGTGGGGTGAAGGATCTGCTGGGAGCTCCAGTCAGAACCGGGAGCATTGGCGACCGGCTGCCTGCTTCCCAGGATTCCAACGGGCCATTCATTATCCACGAGCGGGGCATCGGCATCGCGTCTGATGATGCAGCAGATTTCGCCGCCGGCCTGGCGCGCCTCATCACTGACGCCGAGCTGCGTCGTGAAACCGGCGCTCGTGGTTTACAATTCGTCGCGGCCCAATATCCCAGGGAGCGGCTGCTGGAGGATACCAGGAATCTTTACCTGGAGCTGGTTTCAAATTTGAGATCTGAAGTCTGAAATCTCAGATCTCAGATGAAAAGGAGCGCAAAATCTTGCGTGTACTCATAACCGGCGGCGCCGGCTTCATAGGTTCTCATCTTGCCGATGCTTACTTGCATCGCGGCGACGACGTGCTGGTGATAGACGATTTATCAACCGGCACCATCGAAAACATTCAGCACCTCAAGAGTAATCCGCACTTTCATTACACCGTAGATTCGGTTCACAACCAGCCGGTCACTGCTGAGCTGGTCGATCAGAGTGACGTCATATTTCATCTGGCGGCAGCGGTCGGAGTGAAGCTGATCGTCGAGAGCCCGGTGCGCACGATTGAAACAAACGTGCGCGGCACCGAGGTGGTGCTGGCGCTGGCCAACAAGAAACAGAAGCGCGTGCTGATAGCCTCCACCTCGGAAGTGTATGGCCTGAGCACCGATGTCCCCTTTCGCGAAGACGGCAATCTGGTGATGGGCGCGACCACCAAAGGCCGTTGGAGCTACGCGTGCTCGAAAGCGATTGACGAGTTTCTGGCTTTGGCTTACTGGCGCGAAAAAAAATTGCCGACAACAATCGTCAGACTTTTCAATACGGTGGGCCCGCGTCAGACCGGACGCTACGGCATGGTCATCCCGACTTTCGTTAAGCAGGCGCTCGCGGGACGTCCGATCACGGTTTACGGCAACGGCAAACAGACGCGCTGCTTTGGTTATGTCGGCGACGTAGTGGGCGCATTGATCAGGCTGATGGACCATCCCGAGTCCGTCGGCAAGGTCTATAACATCGGTTCCAATGAAGAGATCTCAATTCTCCAACTGGCGGAGAAGGTCAAGGAGTTGACTCACTCCGACTCCGAAATCGTCTTCGTTCCCTACGACGAAGCTTACGAGGAAGGCTTCGAAGACATGCCGCGCCGCGTCCCGGACACCACAAAAATCAACCAGCTCGTCGGCTTCAAACCGGAGATGACCCTCGAAGGCATACTGCGAACAGTAATCGACTATCACAGCGGCCGGCCTTCGTCGCTTGACGACTAAACTCAAATCAGCGCAACCAACTCAACTATCGCCCGATCCGTTTAGAGGCGGGCGTTGCCCGCCGGCTCAATGCGCATTGCATCTCTCAACCTGATCTGCCAGTTGAAACGGCGGGCAATGCCCGCCTTTAAACGGCCGGGGCTCTCTTTCCCGACTTGATTTGATTTCCGCTATCGATTAGCTTTCAACTTACACTATCCAGTCGCGCAAGTTTCCCTGTCTCGCTTTCAGTATGCCGTTTAGCTCGCTCAATTTTCTGGCTGTAGCCGCGTCGGCAATCCTGGCGCTGGGGCTGACGCCGCTGGTGCGCTACCTCGCGCGGCGCTACGGCATGGTGGCCCGGCCGAAGACGGACCGCTGGCACAAAAAGCCCACGGCGATGTTTGGCGGCGTCTCGATCTGGCTGGCAGTAGTTGTCAGTTACTTCGCATTCATCCGGCCCGCCACGCAGGGCTTTGGACACTTTCCCGGATCTTTTCTGGATGTAGTTATCGGCGCGAGCACTTTCCTTTTCCTGGTGGGACTGGCCGATGACTTGCTGCACACCAAGCCTTATCAAAAACTGATCGGACAGGTGATGGGCTCGGCCTTTGTAATTTATTACGGCCTGACGCTGCCCTGGACCAGCTACTCGGCGCTGAACGTCGCGTTGACCATCTTCTGGTTGATTGGAATCACGAATGCCGTGAACCTGCTCGACAACATGGACGGCCTGGCGACCGGCATCGCGATCATCGCTTCAGGCTTTCTGGCGCTCAGCTTTCTCGCCACCGGCCAGATGACCGAAGCGTTGCTGCTACTCAGTTTCGCCGGTGCGCTGCTCGCGTTTCTGGTTTACAACTCCAGCCCCGCATCCATCTTCATGGGTGATTGCGGCTCGATGTTTATCGGATTCTTTCTGGCGAGCGCGGCTTTGGTAAACGTTTCAGGCGGGCGTTCGCGAAGTTTGCTGCCGGTGCTCGCCGTTCCGATCCTGGTTTTGTTCATCCCGATTTTTGACACGACCTTCGTCACGATATTGAGAAAACTTTCGGGGCGCGCCGCGTCGCAGGGTGGACGCGATCACACTTCGCATCGCCTGGTCGCGCTCGGCATGGCGGAGCGTCACGCAGTTTGGATGCTCTACGGTTTGGCGGCGCTCTCGGGTGTGCTCGCGTTGTTGGTCCAGGAAGTGAAGCTCGACGTGAGCCTGGCGGCGATTGCCGGTTTCACTATCCTGCTGACGCTGCTCGGCGTTTATCTGGCCGGCGTTAAAGTTTACGACGAAACTGAAGAAGCTTTGGCGGCCGGCGAGAATTCTCTCTACGCATTCCTGATCGATGTTTCTTACAAGCGACGCATCTTCGAAGTGCTGCTGGACGTGATTCTCATCCTGCTGGCTTATTGGGGCGCATACGCGGTGAAGTTTGGCGCGCTATCGGGAAGCGGCGCCTGGAGACTTTTCCTGCGCACTTTGCCGGTGCTGGTTTTCGTAAAGATGGCGACCTTCCTGGTGGTCGGCGTTTACCGCGGGCTGTGGCGCTACACCGGTCTCGATGATTTGATCGTGTTCGCCAAAGCGGTGGTGCTCAGCTCAGCTCTGAGCGTGATGGTGTTGTTGTTTGCGTTTCGCTTCGAAGGCTTCTCGCGCACCGTCTTCATCATCGACGGCATTTTGATGTTTATGTTTCTGGCCGGCAGTCGCCTGGCGTTTCGCTTGTTCCGGCAAGTGATCCCGGTCGCCAAAAGCCCTGAGGGCCGGCGCGTTTTGATTTACGGCGCGGGAGACGGCGGCGAATTGTTGCTCAGGGAACTTTTGAATAACCGCGCGCTAAAATATGCGCCCGTCGGTTTCCTTGATGACGACCCGGCCAAGAACGGTAAATTGATCCACGGCTTAAAAGTTTATGGCGGCAATGGGGATCTAACCTCTGTTTGCAAGCAACACCAGGTGGATGAAGTGCTGATCTCGAGCTCCAGAATGACGGATGAACGACTCCAGGAGATTTTGGGTTTTTGCCGCTCGCAGAATATTCTCGTTAAGCGTATGCGGATTACGATCGAGGATTTGACGTAGGCCTGGGGAGCGGCCTAATTCAGCTTTCAAACTAAGAGTACTACCTGGCAGAGGGACGATCCACGAAATTACACGAACCGATAGTTTATGCCGGATCAGTTAATGCAAATTAAGGCCAGCGCGCCGCTGAAGGCAATCGCGACGTTGACTGTCGTGCTCGCGTTGTTTGCTTCCTGGTTTGTAGTGCGTTGGTATCTCGGCAACACCATCGCCGAATACTTCCATCCCGAAGATCATCGGCTGGAGACGGCGCAAATGGCCGTCGGTTTGGCGCCGAACGATCCTTTGCCACATTGGCGACTGGGCAATCTTGTACAGAAGGAGCTGCCGCCGGATCAGATTTCGCTGGTGGTAGCCGAGTATGAAAAGGCTGTCGCCCTGTCGCCCAACGATTACCGCTTCTGGATGGATTTCGGCAGCGCGCTCGAGCAAGCGGGAGATTTTGAGAAAGCGGAAAAGGCCTTGCGCGAGGCGGTGAAGCTGGCGCCGTCGTATGCGTATCCACACTGGTACCTGGGAAATTTGCTGATTCGCACCGACCGTTACACGGAAGGATTTGCAGAGTTGCTGTTGGCGAGCGAAGCCAACGATCAATTCCAAGCACAGTTATTCAATCTTGCCTGGCAGGTTAACAAGGGCGACTTTGACGCGCTCAGGGCCGCGGTTGGAAATGCGCCGGGAATGCGCGCGATGTTTGCGAAATACCTCGTGGAGCGCAATCGTTACGATGAGGGTCTGCGTCTTTGGAACACTTTGACTGAAACTGAAAAGAGAGAAAGTCGCTTCGCCGCCGATCCGATGATCAGCAGTCTCATTACCAACCAGCGCTATCATACGGCCATGCAGATTTGGAATGAGGTTGCGCCCGGTCCGAGTTACCACGCCGAAGCAGGCCACATTCTCGATCGTGGGTTTGAAGACAACTTGGCCCATGGGCCAGGCGCCGTGTTTGGCTGGCAGGTACAGTCAAACTCGCAAACACAAATCGGAATCGACGCCGGCCAGGGTCACACCGGCAGCCGCAGCTTGCGCGTCTATTTTCAGGTACGCACACACGTCGACGTGATCAATGTGTCGCAACTGGTCCCGGTCGAACCGAACACACAGTATGATCTGGAATGCTATGTGAAGACTGAACTACTCGAGAGCGCATCCACGCCGTCAGTTGTAATTGCCAACGCGGCCGACGATGCTGTGCTGGCCGGCTCCGCGTCTGCGCCGAGCGGCAGCAATGGCTGGCAACCTATATCCCTGTCCTTTAAGACCGGGCCCAAAACCGAAGCGGTGAGAGTAAAAATCCTACGGTCTTCCTGTCCCGAGAGCCCGGTTTGTCCAATCTTTGGTACCGTTTGGTATGACGACTTCGATCTTAAGTCCAGAAAATAGCGCGCTCGTTTTGCCGGAAACTCAGGCGCCCATAATTCAGCCGGCCGGGTACACCACCTATCGCATCAGGCATACGCTTGCGAGTCGGTTTGCATTCCTGATCGTTTGTGTCGCCATCATCCTTTCGGCGCTTGCCTACGGCACGGTCCACTATTGGGCGCTCGCGATCTTTTTTCTCGGCGGCATTTCAATCATGATTCTGTGGCTGATTGACAGTTGGCGCCTCGGATCGTTTCGCGTCAGCCGAAATGTATTGCAGTTGCCGCTGGTGGGAATGTTTTTGCTGGGCGTGGTCCAGTTGCTGCCGTTGCGGCGTCCGGAAGACGTGGGAACCCACTCCATTCCCCTGGTCAGCAGCCTGTCGTTTGATCCTTACTCGACGAGGTTTATTCTGATCCAGGTGGCGGCGTTGCTGATTTATTTCGCTGCCGTCCTGGTTTTTACCGACACGCCAAGGCGTCTGCGACTGCTGGTAAGGACGATCACCGTCTTTGGATTTTTCCTCGCCATCTTCGGCCTGACGCAATCGTTCACCAGTCCCGACAAGGTTTACTGGCTTCGCGAGCTGCCGCAGAGCCAGGCCTTTGGACCATTCATCAATCGCCACCACTTCGCCGGCTACATGGAGTTGGCCCTCGCTCTGCCGCTCGGGCTGGTTTTCACCGGCGCGATTGAGAAGGAAAAGAAATTTATCTACCTCTTCGCGGCCGGCCTGATGGCGGTGGCTTTGATAATGACAAATTCTCGCGGCGGCATCATCAGTCTGCTCGCGGAGGTAGTTTTTCTTGTCGCCACGATGGGATTGGGGCGACATCACCGCAAACGAAAGTCGTCGGAAAAGAAACCGCGCATCAAGAGTGCGGCAGCGAAAGCGGGCCTGGCGTTGGCCCTGGTCGTAGCACTTTTTGGCGGCGTGGTTTTGTTGGGAGGCGAAGATGCGCTAACGAGGATCGTTGGCTCGGTTAACACTGACGATCCGACGACTGGCCGCGCGCACTTCTGGGGCGTCACGGTTGACATAATTAGAAACCACCCCTTCATCGGTACCGGACTGGGCGCGTTTGGCGTGGTCTATACCGGCTATGATTCGCGCAACGGCATGTATCGATTGGAACAAGCCCACAACGATTATCTGCAAGTCTTGTCTGATGGCGGGGTCGTCGGCGCCCTGATTGGTTTGTTTTTTCTAGTCAGCTTGTTTCGCATGGGCTTTGCACGACGCGAGTCTCGCGATGATTTCCGGCGCGGTGTGGCTACCGGCGCCCTGGCGGGATGCTTTGCCGTGTTCATTCATAGCTTCTTTGATTTCACGTTGCATACGACCGCAAACGCGCTGCTCTTTCTCGTGCTTGCCGCGCTGGCAACCATAAACGGACGCGTCGAGGATGTGCAATCGCGCCGAAAGAAACGGCCGCGGCGCAATTCAGAAGCAGCCGTCTGAGCCGCGTGTAGTATCATCCGTGCCGCGTAAACAGCAATTGA